>WBZT01001375.1_pt1 | contig 17873 bp, 11 predicted proteins | sample 5204241 | NCBI WGS metagenome assembly WBZT01 (sample SAMN12344358, study PRJNA552823) | activated sludge metagenome | biome: Activated sludge suspended growth; feature: Nitrification reactor; material: Wastewater; isolation source: activated sludge from nitrification reactor of wastewater...
TTTTCCGGGGTCGGAAGCCACCAATCAGTCAACGGCCTCTGCGCTCGGCACACCGCAGAGTCTACCCTGAACGAGTTTCTGCGCCTACAGGGGCGGGGCGCGGCCCCGGGGGAGGGTTTTTTTGGAGCACCAGCCAGGCCGCCGTCTCGGCCAAGGCACGGTCCTTGCGGTGCAACTCGCTGCGCAGCTGTTGGAGCGGCGTGCGTTCGGCGCGCCGTTCGGCCCGCTCGGCCTGGGTCGCCAGCGGCGCGTTAGCCTGGCGACAGGTCTCGCGCCAGGCAGCAATCTGTTCCGGGAACAGCCCCTTGCGCCGGCAGTACTCGCCCAGTTCCAGTTCATGCAGGGGCGCGGTTTCCATCACGACAGCAAACTTCTCCTCACTATCGAATGTCCCCAAGGGGGCCGCCGAGGTTGTCCCCAACCGGCCCCGGCCAGCAGCCCGGCGACGCCAGCCGTAGAGGGTGTCGCGCGGGATGCCCGTCTCGCGAACCAACTGCGGTACGCTGACGTTGTTCGGCGGCAGCATGTTGGCCACCAGGCTGTCTTTCAGTTCGGTCGAATAGATTCTCAAGATTGTCGCCTCGTAAGAGTCCCGGAGCGCTCGTGCCGCGCCCGCTGGGGGTCCGTATTGGGTCAGAGGGGCCGCAGCCCCGTCTGCCCACAGAACCGTGCGTACGGGTCCGTACACGGCTCCTCACGTAAGACGTATCCACCGATCGACGTCAAACCAATGCGGTAGCTGCTTGTCGGAACGAATGGCCTGCCCCATTTCCCCGATGAACCAGCCGTTCGGGTATGCCTTCGTCACCGCCCTGGTGTTGGAAAGCGCCCAGCGGCCCTGATGGGAAAACGCGGCCCCTGCCGCCTGGCGGCGAGGCACGCCCCGCTTGACCAGTTTGTTGAAGAGATTGCGTCGACTCTTTTGTTGGTCCACCAAGCGGGACCGCAGTCGTCGACGGATATGCGCTTCGATCTTGCGCAACTGGGCGGGGTAGTAGGTCAGCGCAAAGTAGCTCGACCATCCGGTGTACCAACCGTTGATCCGCTCGAGGCTCGTCTCCAGCGTCAGGTGGGTGCCCCGCGGGGTCAATTCCTTGACCTTGGCCATGGCCCCTTGCAGGGCCTTGCGCGAGATCGCCAGGGTCGCGCCCACCACCGTCAGGCCGAGAAACTTGACCCGATCCGAACGCGCCACTTGGCTTTTCTCGCGGTTTACCACCAGTTTCAGTCTCTTCTCGATGTATCCGCCGACGCTTCGCATGACCCGTTCGGCCGCCTTCGGCGTCCTCACGAAAATGTTGCAGTCGTCAGCGAACCGGCAGAATTCAAGGCCCCGTCGCTCCAGTTCCTTATCCAGCTCGTCGAGGACGATGTTGCTGAGCAGGGGACTCAACGGGCTGCCTTGAACGGCTCCTGCCGTGGCGGGGGTCACCAGGCCGTTGGCCATGATGCCGCTGCGCAGGATCATCCCGATCAGACGCAGGATGCGCTTGTCGGGAATCGTTCGACCCACGCGTGCGATCAGCCGGTCGTGATGCATTCGATCGAAGAATTTCGACAAAGCAAGATCCACCACGTAGGGCTTGCCCCCGGCCACGATCTGGCGCGCCGCCTCCACCGCTTGGCCTTGGTTCCGCCCGGGGCGAAAACCGTAGCTGTGCGCCGAGAACAACGGCTCGAAGATCGGTTCCAGCAGCAGTTTCAGGGTGGCGTGAACCACCCTGTCCCGCACCGTCGGCACTCCGAGTAAGCGAATGCCTTTCCCACCGGGCTTCGGGATCTCCACCCGCCGTACCGGTGAGGGTTTGTAGCTCCAGCTCTCAAGGTCCCCTTGAAGCCGAGCCAGCTCTTCGTCCCGTCGCGTCTCGAACTGCTCGATGCTCACGCCGTCGACGCCGGGCGATCCTTTGTTCTTCTTCACACGCCGGAATCCCGCGTCCAACCAGGCGGTCGTACACAGGTCCTCGAAAAGTCTGCTCTCGTCGGTCAATAGGTCTCTTTCGTTCATTTCACCCCGATCTTTGCACGGGCCTTTCCGCGACCATCGCACCCACGATCAAACCGATGTCTACGTCTCGGTCACGCGCCGGCTCCCGCTCGGGCTGGTCTCAGACCCACGGTCTTTAACAAACGTCCAAAACCGCTTACGTGTTCCGCCCTTCACCTCCGCCTTCCTTGGCGCTGACCCGATGGTTTACCCTCACCGACGTCACCGCCGGATCACAGGCACCGAGCTTTACGATTACTACGGCTCCGTCTGCAGGCCCCCGTCCCATCACGGTTCACGTCTCCGCGTCGCTTAGGGCTTAAGGTGTCGTAGTTACACCGACCCGGAATCGGCGGCCTTTCACCGGGTAAGTCAGTCGCCTCTGTCTTCGCCCACCTGCCTTCTATACCTACAGGGACTTACGGGAAGAGTTTCGGGCTTCGGTGGTCCAGGGCACCTCGCCCGCCCCTGTCTGCCTAACCAAAGGTTCGCTCTCGCTCAGGTGGCGAATTTGGACTCCGGCTTCTTTCAGATCCCTCATTGGCTCCCGTCCAGTAGCGGCCTTGCCAGCTGCCTCTTCCTTAAGGCGCGGGGGGAGTTTCTTCGGGCACCCTTGCCTTCGCCTACATGTTCCCCTCTTCCAGGGGCCATGACTGGATTTGCACCAGTTAGCCGACGAACATGCCGGTCACACCCAGTCGCCCTACGGGCTCCTTCCCGGCGGACCCCCAGCGGCCACCTGGCCCCGGGCCAGTAATGCCCCATCCTCACACAAACCTCCCAAGGGAGGCGACTTCTATCCTGACACCTGGGGCCACCAAGCGCATCGCCAAGTTGTGGGAACGTATCGGTCGGTTGAAGGAGAAGAGTCACGGGGTCGGACAGCACGGCAGCATCACCGTCGAGCCGGACGCCGACGGGGTCAATGCTCAAGCCATCCGCTGGGAGCGCCAACCGGTCGACGGCACCCTCCTGACGCATCCTGGAGTCTATTGCCTGCGAACCAACGAGTTGACGTGGGGCTCGGAGCAGCTGTGGCGGACCGACGTCATGCTCACCGATCTGGAGGCGGTGTTCCGCTCCTTGAAGTCGGAGTTGGGTCTGCGCCCGGTCTATCACCAAACCGCCGAGCGCGCCGAGGGACACCTGTTCATCACCGTGCTGGCCTACCAGTTCGTCCAGATCATCCGGCGGCGCCTGCAGGCGCATGGCATCATCGACCGGTGGTCCAGCCTGCGCGCGATCCTCGCTGGCCAATGCCGGGTGACCGCCACCTTCCGCCGTCCCGACGGGCGTGCCCTGCATCTGCGCAAGGCCACCCAGCCCGAACCGGCGCAGCTGGCCATCATCCGCGCTCTTGGCAGTGACCCCACCCCAGGAGGTGTGCACAAAATGATTGTCTGAACCCACATCTCGAAGAATGGCACGTTTGTAGTGCCACTCAGCCATTTCGTTCGGCGTAAGCCGATGAAAGACAGGGGTACTTGGGATGGGGTGTTAAACTTGGGCTAACGTGTCGGTGACGCGTATATTAATCAGGAAACTTCAGATCTCAAACCAAGCCGTTTCAACTGCTCTTCTACCAATGTTTCCATCTCGGTGACGGTCATTTCAGCAACCTCGTCAATAAGGGTGGAATCCACTTCCTCCTTCACCGCATGGGATATGCCCGTTTCGGCATTCGACTGACCAATATCAAGGTCAAATAAATCGTTGAGGATGTAAACCGCCAATGCCGCCAACGTCGGATATTCAAACAAAATCATTGGGTTTAACTGAATACCCAGGGTGCGGCCCACTGCATTGCAGAATTCGACGCCGGTAAGCGAATCAAAACCCAATTCGTTCAGGGGCCGATGTGTTTCGGCAAAAGTTTCGCTGCCATGACCCAGTACCCGAACCGCCTGCTGCTGAAGCAATGAAACAAGCAAATCAAAACGTTCTGCAGCAGGTGCATCTTGAAGACGCCTACGCCATTCCTCGGCCTGGACTGCGTCTTCTTCGCCTTGCCCCTTCTGCTCACTCAGTAAATCTTGTAACCAAGGCGGGGCATGTTCGGCAGGTAACCGTTGGGCGAATGCCGACCAGTCAATCTGGACGGCTGCCATAGTGGAAGCATTTCTCCAAATGAGCCGCTCCAGCATCCAAAACCCCAAGGGCGGTTCAATGGCCTGTATACCCGTGGCCTTTATGCGGCCTCCTCCCTGCCCTCCCAGACGGGCCGCCATCCCGACCTTCGCCCAAGGGCCCCAGTTGATCGACATTGCGGGTAAGTTCCACCATCGCCGGTGTTGCGCCAGCGCATCCAGAAAGGCATTTGCGGCGGCATAATTACCCTGTCCCGGAGAGCCAAAAATAGACGCAATCGAAGAGAAAAGGACGAAGTGATCGAGGGGTCTATCCCGAGTTAATTGGTGCAAATTCCAGGCACCCCGAGCCTTAGGCGCCAAAACAGATTCAAAGCTAAAAAGAGACTGATCTCGCAACAAACCATCATCCAGGATGCCGGCCAAGTGGAAGATGCCCCGCAGCGGCGCATGTTCCTGGTCGATCTTAGCCAACAAGTCCCTGCATTGAGTCGCATCAGCGATATCGCACTTTCGACTGACCACCCTGAGCCCCCGAGAGCAGATTTCGGCTATCAAGCCCTCGGCCTTTAAGGATGGAGCCGAACGGGAGACGAGAATGATATCCCGCGCCCCACGGTCTGCTAACCACTCCGCGAGTTCTAACCCGAGTCCGCCGAGACCACCGGTAACCAGGTAACAGGCATGGGATCGGAACAAGCCTTGGTTATCCCCATGCCCGGTTGCCGCACGAATCACCAATTTACCGATATGCTCGGCGCGCGACATCATCCGTAATGCCTCTGGAAGGTAACGAATATCGAAAGTCTGCTTCGTTAAAGGCCTTAAGCGGCCATCATGAAACTCGCGGCTCAAGGCTTGTAGGCGCTCTCCAACCTCTCGCGGTTGGTTCCGCATCATATCGTCCAAGGCGATGGCGTGGAAGATAGAGCCGGGGTTCAACTCCTCAACACGTTGCTGATTCCAGAGATCGGTCTTACCCACTTCAAGAAAATGACCGCCCGGCGCAAGGCATTCGATACCCTTGGCAATCGCATCCCCAGTGAGCGCATTCAGTACGGCATGTACCCCGCCCCCCCCCGTGAGTTCTTTGATGTGGCGGGCAAAGTCCAGGGAACGTGAGTCCATAACCTCAGTTATCCCCATGGCCTTTACAAAAGCCCGCTTGCGCGGGTTACCCGCGGTGGCAAAGACCTGTGCACCGGAGAGGTGAGCAATCTGCAATGCAGCCAACCCAAGCCCCCCTGAGGCGGCATGGATCAACACGCGTTGTCCAGCCTGCAGTCCAGCGAGACGACGCAGGGCATGATCGGCAGTGAGGAAGGCAATCGGAATTGTTGCTGCCTCTTCGAAGCTCATGCGCTCGGGAATCGCTGCCGCCCAATCCGCATAAGTACAGATGTGACTGGCAAAACTAGCCGGCGCCAAGGCCATCACGCGATCACCCACCCTCATCCCATTCACACCTTCGCCGACCGCAGTAACAACGCCGGCACATTCCCCCCCAAGTGGTCCTGGATCCCCTGGGTATAGATCGAGGAGATTCAGAACATCGCGAAAGTTCAAACCGGTCGCCTCGACTCGCAATTCTACCTGTCCAGGACCCGGTTCCCGACGAATATCGGTGCGCAAGGCAATCTGGTCGAGTTCCCCCCGAGCTAAAACTTGAAGGCTATAGCCAGCACTATTTGGCAATTTGAGCATGCCGCCATCCGCCGGCACCGCGTGGAGACGAGGGACCAACCTTTTCCCGTCGCGGAGGACAACCTGGTCTTCACGGCCACCTGCCAACAAAACATCTGCTAACTCAGCGGCCTCCGTGGCGGGCCGTGCGGGATCGAGATCAATCCGCACACAGGAGAAGTCCGGGTATTCCGATGCTACAACACGGCCCAATCCCCACAGCAGGGATTCACCCAGTGCATTCGGCTGGCACTCACTCCCAAGGGATACTGTGCCTCGGGTAACCAATGCAAGACTGACCAGGGTATGCAAGCTGGTCAAACACTGAACTAGCCGAAGCATGCGTGCCCAACCCCGCCGCTCGTCACCGGACCAGTCCACAGGCTCATCTGAAACTTCCTCTTGCTCTAAGAGGACGATCCGGACATCCGTTGCAGCAGCGTCCAACTGTTGCAATAGGTCCTCGACACTTAAGCTGGGAGCAAGCCGTATGACCCGCGCACCACAGGCCTGCAATTCCGCCTCCAGTGCACTGGCCAGAGAGTCGTCGTCGCCAACAAGGAGCCAGGCAAGACCAGCCGGGGCAGCGGCCAACGGGAGCGAGCGCTGATCCCAATCGAGCCGGTAAAGCCATTGTGGCAAGGAGCCAACGAGAATCCGCACTAGCCAATCTTTCGGCGCCCGGCGCAACTCGACACCGGTCAAACGCGCCAAAACAGTTCCTTTGGCGTCATAGAAAAGAAGTTCACCGCGAACCGAGCCACGATCGCTGCATTGCCGGCGGCAAAGGCACCAACTCTCCGTAAGCGGCACTTCCCAGATCTCCAGACGTTCACAACCTACTGGCAGGAAAGTATCGGTCGTCTCACCCGCATTGGGCAGGGAAGAGCCAAGAAGTTGCAGGCCGCCATCCAGGTAGCCAGGATGTAACCAGAAGCCTCGCGATTCCTCTTCCGTAGGAGCCCTCATACGCGCCAAGGCACCCGTTTCGTTACGCCAATGCTGGAGCGCCCAGGTGAAGGCAGGCCCCATCTCCAGCCCAGCTACCGTCAAGGCTTGGCGCCGCCAGGCATCATCGAAAGAATCCTCCCGGAATCCGTCACGAATCTCAACCGGGTCGACCGCTGCCGGGGCATCCTCTCCCTGGGTCAGAATGCCGCTGGCATGGCTACCAAAGACCGCATCCATGTCCGCATCCCAGAGTTGGCTGAAAATCTCGAAAGTCCAACCTCCAGAAGCATCCGGCTCGATTAAGGTCTGAACCCGGCGCGGCTCATTCAGCAACAACGGAGACAAGACCCGGGCCTGCGCCAAGGCCGGCCGCTCCAACCCCAGCCGTCTGCCAGCTACGAGCACCATCTCCCACATGCCAGCGGCGGGCATTACGACCCTCCCCTGCACGAGGTGATCCCGCAAGAGCAGTGGACTTTCAGCCGCAAGGCAGGCCTCAAACAAATACTCACGACGAGGTGTACGCAAGGGGACACCGAGCAGGGGATGCCCCTCTGCATCCGTCCCTGAGATCCTTACCTCTCGCGTTGGTGCTGATTCAAACCAAAAGGGCTCCCGTTGGAAAGGGTAAGTAGGCAACTGGGTCTTGTGGCGCGACCAGGGGGCATCAAAGCCACGCCAGTCAATCTCGATGCCGCGCACGAAACACTGCCCTAGGCTCGCCAGCAGGGTAGGCCAGTCCCCTTGCCCCCGTTGCAGAGAGGCCAGCCATTCGCAGCCTGGCTTATCCACACAGAGGCGTGCCATGTTTACCAGGGTCGGATGAGGGCCTATTTCAATGAAAGTGTTGCAGCCCAGATTAGCCAAGGCTTCACACCCCCTGGCAAAACGTACCGGCTCACGTGCATGTCTTGCCCAATAGGCGGGATCGGTGAAGGTTAACTCATCAGCTTGGCCACCCGTCAGGTTAGAGATGACGGGCAAGGTCGGCGACCGCGGGTGCAAGGAACCTGCATAAGCGGTTAATGGAGCCAATATCGGATCCATCAGTTGGGAATGAAAGGCGTGAGAGATTGCGAGTTCCTTGACCTTCACCCCCTCCTGAGTGAAACGCGCCAGGCAGTCCCGTAGAGGCGCTTCTGGACCGGAGATCACGATATTGCGGGGGCCGTTCAGCCCCGCTACAGACACCTCTGGATGGCCTTCCAGACGCTCCGTTACCCAAGTCTCCGGGGCCATCACCGCCGCCATCATGCCCCCCGATGGCAGCGCCTGCATCAGGGCGGCGCGGCGAGCGATCAGCCTGGCGGCTTCTTCCAGGGTCAGCACCCCCGCGACCACCGCCGCGCAGAACTCGCCAGCACTGTGCCCCATGACGGCAGCCGGTAGCACGCCCCACGAACGCCACAATTCACTGATGGCATATTCAATTGCGAACAGGATAGGCTGGGTAAACCCGGTCTGGGCCAACAGTTCGTCATTGCCAGTGTCAATCAACACCACCAACGAGCGGCCGAGCAAAGGCTGCAGGATGGCGTCGCAGCGATCCATGGCTGCCCGGAAGATCGGGTGGGTGCGGTAGAGTTCCATGCCCATCCCGGCATACTGAGATCCCTGCCCGGTAAACAGAAAAGCTATACGGGGGGGATTCCCTGCGTCTACCACTCCCTGGTGGGACTGGACCGATGCCGCGTCGCCTAACTCCCGAACCACGCTATCACCATCCTGGGCCCAGATAGCGAGGCGATGGTTGAACCCCGTTCTCCCGGTATTTGAGCTAAAGGCAATATCAGCCAGCGAGTCGCCTTGTTCTGACAAGCGTTCCCGATACGAGAGTATAAGCGCTTTCAGGGAGGCCCTGGTGCGGGCGCTCAGGGTTAGCAAATGCCATGGCCGCTCTGCAGCAACCGCTTCTGGCTGCACAGTGGTGGGCGCCTCCTCAAGGATAAGGTGGGCATTCGTCCCACCGAAACCAAAGGAGCTGATAGCCCCCACACGCGGCTTGTCTAACCTATCCCAGGACTCTAGACGGGTGGAGAAGTGAACCGGCCACCTCTCGATCCCTAGCAAAGGATTGGGCCGCTCAAAGTGCAGATTGGGAGGTATCGCACCATGGCGCATCATGAGCAGCATTTTGATCACACCTGCGATGCCGGCCGCACCCTCCAGATGACCGATATTGGTTTTGACACTTCCCACCTTAAGTGGCAGAACCCCCTCGCGATGACCGTATACCGCCATGAGTGCATCGAATTCAACCGGATCGCCGAGGCGGGTTCCGGTGCCATGGGCCTCGATGTAATCCACCATCTCTGGCTCCATACAAGCATCGGCCAGGGCGGACCGCAACACCGCCTGCTGCGCCACCCCATTGGGCGCAGAGATCCCGTTGCTGCGCCCGCCATGGTTAATGGCAGTCCCACGTATCAGCCCCAGGATGTGGTCTTCATCCCGCTGAGCATCGGCCAACCGCTTGAGGACGACGACACCCGCCCCCTCTCCGCGAACATAACCATCAGCCGCGGCATCGAAGGCACGACAACGGCCGCTAGGTGATAGCATCTGCGCCTTGCACAGAATCACCGTCACTTCGGGGGCTAGCATTAGGTTGACCCCCCCCGCTAATGCCAGATTACTCTCGCCCTTGCGCAGACTTTGGCAAGCCAGATGGATCGCCACCAGTGAAGAGGAGCAGGCGGTATCAATGATCATGCTCGGCCCGTGGGCGTCCAGAAAATAGGACAGCCGATTGGCGAGTATGGAATGGCTCACCCCGGTGCCCGAGAAGATATCCAGCTCATTGATGTTACCCATTTGAATCAAGCCATAGTCGAAACCAATGACCCCAACAAATACCCCGGCCTTGGTTCCCGACAAACATGAAGGAGGTATCGCTGCGTCCTCCAGGGCCTCCCAAGCTACTTCGAGCAGGAGGCGATGTTGTGGATCGACCCTTAGGGCCTCACGGGGCGAAATGCCAAAAAAATCTGCCTCGAACCCCTTGATGTCGGGCAAAAATCCGCCCCATTTGGAATACATGTGGCCGGGGACCGACGGGTCCGGGTGATAATAGGTGTCAAGGCTCCAGCGATCTTGGGGTACCTCGGAAATCGCATCCTGCCCTTCCGCCAGGAGTTGCCAGAATGCTTTGGGATCCCGCCCTCCGGGAAATCGGCAAGCCATGCCAACAATAGCGATGGGCTCTTGAGCACGATGCTCCAACTCGACAACCCGGGCCTGTGATCTCTGCAAAAGGATGGCGGCCTTTTGCAGGGCAGTGAGTTCGCTATTGTTGTTCACATCTGTCATTTGTTTAACCTAAACTCTACTGTTGTCATAAAGGCGTGCAATCCACGCCTCCAGCGCATCTGGTGTCATCGCGGCGATATCTACCCCCTCCGAGAGTGGGGGGGCGGATCTTGATGCTCGTAATTCACCCGCTCCTCCCCGCGCCAACCAATCACTGAGCAATATTATTGTCGGATGGCTGAAAACGACGGTGGGGGATATCGGCTTTTCCAGCCAGTGCTCAAGTTCGGCACAGAGTTCGACCGCATCGAGGGAAGTCAAACCGTAATCAAAAAAGGGGGTAGATGGACTGACCCTTTCCGCAGCAAGATGTAGCCGGTTTGACACCCTTTCTATCAACCAGCCCCGAATCTCTTCCGCATTCGGATAAGACGCGCCCAAAACCGTCGTCACGGCAACCCCTTCCCCGCTCGTCCAATGCATCACCCAAGTCATTTTCCCAGCCAAATAAAACTCGCGACCTTTCAATCGGCGGGGTTTACCGCTAGTAGTGAGGGGGATTGAGCCACTGGGGACGATGGCCACGGCATGAAGCTCAACACCCATCAAGGTAGTAACCCGCCGCCGAATCTCGCGAACAAGGCGCGGGTAATCATTAGGCGCATTCCGAACCGCCAACTCCTGAATCACCACCAACTGATCTGTCCGCTCGCCAGCAAAGGCGATACATCGACCGAGCCCCGGGTCTAAGTCGGCAAGTCCCCATTCGATATCATGAGCAAACAGGTTGCGGCCTTGGATAACCAATTGATCATGACTGCGTCCCACCACAAAGACCTGTTCCTCGTAAAGAAAACCCATGTCGCCCGTGCACAGCCAATCACCTGATATTCCTGGTAATTCCGCATGGAAACGCATCTTTTCGTCTGGGTTTCGATAATAGCCGCTGGCCACGCCATCGCCCTTGACCCAAATCTCACCCAACTGACCCGCGGCGAGTTGCCGGCGCTGCTCTGCGTCAACGATTATCGCCGTCTGTCCGGAATCGGCGGCTCCACAACCCACCAACTCCATGACACGGGCGCCTGGCAGAGCACGCCTAGCCTCACCCTGGCTCAGCAGATTCCCGTCAAAAGCAATAATCAGCGGCGGGGCGTCTTTTTCCGCACAGCAAGCCATCAAGGTGGCTTCAGCCAGACCATAGCAAGGCAACAGGGCTTCGGTGTGAAAGCCGACTGACTGAAAGCGATGGACGAAATCCCTCAAGGCTTTGGCCCTGATGGGTTCGGCACCGCAATAGGCCACCTTCCAAGTCGAAAGATCGAGATCAACCAAATCGGCGTCCCTGATCCGGCTGAAGCATTGTTCATAGGCAAAACTGGGCCCACCGCTGACTGTAGCCCGACGGGAGGAAATTGTTTTCAGCCAAAGTTGCGGACGGTGGAGGAAGGTGGTTGGCGCCATCAGAATACAGGAACCACCGGCATACACCGGCTGGATGATATTACCAATCAATCCCATGTCGTGGTGGAAGGGCAGCCAGCTAACGCCGATCGTGTCGGGACCATTGCCAAAGCATCGCCGTATCAATTCCGAGTTCGACAGAATATTCAGATGACTCAAAGCAACGCCTTGAGGTATCCGCGTGGAACCGGAGGTATATTGCAATACAGCCAGATCCGTTACAGCCATCTTTGGCTGAATCCATGGTGAGGAGGAGTCGGGATGAAGTGCATCGATGGCAATCCATTCTATGTGCGCAGGCAGGGAATCAAATGCGCCTGACACACGCCGCCGATGAAAAAGGGGGCCGGCACCGAGAATACCTGAAATTTTGGCGTCAATAGCCACTCGCCCTAAACTTCCTGCGCTGCGCCGTGTTGGTGGCGCCAAAGGAACAGCAACCATACCGGCCAGCAGGCAGCCGAAGAAGCCGACAATAAAGTCTAGCCCCGGAGGGAAAAGCAGCAGAAGGCGATCACCGGGCGCAAATCTTGACTGTAAGTTACCGGCAACCACCTGCACTCGTGCCAGGAGTTCGACATAAGTGAGCAAGCTCCCGGGCTCTCCATCGCTGCGAATATATTCAAAAGCCAGCTTGTCCGGGTGCGCATGAACCCGATCTAGCAAGATAGAACCCAAGGTGACATCCATTCTCAAACTTACTTGCTCCGTTGGGAAGTGTTAATAGAAAATCCGGTCAAAAGTCTTGCCTGGATATTAAGGAGCGCTCAATGAAATCCGCGGCGCCCAGGCTACCGCCTGTTGCGTTGAGTTGCTGTTTTACTACTTGCGCCCGCACCCGGAAACTTTCCTCAAACAGAACACGCTCCACGATTTGCCGCAGTCCCTTGACCGACATCCTGCCAAAGGGGTGGACTAAGGCTACACCGGCACGCACCGCGCGAGCCGCCGTGCCGGGTTGATCGACACTGCGGGGACAGATCACCTGCGGCACGCCGCAGGAAAGCGCTTCCATCACACTGTTGATGCCACCATGATTGATCATCAGGGCCGAACGTTCCAGTAGGTCTAGTTGCGGTGCAAAATCGACCACTATGGGATCGCCAGCAAAATGATGTCCAAGCCCGGGGACGTCATCGTCGTTGTTCCAGCGTCCTCGCGAAAGCACCAACTGCACCGTAAGCTGCGCGCAAACTTTCGCAACCAACTCCAGCATGGGGAGATTACGACGGGCATGTAGGGTGCCGAACGAAGCGAAGACCAATGGTCGACCATCCAGCTTATCCCATGGAAATGCTACTTCCGCACGACCTACATCACATGAGAGACATCCGCCATAATGCCGCCAGGATGTCGCCATCCGAGGGAAGTCGAACTCGGAGCATCCCTGCAAGATATTAGCCTGCTTGGACAATAGTTCATCGGCATGCTGCAAATTGGCCAACCCGTGCTTGCCTCGCCAGCCATTGATGGCGGCCAAGGTCGGTGCCATGAACCACCCCCACAGGGCATGAGCCGCTCGATTCCGAAGATACGCCGTCCACTCCTCGGAATAGGCCCAAGCGGTGAAAGGGGGAGGATGGGAGGGGTGTGTGCGTATATCAATAGCAGTGCTGACAGTAGCGAAGGGCAACCCGAACAGACTCGCAATGCTGCCACCCGCGGTAACAAATTGTTCGATAATCAGGGCATCGACAGACAAGGCCTCCAGGATAGCGGGGGCCTCGGTCAACCAGCGAATGGCGGTCTCGGAAAATAATTGCCGCAGGAGTACGTTTGGGGCTTGTCCGAAGGGCCAACCTAGGATCAATAACGGGGTGAGCCGCCAGCTAGAGTGGGAAGGTTTAGGCAAGATGCGAAAATCAAGACCGTAACTTACTACGGCTGTCTGCGCCTGTTCATCCGATATGACGGTGATCCGATGGCCGCGCTCCTGCAGATGCCTGCCGATCAAGAGGCAAGGCACGAGATGGCCGGCGAAGGAAGGACTCAAGATGGCGAAATGTGGCATGGAAATTATGACACCTGGCTAACCATGAGAAAGATTTTGGATTATGCGGCCGCACGGAACTGGTGGGAGGCACGATCCGAAGTTGGCGTCATTCTTTACGGCGATAAATAAATCGGTCGGCAACTATTTGTTCGAGTTGATAGTGCTCTTCTATCTCGTTATGAAGGATCTGGATATCAAGGGAATCTTTCTGCAACGTTTTTTCACGAAGTATGATGCGCGTTGGTTGCTGCGCAAAAATGTCCTCAAGCAATGACTCGGTCGTCACCCCTGGCCCATAGATAGGGCGCAGCAATTTCTCGGCCCGTACCAGAAGATAGGGAAAGCCTGCCACGGGCGTGACTGGATGAGTGTCCATCAGCCAGTACACAAGGATATCCTCCGAGGCCATAAAAAGAGTATCCCCCGGTTGCTGGATGGATTTAAGATAATCCGCCAATTGGAAACTAGGGCCCTTATACAACTGCTTACCCGCCAGAGAATCCGTAACCAGCCGATGATAATGAGGAAGGCTGGCGAGCGTGGCGCCGAATATAATCATAATAACAAGCACTATCGATATATTTCGCTGCCTCGACAATGATACGGTAAAACCTGCGCCAAGCGCAACAAAGGGAGCTATTTGGATCAGATAATGTCCCCAGGGATGAGCACTTGAAACGATCCCGAAGCACAGTGCAAAAATAAAGACGCCAATCAGAATGGCAGACCGTGTCTTCCGGAATTCGGAAAGGAAAAGCCAAATTATGCCAAATATGCCAACTACCCAGAACCCAACGAGACCCATCATCCAAAGGACAAACGTCAAGACCTGCTGAATCGAATCAAAAGTCATCGGCAGCTCGTAACGAACCGCGGCGATTATCATTGCCAAAACCATGTCAGCGATACCAAGACCGGACTCGGTATAAGCCATAGGTACCATTATCGCTGCGTTGATAAGTAGCCGAGCCTGGCCATTAACGCCATAGACAAATAAAACCCCGGCAAAAACCATTCCAGAACCACTGGCAACCAGGAGGGGGGACGCGATACCTTTTTGCCAGCCCTTAGTTGGCGATAATGTAGAAACCGCCACTACAATTGCGACAAGGAGATACGCTAAATTGGTCCTGATCAAGACAGAAATACCGAGTAACACGCCAATCAGGAAATAGCGCCAGGAATTGGCTCCAGGATCGAAAAGCAGCAACAAAGACGCCAGAACCGGAACCAACGCTATGTGCTCCATCATCACCAGGGGCCCGGAATTGATCAGGAGGCTAGCTGACAGAATGAATAGGGTTGCAGCAAAAAAGGCGTGCTCTGTGAGCATAAATCGCAATGCGAGCCGGAACACAAAAAATGCTGATATTCCGACCATGATGGAACCAGCAAATCTAACAAAGGAAAGACTGTCGGGTACGAGCGAAAGCACGAGTGCAAAAAAGGCGAAGCCAAGAGGTGGCTTATTATCTAAGATCAATGTATAAGGCAAATGGCCATCGGCCAGTGCCTGACCAATGAGAATAAATATTCCCTCATCCGGAGCGAAGAAATCCTCAAAAAAATAAGGCAGCCTAACGATCAGCGAGATCATCAGGAGCAACATGAAAAAAACGACACAATGACTTTGTCTCCGCACGAGAATTATTTTCCTATCACATTATCTGATCCTAAAGAATTATCCCTATGTGTCGCTACCTAATCGGGTTACATAACATGGTGGCAACAACTGTCTGCCCAAGAACGCGCTTCGATCATATTGATGGCCCAAGAGGGGAAGAGTCTGCGCGCGAAGGCGAGGACCCTGCAGCGCAGCAGCCCCTCGACGATCAGTCGAGTATTGCACCGGCAGAAGACTGCGGCCGATGCCGCTGGACCGAGAGAGACTACGATGCCAAGAAGGCTACCAAGAAGCGCAGGGCCGGCGCTCCAGGCTGCGCCGGGTCGGTAAGCTGGCCGTTGACTTGGTGCTGTTCGGCTTGGTCCAGCATTTCCTCCAGGAGGGGTGGTCGCCAGGCCAGATTGCCGGCACCCTCAAGCTGATGTGGCCTGACTCCCTGGACCTTCGGGGCTCCGCCGAGACGATCTACACCTTCCTTCACGACCTGCCACGAGGGGCTTAGCGCCAGGAACTGATTTCCCGCCTACGAAAGGCGCGCATTGTCCACCTGCCGCGCGCCCATGGGACGGATTGGCGTGGGCAACTGGACAATATGCTGAGCCTTTATGTGTGTCCGCCGGAGGTATAGCCGCGCTTTGCCGGGCCATTGGGAAGGCAACTTCATCAATGCGGCGGTTAACCTATCGGCAATGGGAGTCCTGCATTGAGCGCCACTCGCGCCTGGTGCTGCTGGCCAAAATGGACGATGCCACCGCAGCCTGCGCCTTGGCGGGCTATCGCCGCAAGCTTTATAGCCTCGCCCCACCAATGCACCAATCCCTGACCCATGACCAGGGGAAGGAGATGGCAAACTAAATCATGCTATGCCGCACAACCCCCATCGGCCACTTGGTTGAGTTTGCCGTGTTGAATATTAAAAAAGCTCGACGCCTTTTCAGCTGCTTTCATCCGGTGAGTCACGAAAACCACGGCTCCAATGTCAGTCGAACGGATAATGGCATCCATTACCTTCGCCTCGGTCTGACTGTCAAGAGCAGAGGTCGCCTCGTCTAGGAGGAGGAGCCGAGGTTTCCGATAGAGAGCACGTGCTATCCCAAGCCGCTGTCGCTGGCCACCAGAAAGACGCACGCCGTTGTCACCTGTGACTGTAGCGATACCATGGGGAAGGTGGCGCACTAATGAATCAAGATGCACATTGGCAAGCACACTCCAGATATCCGCTTCGTCCACCAGATCAAGGCCAAAAAGAATGTTAGCAAGGATCGTATCATCCAACAAGACTGTCTCCTGGGGCACATAGGCCACTGCATCACATTCTTGAATATAAATCCTACCCGAGCTTGGGGATGTCAAGCCAGCAGCCAACATCAACAATGTACTTTTTCCACTCCCCGAGGGACCAAGTAGGGCAATTCGATCACCACAATAGACATCTAAATTGGCGCCTTGAAAAATGGGTGGATGATCAGGATAGGCAAAACTCACGTCCTTCAACTGCAATAGCCTGGGGCGTGTTTGCAAATCGACAACGACCTTCTGCCACATGGCATCATGGTCAGGGGAGTCTAGTTCACGCGTGATGATATCGATACTGACAGATAATTCCGGCAGCCGGGCAATCCCAGAGAGAAAATTATTAACCGAGGGCACCAGTGCCCCGCCAATCACAATCATCATTCCAAGATTCGCCAATAGCGTGACCTGTTTCCCAGGATCATTAAATGCCACCGATCCCAATACGGCGGCACAAATCAATAACGTAATGCCCCCATCGAAAAGCATCCAGGAAATATTGGGCAAGGTAGCCAAATTAACTCGTGCTCTAGCCAAATGCATTAAATTTGATTGAAGGGGTTCGAGGAGGGCTTGTTTGGATTTATAGACCCGGACCTCGCGACTAGCATCGAATGTATGAGCAAGGCATTTGTGAAGATTTTCTATCTTCTCGTTCTGTTCCGTGCTGGCCGCCAGCAGTTTTGGTTTTAGAAGCCACCTTATTAGCAAAAGGGCTCCGCTTACCATAACCAGTATTCCTAGGCCCAGCAGCGGAGCTTGGATAAATATTCCCATGGTCAGTAACAACATGCTCGCCGTATTGCGAAACAAGTCGAGCAGTACTGCAAAGGAGTGGGAAGCTTGGTCGGAGGTTATCGTACAATTTTTCATACATTGCGCGCGGCCTCTTCTGGCAAATTCCAGCCACGGAATGGAAAGATATTTATCAGTCAGGCGCAAAAAAAGAATTTTGCTGATTTCTTGCACCATCGAGCGGGACTGACTTAAAAAAAACCACTCCGTCATATGCCGAGCTAAGGTTGAAACTGCAAGAATCAAGACGGCAACAACTACCGGGTTGACATTGTTCCCAGGGTAATAGAGAAGAAAACAAAGGTGGCAATCTTGTAAGGATGACTTTTGCAGAGACAGTACAAGCAATACCACCGCCGCAGCTGTAATTAAGTTAAGCATCGGCACGACCAAGGCACTCAGCAGTGACTTTATTAACTTAAAGCGGAGTTTAGGTGGAAATAACCTTATGACTGCACCAAAAGGAAATGAAACATAAGATCCAAATTTCACTGTCTTGTTAATCCAATAATAAATTTAACTGAATATAGCGTATTTACACAATAATTTATCATCGACTTCACTCAAACCCTTGCGAGCAGGACGATCCCCATTATAGTCCGCGTATTGGTTAGCCATATATGTCGAGAGCCGTGTGATTATATACCGAGACGGAGTTATCCGTTATTCTTAGCGAGAGAAGTGCTTCGTACCCTTGCGGTAGAGGCGAGCCGTGCTCAAAAAGCGGCTCACATGACCCAGGCCCTG
>WBZT01001376.1_pt1 | contig 17871 bp, 6 predicted proteins | sample 5204241 | NCBI WGS metagenome assembly WBZT01 (sample SAMN12344358, study PRJNA552823) | activated sludge metagenome | biome: Activated sludge suspended growth; feature: Nitrification reactor; material: Wastewater; isolation source: activated sludge from nitrification reactor of wastewater treatment...
GGTCCCGTGGTTGACCACGCGCGCGACCACCTCGAAGCCCTGGCCGGCGAACACGTCGCTGGTCTCGGAGAGCGCGAGGTCCTTGAGGATCCCGCGCAGCACGCCTTCCTGGTCCTCGCGGTCGTAGATCGTGAAGCCCGGCTGCAGGCCGAGCGTCGCGGCCTCGCGCCGCAGCAGCCGCACCGCGGTCGCGTGGAACGTGCCGACCCAGAGCCGCGACGCATCGGGGCCGACGACGCGCTCGATGCGATCGCGCATCTCGCGCGCGGCGCGGTTGGTGAACGTGAACGCGAGGATCGCCTCGGGGCGGACGCCGATCTCGATCAGGCGCGCGATGCGCGCGGTCAGGACGCGCGTCTTGCCGGAGCCGGCGCCCGCGATGACGAGGGCCGGCCCCGCGACGTGCTCGACGGCGGCGCGCTGCGCGGGATTCAGGGGGAACGACTGGGACAAGGATGGCTCCGGGGCTCGCGGGAAGGACGGACGAAAGGCGCGTCCGCAATCTACCCGCGCGGCGCGTGCGAGGCCAGCGTCGGCGAAGACAGCGTCGGCGAAGACCGCAGGCGCCTTCGCACGATGCACGTCGGCGGAACCGCCGAACGCGAAAGAGCGACGGGCCGCCGGGTGCGATCCCGGCGGCCCGTCGCGACGTCGATCGGTCAGTGCACCACGGCGACGCGGCGCGTCACGACGAACTCCGGCGACCGGAAGCGGACGAAATAGACGCCCGCCCGCAGCGTGCGCGCGTCGAGGTGCGCGTCGTGGCGTCCCGGCGGACGTTCGCCGTCGGTGAGCACAGCGACCTCGCGGCCCTGCAGGTCCAGCACCGAGAGCCGCACGTGCGTCGCACGCGGCACCGCGTACGCGATGCGCACGTCGGTGGACGCCGGGTTCGGCGACGGCCGCTCGAGCGCGAACGCCGTCGCGCTCGCACCGTCCGCCGCAGCCAGGCCCGTGCTGGAGATGCCGAAGCCGGCGTCGCTGCCATCGCTCGTGAGGTTCCCGCTGTAGTCGCGTGCGGTGATGCGCAGGTACGCGCCGCCCGCCGCCACTTCCGGCGCCGTCACCGGCCACACGTACGAGCCGGTGTTCGCGACGCCGGCCGCGAGCGGTTCCCACGGGCCCGACGGGCCGCTGCGCGAGAGCAGGACGTCGACGCTCTGCACGCCGCGATTGTCCGTCGCCGTCCACGTGATCCGGCGGTTGGCGCCGACGAGCAGCGGCGTCCCACCGTCCGGCGACAGCACGTGCACCGAGGGCGCGACCGCATCGGCCGTCAGGTCGACGAACACGAGGCCGTCCACGCGACCCGTGACGGTGAGCCCGAAGTCCTGTCCGCCCACGAGCACGGTCGCACCGCTCAGCGCGAGCGAGCGCACCGTCGAGGCGGAGCCGTGGTTCCACGCGGTCGCGAGGCCCGTCGTGGCGTCGAGCGCCGCAACGCGATCGCGGCCCTGTCCACCGATGGACGTGAAGTCACCACCGGCCCAGACCGTCGAACCGTTGACGAAGAGCGCGTCGACGAGACCGTTCGCGCCCGGGTTCCACGCCGTCGCGAGCCCCGTCACCGCGTCGAGCGCGGCGAGGTTCGTGCGGCCCTGGCCGCCGATCGTATTGAAGTGCCCGCCGGCGTAGACCGTCCCTCCGCTTACGGCGAGCGCATTCACGAGGAACAGATCCGGATTCGGGTTGAATGCGCTGGCGAGCGCCGTCGTCGAATCGACGGCCGCGAGGTTGTTGCGGAACTGCCCGCCGATGTAGCTGAAGGAGCCTGCCACGTAGACGTTCGCCCCGCTCACCGCGAGTGCATCGACGTGGTAGCCCGCGACCGCGGGGTTCCACGTCTTCGCGAGCCCCGTGGTCACATCGATCGCGGCGACGAGGCTGCGGCTCTGGCCGCCGATGTGCGCGAAGTCGCCGCCCACGTACACGCACGTGCCACTCACCGCGAGCGCGTTGACGGAGTAGCGGTCCGGATTCGGATTCCACGCCGTCGCGAGGCCCGTCGTCGTGTCGAGGGCCGCGAGGTGGGAGCGCGACTGCCCGCCGATGCTCGTGAAGCCGCCGCCGGCGTACACCGTCGAACCGGCCACAGCGAGCGCGAACACCGAGTTGTTGGCTTCGGGATTCCACGCGGTCGGCTCGAACGTCACCGCGTCGATCGCGGCGAGGTTGCCGCGGTGCTGACCGCCGACGCTCGAGAGCTCGCCGCCCAGGAATACCGTCGCGCCCGACACCGCGAGCGCGTCCACCACGCCGTTGGCGCCCGGGTTCCACGCGGTCGCCTGACCCGACGCCGCGTCGAGCGCGGCGGCGCGAATGCGCACCTGCCCGCCGATGCTCGTGAAGCGTCCGCCCACGTAGATCTTTCCACCGCTCACCGTCAGGCTCGCCACCTCGTCGTTCGCGTCCGGATTCCACGACGTGGCCAAGCCCGAGGTCGCGTCGAGCGCGGCGATGCAGGCGCGGTCGGCGCCTCCGATGACGTAGAAGATACCTCCGGCATACACAGTCGATCCGCTCACCGAGATTGCGTACACGCCGCCGTCGGGCTCGGGATTCCACGCGGTCGCCGCGCCCGTGCCCGCATCCAGCGCCGCGAGGTTGCCGCGCATTTGTCCCCCGGCGAGCCCGAACCTTCCGCCCACGTACACGGTGGTGCCGCTCACGGCGAGGGCCAGCACGTCGCGGTCCACGCCGGGATTCCACGCGGTCGCGAGCCCGGTCGCGACGTCGAGCGCCGCGAGGTGCTGGCGGCTCTGCGCGCCGATGGTCGTGAACGCGCCGCCGGCGTACACCGTCGAGCCGCTCAGCGCGAGGGCCCACACCGGTCCGTCCGCTCCGGGATTCCAAGCGGTCGGCTGGCCGGTGCTCGCATCAATCGTCGCCACGCGACCACGACCGAAGCCACCGATGGAGGTGAACTCACCGCCCACGATCACCGAGGTGCCGTTCACCACGATCGCGTACACGGCAGCGTTGGCGCCGGGATCCCACGTGTCGAGTGACAGGTCGGCGCGGATGTGGACGAGATTGTTCCGGGCGACACCCGCCACCTTCGCGAACGAGCCGCCGACGTACCAGCCACCGTGTCCGTCGGGCGCGACGCAGCGCACGGTGCCATCGATCACGGGCCAGCCCGCCAACCGTGCGCCCGAGCTCGCGAACGTGCCGGCGCACGCGCCCGTCCTCGGGCCCACGTAGCCGAACCAGCCGCCGATGTAGATGGTGCCGCCCGACTGCGCCATCGCCGTGACGCTCCCGTCGGTCACCCAGCCACGGGGATCGACGGACTGGGCGCGAGCGGCTCCCGTTCCCCAGACGCCTGCGAGCAGGACGGCGAGGGCGCAGGCGAAGAACGGTCGGGCACGTCGGGAACGCGGAGCAGGTATCGGATAAGCACTCACGGGCGGCCTCCAGGAGCGGATTCGAGACGCGAAGTCGATGCGGACGGCCGGGGGGACCGTGGAGCACATGCGTTCCCGTGAGCGTGGCGCTCGCGTCCCTCTCCCGGCAATGATCCTTAGGGCTCAGCGACCGTCGCGGGCCGCCGGCGCAGATCGGTTGGGCGCACGTTCCCGCTCCCCAAAGCACGACGGGCCGCCGGGTGTGTTCCCGGCGGCCCGTGCGTTCGTCCGCAGCGTCACTTCACGAACAGCATCTCGCGGTACTTGGGCAGCGGCCAGAGCTCGTCCTCGACCAGCGTCTCGATCGTGTCGGCGGCCGCACGCACCTCGGCCATGAGCGGACGCACTTCCGAGCCGAGGCGCACGCACGCCTTCAACTCGTCGTGCGAGCCGTGCACGTCCTGGAGCTTCGCCTGCAGCGACTCGACGCCGGTGAGCGCCGCCTCCACCGCGTCGGCGAGCGCCTTCACGCGCTTGCCGTAAGGCGAGTCCTTGCGGCCGGCGGTGCCCGCGAGGGCGCGCGCCGCGGCATCGGTGATCGCCAGCTGCTTCTCCGCGGCCGGGATCACCTGCGTCGTCACCATCTCGGCGAGCGTCTCGGCTTCGAGCGTCACCTGCTTCAGGTAGCGCTCGATCGCGATGTTGAACCGCGCATCCACCTCGGCCTCCGACAGCACGCCCATCTCGACCATGAACTGGTTCGCCTTCGCCTTCTTCGCCGCCGCGAGCGCCGCCGGCGTGTCGGCGAGGTTCGGCAGGCCGCGCTTCTCGGCCTCGGCCTTCCACTCGTCGCTGTAGCCGTTGCCCTCGAAGCGCACCGAAGCCGTCTCCGTGAACACCTCGCGGAGCAGCTCGGCCACGGCCACGTCACGGTTGGCGCCCTTGGCCACGAGCTTCTTCTGGAGACGCTCGGTCATTTCGGCGAGCGCCGACGCGGCCGCGGTGTTGAGCACCGACATCGGCACCGCGCAGTTCGCCGACGAACCCACGGCGCGGAACTCGAACTTGTTCCCCGTGAACGCGAACGGCGAGGTGCGGTTGCGATCGGTGTTGTCCTTGGCCAGCGCCGGCAGCTTGGCGACACCCATCTCGAGCACGAAGTGCTCGGGATCCTTCGCCGCCTCGCCCGCGATCATGCGCTCGAGGATGCTCGTCAGCTGCTCGCCGACGAACACCGACAGGATCGCCGGCGGCGCCTCGTTGGCGCCGAGACGCAGGTCGTTGTTCGCGCCCGACACGGCGACGCGCAGCGCCACCGAGCGGTCGCGCACGGCCTTCAGGCACACCGCGAGGAACGCGAGGAAGCGCAGGTTCTGGTGCGGCGTCTTGCCGGGATCGAGCAGGTTCTCGCCCCGATCCGTCGACATCGACCAGTTGCAGTGCTTGCCGCTGCCGTTGATGCCGGCGTACGGCTTCTCGTGGAACAGGCACACGAAGTCGTGCCGCAGCGCGACCTTCCGCGCGATGTCCATCGCGAGCACGTTGTGGTCGTTGCCGAGGTTCGCGTCCTCGAAGATCGGCGCCATCTCGAACTGCATCGGCGCGACCTCGTTGTGCCGCGTCTTGATCGGAATACCGAGCCGGTACAGCTCGAACTCCAGCTCTTCCATGAACGCGATCACGCGCGGCGGGATCGAGCCGAAGTAGTGATCCTCGAACTGCTGGTGACGCGGCGACGAGGCGCCGAGCAGCGTCTTCTCGGTCAACGTCAGGTCCGGCCGCAGCGTGAACTGCGCGCGGTCGACGAGGAAGTACTCCTGCTCGACGCCGAGCGTGGCCGACACGTGCTTCACGTCGACGTCGCCGAGCAGCTTGAGGAACGCCGTCGCGTGCTTGCTCAGCACCTCGTTCGAGCGCAGCAGCGGCGTCTTCTGGTCGAGCGAGTCACCGTGATAGCTGATGTACGCCGACGGAATGCACAGGGTGCGGCCGTTGGCGCTCTCGACGAGGAACATCGGCACGCTCGGGTCCCACGCCGTGTAGCCGCGCGCCTCGAACGTCGATCGCATGCCGCCCGAAGGGAAGGAGCTCGCGTCCGGCTCGCTCTGCCACAGCTGCGAGCCCGAGAGCTTCTCCAGCACGCGCGCCTCGCCCGACATCGTGATGTTGAGGTCGACGAACGCGTCGTGCTTCTCGGCCGTGAGGCCAGTCATCGGCTGGAACCAGTGCGTGAAGTGCGTGGCGCCGTGCGACACGGCCCACTCGCGCGCGGCGGATGCGACCGACTCGGCGACCTCGCGGGTCAGCGGCGTGCCGCTGCGCAGCGTCGAGAGCAGCGACTGGTAGGTCTCGCGCGGGAGCTTCTCGCGCAGCTTGAGCAGGTCGAGGACGTGGCGCCCGTAGTAGGTGCTGACCGGCGAGCGGTGGCCGTCCGGAAGACGGGGGGCGTCGAACGTGCGGGGCTGGCGGCTCATGGCCGCGCGGCGCGCTTCGTTGCGCGGAGACGACATGCGGGACCTCCTGGAGAGGACCGGGTCGAACCGTGATGCTCCGAACCGATCGATGTGGAGTTTCGTGGACCCGGCGCGAGCGTACCCGCGACGAACCCGTTCGTGGCCGAGGAAGATAGCTGAGTCTCGGGGGGCCGCGCCACGGGCAAGTTGCAACGCCGGATCGGGGCGGCCCAAAGGCGCGCGCCCCGCCGGCTGTTGTCGGCGGGGCGCGCGGAACGCTGAACGGCCCTTCTCGACACGCGTTGCTAGAACTCCGGCCCGATACTGAAGTGCCAGCGTGGGCGGCTGACGTCGTGCAGGTCGGTGTGCCACGCGACGTCGAGCTTCACGAGACCGAACAGGATGTAGCTGCGGATGCCCGTGCCGAACGAGAGCCGCGGGCTCGCCAGCACACGCCCCTTGTCGGTGACGGTGGTGAGGCGCAGCGGGCCACCGTCGTTCCACACGAGCCCGGCGTCCGAGAACATCGCGCCGCGCAGGTTGAAGTTGCCGAGCGGCACCGGTCCCACCAGCCCGAGCTGCTGGATGAACGGAAAGCGCAGCTCGGCGTTCACGATCGCGATGCGCGAGCCGACGAGGTCGAAGTCGCGCCAGCCGCGCAGCGTCGAGAAGCCACCGACGCGGAACGCCTGCGGATCGCGCCCCCAGCTGCCGGCGTCGAGCGTGCGGAACGCGAACGTGTAGTTGTGCGTCAGGTCCCAGTACTTGCGGTAGTCGAACGACACGGTGTGGTAGCCGAGCGAGTTGTCGAAGAGCGCCACGGCCGGCGAGTACGTCAGGTTGTAGCGCGAGCCGTTCACGGGGCCGAAGTAGCCCGAGAGCGAGTTGTCGCCCACCAGCGAGGCGGACGGCGAGGTGACGGAGCGGTACTCGCTGTTGCCGCGAACGTATCCGCCGAATCCGTCCTCCACGTAGAACGTGCGCTGCACGAACATCTGCGTGAACTCGAAGTCGACACGACGGAAGCGATCGAACGGATACGACAACTGGCCGAGGCCGCCGAAGGTGCGCTCCGAGAAGACCTGTGCGCTGCTCAGCTGTTCGCCGAGCGTGGTGACCCGCGACTGGAAGTAGTTCTTGAAGTGGAACGCGCCGCCGCTCACGTCCCAGCGCCGCGGCAGGTAGCTGTAGATCGCCAGCGCGTTCGTCTCCTCGAGCGAGCCCGGGTAGACGTCGAAGGCGACGAACAGGTTCCGGTCGCCGAGGAAGTCGCTGAAGAGCAGCGACGTGCTCCCGATGAACCCGTAGCCGGTCGCGGCCGCGAACCCGCCGTTCGCCGACTCCGCTCCGAGCTTCCATCGATACGGCGACGGCGATTGCGCCAGCAGCGAATCGGGCAGCGCGAACGGTCCGCCGCTCTCGACGAGGGGCGTCCGCACGGGCAGCCCCGAGGACGTGTCCGGCGGCACGAAGCCCATGCCGTCGCCGGGACCGCGCCGGTCGGAGCCGTTCCACGCGGGAGGCTCGTCGGGCAGCGTCGGCAGCGACGCGCGCGGCGGCGTGCGCCGCCGCGACGCGAGCGCGAGCGACGTGTCGGGCACGGTGGCGCTGTCCGGCCACGCCGCGGCGAGCGCGGCGCGCGACGATTCGATCAGCGTGTCCTTCGGCGCGGGCTGCTCCGACACGTCGACCGCCATCACCGACACCGGCCGGTGACGGCGCAGGCTCGCGAGCACCGCCTCGTCCGACAGCGGTTGCTGCACGGCGAAGACGTCCCAGCCGAGCCGGTCGAACGCCGAGAACACGAGCCGGTCGTTCTGCCGCGACCACGACAGGTTGAGCACGCCGCCGAGCACGTCCGTCAGCTGCGTCACGGAGCGCTCGCCGAGGTCGTAGAGGTAGATGTTCGGCGCGCCGTCGCGATCGGAGACGAAGGCGAGCTTGCGCCCGTCGGGCGACCAGGCCGGGCTGTGGTCCTCCCCCGCCGTGTCGAGCACGCGCGACACCTCGTGCGTGGTGACGTCGAGGTCGTAGAGCCCGTAGTGCCCGTAGCCGTGCAGCGACGGCTCGGTCTGCAGCACGACCGGTGCGCCGCGATCCGAGGAGAACGTCACGCGGCGGCCGTCCGGCGACCACGTCGGCTCCTTCTCGTCCCATGTGTCGTCGGTCAGACGCGTGACCGCACCGTTCTTCGCGTGCACGAGGTAGAGGTCCGAGCGGCCGCCCTTCAGGCCGCACACCACGATCGAGTCCCCCGTCGGCGACCACGCCGGGAACTCGAGCGCGTCGCACGGCAGCGAGAACTCGTGAAGCAGCTTCCCGTCGCGCGAGTTGACCACGTACAGCCGGTCGCGGCCGCGGCTCTTCGCCGTCAGCGCGAGGCGCTGGCCGTCGGGCGCCCAGGTGAGCGCGCTGCGGAACAGCGGCATGCTCTCGAACTGGACGTTGCGCTCGCCGCGGATCACGCGGTGCAGCACGCGGCCGTCGAACGCGGACATCACGTAGATGTCGGAGTACTGGCGCCGGTCGCTGTAGTAGGCGATGCGGTCGCCCTGCGGCGAGATCGCCGGCGAGATGTTGATCGTGCTCTGGTCCTTGCGGTGGTCGGTGAGCCGCTTGCCGTACACCTCCGGCAGGTCGTGCTCGGCGACGGCGGGCCAGTAGCGCTTCTTGAGGTACTCGCGCCACTTCTCGTCGTACTTCTCGACCGGCATGCCGTACGTGCGCTCGAACGCTCGGTCGAAGCTGCGCATCTGGCGGGCGCGCTTGAGCACGTCGCGGAAGCGGTCCTCGCCGTAGCGCTCGATCAGCCAGCCGATGGCGGACTGGCCGAACTTGTACACGGGGTAGCCGGCCATGTAGGGCAGCGGCGGGATGTAGCCCGTGAGCGCGCCGTCCCGGCACCACATCTCGGAGTTCGGCTCCATCCCGAGCGAGAAGTACTCCGCCATGCCCTCGGCGAACCACAGCGGCATCTGGAAGAAGCCCTGCCCCGAGAGCAGCGAGAGCCCCGTGCCGTTGTAGAGGATGTCGAACTGGAACGCGTGCACCAGTTCGTGCACGAGCACGTGACGGAAGTCCTCGTACGAGCCGGTGAAGGGCACCACGACGCGGTCGCGCAGCGGCTCGGTGAACCCGCCCGTGCCGCCGTCGATCAGCTCCGAGATCGTGTTCGTCTGGGAGAAGTCGTTGTGCGAGCCGTAGAGGATGATCGGGATCTTGCGCGTGAGGTGGTGCCCGAGCCGCTTCGAGAAGACGAGGTTCGTCTTCTCGGCGAGGTCGAGCGTGCGCATGGCGAGGCTGTCCGAGCCGTCGTAGAAATAGACCTCGAAGTGGTCCGACGCGATCGAGCGCCAGTGGTAGAGGTCGTACTGGATCTTGTTCTGGCCGAAGTACTGCGCGCGCGCGATCCCCGACGACGTCATCGCCAGCACCGCGAGCGACGCGGCCACCGCCCAACTCCGCAAACGCATCCTCGATCCTTTCGTGCCCGGCCCTGCTTCGACGGCTGCCCGCGACACCCTACACCGCGCGGGCCCCCCGCGTTCCCACCACCGCCCTCAGTACTCCCACCGCGCCTTCAGGTTGACGTTGAACTCGGTGTTGTTCTGCACCGTCGTGCCCGGCGTCGTGCGCCGCTGGGTCATCTCGGTCGTCGCGTAGATGAAACGGTTGATGCGGTACTCCACCGCCACGTCGCGGTCGAAAAGCGAGTTCGAGGGGGTCGCGACCTCCGTCACGCGCCGGTCCAGCCCCGGTAGGCGCTGCTTGTAGGTCCAGGACGCCCGCGGCGAGAGGTCCCCGCCGACGCTCATGACCACCGAGCCGGCGCCGCTGATCAGCGCGCCCTGGTCGCGCTCGACCTCCCACTGGTTGATCGCGTCGTTGAAGAACTTGGAGAGGTCCTTGGTCAGCTGGTTGGAGATCTGCCGCACGAGGTAGTTCTGCAGCGGGTCGGCCGCCGAGCTGAACGCGTTGCCGCCGGTCGTGAACCGGCCGTAGCTGATCTCGCCGAGGATCTCCCGCTGGTCCCAGCCGCTGCTCGAGCTCAGCTCCGGCTTCGCCTGGCTCGATCTCCCCGTCAGCCGAACCGTGATGGTCTCGGTCGCGGGCGTGCCGCCGTTCCACGTGTCGCCCTGCGCCAGTTCGCGTCGGCTGGGCTTGAGCCGCGTCTCGGCGACGATGTCCATCGTCGGGTCGACGCCCTTCTGGTTGTCGAAGGTCAGGTCCGCCTGCGAGAGCGTGTAGCGGTTGCCGAAGATGTCGTAGTAGTACCCCTTCACGAGGTGCATCTCGCCGAAGATCAGCAGCGAGTCGGCGGTCTGCTCGAGGTCGAGGTCCGAGGTGAACTCGATGTCGCCGCTGTTGGGCGGCTGCCAGTGCAGGTTGCGCGCGGCGCCGAGGTGGATGCGGTACGTCCAGTAGAGCGGCTCGGTGATCGCCATGCGCCGCTGCACTTCGCTCTGGTTGGCGAAGTCGAACTCGATCACGCCGCGCTTGAGCCGCACGTCGCCGAGCACCTGCGGCACGCGCAGCCCGCGCACACGCGGCCCGTTGACCACCTGGAAGTCGCCGTCGAAGAGCATCGCGTAGAGCCCTCCCTGACTCGACACGAAGTCGCGCATGCGCAGATCGAAGGCGTACCAGGAGACGTCGAAGCCGTTCATCACCACCGAGCCGCGCGACCACACCTGCCCCGTGCGCCCCTGCCTGGCGGTCAGCGAGTCGAGCGTGATGCGCGATTCGTCGAAGCGCAGGTCGGCGTACACGGACTCGATGACCTCTTCGCGGCCGGCGGGCCGCACCGTGCCGTCGCGGATGTGCGCCGTGCCCGCGACGCGCGGATGGCGCGCGGTACCGCCGACCGACGCGGCGAGGTCGAAGCGGCCGCGCGCCGACTGCAGCATCGGGATCAGCGCGGGCAGCAGCTTCAGGTCGCCGCGCGGCACGTCGACGTTCCATTCCATGCGTTCGTCCGGCAGCTCGGGCGCGCGGCCGAGCGCGAGCGTCACCGGCATGCGACCGCGGATCGTCGACGCCACGTCCTGCATGGTGACGATCGTCCTCGGCACGTCGAGCACGCCGGCGTGGTACGACGCGCGCGCCTGCACGCGCTGCGCGCGGTACTCGCGGTAGCCGAAGTCGTCGGCGGTCGCTTCCACGTCGAACTCGGGATGCGGCGGGCTGCCGGCGATCGAGAGCGAGCCGTCGAGCGTGCCGTTCCAGCCCTCCGCCTTCGGCGCGAACGCGCCGAGGTGCGAGACGGTGAGCCGGTTCGCCTCGAGGCGCCCCTCCCACGCCGCGGCGTCCTGAAGCCAGCGGATCACGGCGGTGGCGGTGAGCGAGTCGGGGAACGGGTTCGGCGTGCGCTCGACGTGTCCGTGACCGCGGGCGGTGCCCCGCTCGAGGCCGAAGAGAAAGTCGCGCACTTCGAGCGCGTGCGGCTGTCCGGCGAGCGCAACCGACATCGTGTCGCAGCGGTGTCCGCCGAATCCCGGCCGCGATGCGCGGCCGTCGAACGTCCAGCGCGGGTCGCCCGAGCGGCCGCGGATCGCCAGTCGCGCGTCGCCGCGGCCCGCCAGCTCCCAGTCGAGCGGCAGGCCGAGCCGTCCGAGGTCGAGCCGCGTCGCGTCGAGCGAGAAGTCGTAGAAGCCGCCGGGCGCCGCCCAGCGGCCGCGCGCCTCGAGGTGCGCCTCGCCGTCGTCGGCGATCACGCGATCGAAGAGCGTGCCCTGCGGATCGCCGGAGAACTCGAGCGGCGGGTTCGCGGTCCACGCGAACTGCGCGCTCGCGGCGCTCGCGGACGTGAGCCGCGTGCGCCAGCGCGCGCCGGTCCAGTCGGCGGTGCCGGTGCCGGTGAAGAGCGTGTCGCCCGCCCACGCGTGCGCCGGCGTGTACGCGACGTTGCCGTCGCCGAGCTGGATCGCGGCGGCGGCGCTGTCGAGGTGCACGCCGACGAAGAAGCCGTCGTGCGCGACGACGTTCGCGGTCAGGTCCGGCGTCGGCAGCAGCCGGCCATCGACGTCGGTCATGCGCCAGTTCGCGAAGTGCGTCGCGCTCCAGTCGGTCACGCCGCCTTCGAGGTCGCCCGTGACGAAGAGCTGGCCGCCCTTCGCGTCCACGCGGCCCTCGCCGTACTCCAGCGTGCCGCGCAGGCCGGACGCGCGGCCGTCGGGCCACTCCTCGAGCGGGAACGTCTCGACGGTGTACGGACCGCCCCAGCCGCCGTCGTGCACGCTCGCGTCGAGCGTGAAGCGCCCGCCACGGCGCCACGCGACGACCATGAACGAATCGCGGCCGACCGCGGGGAAGTCGACGCGCACCGTGCCGCTGTCGATCGCCCAGCCGGTCCACACCGAGTTCGCCACGCGCACGTCGAGCCGCGACTCGTTCTCGCGGCCGCGCGAGTCGAGCACGTACTTGAACGAGCCGTCGAGCTTGCCCGCGGGCCAGTGGTCGAGGCGCAGCGCGTGCCAGTGCGCCGGGTCCGCCTGCTGCGCGTCGCCGGCGAGCGCCCAGCCCTGCTTCGACCAGCGGAGCGTGCCGCGGCTCAGGTTCCCGGCGAGCGAAGTCGCGGCGAGGGAGTCCAGCGCGAGGCTCTTGCCGTCCCACGCGAACAGGCCGCGACCGACGAGCGCGAGGCTGTCCCACGACGCATCGGCGGTGAAGCGTCCCTGCCAGCGTGCGCCGTGCAGCACGCTCGCGGTCAGGTGCCCCTCGCCCGGCACGTCGAACTCGTCGTTGTCGAACACCTCGGCGAGCCAGCGCCAGCGCACACGCTTCACGTCCACGTCGAAGCGCTGGACGCTGCCGCCCGCGCGCCAGTCGGCGCGCGCGTGCACCGCGACGTCGCCGGTGCGCAGGGACTTCAGGCGCACGTGCACCGAGTCGCGGTCGCTCGTCATCTCGGCCGCGAGCTCGTCGAGCCGGCTGTGCCACGGTCCGTGCGCGTAGCGCATGCGCTCGAGCGTCACGCGCGTCGCGGCGCCGGTCGCGCCCGTGACCTTCAGGTCGAGGTCCTGCACGAGGCCCAGCGGCTTCGGCGCGTGCACTTCGGCGTCCTCGATGGTCACGACGAAGCCCAGCGGACGGGCGGGCTTGCCCGAAGCCGGACCGGCCTGCCACTTCGGAAGGCGCCACGAGCCGTTCGCCCCGCCGTCGAGGTGCACGACCGGCTTGCGCAGCACGACCTCGACCGGACGTCCGCCGCCGCGCAGCAGGCCGATCGCCGAGTACCCGACGCGCATCTCGGACGCCGCGAGCAGCGTCGCGCCGTCGGAGCGGAAGCGGACGCGCGGCTCGATCACGCGCACGCCGGTGAACGGGTTGCCCTTGATGTCGTGCATGGTGAGCACGAGGTCGCTGCGCTGGGCGAGCGCGTGGTTGATCACGAGCGTCAGCTCGCGCGCCACCAGCTCGGTACGGTTCGCGAGGTAGAGCGCGGCGCTCGCCACCACGACCACGAGCAGCAACGCGAGCGAGATCACCGCGACGCGCACGAGCTTGCCGACCGTCCAGCGCACGGGCTGCGGGACGTGTTCGACCACCTCGTGGAGCTCCTCGCGCAGCGTCTCGACCACACCCGCGTGCTCGTGCGGGTGCGGCGGCTCGTGCGGAGGAGGCGTTTCGGGCGTTTCGTCGCTCATCTTCGGGGCGTACCGGACGGCTCCGGGTTCAGAACGAGGGACCGATGGCGAACTGATAGACGAACGGGAGCTTCTGGTGGTTCACGGTCGGGAACGGGAAATCCGGGCGGTCGGCCCGGGCGAGATCGATGCGCAACGGCCCGAACGGCAGCACGAGCCTCGCGCCGACGCCGTAGGTGTAGCGCACATCGCCGGCACGCTGCCGCGTCGCCTGCCAGGGGAGCACGAAGTCCTTCGCCCGGATGTACTCCGGCCGGGCCCACACATTCCCGGCATCGAGGAAGAACTCGAACCCGAACGGACCCACGACGGGGACGCGAAGCTCGAGATTGCCCAGGCCCATGAACATGCCGCCGCTCGGCAGCGTGCCGGGCACGTCGTTCTGCGGCAGAGCGTTCTCCCCGTAGCCGCGCATCGAGTTCACCCCACCGATGAAGAAGCGGGACTCGCGCGGCACCCTCGACACCTGCGGATCGACTCCGAGATCGGGCGTGAAGTTCTCCGGTGTCTCGCCGAAGGGGCCCATCACGCCCCCCATCGCGCGTGCGGCCAGCTGCCAGCCATTGCGCCGCGGCGTGTACCAGACGGACGAGAGGATGACCTTCCGGTACTTCGTCTGGCCCTTGAGCCAGCCGCCGGCCTGCTCGAGCACGAGCGTCTGGTACGAGCCGCGCGTGGGCGTAACGCGATCGTTGCGCGTGTCGCGCTCCATCGTCGCGCGCAGCGTGTTGGTGCGGTAGCGCTTGATCGTCAGGCTATCGAGTCGCTGAATCGTGGTGTCCGCCAGAAGCGCCGAAGCCTCGACCGTGTAGTGCTGGTGGATCAGGGCGTCCTCTTCCAGCAGCGTCAGCCGGGCCATGCGACTGAACTCGTGCACGAGCGAGAAGCTGTAGCCCCGTGCGTCCGTGTGCTGCGTGTAGATGAGGTCGCCGCCGGTGTTGTACCCCTCGTTGTGGAGTTCGCGGTAGAAGAGCCCCGCCTGCCCGAGCACCCGGACGCCGAACAACCACGGCTCGGTCACCGTGAACGCCGCCGCGGTCTTGTGCGGCCGGCCGTCGGCGTACCAGCCCACCTCGCCGTCCACGACGCCCATGAGCGCGCGCGTGTCGAGGTTGCGGTGCCCCCACTCCGCCGTCGTGCGCAGGCGGTCGCTGGTGCCCGAGCCGATGCCGAGGTCGACCCAGCGCGAGGATCGCTCGCTCACGCGCAGCAGCAGGTCGAGCGTGCCCTTCGACGAGTCCGGCACCGTGGAGACCTGCACCTGGCGGAAGAGCCCGGTGTCGTAGAGCCGCTCCACCGACCGATCGAGGCGCGAGCGGCGGAAGACGTCTCCGGGCTTCAGGAGCAGTTCGCGGCGGCCGAGCGATTCGCGCACCTTGGGGCCGTGCAGGTACTCGATCCGGCCGATCCGGTACTGCGGTCCCTCCCGCAGCGCGTAGCGAACGCGCACGTGCACGCTGTCGGGCACGCCGCGCCGGGCCGACGTGTCGACGCCCGCGTCGTAGCCCCGCTCCTGGTAGAGCGAGCGCAGCTTGATCGCGTCGAGTTGCAGGAACGCCGGATCGTACGCATGCCCCGGCTGAGCGAGCACCGCACGCTGCAACTCGGGCTTCGGGAACACCGAGACACCGTCGAGCACGAGATCGCCCACGCGCGTGAGCGCGCCTTCGCGCACGTCGAACACGACGATCGCCGAGCGCGGGTCCTTCGCCGAGACGAGGCGCACGTTCACGGCGGCGTCGAGGTAGCCGTAGTGGCGGTAGAGCCCGACGATGGCCGCGGAGTCGGCGCGCAGATAGTCGCGGCGCAGCGCCGGGCGCTCGCGCCACGGCAGCCGGCTCGGCCGGCGCGTGCGCAGCGCCGCGGCCGCCATCTCCCGCTTGCCCAGCTTGTGCAGGCCACGGAAGCGCACGTCGGCGATCGTGCGCAACTCCTCCGGCAGGTCGCTGCCCTGCGCGAAGGCCCGTGGGCCCGGCGTCACGCCGAGGAACATCGCGGCCAGCGCCAGCGCGAACGCCGCGCGTGCCGCTGGACGCGCGAGGTCAGGGGGCAACCGTGGTCGTCTCCCGGGGAGCGTGCTCGAGGGCGCGCATGCGCTGGAAGGGACGCACGATGTCCTTCGAGATGATGAACACGAACAGCGTGCCCACCAGCACGAGCCCCACCTTCTGGAAGTTGAGGTACGCCCGCGCGGTCAACGCGCGCCGGCGAATCGCCTCGAGCAACGCCAGGAGGATGTGGCCGCCGTCGAGCAGAGGTACGGGGAGCAGGTTGAACGCCATGATGGCGATGTTGATCATGGCGAGGAAGTTCAGCAGTTCGTCGAGGCCGTGCCGCGCCGCGTCGCGCGCCATCTGGCCGATGAAGATCGGGCCGCCCACGTACTCGCGGTAGTAGACCGGTCGGCTGATCGAAAGCCACATGCCGGCGTACACCTGCTGCACGAGGCCCCACGTCGCCGGGAACGCTTCCTTGACCGCGCGGCCGAACGAGATCCGCTGCGTCCACGTGAGGCCGCGCGGCGGCTCGATGCCGATGATGCCGTCCTGGTGACCGCCACCGCCCGACTGACTGAGCGGGCGCACGTTGATCGTGATCACCTTGCCGTCGCGCTCGATCGTGAGCGGCACGTCGGTGTCGGTGCGCGGCCGCAGCTGGCCGCCGATCTGGTCGAAGCTCGACACACGCACGCCGGCCACCGCGAGGATGCGGTCGCCCTCGCGCACGCCGGAGCGGTACGCCGGCAGGCCGCTGCGCACCATGCCGACGATCGCGGGCACGCGCGGCGGCTCGAGGCTGCGCAGCGCGCCACCGACCTGGTCGCGCGGCACGCTGATCGTGAAGCGCTGCTGGTCGCGCTCCATCACGAACGTGGTGCCATGCGTCGTGTCGCGCGACGCGGCGGCGAGCTCGAGGTCGTGCCACGTCGCGACCGGCTTCGCGTCGAACTCGACGATGCGGTCGCCCTCGCGCATGCCGAGCGTGGCGGCGGCCGAGCTCGCGTCGATCGGACCGAGCAGGTTGACCGCATCGGGCTGCTGGAAGCCCGTGGTCATCACGAGCACGAGCACGACCCACGCGGTGATCAGGTTCGCGCCCGGCCCGGCGAGCGCGATCAGGATGCGCCCGAACCAGTGGTGCGTGAGGAACTGCTCCTGCCCGCCCTCGGGAAGGTGCCCGTCGTCGCTGGGCGCGTCGCCGGCCATCTGCACGAAGCCACCGAGCGGGACCCACGCGATCGCGTAGCGGGTGCCGCCGGCCGTGAAGCCGACCATCTCGGGGCCCATGCCCATCGAGAAGCGGAGCACCGTGACGCCGCGCCACTTGGCCATCAGGAAATGGCCCAGCTCGTGGACGAAGATGACGATGCCCAGAACGACCGCGAGGTCGAAGAGGAACTGCAGGGCGTTGCCCATGGATCCCATGGTGGAGGGCGTCTCCGGGTGTCGGGGAAGGACGCGCGAAGCTACACACCGTGCTTCGCGAAGGTCAAGGGTCCGGGGAAGTTATCGGCCGGTCGCAGCCCCTTCCCCGCCGCGATCGGCGCGGCCCGCGACGCACCCGCGCTCGGCGAGCAGCCGCTCGTACTCGGCGAGCGAGCGGGCCGCCGTCGCGTCGGCGCCGAACGCGCGCACCGACTCGCGGCCCGCGGCGCTCCACGCCGCGCGCGCGGCCGGATCGGCGAGCGCGCCCACGATCGCCGCGGCGAGCGCCTCGGGCTCGAGCGCTCGCACGAGCCGCCCGGTCGCACCGTCGGCGACGACCTCGGGAATGCCACCCACCGCGGTGGCGACGATCGGCGTGCCGATCGCCTGCGCGTCGAGCAGCGTCGTGCACAGACCCTCGAGGTAGCTCGAGAGCACGAACAGGTCGAACTGGCGGATGAGCGCGCGCGCGTCGGCGCGAAAACCCGGCATGAGCACGGCGCGCTCGAGCCCCAGCTCGGCGCGGCGGCGTTCGAGCGCCGGCCGGCACTCGCCTTCGCCGAGCCAGACGAACGTCGCGCCGGGCCGAGCGCGCAGCACGTGCGGCACCGCTTCGAGCAGCAGCGCGTGGTTCTTGTGCGGCGCGAGCGAGGCGACCGTGCCGACGACGCACGCGCCCGGCGCGAGGCCGAGCACCGCGCGCAGGTCGGCGGTGGCCGCGTCCGCTTCGGCGCGGACTGCGTCGAGATCGATGCCGCTCGGCACCAGCGCGAGCCGCGAGCCCGCGAGTCCCGAGGCGAGCATCACGTCCATCACGCCGCGGCTGATGCAGAAGTAGCGATCGACGCCCCACGCGTACTTGAGCCGGCTGAGCGGATTCGTCGCCACCTTGAAGTCCACGCGCCGCGACACGATCGCCGAGACGCAGGCGCGCTTCGCCGCCTTCGAGCGCAATCCGGCCGCGCTGCCCGGCGGCATCCGGCGGGCCGTGACGCGGGCC
>WBZT01001379.1_pt1 | contig 17851 bp, 11 predicted proteins | sample 5204241 | NCBI WGS metagenome assembly WBZT01 (sample SAMN12344358, study PRJNA552823) | activated sludge metagenome | biome: Activated sludge suspended growth; feature: Nitrification reactor; material: Wastewater; isolation source: activated sludge from nitrification reactor of wastewater...
TGCATTCCACCCTCGGTTACACTTCCCCGGTGCAGTTCCTGAAAGACTGGATCAACCCTCAACAGGGAGAAAAGCAGGTCGCATGAACCCCTACCCTTGGAAGACGAAAAACCGAGGGAACCTCAGAACACCATAGATGATCCTGAGGCCGAGCTTACGCACCGGCCTCCAGCGAAGCTCAACAATAGGTTGGCCGACGAGGCAGGGTTTTTCAGGGCCCACAAACCCCAGAACACACAGAAAGGGCCTTGATGCGCAGCGCCCTACGGACCGCCAGCGACCCCAACAATAGGCCAAGCCTATTGGCATGGCCTTGCTTACCCCAACGGCCCCCTATCAAGTGACAGGTAATCACAAGGCCACGCAAGCCATGCCTAAGCGCTGGCGCCTATGATGGCTGACCTGGCCCAACCATCCTGCCTAGCCAGAACATCCCGATTACAGATTTTGTTGGTTTTGTTAGACCACAGGCGCAAAACCGTCAGGGGAGTGGTGCAGCTGGCCATCATCGGCGCCCCTTTGCCATCCTTCGCCCAAGATAGAAACAAACAATGTGGCCGTAGCGCCCTTTGTAACCCCAAGGCCCTTGAGCGGGTAAACGGGAGCCAAGCCAAGCCCCGGCGACGTCAGCATTGCTCAAATTTAGCTACATGGTGGCTACATGAAGCCAGAACCCAAGAAAAAGGGCCTACCCGTTTCCGGGTAAGCCCTTGTTTTATTTGGTAGCGGGGGCAGGATTTGAACCTACGACCTTCGGGTTATGAGCCCGACGAGCTGCCTGACTGCTCCACCCCGCATCTGAAGAAAGCAATGATACAGGGCGTTGCCTCTGAACGCAACCCGCTTTAGGTCGGTAGGCTAAAGGGCGGCAGCCCAATTCACCCTATCCTGGGGTAGAACTAGCCGATAGCCTGGCGTAACGGGCATCCCTCGTTGACCTTACCCATAGGGGATTCGGGGCCCCGAGACACCTAAGGTTCTCGTTATTTCAAGGAGTAGATATGCCCGTAACGGCAGCCTGTGCGAAAATCCCGGGCTTAGCAGTCAGCCGCGGTCCGCCCTTGTGATGTCCTCCGAAGTCTACTCCTCCCCCCTCCATCCGCCCTTGCCCTTTGGCCCCGGCGAGCGCCACCAGTGGGGACGTCTCTATGGATCGAGTCTGGCCCTGGCCATTGCCCGCGCGGCGGGGCAAGGGGAGCGGCTGATCCTGGCCTTGACGCCGGACGTGCAGGGGGTGGCACGGCTGACGGCGGAGTTGGGCTTCTTTCTCGACGACCCCGAGACGCCGGTGCTGGGCTTTCCGGATTGGGAGACCCTGCCCTACGATGTCTTTTCGCCTCTGCCGGAGCTGATCTCGGAACGGCTCCTGACCCTGCACCGGCTCCCTGGGCTTACGCGCGGGGTGCTGGTGGCGCCCGTGGCCACCCTGCTACAACGGCTGGCCCCCCGGCATTATCTGGATGGCCACTCCCTAGTTCTTGCCCTGGGCGACCGGCTAGACCTGGACCTGACCCGGCTTCGCCTGGACCGGGCAGGCTACCAATGCGTCTCCCAGGTGATCGCGCATGGGGAATACGCCGTCCGCGGTTCTTTGCTGGACGTCTTTCCCATGGGCAGCCAGGAGCCCTTCCGCATCGACCTGTTCGACGCGGAGGTGGAAAGCATCCGCACCTTTGACCCGGACAGCCAGAGGTCCAGGGACAAGGTAGACGCCATCCGCCTGCTGCCGGCCCGAGAGTTTCCCCTGAGTGAGGAGGCGATTACGGGCTTTCGCCAGCGCTATCGTGCCCAATTCGAGGGCAACCCCCAGGCCAGTCTCATCTATCGCGAGGTCTCCGAGGGTCATGCGCCGGGGGGGCTGGAATATTACCTGCCGCTTTTCTTCGCGGAGACGGCAACCCTTTTCGATTATCTCCCGGACCAGGTGCTGCTGATCGAGACCGAGGGCTGCCGCGAGGCGGCAGCGGGATTTCTCGACGCCGTGGAGCGCCGGTACGAGCAGCGCCGCCATGACATCGAACGGCCCCTGCTGCCACCGCGCCGCCTGTTTATGACGGGGGACGAGCTGGCCAATCGCCTCAATGGCCTGACGGGGGTGCTCTGCCAATCCGTCGAGGTCCCGGAACGGCGCAAGGGGTTCTCCCGGCTAAGCCACTTTGCGACGGCCACCCTGCCCCCCCTGGCGATCCAGGTCCGCGCCACCGAACCGGCGGCTCAGCTCAAGGGTTTCCTCGCCGCGCCCCTGCGGCGCACCCTCCTGGTGGCCGAGAGCACCGGGCGGCGGGAGATGCTGGCGGACAGCCTGAGGGGTCTGGGACTCAGCCCCACCCCGGTCGCGGACTGGACCGGCTTTCTGCAGGGCAAGGTCAGCCTGGGCTTGACGGTGGCCCCCCTGGAACAGGGGCTCTGGCTGGTAGAGGAAGACCTGGCCCTGGTCACCGAGACCCAGATCTATGGCGAGAAGGTCCGCCAGGAGCGCCGCCAGCGGGCCCGCGCCCGGGACGGCGACGCCGTGGTGCGCAACCTCACCGAGCTGCACGAGGGCGCCCCCGTGGTCCACGAGGATCATGGCGTGGGCCGCTACCTGGGCCTGCAGACTCTCAACGTGGGCGGCATGACCACGGAATTTCTGACCCTAGAATATGCTCGGGGGGACAAGCTCTATGTCCCCGTCTCCTCCCTGCATTTGATTTCCCGCTACACCGGGGCCTCGCCGGAGAATGCCCCCCTGCACCGCCTGGGCGGCGATCAGTGGGACCGGGTCAAGCGCAAAGCCGCCGAGAAGGCCCACGATGTGGCGGCAGAGTTGCTGGACATCTATGCCCGCCGCGCCGCCCGGGTCGGCGTCGCCTTCCCCGCCCCTGGGGAGGATTATGTAGCCTTCGCCGCCGCCTTCGAATTCGAAGAGACCCCGGACCAGGAGCGGGCCATCGCGGCCATCCTCGACGACATGGCTGCGCCCCAGCCCATGGATCGGGTGGTTTGCGGTGATGTCGGCTTCGGCAAGACCGAGGTGGCCATGCGCGCGGCCTTCATGGCGGTGAGCGGTGGCCGCCAGGTAGCGGTGCTGGTGCCCACCACCCTCCTCGCCCAGCAGCACTATCAGAATCTCTCCGACCGCTTCGCCGACTGGCCGGTCAAGGTGGAGAACCTGTCGCGCTTCCGCACCGCCAAGGAATCCAAGGTCGTCCTGGACGGCTTGGCCAATGGCACCGTGGATATCGTCGTCGGCACCCATAAGCTGCTGCAAAAGGCGGTGCGCTTCAAAAATCTGGGCCTGGTCGTGGTCGATGAGGAGCACCGCTTCGGGGTACGTGACAAGGAGGCCTTCAAGGCCCTGCGCGCCGAGGTGGACATACTAACCCTCACCGCCACCCCCATCCCCCGCACCCTCAACATGGCCATGTCTGGGCTGCGGGATCTCTCCATCATCGCCACCCCACCGGTGGCGCGGCACCCCATCAAGACCTTCGTCACCCCCTGGAACAATACCCTCATCCAAGAGGCGGTGCTGCGCGAACTCAAGCGCGGCGGCCAAGTCTACTTCCTCCATAACGAGGTGGAGACCATCGAGAACATGGCCCAGAAACTGGAGGCCTTGGTACCTGAAGCGCGGGTGCGGGTCGCCCACGGCCAGATGCGGGAGCGTGACCTGGAGCGGGTCATGCGGGACTTCTACCATCAGCGCTTCAACCTGCTGGTATGCACTACCATCATCGAGAGCGGCATCGACATCCCCAGCGCCAACACTATCCTCATGAATCGCGCCGACAAGCTGGGCCTGGCCCAGCTCCATCAGCTGCGCGGCCGGGTCGGACGCTCCCATCACCGGGCCTATGCCTATCTGATTACACCCCCGGCGGGTCTGATGACGGCCGACGCCAAAAAGCGCCTGGAGGCCATCGAATCCCTGGAGGAGTTGGGGGCCGGCTTCACCCTGGCCACCCACGATCTGGAGATCCGCGGCGCCGGCGAACTGCTCGGTGATGAGCAGAGCGGACAGATTCACGAGATTGGCTTCAGCCTCTATATGGACCTGCTGGAGCGGGCCGTCGATGCCCTCAAGGCCGGCCGGGTGCTGGAGCTGGACCGCCCCCTCGATCATGGCGCCGAGATCGACCTGGGCCTGTCCGCCCTCCTGCCCGCCGATTACCTGCCAGACGTCCACGAACGCCTGGTCATGTACAAACGTATCGCCAGCGCCGCCGACGCCGTGGAACTGCGGGAACTCCAGGTCGAGATGATCGATCGTTTCGGCCTGTTGCCAGAGCCGGCGCGCAATCTGTTCGCCATCACCGAGCTCAAACTCACCGTCCAGCCCCTGGGTATTTGCAAGATCGAGGCCGGTCCCGCGGGGGGGCGCATCCTCTTTAGGGACCAGCCCAAGATTGATACCCTGCGGCTGATTCAGCTAATGCAGAATCGGCCCAAGGAGTTCCGGATGGAGGGCGGGGATAAGCTCAAGTTCTTCATCGATCTGACGGAACCGGACCAGCGGGTGGCGAGGGTCGGCGCCCTGATCCGGGATTTGACTGGTTAAGACCGCGCGAGCCGCCGCGCCGAGGGCGGCATTCTGTTAAGATGCGCCCCAATTTCACCCCCCCAGGAAGTAGCCCATGGCCATCGTCGAACTCACCAAAGACAACTTCGAGCAAACCATCAAGGATCACGATTTCATCATCGTGGATTTCTGGGCCCCCTGGTGCGGGCCCTGCCGGTCCTTCGCGCCCATCTACGAAAAGGTTTCAGAGGACCACGATGACATCCTCTTTGCCAAGGTCAACACGGAGGAGGAACGGGAGATCGCCGGTCATTTCCAGATCCGCTCGATTCCGACCCTGATGATCTTCCGCCAGCAGATCGTCATCTTCTCCCAAGCGGGTGCCCTGCCAGAGGGCTCCTTCCGTCAACTCCTGGAGAAGGCAGGGGAACTTGACATGGATGAGGTACGCAACCAGGTCGAGGCCCAGAAGACCGCCATCGTCTGATGCCCTCGCCCGCGCGCGTGACGCGCGGGGACGCCCCACCCAAGGCCGTCCCCGCCCAGGCCAGGCCCACCTCGTGCTGACCCTGGCCACCCCGCGATGGCGCACCGCTCGCTATCCCTGGTCTCATTATCTGCTGACGCCGGAAAGACCCAGCGTCGGTGACCTCATGCGTCTCTGCGAGGAAAATTATGCCCGGCTTCTGCGCCTGGCTCCGGGGCTGGCAAATTGGCGCGGGGAGCTTGAATCCCGAGGCCGGGATGATATGAGGCTGCACCTGGAGGTCATCGAGCAGTCGCCCTATACCAGCCTGCTGCGCCTGACCTATTTCTTTCCCCAGCCTGACGGCCAGGAACATCGCATCCCCCTGGCGGACCCGGATGCCCTGCTGCGGGCCTATCACGACGCCCGCCAGGTCGAGGTGCTGGACCTGCGCCAAACGGCCCTTCCCCTCCATAATCATTACCGGTCACCGGCCCTGGAGGCCAAGTGGCGGGCCAATTTTTTTCTTGGAAAATGGCTAAGTTACTGCGTCCGGACCGGACACCTCTTCACTCTTGCCCCGCCAGTTCCTGAAATATTTTAGGAATCGCTTGACGACTGTTTGTGGCCATGGACTCGTCCGTGGCTTACCCAGCCCGTCATAGTTAATGCCCGCCGCAACAGTGTTAACCTAATTGTAATAGGCTGGTATTATTTTCTTAATTCTCCCGCCCGTGCCCCGGGTTGGAGGACCATTCAAACCGTGTCCGCTGCGTGTCATAGAACCAACCCACCAACGAGGTCCCTGATCGTGTACCAAAACAAGCAATTCATGGCTGGACTCAATGCCGAGGATGTGACGAACACAAGGCAAGCGGCGGAGCAGGCCGCGGGACGGGTACGCACGGCACGCCGTGAGTTCCTCAAGCTGTTCGGCTACGGGGCTGCCGTTCTGAGCATGGGAGGGCTATCCCTTGGTAAGGGTGGTATGCCTCAGGTAGGTAGGGATGCCTTCGCCAAGTCACAGTCGTATAAGAAAAGCCCCTACGAGAAGGAGTTCAACTTCGCCAAGAAACTTCTCTACATGAATATCGGCACCACCGGGGCCTCGCCCACCCAGGTTGTCCAGGATTGCAACGACGATTACGTAGACATTGCCAGCAACCCCACGGCCTATTTCTTCGGCCAACAGGTGATGCGCAACACCATAGCCCCCGGGTTCGGCTGCGACCCCTACGAGCTGGTCATGAGCTTCAACACCACCGACGGGCTCTGGCGCATCGTCATGGGCATCCCCTTCCAGCCCGGTGACGAGATCATTACCACCAACATGGAAGAGGACGCCGGCATCTCGGTCTACAAGATGCTCCAAGACCGCTTCGGCGTGGTAATCAAGACCGTCAATCTGCCCACCAACGACGTCTACAGCGACGCCGAGGTCCTAGACCGCTTCGCCGCCCAGCTCACCCCTAACACCAAGGCCATCCTGTTCTCCTCGCCCATCTACCTGACCGGGGCACGTCTCCCGGCCAAGGAACTGTGTCTCTGGGCGGCGGACAAGGGCGTCATTTCCATCGTCGACGGCGCCCATCTGCCGGGCATGTGCAGTCTCGATCTGCACGACATGGGTTGTGACTTCTTCTCAGGGGCCGGTCATAAGTGGCAGTGCGGGCCGGGACAGACCGGCTTCCTCTACATTCGCAACGGCAACAATCCGGACGGCTATACCCGGCGCACCTGGGAAAGTGATTTCGGGATTTTCGCCCCCCCCCCCGCATCAGGGGGAACTCCCCCGCCGGGCGCCGTCGACATCGCCGTCCCCGGCTATACCAACACTAACCCCCTGCCCACCTACTACCCGACCAACACCCTGATCTACGGGGCCGCGGACATCCTGGCCAACGGGGTACGCAACCCCGACCACAATATCGCCGCCGTCCTGCAACTGGTGGGCAACGGCAGCCGCCCGTCCCAAAAGGCCCTGACCCAGTGCTGCACGATGTGGGACGAATGGGGCCGTGAGGAAATTGAGGACTACATCGTTTCTCTGGCCCAATACCTGCGCGCCCGCATCGTCGCCATCTGGGGCCCCCAGTGCCTGTCAATTCCCTACGACGACCCCGCTGAGACCGCCGGCCGCACGGGGCTGACCTCGTTCAACCCCTTCTCGCCGGACTACGACTACAACGCACCACTTAGCACTGTCGACTCATCGGCCCAGAGCAAGGCCTCCAGTGCCGCCGTCACGGCGCTCAAAGACAATTACAGCATCGTGATCCGCAACAACTCCGTACCTCACGCCCTGCGCGGCTATCCGGATCAAAACGCGGCTCCGGGCACCTACTCCACGCCGCTGCGCATCTCCACCCACCTGTTCCATTCCCCGGACGATGTGGACCGGGTCATCGATGCCCTGCGCCAAGTGGTGCCGCACCCCTGATGAGCGCTGGGGGGGCGGGGGGATAAGCAGTAACCCTCCGCACCCTCTCCCCCCAAACCCGAGTGATTTGCCCCTCTCCCCTACCCCTCGTTCCACCCGGGTACGGGGCTCAAGAGGCCGGCCCGGGAGATAGGAAAGGCCCTCCCCCTCACTCATCATTAGCGTTCACTGGCGCTGGAAGCTAAGTAACGAGCCAGTTTTTAAATAAGAAATTTATTGACATACTGCACACTGACTGGACACAACCCTGCCCTTGCTCCTCTGTCAGTTCCTGAAGTATTTTGAGGAAATGCTTGACGGATTTTTGACCCGATGGGTATGCTGTTTTCCTACAAGTTTTCCAAGTAATCATCTTCCAGCGAGAGGTAACCCCCATGAGACTTTCCACCAAGGGCCGATACGCGGTCACGGCCATGCTCGACCTAGCCCTCAACGAGGGCAAGGGGCCCGTAACCTTGGCCGACATCTCCATCAATCAGGGCATCTCCCTGTCCTATCTGGAGCAACTCTTCGCTGCCCTGCGCGGCAAGCAGCTTGTCCGGGGCGTGCGCGGCCCTGGCGGTGGCTATTATCTGGGCAAGGCCTCGTCCGAAATCTCCATTGCCGACATTATTTGCGCCGTGGACGAATGGGTCGAGTTCACTCGCTGCGGGGGTCGCGAGGATTGCCGTGACGGTGAGCGTTGCCTGACCCATACCCTTTGGGATCACCTGAGCGACGAGATTTACAACTTCCTCAACGGTATCAGTCTCTCCGACCTGGTCGCCCGAGGCATGGAAAAGCATGCCCAGATGCAGACGGAAGAGAGGCCAGCAGCCAAGTCCAAGGCTGTCAAGCACCGCTGATCCGGATTCCTCCCCGCCGGTAGCAAGTACCCGGACCGGTTGCCCCGGCCCCCCATTTCCCAATGCGCTCACTCCATTCACGTATGGCAAGTCCCGCCGACGGCCTCACTACTATTCAGGATTTCATCCGCTGGGGCGCCAGTCGCTTTACCAAGGCCGGCCTCTGCTTTGGTCATGGTACCGACAACGCCCTGGACGAGGCGGCGCATCTTGTGCTTTCCGCCCTGAGCCTGCCCCTCGACCTGCCGGCCAGCTACCGCGACTGCCGGATCACCGACGACGAGAGGGCGGTTATCGTTCATCTCTTCGAGCGGCGCATCCTGGAACGGGTACCGGCGGCCTATCTCACCCACCAGGCTTGGTTCGCCGGACTGGAATTTTATGTCGACGAGAACGTCCTGGTACCACGTTCCCCCCTGGCGGAATTGGTGGAGACCGGCTTTGGGCCTTGGGTGGACCCGGAAACCATCGCCCGGGTGCTCGATCTGTGCACTGGCAGCGGCTGTATCGGCATTGCCGCCGCCGTTTATCTGCCGGATGCTGACATCGACCTAGCCGACATCTCTCCTGCCGCCCTGACGGTGGCCACCCGCAACCTGGCAGCCCATGGGTTGGAGGACCGGGTGCGGGTGGTGGAGTCCGACCTCTTCGCAGGCTTGGGCGTTCAGAAGTATGACGTCATTGTCACCAACCCGCCCTATGTCTCCACCGAGGAACTGGCCGCCCTGCCCGTCGAATACCACCGCGAGCCCCGCCTGGGTCTGGCGGGTGGAAAGAACGGCCTTGACCTAGTCCTGCGTATCCTCGTCGAGGCCCCGCGCTTTCTAAATCAGGACGGCGTCCTGATTGTCGAGGTAGGCAAATCGGCCACGATCCTGGAGGCTCTCTTCCCGGAAATCCCCTTTTTATGGATCGAGTTTGAGCGCGGCGGCGAGGGCGTCTTCCTCCTCGAACGGGCGCGCCTGCTCGAATATCAGCCCCTGTTTGCCCGCGAGATGACAACACCATGACCCTGAGACGAGCCAAGACCGCCGATGAGTACGTTGAATGGGTGCGCCAGGCTGTGTTCGAAGTGGGCGACCTGCGCGAATGCCTGGAATTCGAACTGGAGGACCTCAACCGCTTCCCGGCCTTCCTAGACCCCTTACAACAAGGCATCCTGGCCCTCCACCAGTCCATGCTAGAGGGTAACTACCTGTTCGGGCGCCAGGACTTACCCTTTATTGACCTGGCGACACGCTACGCCGATCAGATACCCTTTCACACCTTGCTCAAGCAGATCAATGAAACCCACCGCCGGGGCCTCGACCTGGGAGAGGAGAATTAGCATGGCCGCCGACCAACGCATTGAATTCGATTTGGATCTGATCTGCCGCTACGACCAGAGCGGTCCACGTTACACCTCTTACCCAACGGCGGTGGAGTTCCATGAAGGCTTTGGCGAGGCCGAGTATCGCGCCGCCTGCGAACGGAGCAACCAGACCCAGCGACCCCTGTCGCTCTATTTCCATATCCCCTTCTGCGATACGGTCTGCTTTTACTGCGCCTGCAACAAGGTGGCAACCAAGGACCGCACCCTGGCCCAGCCCTACCTAAACCGGGTCTATCGCGAATTGGAGATGCAGAGCGCCCTCTTCGGCCAGGGCCGCCGGGTGGAGCAATTGCATTGGGGAGGTGGTACGCCAACCTTCATCAGCCAGGATCAAATGCGGGAACTGATGGACCAGACCCGGCGCTGGTTCAATCTGGCAGACGACGAGGTTGGCGAGTATTCCATCGAGATCGATCCCCGGGAGGCCTCCCCCGAAAGTGTCGCCCTGCTGCGCCAACTCGGCTTCAACCGCATGAGCCTGGGGGTTCAGGACTTTGACCCCCTGGTCCAAAAAGCCGTCAACCGCATCCAGACCGAGGCCGAGACCCTGGCGGTCCTGGAGGCGGCCCGCGCCCAGGGCTTCCGCTCCCTCAGCATCGATCTTATCTACGGCCTGCCCCATCAGACTGTGGTGGGCTTCGAGCGTACCCTGGACCGGGTCCTGGCCTTCGCACCGGACCGGTTTTCGATCTTCAACTACGCCCATCTCCCCCAACGCTTCAAGCCGCAGCGGCGCATCGACGCCGACCAGTTGCCCACGGCCCCGATCAAGCTGGACATTCTGCGGGCCACCGGTGACAAGCTGGCGGCGGCCGGCTATGTCTATATCGGCATGGACCACTTTGCCCGCCCGAACGACGAACTGGCCCTGGCCCAGCGCAACGGCACCCTTTATCGCAATTTCCAGGGTTACTCGACCCACGCGGATTGCGACCTGATTGGCCTGGGCGTCACCTCCATCGGCAAGATCGACAATACCTATGCCCAGAACCGCCGCGAGCTGGAGGAGTATTACGCCGATATCGACGCGGGGCGCCTGCCGGTCTTTCGGGGTATCGAGCTCAATCGTGACGACGAGATCCGCCGCGACACCATCACCCGGCTTATTTGCAACTTCGCATTGAATTACGGGGATATAGCGACCCGCTGGGGCATCGACTTCGGTGCCTACTTCGCCGAGGACCTGCCCCGGCTCCAACCCATGCAGGCGGACGGCCTGCTGGAGATGGACGAGCGGGGCATCCGTGTCCTGCCCCGGGGCCGGCTGCTGATCCGCAACATCTGCATGGCCTTCGACGCCTACCGGAATGGCCCCGAGGCCGTTGCCGGCTTCTCCAAGGTCATCTAGCCTGCGGTCCTCAATACCTATAAGCCGACCCGCATCGGTTCCAACCGGGGAGAAAACCAGATGAAAATCCAGGATCGGGAACTCCTGCGGCGGCAGGCTTATCTGGGTGGTGAGTGGGTCGATTCGGACTCGGGGCTCACCCTGCGGGTGACCGATCCCGCCAGCGGCGAGGTCATCGCCGAGGTGCCTGATATGGGCATGGGGGAGACCCGGCGCGCCATCCTGGCGGCGGAGGCGGCCTGGCCGGCCTGGCGCGCCCTCACCGCCGCCGAGCGCAGCCAGCGACTGCGTCTCTGGCACGACCTGATGCTGGAAAGTCAGGAGGACCTGGCCCGCCTCATGACCGCCGAACAGGGCAAGCCCCTGGCGGAGGCGCGGGGCGAGATCGTCTATGCCGCCTCCTTCCTCGACTGGTTCGCCGAGGAGGGGCGGCGGGTCTATGGCGACATCATCCCGCCCCACCAGTCGGATAAACGCATCCTGGTGCTCAAACAGCCCATTGGTGTCTGCGCCGCCATCACCCCCTGGAACTTCCCCTCCGCCATGCTGACCCGCAAAGCCGCCGCGGCCCTGGCGGCGGGCTGCACCCTGGTGGCGCGGCCCGCCTCCGAAACGCCCCTCTCGGCCCTGGCTCTGGCGGTGCTGGCGGAACGGGCCGGCATCCCGGCGGGGGTCTTCAACGTCATTACCGGCGATCCGGTCCCCATCGGCCAGGAACTGACTAGCAATCCCGTGGTGCGCAAGCTCAGCTTCACCGGCTCCACGGCGGTGGGCAAGCTACTGATGCGCCAGTGCGCCGATACCCTCAAGAAGCTATCCCTGGAACTGGGCGGCAACGCCCCCTTCATCGTCTTCGACGACGCCGATCTGGAGGCGGCGGTGGTCGGCGCCATTCAATCCAAGTACCGGAACACCGGTCAGACCTGCGTCTGCGCCAACCGCTTCCTGGTCCAGGATGGCATCTATGACGATTTCGCCGCCCGCCTGGCGGAACAGGCCGGGGAACTCAAGGTCGGCCCCGGCCTGGAGGTCGGGGTGGTCCAGGGGCCCCTCATCAACCAGGCGGCGGTCGCGAAGGTCGAGGCTCACATCGCTGATGCCCTCGACAAGGGCGCCTGTCTGCTGGCCGGCGGGTCCCGCCACGCCTTGGGAGGTACCTTCTTTCAGCCCACGGTGCTGGCGGACGTGGACCCCGGGATGCTCGTGGCGCGGGAGGAGACTTTTGGCCCGGTCGCCCCCCTCTTCCGCTTCCAGACCGAGGCCGAGGCCATCGGCCTGGCCAACGCCACCGAATTCGGCCTGGCCGCCTACTTCTTCACCCGCGACCTGGCCCGCGCCTGGCGGGTCTCCGAGGCCCTGGAATATGGCCTGGTCGGCATCAATTCCGGCCTGGTCTCCACCGCCATCGCCCCCTTCGGCGGCGTCAAGCAATCGGGCCTAGGCCGCGAGGGCTCGCGCTATGGCATCGATGAGTATTTGGAGCTCAAATACGTCTGCATCGAGGTAGGCACCGGCTGAGAGCCGAGGGACTTCCCCATTAGCCAGGAACGGCCATGTCTCCCCTGAACTCCCTCATCTTCGGCTTGGGTCTCTTCTTCATTGGCCTGCACCTGGTCGGCGATAATCTCAAGGCCTTGAGTAGTGGCAATCTGCGTGATGGGATTGCCTGTACTACCCGCCGATCCCTGCCGCGTATCGGTCTCGGCTTGGCGGCGGGGGGTCTGATGCAGAGTGCCACTGCCGTCACCTTTATTTGCGTCAGCATGGTCCTCGCCGAATTGCTAACCCTGAACGCCGCCAGCGTAGTCATCGTCTGGTCCAACGTCGGGCTCACGGTACTGGCCTTCATCGTCACCTTGAATATCCACCCCGTGGTGGCCTTTGTCGTCGGCGGGGCGGGGATTGTCATGGGGGTGGTGCGTATCCGTTCCTGGCAGACCGTCGCCAGCGTCCTCATCGGCATCGGCCTCATCATCATCGGCCTGCAACAGATGAGTAGCGGGGCGGCACCCCTGAAAAGCGAGCCCTGGTTTCAGGAGACCATCCACCTGGCGGTCTCCTCCGCCCCCCTGTCCCTCATTAGTGGCATCCTCGTGGCGTCGATCCTGCAATCCAATACCGGCGCCACCCTATTGATCATCACCCTGGCCAATGCCGGGGCCCTGGCCTTCGAGGACGCCGCCTTGATGATCTACGGCACCAACCTTGGCGCCATCACCCTGCGCATCCTGCTCGCCGCTGGCATGCAGGGACAGGCCCTGCGGCTGGTGCGGATGGAGGATTTCTTCTGCCTCCTGAGCGGGGCCATGATGTTCGGGCTCTATTATCTGGAGAAGGCGGGCATACCCCTGGTCTTCGCTCTGGCTAAGCGGATCTCCAGTGAGATGGATACCCGCCTGGCGATACTCTTCCTGCTCTCCAACCTGATCCCGGCCCTGGTGATGACACCACTGATTCCCCTGGTCGCCCAACTTTTGAAAATGCTGTGGACGGAGGAGCCGCCCATAGCACCCGGGGCACCCAAATTTCTGCAAATTCGGGCCTTGGACGATCCACCCACAGCCTTGGCCCTGATCCGCAAAGAACTGGCGCGGTTATTGGGCATGGTGACCAGAGACTTGGACGCGCCCCTGGAGGCCTCTGCGGAAGCGGGGCCTCCGGCGAGTTTTGAAAACCTCGCCAACGCCATCGAGAAGTTCGCGGGCCAACTCGCAGCGCGTGCGGGTCTTAGCGAACCGGATGGACTGAAGCTGCATACCTTGCGCAGTGCGTTGACCGGCATCCGGCAATTGGAGGAGTCCGTGGGTTCCTTCGTAGCCCGGGCGGAGGTCCAGGGGGCCCTAGCCCCCGACCAGCGCGCCGGCCTTGAGAAAACCTTGGGCGACCTGCTGGATGAGATGGCCATGGCCCTGGATGCTGACGATACGGCCGCCATCACCCGCATCCGGGACCGTACCCAGATGCCCGGCGACTTCATGCTGGGCATCCGCCAGCGATTGGGGCCACTCCGGGGTGCAACCCTAGACCAGAGCGCCCTCTATGTGGATTTTGAATTTTTCGCCTGGGCGCTTCATCACCTCGCCAACATACTGGTCCGGTTCGAGCATCCCGATGCGGGCTGAATTTCGCGCCTGCCTGGCTTCCGGCACCCAGAGATTGAGGGCAAGGGTTGAAGGGTTAGCGTTGCCAGGCTTATGACTGATCCAACTTAGGGCTGCGGTCATCATTCAGGATGTTCCGTTCATTCGGGTCATCTGGTAGCCATTTGCTCAAGACTTCCACCAGCGCCTGCCGCGAAACCGGCTTGGTAATGTAGTCACTCATACCTGCCTCCAGGCAACGCTCACGGTCGCCCTCCATGGCGTGGGCGGTCATGGCGATAATGGGCAAAGTGAAAGATGGGGGAACCCCACCCGCCTCCGCAGCCTTACCATGCAGCCTGCGGCATTGAGCCTGCCACCTGATGAGTTCATCACTTCTGATTTTTTTTGTGGCCTCGAACCCATCCATCACCGGCATCTGGATGTCCATTAGCACGAGGTCATAGGGCAGAAGTTCCAAGGCCTTGAGCGCTTCCACCCCATTGGCCACCGCATCCGCGCGCAGCCCCATTTTCTTCAGCATACCCAGGGCCACCATCTGGTTGATGATGTTGTCCTCGGCTAGCAGAATGCGGGCCTTACGGCCAGCGAACAGGTTAATGGGCTCGGGTGCCGTTTGGTGCGTTTCGCTCGGATTTGGCGTTGGCTCCACACTTTTGTGACTCCTGAGCGCCAGGGCGAGAACGGCCTTGAGTTCCTGATGCCGAATCGGCTTAATCAAATAAGCCGCAAAACCAATCTCAAGGAAGCGCCGGGCGTCGCCCCGGGTTCCCAGGGAGGTCAGCATGACCATCCGGGTTTCGGCCAACCGCTTGTCTGCCTGGATAATCCGGCCCAGGCTTTCGCCGTCCATGCCCGGCATTTGCATGTCGATCACGGCAATCCGGCAGGGGTCGTTCTCGTCCAGCGCCCGATTGAGGGCCTGAAGGGCGCCGGGGCCATCCTGCGCCTCCAAAGGACGCATGCCCCAAGAGGCCAGTCGGGTGTTCAAAATTTCGCGGTTTGTGGCGTTATCGTCAACAATCAGCACCCGCACCCCGTGTATTTCGGCGGGCGGAATACTTTCCGCACGGGCTCCGGCAGCCTGTTTGCCGAAGTCTGCGGTGAACCAAAATTCCGAGCCTTTGCCCTCTTCGCTGTTGACACCAGCCTCGCCATTCATCAGCCTGGCCAGTTGCCTGGAGATAGCCAGGCCCAATCCGGTTCCTCCAAACTGGCGCGTGGTAGAGGCATCCACCTGAATAAACTTGTCGAAGAGCAGGCCGATCTTGTCCGCGGGGATGCCGATGCCGGTATCGCGAACCGAGAATCGCAGTAAGACATGGTCTTCATGCTCTTCCAACAGCGAGACGCGGATAGCCACCTCGCCGGCAGGGGTGAACTTGATGGCATTGCCTGCCAAATTGGTGAGGATCTGTCTCAGCCGCCCCGGATCGCCTCGCAGGAGGGTGGGCACCTCCAGATCAATCGCGCAAAGCAACTCCAGGCCCTTCTCGTCAGCTCGCAGGGCCAGGGTAGCGGTGAAGTCCTCCAAAAGATCCGACAGATCGAAATCGAGTATCTCCAGGTCGAGCCTGCCGGCCTCAATCTTCGAGAAGTCGAGGATGGCGTTGATCAGGGACAGGAGCGATTCACCGCTCGTACGGACGGTCTCGGCGTAACGTCGCTGCTCATCGTTCAGGTCGGTATCCAGCAACAATCCGGTCATGCCGATAACGCCGTTCATCGGGGTCCGGATCTCATGACTCATATTGGCCAGGAACTCGCTTTTGGCGGCGCTGGCCATTTTGGCCTGCTCCGCCATGTCGTTAGCCCGGGCGGTGGCCTCCAGAAGATCAATGTTGGTCTCACGTAATGCCATCTCCTGAGCGCGAATGCCGGTATCGGTGCGGTGCAGCAGGACATAGATAAAGCCCAGCAGCAACATCAGTAACACTGAGCCACTGGTGCCACCAAGCAGCAAGAGACGTGCAAATTCGGCCTTATCGGTCGAGATGTCCTGAAGGATCAGCAGATCCCCGACCTCCTTGTCCTTGACATCGCGTAGGGGTGTCGCGGATAACAGCCAAACCTTGCCATCGGTGGCGATCTCCTGGTAGCTTTCCTCCCGGTCGGGGTTGTCCTTGGCAAGGTGATCCGCCCAGGATACGAGGGCATCGGTCAGGAAACCCTGAGAGGCATAGCTGACGGCACCGCGGGCCAACTGGTCCCAATTAGCATCCCTCCCGAGCATGCGCATCCCCTCCTCCCAATTCTCCTGGACAAGATTTTCCTTGCGAATCACTACAGCCAGTTGGGTGCCGGAGTGGGGAGCTATCGCCTGCAGTACATCTTCGATCTCTTTACCCAATTCCACGTATCCGACCAGCGATCCATCGGCAAAGATGGGCTGTACCACTCGCAGGGTAAAGCTGCCCAGGGGCCCCAGTTCGATGCCGGAGGCTACCTCGCCGGTGCGCTCGGCCTCCAATGCCGTAAAACGATCAATCCGGTCGCCATGTTTCAAAGGTTTGTGGATTCGCAGCAGGCAGGTCCGCTGGGCATCAAAGAAGTAGAAATGCGTAAGCTGGCTTTCCCGGTTCATCGTCTCGAACAGGGGCCGCCAGTCGGCCAGGAGGCGATCGACATCACTGGCGCTCAACGCCTCCTGAACTGAGTGGTTAGCGGCAATCAGGCGGGTAGCCATCGACAGACCGAATGCCTGCTCCTTCAGGGTGATGTGCAGATTTCTCGTCAGCTCGGCGGCACGTTTCACGATGGCGTCGTTCAGTTCACCCTGATGCTGACGCCAAAGTAACGTCCCCGCCCCTACCATCAACATAACGACCATAAGCGCCAGGGGTGGCAGCAGTTGTGACAGGATCGGTTTGGGGGAGACAGGCAGGCGTTGGTTGACAGCCAGGGCGACGACGATGCCGATGAACATGATCAGCATCAATCCCATGGGCAGGGCTACCCTGGCGGCCAACTCCCATTGCCAGTCATCGGCATTGATGTCCATGCCCAGAACTGAGAGGAGTTCCCCACTCCCTTTGTATGCCCCGGCGCAGATAATCAGATCATCCACCCGTTCGACATAGGTGGTCTTGGGCTGGATCTTGTGAGTGGTCGGATTCTCGTATTGGTAATCAACCCAGCCTTTACCCTTGGACAAGGCGAGTGCCTGTATTTCCTTGCGGAAATATTTGCCTCCGGACCAGTCCTTTTTGTCGAGCAGATTCTGGCCCACCAGCTCCGGCTTCACCGGATGGGCCTGCATGGTCATGCCCAGATCATAGGCAAAGGCATAAAGGCTTTTCTTGCGAAACTCCCCTTGGGGATCGTTGCACTCCTCCAGAAAGCGCTCCCGGCCGTTCTTCCGGTAGAAGTCCACGGCCTTGCGCACCATGGCTTGCGCCTCATCCGGAGTTACCAGGCCAGAGTAGGCCGTCGCGGTATCATGGATAGGGATCAAGCCTGAGACCCAGGTGCCCCATCGGTCGGAGACCGGGCCTTCCACGGCCTCGTCCCTGCTCTCGAAAACGCGGAGAAGGGTTTCCGTGACCTCCTCATAGATCTGTCCGGGAGGGGAATAGTCCTCCGATCCGGAGGGTTCACTGTCCAGGTAGAAGAACACCTGGCCATCGGCATGACGACCCAGGAGATAAGCGAACCGACATTGTGGGCTGGCTGTGCAAATAGCGGCAAGTTGTTCCTTAAGTCGCAAATATTCAGGGCGTTCCAGGTCCTCATCCGTACCGGTGAGGGCTTGGATTTGTTCAACATTCAACGCCTGCAT
>WBZT01001384.1_pt1 | contig 17826 bp, 14 predicted proteins | sample 5204241 | NCBI WGS metagenome assembly WBZT01 (sample SAMN12344358, study PRJNA552823) | activated sludge metagenome | biome: Activated sludge suspended growth; feature: Nitrification reactor; material: Wastewater; isolation source: activated sludge from nitrification reactor of wastewater...
CGTGAAGGCCATCAGGTTGTTCATGTTCCGCAGGTTCTCGACGGCGGCTTCGATCTGCCGCCCGCACTGCGCGAGGATCGTGGTGAGCCGGATCGCTTCGGGCGTGGGCGCCTTGATGCCGAAGAGCACCAGCCGGCTCCCGATCGCCTCGACCGCGTCCACGACGTCGTCGAGGCCGCTCGCCAGCGCGTGGATGTCTTCGCGCTCGAGCGGGGTGATGAACGTGCGGTTGAGCCGCTCGAACACCTCGTGCGTCACGTGGTCGGCGCGGTGCTCGGTGTCCTTCAGCTCGCGCGCGCGATCCTCGATGCGGTCGAAGCTCTGCATCATCTCGTGCAACTGATCGCAGCCTTCGCGAACCAGCACGGCCTGCCGCTTGAAGAGCAGGAAGAAGTCCTCTTCCTTCGGGAACAACGAGAACGGGGACATGAGTTCCTCGCCGGGAAGGGAGAACGTGGTACCGCGTGTCGAAGGGCGGCGGAGGGGTACCACGGGCCACCCAATTCGGCAACGACGATGCCGCCTGCGCGGCGAAATGACGGTCGATGCGTGCGAGGAGATCGCGAAACGATCGGAGAGAGGAAATCCGCCACGCTCGGCGGCGAACCGCGCGCCGGGCCATCAAGGAAATCGGGTTCGACGACGATACACGGACCTACGGGGAACGGCCGTCAGGTCTCCCTGACCGAGAAACATCCGAGGGGACTCATGGATCGAGCAGGAGCCGGATCTCACTGGCTCGTGGACGCCGCACGACGCGCAGGGCTCGCGAACGCGGAGACGCTCGTGCTGGAGCGCGGGTCGTCGAGCGCCGACGCGTGGCTGGCCGTGGCATCGCACTGCGGCGTCTCCGTGGACGATCTCGCCCACGAAGTCGCCGACCAGTACCGGCTGCCCGTCGCACGGCTCGACCGCCGCGATCCGCACGTCGTCCGCCTCGTCCCCGAGAAGATCGCGCGCCGCTTCCGCGTCATCCCGTTGCGCGAGAGCGACCGTCAGATCGTGGTCGCCACCGACGATCCGCTCAACGCCGAGCTCGAGCAGGCGATCGCGTTCGCTTCCGGGCGCATGCCGCTGTTCGAGATCGCGTCGCCCTTCGCGATCGACGCCGAGATCGACACCGCCTTCGCACGCAGCGACGTGTCGGGCACGATGCCGCGCCCGGCCGCGGTCGCCAGGGGCGCCTCCGCGTCGCGGTCCGCCGCGCCGGCCGGGTCCGCTGCGACCGGCGCCGACGACGCGATGCAGCTCGTGAGCCGCTCGAGTGCGGACCACCTGCACGACGATTCCGACTTCGCGCCCGTGGTGAAGCTGACGAACCTGATCATGCGCAACGCCGCGCACGAGCGCGCGAGCGACATCCACTTCGAGCCCGCGCAGGGCGGCGGCACGGTGCGTTTCCGAGTCGACGGCGTCATGCGCGTGCACATGCGCATGCCGCTCGTGGCGCTCAGCCGCGTCGTGGCGCGCATCAAGGTCATGGGCTCACTCGACATCGCCGACCGGCTGCGCCCGCAGGACGGCCGCGCGAGCTTCGAGGTCGACGGCACGAGCATCGACCTGCGCATCTCGACCGTGCCCACGCGCGACGCCGAGAAGTGCGTCGTCCGGCTGCTGCGCGGCGGCTCGAGCGACACGCTGGTCGACCTGAAGCTCACCGAGCGCGACCTGCGTGCGGTGCGGACGCTGATCGGCAACCGCAACGGCATCGTGATCGTCACGGGGCCGACGGGCTCGGGCAAGACGACGACGCTCTACTCGATGATCCGCGAGCTGAACAACGGCGAGACCAACATCAGCACGGTCGAGGACCCGATCGAGTACGAGCTGCCGGGCATCACGCAGATGCAGGTCGAGGTGAAGCGCGACTTCACGTTCGCCAGCGCGCTGCGCGCGATCCTGCGCCAGGACCCCGACGTGATCCTCGTCGGCGAGATCCGCGACGGAGAGACCGCGGCGATCGCGGTGCAGGCGAGCATGACCGGCCACCTCGTGCTGACGACGCTGCACACCAACGATGCCGCGAGCGCCATCGCGCGGCTCGTCGACATCGGTGTCGAGCGGCCCGCCATCTCCGCGACGCTGCGCGGCGTGATCGCGCAGCGCCTCGTGCGCCGCGTCTGCCCGCACTGCGCCGAGAAGGTGACGGCGCCCAACGAGGACGAACGCCGTCTCGCGAAGCTCTACGGCGTTCAGCCCGTGACGCGGGCGGCCGGCTGTCCGCGCTGCGGCCAGAGCGGCTTCATGGGCCGGCTCGCGATCCTCGAGATCATGGCGCTGACGCCCGCGCTGCAGGAGATGATCTCGCGCGGCGCCACCGCGCCGGAGCTGCAGAAGGCCGCGATGCAGGCCGGCATGCGCACGCTGCGCGCGTCGGCGCTGCAGCGCGTGCTGGACGGCGAGACGACGCTGCAGGAGGTCGAGCGCGTGGTCGGCGACACGGGCGAGGAAGCGGCCCCCGAGTCGGCCGAGCCGGCGAGCGACGTCCCGCGTGTGCTCGTGGTCGACGACGATCCCGTGTGCCGCAAGGTGGCGCACCAGCAGCTCATGAAGAACGGTTTCGACGTCGTCGAGTGCGAGTCGGGCGAGGATGCGATCGCGCTCCTGCAGGTGGACGACCGCATCGGCCTCGTCGTGCTCGACCTCGGACTGCCCGGCATGCAGGGCGAGGACGTGCTGCGGACGATGCGCGGCTCGCCCGCGACGGCGAACGTGCCCGTGATCGTGCTGACCGGCTCGCCCGATCCCGACCTCGAGGTGCACCTGATGGAAGAGGGCGCGGACGACTACATCCACAAGCCGCTCGAGCCGCGCCGCTTCATCACGCGCGTGCGCGCGGCGCTGAGGCGCGCCGCGGCGTAACGCGGCGCGTGCGGCTCAGGCGCCCGCGGGACGCGGGCGCGCGAGGGCCAGCGACAGCACGCGCGCGAGCAGCGCGCGGTACTTCAGGCCCGCGGCGGCGGCGGCGCTGGCGAACTCCTCCTTCTCGGCGATCTCCGGGTTCGGGTTCGCCTCGAGCAGGTACAGCTCGCCCTTCGCGGTCAGGCGGTAGTCGACGCGCGCGTAGCCGTCGAGCTCCAGCATACGGTAGACGCGGCGCGTGACGCCCTGGATGCGGCGCTCGATCGCGGGGTCGAGTCCCTCCGCGCGACGGATGTCGATGCGGTGCTTCTTCTGGTACTCGGTGCTGTGCTTGACCGCGGCGGTCGCGATGGGCTCGCCGCTCTCGGGCAGCTTGCCGAAGTCCATCTCCCACGTCGGCAGCACGCGCACGCGCTCGTTCCCGATCGCTCCCACGTACAGCTCGCGGCCTTCGATGTACTCGTCGACGAGCGCGTCGGAGCCGATGTTCTCGTGGACGAAGCGCACGCGCTCGGCGAGCTTCTCGTCGCTGTCCACGATGCTCGCCTGCGAGATGCCGAGCGACGCCTCCTCGCTCGCGCTCTTGACGAAGAGCGGGAAGGGCAGGCTCTTCGGCCGGCGCACCTTGCGTCCGCGCGCCACGACGAAGAACGCCGGCACGCGCACGCGGTGATAGGCGGCGAGCTTCTTCGTGATGATCTTGCTGCGCGCCAGCGCGAGGCCGCGCGGGTTGCAGCCCGTGTACGCGAGCTTGAGCAGTTCGAGGTACGAGACCACGTGCGCGTCGAAGTTCGAGATGCCGTGGAACTCCTCGAGCAGGTTGAAGACGACGTCCGGCTTCCACTCCTCGGCGGCGACGCGGATCGGGTTCAGCTCGTCCTGCACGCCGAGCGGCCGCACCTCGTGGCCGAGCCGGCGCAGGCCGTGCACGACGTCGAACTCCGTCTTCCACACGTTGATCTCGTCCGGCGTGTGGCCCTTCAGCGATTCCGGGGGCACCAGCGTGGGGTGCATCAGCACGAGGACGCGGAGCGGCTTCTTCACAGGGCGACCCAGTTTCGGCGGCTGTAGTGGAAGTGCACGGTGCGCACGGCGAGCAGCAGCGCGAAGTCGACGCGCAGGCGGCGCTCGCTGCCGCCTGCGCGCAGCTCCAGCACGCCGCAGCGCACGATCGCGTCGTCGAGCGCGCGCTCGAGCGTGAACGCCGACTCGCCGGTGAAGCGCGCCACGAGCCGCCGGATCTCCGCGCGGTTGCGGCGCAGGAAGCGCGCTGCGGGCTCGCTGCGTCGCCCGGGCTCGGCCGCGAACAGGCGCTGCAGGTCGCGGTCCAGCACGCTCGGACGGTGGCGCGCGTACGACTCCTGCTTCGCCGCGTAGTGCTCGCGCAGCGTCGTGCGCACCTGCGCGAGCGGCTCGACGTGGCGTCGCGAGCGCACGAGCGGCGACTGTCCGCGCAGCGAGCGCATCAGCTCGTCGACGTACTCGAGCTTCTTCAGCGCCGGCCAGCCGGCGTAGCGCCGCCGCCACTGCGAGCGCGGCGTGAGCCACACGGCGAACGTCTCGGCGAAGTCCTCGTCCGGATGCGCCTGCGCGTAGTACTGGCGCAGGTGCTGGACGAAGCGCTGGCTCGCCGGATTCGGGCGGTAGATCGCGGGGTAGGGCCGGTGCGTGTTGCCGAAGAGCCGCCGCCACGCCTCGCGCCGGTCGAGCTTCCACGCGTGCTGCACGCAGTGGCCCGCCTCGTGGCGGAGGATCGCGAGGAACTCCTCGCGCGTGCCGCCCTCGACCTCGAGCATCATGGCGCGCTCGAGCCGCTCCAGGCGCGGGTGCGCGAGGTAGAAGGGCAGCGCGACGCCCGGCACGCCGTCGGGTGAGAACCACTCCGTCGAGAGCCACACGTGCGGCTTCAGGCGCAGGTCGCGCGACTCGAGCTCGGCCCACACCTCGCGCACGCGCTCGTCGGCCCACGTGCCGTCGAGCGACAACCCGAGGTCGCAGAAGCGCAGGTCGAGCAGGCGCTGGTCGTCGAGTCGCGACCAGCGAGCGGCGCGGCTCGCTTCCCTGCGGCGTGCGGCCATGGACTCGGTCCTCCCGGACGGCGCGCGTGCGCGCGAACGGTTGACGCTCCTCGGAGCCTCGTCGAACATGCGCGGCCCGGCGGCGCACCGCCGGATCGATCGAGCGCGCATCTTACCCGAGGACGAGACGATGGCCAGCGCAGCACGCCGGCGGGACCGGCACGCGTTCTACGAAGTGGCGGTGCAGGGCGTCGACTGGGACCTCGACTTCATCGAGCGCTGCTTCCGGAACCGCAACGGCCGCGAACCCGTCACGTTCCGCGAGGACTTCTGCTCCACCGCCGCGCTCGCGACCGCGTGGGCGCTGCGCGGCCCCGAGCGCCGCGCGTGGGCGGTCGACCTCGATCCCGAGCCGCTCGCGTGGGCGCGCCAGCACCGGCTGCCCTACGTGCGCGGGGTCGCGAAGCGCGTGACGCTCGTGCGCTCGGACGTGCGCCGGCCGCAGAAGCCGCTCGTCGACGTGGCGTGCGCGCTCAACTTCTCGTGGTGGATCTTCCACGCGCGCGCCGACCTGCTCGCGTACCTGCGCGCGGCCCGCGCGTCGCTCGTGCCCGGCGGCGTGCTCGTGCTGAACGCCTTCGGCGGCGCGAAGGCCGAGAAGGCGCTGATCGAGCGCACGCGCAAGCGGGCGAGCAACGCGCCCGACGGCACGATGGTGCCGTCGTTCACGTACGTGTGGGAGCAGGCGCGCTTCGACGCGTTGAAGCGCAACCTCCTCGCTTACATCCATTTCGATTTCGCGGACGCGCCGCGCATGCGCCGCGCGTTCGTCTACGACTGGCGCATGTGGACCTTGCCCGAGTTGCGCGAGGCGGTGCTCGAAGCCGGCTTCTCCGACTTCGCCGTGCACACCGAAGGCTGGGACGCGAAGCGCAAGACACACACCGGCACGCTGCACCGGCGCGCGAAGCTCGACAACGACGACTGCTGGATCGCGTACTGCGCCGCGTACAAGTGACGCGCGGCCGTTCGGCGCGCGCGCGGGAGTGACCCGATGCACGAGTTCACGCTGTCCGGCCGCGCCGAACGGGTGCGCTTCCTCGACCTGCCGGGCGAGGCGCCCGCGGTGGTGTTCGTGCACGGGCTCGGCTGCGCGTCGTCGCACGACTACCCCGAGGTCGCCGCGCACGCGTCGCTCGCGAGCCGCCGGCGGCTGCTCGTCGACCTGCCCGGCCACGGCTTCAGCGACCGTCCCGACGATTTCGCGTACACGGTCGATGCTCACGCGGAAGTGCTCGCGGCGCTGCTCGCCGCGGTGGCGCCCGGCGCGTACGACCTCTTCGGCCACAGCATGGGCGGCGCGGTCGCGATCGCGCTCGCCGCGCGCGCGGGCTCGCGCGTGCGGCGGCTCGTGCTCTCAGAGCCCAACCTCGACGACGGCGGCGGCGCGTTCAGCCGCCCGGTCGCCGCGCGCAGCGAAGCGGACTACGTTGCGCGCGGCCACGACGCGGCGGTGCGCGCCGCGGTGCTGGGCGGCACGAGCGACTGGGCGGCGACGATGCGCGCGGCCTCGCCGCTCGCCGTGCACCGCAGCGCGGTCTCGCTGGTCGCCGGCGCCTCGCCGACGTGGCGCGCGCGCCTCGCGGCGATGACGATGCCGCGCACGGTGCTCTTCGGCTCGCGCTCGCTGCCCGATCCGGACACGGAGCGCCTGCGCGAGATCGGCGTCGCGGTGCGGATCGTGCCCGAGGCGGGCCACGCGATGGCGAACGAGAACCCGTCCGCGCTCGCGGAAGCGATCGCCGCCTCGCTCGCCTGAGCGGCCCGCGCGCAGTTGCCGCGCACGCGAAACGCCTCTAGCGTGCGGAGCCGTGAAGACGCTCCCGGCCACACGCTACGTCACGCCGCTGCGCGAGGGCGGTTCGCTGCCCGCGGTCGTCGAGGCGCACGACGGCTCGCTCTGGGTCGTGAAGTTCAGCGGCGCCGGTCAGGGCCCGCGCGCGCTCGTCGCCGAGCTGGTCGTCGGCGAGCTGGCGCGCGCCTGCGGACTGCAGGTGCCCGAGCTGGCGTGCATCGAGCTCGACGCGTGCTTCGGTCGCAACGAGCCCGACCCCGAGATCCGCGACCTGCTCAAGGCGAGCGCGGGCGCCAACCTCGGCCTCGCGTACCTGCCGGGTGCGCTGACCTACGATCCGATCGCGCCGCCGGTGCTCGAGCCGATGCTCGCGTCGTCGGTCGTGTGGCTCGATGCGCTCACCGTCAACGTCGACCGCTCGCCGCGCAATCCCAATCTGCTGCTCTGGGAAGGCGGGCTGTGGCTCATCGACCACGGCGCCGCGCTCTACTTCCACCACGCGTGGTCGACGGCGCACGCGCACGTCACCGGGCGCTTCCCGCAGGTGCGCGACCACGTGCTGCTCGCGCACGCGTCGATGCTGCGCGAGGCGGACGCGGCGCTGGCCCCGCGCGTGCGAGCGGCGCTCGCGGGCGGGTTGCTCGCGCGCGTGCCCGACGCGTGGCTCGCGGCGGACGGGGATGCGCGCGGCGCCGATGGCGTGCGCGCGGCGTACGCGGAGTGGTTCGCGGCGCGGCTCGACGCGTCGCACGGCTTCGTCGAGGAGGCGGTTCATGCCCGAAGCCAGCTCGTTTGAGTACGCGGTGCTCCGCGTCGTGCCGCGCGTCGAGCGCGGCGAGTTCCTCAACGTGGGCGTCGTGCTCTTCTGCAAGGGCCGCGGCTTCCTCGAGGCGGCGATCGAGTTCGATGCCGCGCGGCTCGCGGCGCTCGAGCCCGGCACCGACGCGGCGCTCGTGCGCTCGCACCTCGACGCTCTCGCGCGCGTCTGCCGCGGCGGCGAGGACGGCGGCCCGATCGGGCGGCTGACGCAGGCGGAGCGCTTCCGCTGGCTGACCGCGCCGCGCAGCACGATCCTGCAGTGCTCCGAGGTGCACGAGGGCGTCTGCGAGTCGCCCGCCGAAGCGCTCGAGCACGCGATGCGCACGCACGTGCATCGCCGCGGAGGAGCCGCGTGACCGACGCGCTCATCGTGTTCACCGCGTTCGCGAACGAGGACGATGCCGCGCGCGTCGCGCGCGTGCTCGTCGAGGAACGGCTCGCGGCATGCGCGAACCTGCTGCCCGGCGCTCGCTCGATCTACGCGTGGGAGGGCAAGGTCGCCGACGAGCGCGAGGTCGTCGTGCTGATGAAGACGCGCAAGCAGGACTGGCCGGCGCTCATGTCGCGGCTGCACGAACTGCACCCGTACGACACGCCCGAGTGCGTGGCGGTGCGCCTGGCGGCCGGGGCGCCCAGGTACATGGCGTGGCTCGAGAGCGCGCTCGCGCCCGAGGCTGGTGCGTGAGCCCGCGCGATCCCGCGAAGCTGGTGCTCGGCATCGAGACGAGTTGCGACGACACCTCGGTCGCGGTGCTCGAGGACGCGCGCACGCTGCGCGCGCACCTGATCGCCGCGCAGGACGTGCACCGGCTCTACGGCGGCATCGTGCCGGAGCTGGCGTCGCGCGCCCACCTCGAGCTGCTGCCGCCGATGGTCGAGCGCGCGCTCGCCGAGGCCGGCGCGAAGCCCGAGCAGCTGACCGCGATCGCCGTCACGCACGCGCCGGGCCTCGTGGGCTCGCTCGTGGTCGGCGTCGCTTTCGCGAAGGCGTACGCCGCCGCGCTCGGCATCCCGGTCGTCGGCGTCAACCACATCGAGGCGCACCTGCACTCGGCGTCGCTCGAGCACGGCGAGGGCGAGTACCCGGCGGTGGCACTGATCGTCTCGGGCGGCCACACCGAACTCGTCGAGGTGAAGGGGCTCGGCGAGTACCGCTGGCTCGGCGCGACGCTCGACGACGCGGCGGGCGAGGCGTACGACAAAGTCGCCAAGCGGCTCGGCCTGGGCTTTCCCGGCGGACCGGTGATCGACCGGCTCGCGGCCACGGGCCGCGCCGACGCGTTCGACTTCCCGCGGCCGATGCTCGACCGCCCGGGGTGCGACTTCTCGTTCTCGGGGCTCAAGACCGCGGTGAGCGTCGCGCTGAAATCCCACGGCGAGCCGCCCTACGATCCGGCGCTCGTCGCCGACCTCGCGGCATCGTTCCAGGCCGCGGTCGTGGAGACGCTCGTCGGCAAGTGCCTTCGCGCGCTCAAGGAGACCGGCGCTCGCACGCTCAACCTGGGCGGCGGCGTCGCCGCCAACCGCGCGCTGCGCGCGCGGCTCGCGGAAGCGTGCGAGGCGCGCGGCGTCGCGCTGCGCATCCCCTCGCTGCGCCTGTGCGCGGACAACGCCGGCATGATCGCGCTGGTGGGGGCGTGGCGTCTGCGGCGCGGCGAGGTGGCCCCGCCCGAATTGGACGCGGCGGCCTCGCTGGAAGCGTCCGGTCTGCCGATCACCTAGGCAACCGCACCCCCGCCGGCCCGTGAGCCAGCCCGGGCCCGGCCGATGCTCTCGGCCTCGCCATCGCGTCTTCGAGGCCGCGAAATCAGAACCCAGAAACTTCACAAGTTCAGGCCGCCAAAGGCCGATGAATCCCTTGCCGTCACTTCGACCGGTCGTGCACGACCGGCGAGCGGACGGTGCATCAGGGTCTTGCCGACCCCGCGGCAGGGACGCAGGGAGTCGGAGTCGCACGGGACAGGAGATCGCGTGGCGAATCCCCGCATTCTGATCGCTGAAGACGAGTTCAGCCTGAGGCTGGTGCTCCGCACCATTCTCGAGCGGGAGGGCTTCACGGTGCTCGAGGCCCAGAACGGGGCCGAGGCGCTGCGCATCGCCACGTCCGAAATCCCCGACGTCGCGCTGCTCGACGTGATGATGCCGGAGATGGACGGCTTCGAGGTCTGCCGCCAGATCCGCGGCTCGTTCGCGACGCGTCATATCCCCGTCGTCATGCTCACCGCGCGCACCGAGGTCAACGACAAGCTGCGCGGACTCGAAGGCGGCGCGAACGATTACGTCACCAAGCCGTGGGACAACCGCGAGCTGGTGCTGCGCATCCGCAACGTGCTCGAGTGGAGCGCCCAGCAGCGCGCCGCGAGCCCGCTCACCGGCCTGCCCGGCAACCACTCGATCAACGACGAGATCCGCCGGCGCCTCGCGAGCGGCCATCCGTTCGCGCTGCTGCAGATCGACATCGACCACTTCAAGGCGTTCAACGACTACTACGGCTACGCGCGCGGCGACCAGGCGATCCAGATGGTCGCGCGCATTCTCACCGAGTCGGCGCACGTCTACAGCGACGCGCAGAACTTCGTCGGCCACATCGGTGGCGACGACTTCGTCGTGCTGTCCTCGCCCGAGCAGGCGGAGACGCTCGCGGAGGCGATCATCGACTGGTTCAACACGGCCTCGCGCGAGTTGTACGACGCCGAGGACCGCGATCGCGGCTACGTCGAGGTGCTCAACCGCCGCCACGTGGTCGAGCGCTTCCCGCTGATGAGCCTGACGATCGCGATGGTGAGCACCGACCGCGTGCCGGTGTCGCACCTCGCCGAGCTCATCGACATCGTCCAGGAGCTCAAGGCCCACGGAAAGGGAATCCCCGGCAGCGTGCTGGTGGGCGAGCGTCGTCGCCGACCCGACGGTGCTTCCGGAGCCGACCGTGCGGCGTGAGCCCGGCGAGCCGATGCGTTCCGAACCCGCGACCGGTCTGCTCGACCTTCCCGGCGAAGCGCTCGCGCTGCTGGCCGAGGCCGTCGTCGCGCTGCGCACCACGGGCGACCTCGCGGTCGCGTGGGGCATCGCCTGCGCGAACGCGACGCGCGCGCTCGGCGCGTGCGACGCGCGGCTGCTGCGCGTGGAGCGCCGCAGCGGCGCGCTGTTCCGCTTCGAGGAGTCCGGCGTCGAGACGCCGTACCTCGCCGAGCACGGTGGCCCGGTCGAATGGGTGATGCGCCACGACCGCGCCCTGTTCGACGAGGGCGTGACGGGCTTGAACGGGCTGCGCGAGACGCTGCTGTGGAACGTGCCGCCCGCCGCGCTGGCCACGGTGCCGCTGGTGGCGGGGAACACGCACTACGGATTCCTGCTGCTCGCGTTCGGCGAGCCGCGCACGATCACGGCACCGGAGCGGCTCTTTGCGCAGGCGCTGGCCGACGCGCTCGCGCTCGCGCTCGAGCGCCAGGGCCTCGTGCAGGCGCTCGACGAGGAGCGCGCACGCACGGCGAGCGCGGAGCGCCGTCTGCACGGCGCGCACGAAGCGACGTCCGGCCTCATGTCCATCGTCGCGCACGAGCTGCGCAGCCCGCTGTCGTCGATCAAGGCCTACGCCGAGACGCTCGCGGGCAACCTCGACAACACGGCCGCGCCGCGCGAGCGCTTCCTCGAGGTGATCGACGAGGAATGCGACCGGCTCGCGTCGCTGGTCGCCGACGTGCACGACCTCTCGCGCATCGAGAGCGGCGAGCACACGCTGCGGCTCACGTCGACGACCGCGTCGGAACTGGGCCGCGACGTGTGCGTGCGGCTGTCCGACCTCGCGGCGCGCCGCGGCGTCACGCTCGACTTCACCGTGGAGGCCGACGCGCGGCTCGAAGCCGACGTCGACCACCTGCGGCGCGTGCTCGCGAACCTCATCGAGAACGCCCTGCAGTTCTCCCCGGCTCGCGGCACCGTGCGCGTCAACGTCTGCGCGCGCGGCGACGAGTGCGTGTGCTCCGTCACCGACGAGGGCCCCGCGCTGCCGGCGGCCGACCTCGCGACCGTGTTCGAGGGCTTCTACCGCGCCCGCCGCGAGCTGCCCGAAGGCCGCAGCCCGCACGACGTCTCGCGGCTCGGGCTCGCGATCGCGCGCGCGATCGTGCAGATGCACGGCGGCCGCATGTGGGCCGAGTCGCCCGAGCCGGGCGGCGCCCGCTTCGCGTTCGCGATCCCGCAGCGCCAGCTCGCCACGCCGCGCGCGCGCCGCATCGCGCGCCAGACCGTGGGCCGCCAGGACCTGCGGCGGCTGTTCGACGCCATCGTCGAAATGGTCTCGGCGTCGCTCGAGGCGAGCATCGTTTCGCTCGTGCTCGTGGATCCCGATCGCGGCGACCTGTTCGTGGCCGCGTCCGTCGGCCTCGCGCCGCAGGGCGTCGAAGGCCGGCGCACGACGCTGCGCGCCGGCGTCGCCGGTGCCGTCGCCGCGTGGGGACGCCCGGTGCTCGTCGAGAACATCGAGACGGACCGCCGCTTCAAGCGGCTCAACCATCCGCAGTACCGCACCAAGTCGCTCGTCTGCGTGCCGCTGCGCGTCGAGGGCGAAGTGGTCGGCGTCATCAACGCGAACAACAAGGCGAACGGCGATTCGTTCGACGAGGACGATCTCGCGTTGCTGGTCATGCTGACCGAGCGCGTGAGCAGCGCGATCGAACGCGCGTACGCCTACCCCGACAGCCTGCGCGTCGTCGAGGACGCGCTCGAGGCGATCCACTGCATGACGCGCCTGAAGCGCGAGCTCTCGCTCGGCGGCCGGCAGATGGTGAAGCTCGCGCGCGCCGTCGCGCGCGAGATGGGCATGTCGCCCGCCGACGTCGACGTGATCGGGTACGTCGCGAGCATCCACGACCTCGGCATGGTGCGGCTCGAGTCCGTCGCCGTGCACCCGGGCCAGCTCGACCCGCAGCAGCGCAGCGCGGTCAACGGGCACCCGGAGGTGAGCGTCGAGATCCTGCGGCCGCTCGAGTACCTCGGGCTGGTGCGCGAGGTGATCCTCGGCCATCACGAGCGCTGGGACGGCACCGGCTACCCGCGCGGGCTGGCCGGCGAGGCGATTCCGCTCGGGGCCCGCATCCTCTCGGTCGTGGACGCGTGGGACAGCATGACGGGCGGCCGGCCGTTCCGCGCCCCGCTCTCGGTCGTCGAGGCGTCGGCCGAACTGCGCCGCGAGGCGGGGCGCCAGTTCGACGCCGCGGTCGTCGAGGCGTTCCTGACCGTGCTCGAGCGCGACGGCGAGGGGCGTGCCGCGGCCTGAGGCCGCGGCGAAAGCCTCCTCAAGTCCCCCGAAGTCCCCGCCGATACACAGGAGGACGAGACCCCACGGGGCGGCGCCAACGAAGGCCTTTCACCGTGGATCGAAACGGCACCCGCGAGTGCATCCGGACGCGATGTCGAGCCGGCACCAGCGGCGGCAGGAGGAGAAGGGAATGGCGAAAGGCAAGATCCTGGTCGTGGACGACGAGATCTACATCGTCCATATCCTGGACTTCAGCCTGGGCATGGAAGGCTACGAGGTGCTGACCGCGCTCGACGGCGAACAGGCGCTCGAGAAGGCCAAGGCCGAGAAGCCGGACCTGATCGTCCTCGACATCATGATGCCCAAGCTCGACGGCTACGAGACGTGCAAGCGCCTGAAGGCCGACGACGAAACGAAGCAGATCCCGGTGATCCTGCTGTCGGCCAAGGGCCGCAACGTGGACCAGAAGATCGGCTTCGAAGTGGGCGCGGACGACTACATCACCAAGCCCTTCAGCCCGCGCAAGCTGGTCGAGCGCATCAACTCCGTGCTCGGACAGAACCCGCGCCAGCGCATGCAGGCGTAGCACAGGCCATCGCCTCTCCCCACGCGGCCCGGAGCGAGCAATCGCTCCGGGCTTCGCGTTTGCGCATCAGCCGTGTGCAGCCGATGCGCGGGCGCGCCGCGGCGCTGACCGGCTCATGCTCACGTCGCGCGTTGCGAGTGCGCGTCGATGCGTGTGCCGCGTGAAGCAGAGCTCTCTCCCGGTCGCGCGCCGCGCTCGCGCATGAAGCCAGCGCCGAACGCGCTCTCGGCTTCATGCTGGTTGTGCTGTCGACAGAGCAACCGAAGATCGGCGGCTTCGGTCCTGCCGCCCCGGGCCAACGGAATCACATGATCGAGCTCCAGCCTTGATCTGGCCTCGCAGCGATGGCCTTTGTCTGAGACATGAGTGCATTGATGGCCATCGCGCTCGAACACTCCCCGCCGCACTTCGGCCGGCACGTAGCGACCGTTCGCGTGGCTGCGTCGGGGACGCGGCGAATCGGTGGCGCCGCAGCGACGCTTCTCGAGCTGGGAGACCAGCAGCGCGAGTGCGCGGTCCAGTATCTCGGACATGTCGCCGCTCGGGATCGTGTGATCGAGCAGCTCCTGCGCGCGTCGCAGCTTCTCGTGAGTCTCGCGCGAGATGGTGGCATGCAGCTCGCAGCGCTCGGGCGAGAGCGGGGCGACGCGCGGGAAGATCGCGCGTGGCGCGGGAGCGGCGACGGGCGACGGGGCGGCCGCGAGGAGCGCCATCGCAACCGCGAGCGCCTCGCACTGTGCAATCGCACTCGTCGCGGCACCAACGTGCTCCGGAAGCGTCATGCCAACTCGCCCCGGGGCCAGTTGGCATGACAAGTCGGGAATGACCGCGGGCGCGATCGGGCGCAGGACGGTCGGCACGTCGGGCTGCGGGAAGCGCTCAGCCAGCAGAAGCTCGATGCCGGACTTCGTGCGGCCCGCCGCGGCCTCGAGCAGCTCCCATGCGTTGGCGACCGTGAGTTTCGGCGCCAGCAGCAGCGCGCCGCTCACGTGCAGCCGGCCATCGGCGAGCATCTCGAACATCACCGGGAACTCGCGTGCCGCACGGGCGACCTGGATGCGCTTGTACGCCGCGTCCTCCGAGAAGCGCAGGGCGCCGACGCAGTACGCGTGCATCGACGAGTAGCCGGCGCCGCGGAACAGCCGCCGCTCGTCGAACTCCGCCAGATGCGCCAGCGGCCGTGCGGTGATCTCACGGTGCTGGCTGACCAGTGTCTCGAGTGAAGCACGCAGCGTGTGGTCCGCGAGGCTCGTGAGCGAGTAGAACGTGGCCATGAGCTTCTCACCTGCACACGGGGGCGAGTCCGTTGGGGGCGTGTGCGTGACGGCGCGTTCACGGAGGCGCGTTCACGGAGGCGAGTTCGCGGTGGCGAGTTCGCGGGGGCGCGTGCGCGAGCGATGCGCACACACTTCATGGCACGCGCGATCTCGACGCTCGCATTTCGACCCAGTCGCGCGAACGCCGCGCTTCGCGACAACTCGCGAGCGGCGCGTCGCGAGAGCTCGCATCTAGACAGCGGCGGCGCGCACGCGCGATGTCGCGGAGGCACTCCCGGAGCGCGATTGAAACCGCGCGCCATCGCGTCAAGCGCGTCTTTAGCGGAGCGCGTCACCTCGCGTTCCGGGACCCGTGCTAGCCTGCGCGGCATGTCCTTCGCACTCGTCGCGCTGCCCGTGCCGGTCCGCCAGTCGTTCGCGTATCGCGTGCCCGAGTCGATGGCGCGCGAGGCGCTGGTCGGCGCCCCCGTCGAAGTGCCGTTCCGCGGCCGGCGCATGCGCGGCGTGATCGTCGAGCGCACCGCGACGTGCGCGCTCGAGAGGGTGCGCGAGTTGACCAGAGTGCTCGGCGCGCCGGTGCTCGATTCGCACCTGCTCGCGCTCGCGAAGTGGGTCTCCGAGTACTACCTCGCGCCGATCGGCGAGGTGATCGCGGCGGCGCTGCCCGGCGGGCACACCGGCCTCGCGGGCAGCCGCGCGCGCAAGGGCGCGGCCGAAGACCCGGTCGTGCGCCTCGCGATGCCGGAGCGCGTGGACCTCACCGCGGCGCAACGCTCGGCGGCGAAGGCGATCGAGGTCGCAATCGCCGCGGGCGCGTTCCGGCCGTTCCTGCTGCACGGCGTCACCGCGAGCGGCAAGACCGAGGTCTACCTGCGCGGCGCGCGCGCCGCGCGCGAGGCGGGCGGGCAGACGCTCGTGCTCGTGCCCGAGGTCGCGCTGATCGCGCAGGTCGCCGCCGTGTTCCGCCAGCGCTTCGGCGGCCGCGTCGGCGTGCTGCACAGCTACCTGCCGGTGGGCGAGCGGCGGCGCAACTGGGAGCTCGCGCGCCGCGGCGCGCTCGACGTCGTGGTCGGCGCGCGTTCGGCCGTGTTCGCGCCGCTGCCGAAGCTCGAGCTCATCGTGATCGACGAGGAGCACGAGCCGGCGTACAAGCAGAGCGAGCAGCTGCGCTACCACGGGCGCGACGTCGCGGTGCGGCGTGCGCAGATGCTCGGTGTGCCGGTGGTGCTCGGCTCGGCGACGCCGGCGCTCGAGGCGCTCGCCAACGCCGCGCGCGGCAAGTACACGCGGCTCGCGCTGCCGGAGCGCATCGACGGCCGCTCGCTCCCGACGGTGCGCATCGTCGACCTGCGGCGCGAGGGCGAGGGCGGCGCGCTGCTGTCGCGGCCGCTGCGCGCGGCGGTCGCCGAACGGCTCGCGCGCGGCGAACAGGCGCTGCTCTGGCTCAACCGCCGCGGCCACTCGCACCACGTGCAGTGCCGCGGCTGCGGCTGGACGCCGCAGTGCGGGCACTGCGACATCTCGCTCACGCTGCACGTTTCGCCGCGCGAGTTCCGCTGCCACTACTGCGACCATCGCGAGCCCGCGCCGAGCGTGTGCCCGCAGTGCCAGCTGCCGCTGCTGCGTCTGGGCGGCGCCGGCACGCAGCGCGCCGAGCGCGAGATCGCGCAGATCTTCCCCTCAGCGCGGCTGCTGCGGCTCGACACGGACGTCGCGCGCGACCGCGACGCGCCCGCGGACGTGCTGCGCCGGTTCGCGAAAGGCGAGGCGGACATCCTGCTCGGCACGCAGATGATCGCGAAGGGGCTCGACTTCCCGAAGGTCACGCTCGTGGGCGTGCTCGACGCCGACGTCGCGCTCCACCTGCCCGACTTCCGCGCCGCGGAGCGCACGTGGCAGCTGCTCGTGCAGGTCGCGGGCCGCGCGGGCCGCGGGCACGTCGCGGGCGAAGTGCTCGTGCAGACGTGCACGCCGGAGCATCCCGCGATCGCCGCGATCGCCACCGGCGAGACGCCGTCGTTCGTGCGCCGCGAGCTCGCCGAGCGGCGCGACGCGATCTACCCGCCGTTCGCGCGGCTCGTGTCGCTGCTCGTGTGGGGTCCCGACGAGTCCAAGGTGGAGGAGGCCGCGCGCGAGCTGGCCGCGCGTGCGAGCGCGGTCGCGGAGCCGCTCGGCGTCACCGTGCTCGGGCCGGCGCCGCAGGCGCTCGCGAAGCTGCGCGGGCAGCATCGCTGGCACCTGCTGCTCAAGGGGGGCGACGCGGCGAAAGTGCGCGCGGCCGCCGCCGAGGCGCTCGCGTGGGCCGAGCAGCCGGGTCGCCGCGGCGCTAACGTGGCCGCCGACGTCGATCCGATCGAAACGCTCTGATCGCCCGCGACGCCGCGCCGCGCGGCGCTCCCGGGCGCCGCGCGAGCGCTCGCGGTGGCACTCGGGTGCGCACGCGCGTCGAGCGCGTTCGGTCCGCGTGAACTGTCCGGCTTTCGTGCGGCCACGGGGCGGAATCGCGCGCGGCTGTCGCGAGGGTGTCGCGGCACGTGCACGCTCGCCACGGCGGTGGTGCGTCCCGCGAGCCGCCGCCGCCGCGGTCGCGGGGTCCGATGCTTGACGGTGCTCGTTTTGCGGACCTAGATTCGCCTCGCTCGCGCGTATCGCCCATGGAGAGGCGATTGGCATCGTTCCCGCATAGGAAGATGGCCGACATGACGACCCAGCCCACGAAACCGGCGACGGACAACGCCGCGCACGCCGAGACCCCTCGGGTCACCTTCGAGATGGTCCGGGACCACCCGCGCGTCAAGGCGTACATCCGCATGGCCGACGCCTCGCTCGAGCAGATCGGCTACACCGAGCACGGCGAGCGGCACGTCGGCCTCGTGAGCCGGATCGCGCACAACGTGCTCAAGCGGCTCAACTATCCCGAGCGCACGTGCGAACTGGCGGCGATCGCCGGGATCCTGCACGACATCGGCAACGCGGTGAACCGCGACCACCACGCGCAGTCGGGTGGCGTGATGGCCATGCAGATCCTGAACGACTTCGGGATGGAAGATCACGAAGTGCTCACGATCATCGCGGCGATCGGCAATCACCACGAGAACGACGGTGATCCGGTGAACGCGGTCGCGGCGGCGCTCATCCTCGCGGACAAGAGC
>WBZT01001389.1_pt1 | contig 17799 bp, 12 predicted proteins | sample 5204241 | NCBI WGS metagenome assembly WBZT01 (sample SAMN12344358, study PRJNA552823) | activated sludge metagenome | biome: Activated sludge suspended growth; feature: Nitrification reactor; material: Wastewater; isolation source: activated sludge from nitrification reactor of wastewater...
TCGCGCTCGTCGATTTTCCGCCCGGTCGCGTCCTTGACCTGAAAGCTCGGATCGCTGCCCAGACCTTCCATCTGGCCCTTGAACAGCAGCACCGGCTCTGGCCGGTCACCATCCGTGAAAACAGCGAATTTGATGCTGGACGAACCGGCGTTGATGACCAGAATGCCTTGTTCCATGATGTCTTTTACCCTCCTGTTTTCAGCAAGACCGCGCCCTTGCGTTGGGCTTCCGCGAACAGTACCGCGACCGCGCAGGAGGCTAGCCGGGCCTGAGGGCCATCGGCGCGGCTGGTCAGCACGATCGGTGCGCGGGCACCCAACACGATGCCGGCCGCCTCGGCCCCGGCCATGAAGGTCAGTTGCTTGGCCAGCATGTTGCCGGCTTCCAGATCGGGCACCACCAGGATGTCCGCTTTTCCCGCCACCGGCGAAACGATGCCCTTGGTCCGCGCCGCTCGCTCGTCGATGGCGTTGTCGAAGGCCAGTGGACCGTCCAGGATGCCGCCGGTAATCTGGCCGCGATCGGCCATCTTGCACAGCGCGCCCGCTTCCAGCGTCGAGGGAATTTTGTTGGTGACCGTCTCCACCGCCGACAGGATGGCGACCTTCGGCTCGGTGATGCCGATCGCATGGGCCAGATCGATGGCGTTCTGGATGATGTTGTGCTTATCCTCCAGGGTCGGCGTGATATTGATGGCGGCGTCGGTGATGATGATCGGACGTGGAAAATTTGGCACCGACAGCAGGAAGCAATGGCTGATGCGCCGCTCGGTGCGTAACCCACCGACTTTTTTCACCACTTGGGCCAGCAGTTCGTCGGTGTGCAAGCTGCCCTTCATCAAGGTTTGCGCCTCGCCGGAAAGCACCATGGCGACCGCCAGTTCGGCGGAGTGGTGGCTGTGCTCCGTCGGCACCAGTCGGTACGGCGTGAGGTCCAGATGTTCTTGCGCGGCGATGGCCCGAATCTTGTCCTCCGGGCCGATCAGAATGGGCGTGATCAAGTGGTGTTCGGCCGCCTCGACCGCGCCACGCAGCGCGTCGGCGCTACACGGGTGGACCACCGCGCACCCGAGCGCGGGCAAGCCTTCGCAAGCTCTCAGTAAGTCCAGGTAACGGTTGTCGCGACGCAACTGCACTTTCGGCAAGTCCAGCAGTTCGTGCCGCATTTTCTCCCTGGGCGCCAGTACTTCGACGGAACCGGTCGCAACCTCCTCGCCCGCCGGATTCACCGCTCGACAGTCGAGCAGCACGGTGCCGGTTTCCGCTCGTTTTTCCTTGACCGTCGCCGTCGCGGTCACCGGCACGCCGATGGCGACCGGCCGATGCAATCGGACATCGATATGCTTCGCGATCGAACCCAACCCCGGTAACCGGGTGCCAGCCAAGGTCGCGAACAGCGTCGCCGACCAGCTCGTTTGTCCGCCTCCTTGCCCATACATCGAGGTGTCCACCGGCCCCGGATCCAGATCGATCAAATTGAAATTGCCGGTGATGATCGCTAGCGCTTCGACGCCGTCCTGATCCAACGCCCGCGTCAGGCTGGCTTGATCGCCGATCTGAATCTCGTCGAAGGTCTTGTTTTCAATGATGTCGTTCATGATTGATCGTCTATTGTTCCCGGCCAGCACCAAGCCAGGGGAAAGAAAAGTTAGAAAAAGGGCCGGACGCGATACGAACATGATCGCGTCCGACTTGCGGATTTTCCGTTCAACCTAGAACAAGGCCGTAGGTACCGGAATAGGCATACGGCCTCCCCCGATCGACCCGTTCAGGCGGCCGCCTTGAGTTCGAGCGCCTGGGACAGGCGGTCGAGTACCACCTGCTGTTTGGCATCGATGACGCCATCGCCGAGGGCGATATCCTTGGCAATATTCCAGGCTTCGCGACGTTCTTCCGGGGTGGGCAACAGACTGGCGAGCGACTCGATCGCCCGATCCGGGTCCAGTTGCACCATGTAGGATTGCTCCTTGAGCAAACGCTTGCGTTCGTTGATCGACAGTTGACGGAGTTTGGGGTGTTGTTCGCGTACTTTCCGACCGGTTTCCAGCTCAAGTTCGTTGATGCCGCCCGCGCCCAGCATCAAGGTCGCCACGATTCGTGCCCAACCCTCGGCGAACCCCCCTTCTTCCATGCGCCCCTTGACCCGCTCGATGGCCGAATCGAGTTCCGCCTGTTCGCGCTTGGAACGAACGATGGGCGCGAACTTGGCGATCTCCAGGTCTTCCTCGTTGTACATGAAGGCGCCCAATGCCTTGGGTCCGTAGATCGCCTTGAACAGCATCTCCTGCATCCGGTCGCGGAGGTCGCGATAATGGTCGAGCACGGTGACCACGTTGTCGGAAAAATGCTTCTCGGCGGTCAGGAAGGGGTTATCGTCCGCAACCGGCCGCCGATGCTTCGCCACCATCGGCGCGAGCATCTGGAATGGCCACATGAAGGGATTTTCGTCCGACAGCAACCGGTACTGTAACCGCAGCGGTTGCAGCTCGCGCAGGGTCTGGGCCAACGGCTCGGTGACCATCATCCGCACCCATGGGCCGATAAAGGCTTCGTAAAACTGGGTGTTGAGTTCGGAAACCAATTTGGGCGATGCAAAGAATTCGCTATCTTTCTGGCCGTCGTCGAGCTGGCGGATATCGGCGATGGTGCGAGGCTCGAACCGGGAAAGATAGCGGTCCTCGGGGCGGTCGCCGGCACCTTCCGGCATCTTCTCGATCACCATCTCGTACAGGCCCGGCGGCAAGATATCGATGAAATCGATGGCCTCGTTGATTTCGTAGTGCTCTTTTTGAGCCACCTTGCCGGACACGAAAATACCCAGATGACCGATATCCTGGTGCAGGATGTAGACGATGGTCTGGCCGTGCAGCTTGATTTCCTCCTCGCCGCCGTAGACATCGACGATCCAGTTCAAGGCTTGTTGTGGCGGGGTAATGTTGTCGCCGCCCGAAGCGAACACCACGACCGGCGCGGTGATGTCCTTCAGGTCGAGCGCGGCGCCTCCGGCGAGGCGGACGCCGCCGCGTTGCAGCTTGTTGCCGACGAACAGATCGTTGACGATCTGGGTCATTTCCTCCTTGGTCAGCAGGAAGAACCCTGTCCACCAGCGTTCGAATTCGAGAAAGCGCTCGATCTCGCCATCGATATGGGAATAGAGGTTATAAGGTTTGGTCCAGAGCGTGTTCGCCGGATTGAGCCGCTCGAAATTGGCGACCAGGTTGGCGCCGTCGAACTTGCCGCCGCCGAGATCGCACAGTAAGGAAGTGATCCACGCGCCGCCCAGCAGGCCACCCATGTAACGCATCGGATTCTTGCCGTCGACGCCGGCCCAGTAGGACATCGGCGAACCGCAGATAATCACCGGTCCCATCAAACCCGGTTCCACCGCCGACAAGGCCATCACCGCCCAGCCGGCCTGACAGTTGCCGATCACGCAGGGCTTGCCTTCGGATTCGGGGTGTAGCTGGGTGACTTCCTCGACGAAACGCGCTTCCGCGGCGGCGACATCGCCAAGGGTTTGATTCGGCATCGGCTCGGGGTAGAACATGACGAAATAGGTGGGATGGCCAGCGCGCAACGAGACTCCGACCTGGCTGTCCTCCTTCATTCCGCCGACGCCGGGACCGTGGCCAGCGCGAGGATCGACGATGATGAAAGGCCGCTTCCCGGAATCGACGGTCATGCCCGGCTTGGGCAGAACGCGCAGCAAAGCATAATTGGCCGGGCGACTGAAGGTGCGGGCATCGAGCACGATTTCGTAGGCGAAATCGAGAATCGGCGGTTCGCCCTGGGCGCGATGTTCGAGATAGATGTTGCCGCGCTGGCGCATCGCATCCCAGAACAGGATCGAACGCTGCATCGTGTCGATCGCATAGGCGAACCAGGCGCTCTGGATGTCGCCGAAGGGAAGGGATAGTCCGAGCGGGTTGGCATCGCCACTTTGTGCGTCGGCGGTGTTCCACGCCCCAAAAAACCTGCTGTTGATGGTTTCAAGCGTCATCTCACCCTCCACAAAAGCGTTTAGCCATGAGCCATGGCGAGGTCAAGATAACGAGGGATGGCAATGGAATGATGGAGATTCCATTGCGATTTGAAGAATGCTTGGGATCCGAAGTCACCACACCGAATGCCTGACGTTATGGGAAGGCATGGATGCCGACAAGGCTTCGATTCTGTTTGCAATAGTCGGGGAGTAGCTTGGAGCGCTCGATCGTTCGACATCGTAAGAGCGCATGAACATGGACCCTTCCGACAATCCATCAGAAACCGACGCTAGCGGTTGCAACCTGGTGCTGGTCTGCGGTCTGGGGAGTCTTGGTCAGTACTGCGCCGCCGCCCTGAAAGCCTTCGGCGTCTCGGTGAGCGCCATCGACCTGATCGAACCCTCGCTTTGGGAAATCCCGGAACTGCCCCAGATTCTGGAACAACTCATCATTGCCGACTGCCGGCTGGCCAGCGTTCTGGAACGGGCCGGCATCCATCGTTGCCGAGCGGTATTGCTGGTGACCGGCAACGAGCGGGTGAATCTCGAAAGCGCCTTTGCGGCGCGCTCGCTGAATCCACGCGCGCGCCTGGTGGTGCATTCGTCGAAACAAAACCTCAACTCCTTGTTAAACCAGCAGCTCGGCAATTTCGTTGCGTATGAAGGCACCGAAGTGGCCGCCCCCGCTTTTGCCGCCGCCGCGCTGGGTGGAGACGTGATCGGTTGGTTCAAGGTCGACGATCAGCCCTTCCGCGTGGTCAAACGCGCCATCGCCCCGGGTGATGTCTGGTGCAATCGTCGGGGAGTCGAAGAGCTGAACAACAGTTTCCGGCGAGTGCTGGCGCATCTGACGCCCGGCGATTCAACGCTCACGCCACATCTGGCCGCTTGGGACCCAGGCCAACCCATCCAGGCTGGCGACACCGTGTTCGCGCTGGAAGCTTCGGACTGGCGGGCGCTGCCAGTGGAGATGCTGCCCTCCCCCAACCAGCCGGAATCCACGCCAGGCGGGTCGCCGCCATGGCTTTGGCGATGGATTCGCAATCGCGTCAGCCAGTTTTGGAAAACCGGAGGACCCCGCCGGGTCGTCCTGGTCGCTGGACTTTTCGCGGCTGCGTTGTTGGCGATAGGCACGGTGCTATTCCGGTTCGCGCTGCCTGATTACGCCCCGTGGGAGGGTTTCTACGCCACGGTCATCCTCTTGCTGGGCGGTTTCGGCGACGTGTTCGGCGGCCTGGAATCGGGATCGCCGTTTCCCTGGTGGCTACGGCTGTTCAGCCTACTGCTCACCCTCACCGGGATCGCCCTTTGTGGACTTCTGTATGGTTTGATCACCGAACATCTGTTATCCATGCAGTTTCAGTTCCTGCAACGTCGCCCGCCCGTGCCCCGGCAAAACCACATCGTGATCGTGGGACAAGGGGGAATGGGTCGGCGGGTTGCGGGCATTCTGCATCAGTTGCACTGGCCGCTGGTCGTCATTACCAATCAGGGAGCAGCCCCTAATATTTCGCCGCACATACCCGTCGTGCAGGGAAAAATCGCCGATGCCCTGAACGAAGCCCATCTAAGCACCGCCAAGAGCGTCGTCACGGTCACGCGCGACGACCTGGATAATCTGGAGGCGGCGCTCATGGCCAAGCAGGTCAATCCTCGGGCCAATCTGGTGATTCGGACCTTCGACCCCGGAATGGACGCGCATGTCGCCAAGTTGTTTCCCGCCACACAGGTCTTGTGCACCAATGCCCTGGCGGCCGAGGTGTTCGCGGGCGCCGCTTTCGGCGAACACATTCTTGGCTTGTTTCGGATGGGCGAGCTAACTGTTTTGGTCACGGAGTATTTCATCGAAACCGGCGACACGCTTTGTGGGCGACTGCTCGCCGAAGTAGCCTGCGGTTACGGTGTCACTCCCCTCATCCATCGACCGCGCGAGCATACCGCGCCGACTCTGTTTCCCGCCAACGAACTGCGTCTCGACGCTGGCGATCAATTGGTGGTGCTGGCCACCATCAATAGCTTGCAACGGATCGAGCGGGGCGAGGTCCGCGCCCCCGACTGCCAGGTTCTGGTGGAAAAAGTGCTGAACACCGACGTGGCGTTTGCCGGAGGCAATCTCATCGCGCAGATCGTGGGCTGCGAACTCAGCGTGGCGCGGCAGGTGATGGAACGGTTGCCAACCCACATACCGTGCTTGCTGTATCGCCATCAGGCTCACCATCTGATCCGGCAACTCAACAGGGCGCGGGTTTACAGTCGCCTGGTCGCACCGGCGTCATCTTGATCCGGGAACATCGTCACTCCCCTCATGAAAAACCTTGCCGAGTCCATTATTCAGACCCGATATCACGCTGCCCTCCACGGCTTGATTTCCGGTTTTGCGATGCTCCCCAATCAGCGGATTCAGCACCTGATGGGCAACGATTTGGAAGCGGCTCTGGCCCGACCCAACACGGTGGTCTGGCTGCACTTCAATACCCGCGTCGGTCATGCTCGCGACTGGATCGCGCGTTGCGAACACCTACCGGAGGCGTCGCGCCGATTCTTGCTGGACACTGACGACCGCAAACGACTCGAACGAATCGGCGACAGCTTGATGGGGGTCATCAGCGATATCCGTTACGACTTCGGTCTCGACTTCGATCCGGAACAGATCGCCGCCCTGCGGTTTTATCTGGATCGGGGCTGCTTGATCAGCACGCGCCGGCAGCCCTCCAGCGCCGCCGATCAGCTGCGCACGGAAATCAACAACGGCCGCCACTTCGACAGTCCAGCCAAGCTCGTCATCCATCTGTTCGAGTCGCAGGTGGCTAAACTCGACAAAACCATGGCGCGAATCCGCGAAATGCTCGATGCCATCGAAGACCAGGTCCTTGCGGGCCGTGTGCGCGGACAACACATGCAGCTAGGCAGCATCCGCCGGTTGGCGGTGCGGCTGAACCATCATTTCGGTCCCGAGCATCGAATGTTGCAACGTTTGTGTCGACGACCACCAAACTGGTTCGAAGAGATCGATAACATGGCGCTGGTGGATGTGGCGGAAGAATTCCGCGAACTGGTCGACGATCTGACCGAAACCCAGGAGCGCGCCAAACTGTTGCAGGAAGAGCTGGCCGCCCGATTGGCGGAGCAAACCAACAGCAATCTCTACATCCTGTCGCTCTTTACCGCCATACTGCTGCCACCCAGTCTGATCGCCGGCATCTTCGGTATGAATGTCGTTGGGGTACCGGGAGTACAGAATGGCAACGAAACAACGTTCTGGTGGGTCATGCTAAGTATGGGGGCGATTTCGCTGCTCGTACTACTGGTCTTTTTTCTAAGGCGTTTTTTGCAATGAACCGCCTGGTATTCATTCCCGTATGTAAAGAGGATATGGATTCATTTCTGTTCAGTCATAATAATTTCATGTTTTTCAAGTAAATTATGTAACTATTTTTTCCGTGAGGGCGCCTCCATGCCTGTGCAAAGCAACACCCGCGTGTTTGAACGTTTAATCCCTTCCCTGATGCTGCTGCGAGACGAAGCGCTGCGACTCGAACAAAGCTTCGACGAGGAACTGACTCAAATCGAACCGGTCTTCCGTGCCAGTGCCCGCAACTTGCTGCACTATCTGGGCGTGCGCCGTCACGATATTCGCAACCTGCAACGCGATCTCGCTTCGCTGGGCCTGTCTTCGCTGGGTGTACTCGAAGCGCATGTTCTGGCCAGCCTGAACGCGGTTCTTGGGGTACTGGGGCAACTGACCCATCGCGATCTGGGACCGGCTCCCGATGCACCGGTGGATTTTCGTACCGGTCCCCTGCTGCTGCGCGATCACACCCGTACCTTGTTGGGCCCCGAATCCAACAACCGCCAAGTGCGGATCATGGTGACCATGCCCAGCGAAGCCGCCACCAATCCCCAACTGGTTCGGGATTTGCTGATGGCTGGCATGGACATCATGCGGATCAACTGTGCGCACGACGGCCCCGAGGCTTGGCGGGCGATGGTCGACAATCTGCGCCGTGCCGAACGGGAAGTCGGACGCAGTTGCCGGATCCAGGCCGATCTTGGGGGACCCAAATTGCGTACCGGTCCCCTGGAGGCAGCGGGACGCTTGCTCAAAATCCGGCCCAAACGAGATTACCTGGCCAGAGTGCAATCGCCGGCCCTAGTTTGGCTGACGCCGTCCGACGCACCCGAAGCCGCCCCGGAAGGGGTTTCGTTGATCATGCCCGTCGACAGCGCACTACTCGAAGCGGCGCAAGCGGGCGATGAGATTCGTCTCGTCGATGGCCGGGGCCGAAACCGGCATCTACGCATCATCTCCAGGCAGGGCGACTCCCATCTGGTCGAAACCGACCAGGTCATCTATGTCCTGGACCGAACCCAGATCGACCTGGTCCGCGACCAGGCCGTCATCGCCAATGGCGTGATCGGCCCACTGCCGGAAGTGGTTCTGCCGCTCACGCTGTTCCCCAACGATACCCTGCTGTTGACCCGCGATCCCGAACCCGGCCGCGACGCCGAACAGGACGAATCGGGGGCAGTGATCGCGCCCGCCCAGATTCACTGTACGCTGGCAGCCGCTTTCGAATCGGTTCGTCCTGGCGAACATGTGTGGCTGGACGACGGCAAGATCGGCGGCCTGGTCAAGGCCAACGACGGCAAAATCATCACCGTCCAAATTACCTATACCGGCCCCAATGGTGGACGGCTGCGCTCGGAAAAAGGTATCAATTTCCCGGACACCCATTTTGAGATGTCAGCCTTGACCGACAAGGACATCGTCGATCTTGGCGAGGTCGTTGGCTTGGTGGACATGGTGGCGCTGTCGTTCCTGCGGGGCCCGGAAGATATTCTGCTCTTGGAAGATCATTTGCATCACTTGGGCGGTGGGCATCTGGGCATCGTGCTCAAGATCGAAAACCGGCAAGCGTTCGAGAATCTGCCCCGCATCCTGTTGGCCAGTTTGCGCTCGCCGCCGGTGGGTGTGATGGTGGCGCGCGGCGATCTGGCGGTGGAGGTCGGTTTCGAGCGGCTGTCCGAGGTACAGGAAGAAATCCTGTGGCTGTGCGAGGCCGCGCATGTGCCGGTGATCTGGGCCACTCAGATTCTGGAAGGCATGGCCAAGAAGGGCGCGCCTTCCAGAGCCGAGGTCTCGGATGCAGTGATGAGCAGCCGCGCCGAATGCGCCATGCTCAACAAAGGTCCCTACATTACCGAAACCGTCCAGTTCTTGAGTGGCATTCTGTCGCGAATGGATACCCATCAGGATAAGCGCAAGGCCATGTTGCGTCGGCTTTCCATTGCCGAAATGAAGTGATTGATCCCTATTTTTCACCCTTCAAGAAGTTAACGAAAATCCATGATCTCCTTCCTCCGTCGCGGGGAAAGGAGACAATAAAAAGCAAAGCAGTTCATGCCTCGGTAATCACCCCGTTCCGCAACACGAAACGGTAGGTGGAAAACCGCTCGTTCAATGCCTCGGGATTGTCGTAATAAGGTTTGGCGAGTTCGCTGGCATCGATCAGATGGTAGCTTGCGGTCACTTGCTCGGCTTCGACCAACACCATCAGGTAACCATTGCGTGCGGTATCGGCGAACCGGAGTTTGGAGAATCCCTTGCGGAGCGACTCATCCAGCTCGGTCACCAGCAATTGTTCCACCAATTGCTGTTGCTCCGTGGTCATGGAACTGGTGATCGCCGGCAAGGCGGCGCTGACAAAACTTTTGAAGGTCGTGGAACTGATGGCCGGCCCAGTGAAGTCGGCGACGCCTTCCTGATCGGTGACGAAGGAAGCATGAACGTCGCCAGCGAACACGAAGGCATTGCCTCGCGCCCGCAATTGGGCCAACAGTTCCTGTCGCTTGTTCAGGAATCCATCCCACTGATCCACGTTGACCAAGAACTGGGTCTGAAAATCCGCTGGTAACTGGGTTTCCGCAGATAAATCCCAGATCAGCGAGGTGGTGGAAACCGAACTGACAACGGCCAGAAATCGGGCCGGCGAGGAGGCGATGGTCTGATACAACCAACCTTCCTGGGTCTCGCCGAATACATCCTCCGGGCGTTGTCCCATCGCCCGTTGCGCCGCGTACATGTAGGCGTTGTATAACTCGAAGCTGGATTTCACCACGCCATAACGCGAACCGAACTCGGTGAAGAAATTCTGCTTGCCCAGATGCAAGTAGGCAATCCCGCGGTCCAGTACCTTTTCATAAGTCTCGTCGTCGATGATCGGTAACGCGCTGGCTCCCGGTATCTGCCCGGCGGCGACGGCGGCATTGTATTGCGTCACCAGTTGATTGAACACGAAAGCGCTGACTTGGCTCGTCAAATCGTCGGTCGCCTTGGCGCTGGCCGCCGCGCCCTCCAGCCCTTCGGCTATGTAAGCCTGGGTCAACACCCCGATCAAGGCGGGCTGATAGGCGTTCCAGGGGCTCAGACTCATGTCCACGTACGGCCCCAATGCCGCTTTTTGCGCCTCATAGAGGGCCGCGCCCGAACCGGGCGCCTGCGTTTCGAACAAGGCGATCAGCGTTGTCTTGTCCAGCACGATTTTTCCGGGAAAGGCATCTTCGGGAATCAAGTGATCGGGCCGGAAGCTCCGATAATCGGTCAGCACCAGATGCAGATTGCGTCCGAACTGAAACTCCCGGTACAGCGCCATGTTCGGGTACAACTGGTCGCGCGCGGTTTCGAACGCGCCGGTCAGCGTCATTGCTTCGTCGTCGACGGGTATGAACTCGAAGAATGCCTGCTCGGCGTTACGTCGCCGCTCGGGATCGTTTTCGTCGCGCCGACCATTGAAGTAGGTGGCGACGGCGCCGTGGCAATCGTCGGAATATTCATGATCGTCCCAAATGGTGATCATTGGGAAGCGCTCATGAAGCTGTTGCAGCATGGGGTCGAGGCGGTAGGTTTTGTAGAGGTCGCGGTAATTGCCGACGCTGTTGGCGGCGCGGTAGGCGCCATCGCCACTCCCCACGGCAATGGCGCTATCGGGATCGCTGAATTGAATGGCGCGATCGGGATCGCTGAGTTGAAAAGAAGGATCGCCGGTGGTTTCGTAGATGTAATCACCCAGATAAACCACGAAATCCGGCTCATCCGCTTGTTCGAGCAGATGGGCGAGCGAGTTGTAGTAGCGACCGATATAGTCTTGACAGTTGAGGCTGGCAAAACGGACGGAGCGCTCGCTGTCGGCCGTGGGGGCGGTGCGGGTACGCCCGGTGTTGGAGGCCAGCCAACGATTGTCCCGAGCATAAAGAAACCGGTAGAAATAAACGGTATCGGGGTCCAGATCGGTCACCTTGATCTTGATGCAGTGATCATGGCTTGCCGAAGCGATGAAATCGGCTTGATCGATCACAAGCCGCGCAAAACCGGCATCGGTCGCAACTTGCAGGCGCAAGGTCAAATCCCGATCGCCGGTCGCCGTATCTTCGATCCGGGTCCACAGCACCACGCTCTCCGGCCGAGGATCGCCCGAAGCAAGCGACTGAGGAAAGTATGTGGTTCCCGACAGAATCCCCGGATCATCGCTCCCGTCATCATTGCATCCCACCAAACCCAGAGAGAGCGATGCGGCTGCGCTGACCACGCTCAACTTCAGGAAATTCCGTCTTGTCAACTCTGTCATGGCGATCTCGCGATTTTTCAAGGGTGAGACAGCGTAACGAGGCTTCATGAAGGATTGGTGAAAGACTCGGCATGGTTCCCATGTCAATTCACTGCCTTAAGCGACCACCAGTAAGTCCCAAGAGGAGCCCGAAAAACCGTTGCGCAGTGCGGACAACGAACCCCGTTGGGCCAAGGCACCTGGCGAGTGCTTGCATGGCGCTTGGCCTTATCCAGCGGATTTTGCAGCTTGATCATCGTCGAGAGACCTTGGGTCGCGGCGACTCGAAACGGGTTCGGCGCGGCTCCCGATCCTCATCGGCAGAACCGTTCTCGACCGTCTGGAGTCTAGGTTGCGCCAACGTGTATTATTTGATGAGCAAGTGTTCTCAAGCGCCGTGAGACCATGAAATGTCACTGACTACGTTATGCTTGCATAACGCATAACGTAACGCTATCATAAGTGCTCTCAACTCATCCATCACAGGAGCAAAGCCCATGAAATCACCTAAAGAGCGTCAGCGTGCCTATCGTGAACGGCGGAAAGAGCAGAAGAAGGCGGGTCTGATCAAACTGAAAGTTCTGACCAGCGCGGCAGCCGGGAAAAAACTGGAAATACTCGGCGAGATTGACAGTGTCGACATCGGTGAAGTGTTCAGCCAAGCCGTTGAACTGCTTTGGGCACAACGCTTCGGCGACGCGAGCATTGCCGAGGAAAAATCGATCGAACCGCAACAAGCGCTTGAACCAGAAAAGGCGATTGAAGCTAAAAAGGAAAAGAAGAAGAAGCCCGAGAAGGGGAAAAAGAAAGAGGAGAAACCCGAGGAGGCAAAGGTAAAGCCGCGAGCCAAAGCATCCAAGAACAAACCAGAAACCGTGCCGGTGGCGACCATATAATCAAAGGAACGCCATGGCACCCTTGCTGATTGGCGCAAAGGCCGGCTCTTGGCGATACCTTGGTCAGGGCAATCGAAAATGGTGTTTCGCACGAGCATTTTCGAGGGCTGAACTGTTTGTCAGAATAAATGGAACGACTTGACGATGAAAAGTTTGACTACGCCCTATTACCTGATCGACGAGAGCAGGCTGCTGAAAAATTTGCAAATCATCCAGCATGTGCGCGAGAGCTCCGGTGCAAGATCGGTGCTGGCGCTGAAATGTTTCTCAACTTGGTGCGTATTCGGTCTCATGCGGGAATTCCTAGATGGAACCACGAGTAGTTCCCTGTTCGAAGCCCGGCTGGGGCGGGAAGAATTCGGCAAGGAAGTTCATGCCTACAGCGTGGGTTTTTCCGCCAGCGACATCGAATCGGTCAAGGAGTTTGCCGACAAGGTAATCTTCAATTCGATATCTCAACTCACGCGCCACCAAAACCAGGTTCGGGGCTTGAAACTGGGATTGCGGGTCAATCCAGGCATCAGCTATTCGCATTTCGATCTTGCCGATCCGGCGAGGAGATATTCGAGGTTGGGCGTGACCGATACCCGCGAACTTGCCCAGGTCGCTCCGCTGCTCAGTGGGCTCATGTTTCATTTCAATTGCGAAAACGACGACTTCGAAAACATCTCCACAGCCATCGATCATATCGCTCACCACTATGGTCCATTGCTGGAAAAGATGGAATGGGTCAGTCTGGGTGGCGGCTTGTTTTTTACCAAGCCAGGGTATCCTCTGGATCGATTCTGCGAAAAACTGAGACAATTCAGCGATAAATTCGATGTCCAAGTTTATTTGGAACCCGGCGAAGCCGCGATCACTGACAGCGCGGAACTGGTGACCACGGTACTGGATGTTCTGCACAATGAAATCGACATCGCCATTGTCGATGCTTCCGTTGAAGCGCATATGCTGGATCATTTGATCTATCACACCACGCCACGGGTTGCTTATCCCGAACCGGGTCCTCATCGCATGATGATCGCCGGCCGAACCTGTCTGGCGGGAGATGTGTTCGGCGAGTACGGCTTGAGCACACCGTTGGAAGTCGGTAGCGAAGTTCGCATCGCGGATGCCGCGGGTTACACGATGGTCAAGAAAAACTGGTTCAATGGACTATCCATGCCCTCCATCGTCGTGCGGCGACTCGACGGCACCTTGGAACAGGTCCGTCAATTCGATTACCAGGATTTTAAACGTAGCCTTTCCTAAGTCGGGAGCAAAATGAAAGTGAAAAAGAATGTGCTGATCATCGGTGCTGGTGGCGTTGCGCACGTCGCGGCTCACAAGGCGGCGATGAACAACAATGTGCTGGGCGATATCTGCATCGCATCGCGGACCTTGTCGAAATGCGACGAAATCATCGAGAGCGTCCAACGCAAAGGGCATCTGAAGGACCCCGCGAACCGGCTATATTCACGGCAACTCGATGCGCTCGACATTCCGGCGACCGTGAAGTTGATCCAGGAAACCAACTCCGGGATCGTGATCAATCTCGGCGCGGCGTTCATCAACATGTCGGTGCTGGAAGCCTGTCTGGAAACAGGCGCCGTTTACATGGACACCGCCATCCACGAGGAGCCGGACAAGGTATGCGAAACTCCGCCCTGGTACGCCAACTACGAGTGGAAGCGGAAAGATCGCTGCGCGGAGAGGGGACTCACCGCCATCCTGGGCGTGGGGTTCGATCCGGGCGTGGTCAACGCCTACTGCGCGCTGGCGGCAAAGCGCTATTTTGACCAGATCGATACCATCGACATTCTGGATGTCAATGCTGGTAGCCATGGTAAATATTTCGCCACCAATTTCGATCCGGAGATCAATTTTCGCGAGTTCATCAAAGTTTGGACCTGGATCGATCGGCAGTGGAAAGAATATCCCACCCACTCAGTCAAGCGCGTCTACGATTTTCCGGTGGTCGGCCCCTGCCCCATCTATCTGAACGGACACGATGAACTGCACTCGCTTTCGAAGAACATCGACGCCAACAGCATTCGGTTCTGGATGGGCTTCGGCGACCATTACATCAACGTGTTCACCGTGCTGCGCACCCTCGGCTTTCTTTCGCACCTGCCGGTGACCCTGACCACGGGCCAGGAAGTGGTGCCGCTCAAGGTGGTCAAGGCGCTATTTCCCGATCCCAAGACCCTCGCTCCGGGTTATACCGGCAAGACCTGCATCGGCAACTTCGTCAAGGGTTGGAAGGACGGAAAACCCCGAGAAGTGTTCATCTACCAGGTTTCCGATCACAAGCAATGCTATGAAGAGGTCGAATCGCAGGGCATCAGCTACACCGCCGGCGTCCCGCCGGTCGCGGCGGCCATGCTGGTAGCCCAGGGTATTTGGGACCCGAAAACCATGGTGAACGTCGAGGAACTTGATCCGGAACCGTTCATCGCCATTCTGGATCGGATCGGCCTGCCGACGGAAGTCAAGGAAATCCAGCCTGGCGGACAGGAGTCGTTCGACGGTAGCGTTCGGGAATTGGCACAGGAGTTGGCGGAGTCGACCGCGACGGTCACGGTCTCGGCCGCCAACCCGATGATCGCCCTGGCGCCCAAGTCGCCGAAAAACTAGAGAAAAGCTAGAAAAGGTAACCCCTCACCCGCAAGCGGGCGAGGGGTTACCTACCTTCCAGTTATTGATTCCAGCCAGAAGGCGGGTTGACGACTTCGTAGACTACGTTTGGGCCATCGTAACTAGGAACGTAGAAGGTGCCGCCGCAATTCCGATAGCTCACGCCGTCGGCGACGATCGTGGTGCAATTCGGGGGCAATGAAGACACGACAGCCCCCACCGCGACTGCGGTTCCCACCGCCACCGCCGCACCTACTCCCACCCCCCCGTAACCCCAGCGGCGGTCCACATCGACGTTTACGTTGCGGTTGACATTCACGTTGCGGTTGACATCGCGATTCACGTTACGGTTGACGTTGTGGTTCATGTTTGCGTGGTAGCCACCGCCACCGATATTGGCTCGCGGCGCTCTAACGCCACCGTGCCCACCGCCGCCACGTCCGCGTGCGTCCACATCGGCGCTGACCAGTGCCAGCATCGGTCCCACGATCAGAGCAACGGTCATTGCCCGTTTCAGGTAGGTCGAAAGCGAAGAATGCATGGCAATACCTCCTTTGGTTACTTGGCGGTTTTAGTCGGCTGAGCCGCTGGCACCGCCTCCAGGAACTTGATCTTCTGGGCGTCTTGTGGCGGCGTGAAAGTGAAGAAATCGGCGGGGAATTGTGGAGCGAGATCCCAGGCACTGAGATCGGAGGTCCACTGGGGCGAGCCTTCCACGCTCTTGTCGGTCAACAACAGCCGGCGGGGCAAGGGCTTGGGACCATCTTCGATCCAGATTTCCCAATCCACTTCCGGGGTCTGAAACGCCAGGTGATGACATGCCACGCCGCGCACCAGACTCTGGCCAACATAGGTTTTCGACTCTAGATTCTGAACCAGGTTGCTTTGGGGATCCGCCAGCAGCAAGTCAGCGATAGGCATCGAAATTCCATACTGATCTTCAAGCAAGGCCAAGGTTTCGTCGATAGTCGGCGCGGCGGTGGCGCTGGCGTAGACATTCGGCTCCGGGGTGTAAAGCGTGAAGGTCTTGCCATCGTAGAACAGCTGGCGTCCGCCACTGAGATTCTGGAAATCGGCCCGCAACCGATCGGGCTTCTGTATGGCAATCTCCACAGTTTGATCTTGGTGCAAGCGCTGATCTGTGGGCAGAATCAATTCGGTGGTTTTCTCGACCCGCACCTTGAAGCGTTCGAGTGAACGGAGATAAGTGGCCATCTGTTTCAGCACCGCCATGGGCTCAGGCTGAGTCGCCGGTGCCGGGCTATCGGTCGCTGCTGGTTGTGTACTACTCGATGTGGTCGGCTGCTCGGTTGCGGCGAGTGGGCCGGCATACCCAAAGAACGCTATGGTCGAAAAAAACATCGCGGATAACAACGACGGGATTTTCATGGGTGATGTGCTCCTTGAATGGTTTGATCGCAGGTCATTCAGTCTGTCATGGGGAACCTCAAGGTCAATGATGAGGTGCACCGCCAACGCCATTATTGCCGCAGAATTGCGAATATACAGCCAACCGCAGTGATGACCCCTCTTAAAATTGTAGACTTGCGGCAGGCCGGGTTGCCGCAAACGTCCCGAAACCCGGCGCGCGCCGACTGCTTCACTTTCAATCAACGAGGACCCGCATGGTCGATTTATTGCGTTACGAGCACGGCATTTACGCTTTCGATGCCCACTACATCCGTCCCCAACTCGCCGCCATCCATCTCATCGTCGAAAACGACCAGGTTGCCGTGGTGGATACCGCCAACAATGCCGCCCTGCCGCATGCGCTGGACGCCTTGCGCCAGCTCTGCCTGAGTCCGGCCAACGTCGCCTACGTCTTTCTGACCCATGTGCACCTGGATCATGCCGGTGGCGCCGGCGCCATGATGCGGGCGTTTCCCGAAGCGCGACTGGTCGTGCATCCTCGCGGGGCACGGCACATGGCCGAACCGGCCAAGTTGTTTGCCGCCGTGCAGGCGGTTTACGGCGAGGCGGATGCCCGTCATCTGTACGGCGACCCGATTCCGGTCAGCCCCGATCGCATTCTTTCCGCTGGCGAGGGCTTCAGCTTCGAGCTCGGCGGTCGGACCCTGGTCTGTCTGGACACTCCCGGCCATGCCCGCCATCATCTGGCCCTGCAAGATACCCGTAGCGGTTGTCTGTTCACCGGCGACATCTTCGGTCTGTCCTTCCGCGAACTGGATGTGGACGGGCGGCCCTCGATCATCCCCACCACCACGCCGACCCAGTTCGAACCCGAGGTCATGCATGAATCGGTGGATCGGATACTGGCTTGCCGACCGGAAGCGCTCTACCTGACCCATTTTTCCCGAGTCGAGGACATCGCGCGGCTGAGTGCCGACCTGCACCGGTTGATCGACGCCCATGTGGCGGTGGCCGAACGCGAGCGAGACGCCGGCCCGGAGCGCGAGGCGCGCATTCTGGCCGGATTGTGGGCGCTGATGGATGCCGAGGCGGTGCGGCAGGGCTGGGCGTTGCCCACCGAGCAGTGGCGCGCGGTGCTGGAAGCGGACATCGAACTCAACGCCCAGGGTTTGGATTACTGGCTGGAGCAGACTCAACCAGCGGCCTGAGCTGGACTTTAGCCATTTTATGGTGCACAGAAGTCGGCAAGCAGCGACCATGAGGCATTTTCTCCGACCAAAGAGAGAAGATGCCCATGGGAGTGCTGCCTGTCGACCTAATGAGGATTATAG
>WBZT01001391.1_pt1 | contig 17787 bp, 22 predicted proteins | sample 5204241 | NCBI WGS metagenome assembly WBZT01 (sample SAMN12344358, study PRJNA552823) | activated sludge metagenome | biome: Activated sludge suspended growth; feature: Nitrification reactor; material: Wastewater; isolation source: activated sludge from nitrification reactor of wastewater...
AGACCACCGGCTGACCGGCCATCCGCTCCACCGTCCGCGTGGTATGGACCTCCAAAATCTCCCGCCACTCCACCGCCGGATTGTCCAGCAACCGGTAGGCCGCCTTGGTCTCCGCCCAGCCCCCGCAGGCCAGTGGGATACGCCCGGTCGGCTGGGCCGACAGATCGTCCACCAATTTGATCAAGCGCTGGGTCCGCCGCGCATCCCCCAGCTCCAGATCGTGAAACTCGGCCTGTGCCCAACTCATGCCGCACGCCTATCGCTTGATGAAAAATTACATCTTAACAATGAGTTGGGATTTGTGGGTAATCGGATGCGTTCAAGGCTGCTGATACGTGATCGCGCACAAGGTCGCGCCTTGTGAGTCCTGGAGGACGCAGAAGCGGCCGACGCTCGGGATGTCGGTCGGTGGGTGGAGGAGTTTCCCGCCCAGGGTTTCCACTTGGCCAGCGGTGGTATCCACGTCGTCCACGGTGACGCAGACGCCCCAGGCAGGGGGCTTCCCGGTGCATTCCGGCGATGGGGCCATCATCCCGCCGACCGCCATTGACCTTAATCAGTGTGTAAGGCATCCCCGCCCCCAGAAATTCCTCGGTTTCCCAGCCGAACAGGGCGCCATAGAACCGTTTCGCGGCTTCGACATCAGTGGTCATCAATTCGCTCCAGCTAAACGCACCGTGTTTCATTAGGCTTTCGTTCATGGTCATCGCCTCGTCGAGTTAGAAGAGAGAGAAAGAGAGCACCAATCACGTATCAGGATGAAAGCCGCCCTGGCCACAGCCGGTGTATAGCCCAGCGCACCACGCCGCAGATTTGGCAATCCGGCTGACCACTCAAAAGCCGGTCGGGAACTTCGGGACACGCGGATTGCAAGACGCGCCGCCCTTGGGCATTGCGGCCCACGCGCCGGAGCGCGAACTCGCCTTCGAGCACCGCCACTACCCAGCTGCCCGTGCTGGGCGGAATTGCCCGGTCCACCACCAGCAAATCCCCGTGGTGAATGCCTTGCTCCCACCAATCATCACCTTGAACGCGCATCAAAAACGTACTCCCTGGATTGTGGATCAGGTGTTCGTCCAGGCTCAAATGCCGTTCGACCCGATCATCGGCGGGTGCGGGAAACCCAGTGGGAACGGGGGTGGCCAGCAAGGGCCAGTCGGTGGTGACGTCGGGCGGCACCTCCAGCAGCGCATCGAGCCAAGCCGGGAACGTCGGTAAGGTCGGGCGTTCAACCAAAGCGGTCAGCATCAGAATTACCTCCGATAATTGCGAATCAGGCCAGTCACGACCCCGAAAATTTGCAGCCGGTCACCGGGGCGCAGAACAGGATAAACGGGGTTAGCGGGGTGCAGCACGGCTTCGCCGTCCTCCACCGCCAGCGTCTTGAGGGTGAATTCGTTATCGATAACGGCAATGACCAGATCGCCTGTTCGAGCCGGCGTATCCCGTTCCACCACCGCCACATCGCCGGGGTGAATGCCGGCCTCGATCATGGAATCACCCGTCACGGGGAACAAGACGGTGCGCGAGGGATGGGGCACCAACCAGGCATCGATGGAGCGCGCATCCCCACTGTCGGCGACGGCCTGGGGTAGGCCCGCCGGGACAGGAACCTCGGCCTGCGGGCGCTCGAAAAACCGCTCAGTCGGCGTCCAGCGACCATTGGGGCTGCGATCCAGAAAGCCCGCCACCTGTAAGCGACGCAAGACCTTGGCGACGCCATCGCGTGACGCAAGTTTCAACACCTCCCGCAGTGGGCCATAAGCAGGCAAGCTGCGCCAGCGTGCGTAATGGTCCTGGAGACGTGCGAGATATGCGGGATCGTCGGGTGTTTTGGGCATAAGTGCTAGCCGTTAGCGTACATTTGTACGCTAACGGTAGAACAAACTGACATGGGCGTCAAGTAGGCGCCAGTGAGATGAAATTTAATGGATGTGGCGAAGACGCCAGCCGGTAAGCAACGCATCCAAAGTGCTGACCTGGCCGGTCAAGACATGATCGCACAGGGTGCGCAGGACCACCGGCAGGTTGCCGAGCAGTTGTTCGGCGGTGGGGTACTCCTTGTCTAATGCGTTGGCGCGGATACGCCGCGACCTCTGGAGTACCCAGAATTTTTCCATGTCACGGCTAAAGACCGATGTTGAAAAAACGTTAACCCCCACTACCGGCATGCCTTATCGAGCTGCCGTGCTATGCCAGATAGTGGGGAAAATCGAGCTAAGTCCGCGTTTCTTTTGCCTTCTTAATTGCCAGTGGAGCACGCCAAGGGCTTCTTCTCCAAGATGGCTTGCGGAACGTAACCCGGCAGGTCCGGCCTCGGTGGTCGGTGCCCGCTATCTGGCCATCGGCACCGGCGATACCGAGCTGTATATCTTCGCCGGGATGCTGGCGGCGGTGGTCATTTCGGTGCGGGTGTTCCTGTTCCGGGGGGCGGGGAAGGCCAATTGAGCATGAGCGGTCACGGCGTGGTCAAAGCCAGCATAAAGTAGCTACAATTTGTTGGTGATCACCTGGGACGAACCGAAACGTCGGGAAAATCTCCGCAAGCACGGCATCGATTTGGCCGATTGCGAGGTCGTTTTCGACGCGCCGCTGGCGACGGCGGAAGACGACCGCGAAGCCTACGGCGAACAACGGCTGCAAAGTCTGGGGCTGTTTTACGGGGTGGTGGTGTTCCTGGTGTGGGTGGACTGTCCCGCCGCGCCACACCTGATTTCCGCGCGCAAGGCAAAACGACATGAAGAGCGACGTTACTAGGAAACCGTCGGGCACTGACCTGGCCAAGCTACGGGCGCTGGCCGACGAGGACATCGCCCTCGACGACGAAACCCCCTACGACCCGAGCGATCCGGCCGCCGTCGATGCGTTCTGGAACAACGCCATCGTCACGCCGGGCGGCGGGGTGGATGCAACGCTGGCCGCGCTGCGCCGGGCGCGCGGACCCGGCCAGAAGCCGCGCAAGACCCAGTTGACGGTGCGCTACTCGCCCGAGGTGGTGGCGTACTTCAAGGCCACCGGCAAAGGCTGGCAGGCGCGCATGGACGCCGCGCTCAAGGAGTGGATCGCCCAGCACTCGGGGTAGTCCCGTGACCCTCGGCACCCACCTTGCTTTCGCCTCGGTGTTGTATCTAGGCGGGGCGACCCTGTTCGGCTACCCACCCGACGCCATCGGCTGGGCGCTGGCCGCCGTTACCAGTGTGCTCCCCGACCTCGACTTACCCCCCTCGAAAATCGGCCGGCTGTTCTGGTTCGTCTCGGTGCCGCTGGAACGGCGGTTCGGCCATCGCACCCTCACCCATTCCGTTCTCGGCATCACCGCCCTGGCGCTGCTGGCCTTGCCGCTGTGGTGGGTCGGGCCGCTGTACTTCTGGGCGGTGATCGGCGGCTACTGGTCGCACCTGTGGATCGACATGGTCAACGTGCGCGGCGTGGATTTGTTCTGGCCGTCCGCCGTGCGGGTGGTGACGCCCGGTAACCGTCACTGGCGGCTCCAGGTCGGGAGCAAGGCGGAAATGCTCTTGCTGGCGATGTTGCTCGCGCTGACCGTGGCGTTGTACCCGCTCAGTCACCTCGGTTTTCGGGACGGTCTGCAACGGCTGCTGCGCAACTTCGACATCGCCCGCGAGCAATACCAGCGCCAGGCCGGAACACATTGGTACACGCTGGAACTGACCGCCACCGACAACCTGACCTTGCAGCCGGTCACGGGGCAATTCCCGGTGGTCGGGGTGTGGCAAAACGGCTTGATCGTGGAGCGGGACGGTCAGCTCCGGGCGGTGGGGGTCAGCCCGACTCACCACAATCTCTATCCACTCCAAGCCCGGCTGATCCAGGGCGAACCGCTGCGGGTGGTGGCAGAACGGGTGGACATGGCGGGTCGGACGCTGCGCGGGCTGGTCAGTCGCATCGATCAGACCCGGCCTTACTTTCTGCTGGGCGAGCTGGAGATCCCGGACGGGCGGGGATCGGCCCTGGCCGGGCGGCTGGAGAGTGTGGATCGCTACGATCCGGCGACCTACCGGGGCGGCGTCCTCTCCCTTCATTACGCCCGCGCCCAGGAACTCCAGCCGTGGTTGGATCGGGTGGCGGTCCGGGGTGAGATCGTGGTGCAGTTTTGGTTGAGGCCGGGGAAATCTGCAATAATGCTGGGATCGGAGACGGAAATCCATGAGGATAGGATACCGAAGCAATTGAGGGGATTTTTGTAATTATTTAATTTAATCACTTACAAATATTGCTGGTGATATTATGTCCAAATTTCAACTTTGAGATAGCATTAGTAATCTTGTTAGCCAAATTAATACTTTTTTGCCAGGTATGTGGAAATCTAGGGACTATACTAGGTCGAATAAAAAAGATAATCGCTTAATAATGGAGCAAATCATTAAAACTTGTCTGTATGAAGAAGATGCTATTAAGGCCATGGAAGTTATAGAATCTTGTCGGTCAGAAAGCAGTACTGGTGGCTATAATTGCCACCTCAACTCATTGCCAATCTGGGCAAAAGAATTTATTCATCAATGCTGCAATGCTCAAGAAAATATTGAGCTTGCGCTTAAAGCCCTTACTGGCGACCACCCAAATGCGACTTGGGCTGCTGGTACAGCAGCTAGGGTTAAATCGGAATCAAGGCTGTTTGAAAGTGCACCGATTGACGAGCAGACTGCAGCGATAAATAGGACAAGAGCGGCTGGACTCAGCCCAAACCCAAGATTAACCAAGTAAGCTAATTAATTGTAATATCTCACAACCTCCCCACCACTTTCTCCATCCGTTCCTGCCCCACGTTGGTGTAAATCTGCGTCGTGGCAATGCTCTCGTGGCCCAGCAGGGCTTTGATGTCGACCAGCTCCGCCCCAGTGTTGAGTAGGTTGGTCGCATAGGTATGCCGCAGCTTATGCGGGCTGATCTTCTTGTCGATCCCCGCCTTCTTGAGCATCAACCGCAGGTAGGCCCGCGCCGCCTGCGCCGAGACCGGCTGGCCGTCCGTCTTGGCGAAGATCGCCTCCCCCCGGTTCCGATCTTTTAGCCAAAACCCAAACACCGCGCCGAAGGCTCCTGGGTGTTCCGTTGCGTTAGCGAAAGTAGTCGAGTTCCAGTAGTCTATGCGGCCCGACCGAGATCCTCAGGATAAGCCGCAGGATGGACTGCAAAGGTCACCGTTATGAGAAGGCGATGATCCTCCTGTGCGTGCGGTGGTATTGAGCGATCGGAGCCTGGAAGAGATGATGGTGGCGCGGGTTGCCGTCGATCACACGAACATCTATCGTTGGGTCCAGAAGTTTACGCCGTTGCTGGAAGCACGGTTTCGCCGAGGGAAGAAGTGTCCCATAAGATCGAATTGGCGGATGGACGAGACGTACATGCAGATCAAGGGTCAGTGGAAATACATGTGTCGCGCGGTGGATAAGGCGGGGCAACCGGTTGATTTTCCGCTCACCGCGCATCGCGATCAGAAGGCCGCCTTGCGGTTTCCGAAGAAAGCCTTCCGGCAACACGGCCGCCCCGTGAAGGTCACCATCGACCCGAGTGGGGCCAATACAGCGGCGTTAGTGGCCCTCAACATCGATATCGATGCCCATACCGTTCCCAAAATCGAGATCCGGCAACGGCAGTACCTCAACAATCTGATCGAACAGGATCATCGCGCGATAAAACCAATCACGCGCCTCATACGGGCGCGGGTCCAACAGTTGGAGCAGCATCAGTTCTCTTCATCAGGTCAACCGCCTCCCGTTACCTGGGTGAGCGATCTCCTGTCAACTCCCCACATAGCGCGATTGCCTTGCCAGAAGAGGCGGGTTTCATCGCGCCATCCGCAGTTCCGTCTTGAGGTCGGCGACGAAGGCGTGCAAAGTTTCCTCACGGGTATCCCAGGCGCACATCAATCGTGCTCCGCCCACGCCGATGAACGTGTAGAATCGCCAACCCCGCCGATGCAGCGCCGCGATAACCGCTTCCGGTAGCTGCACGAATACCGCGTTGGCTTGTCGCGGGAACATCAGTTTCACTTCCGGCAGTTCCCGCAACGCGGCTTCCAGCACGGCGGCGCAATGGTTGGCATGAGCGGCATGGCGTAGCCAAGCGCCGGTTTTAAGCACCCCCAGCCACTGCGCCGCCAAAAACCGCATCTTGGACGCCAGTTGTCCGGCCTGCTTGCAGCGGTAGGCGAATTCCTCGGCGGCGGCCAGATCGAAAAACAATACCGCCTCGCCCAACGCCAGCCCGTTCTTGGCGCCGCCGAAGCACAGCACATCCGCGCCGCAATCAACGGTGAGGGCGCGTGGCGTCAGACCGAGCGCGGCCACCGCATTGGCGAAGCGGGCGCCGTCCAGGTGCAGCTTCAACCCGTATCGTTGCGCCACCTGATGGATAGCGTGTAGTTCGGCGGGTGTGTAGACCGTACCCAGCTCGGTGGACTGGGTCAGGCTGATCACCTTCGGTTTGGGGTAGTGGATATCGCTGCGCTTGGTGACCAGTTGTTCGACGCTGGCCGGATCGAGCTTGCCATCGTAACCTTCGGCCAGCAGCAGCTTGGCGCCATGCGAGAAGAATTCCGGCGCGCCGCATTCGTCGGTTTCGACGTGAGCGAGGCGGTGGCAGACGATGCTGTGATAGGACTGACACAAGCTGGCCAGCGCCAGCGAGTTGGCCGCCGTGCCGTTGAAGACGAAAAACACCTCGCAGGGCGTCTCAAACAGCTCCCGGAACCGGTCGCACGCCTCGGCGGTCCAGCGGTCCTGCCCGTAAGGCGGTTCGTGGCCCTGGTTAACCTGCTCCAGCGCCGCCAGCGCTTCCGGGCAGATACCGGCGTAGTTGTCGCTGGCCAGTTGTTGAAGCGGTACGTCGGGGTGGGTCATGGGTGATTCCCTCGGTGATCTGTTGCTGGCATAAAGCGCCGTCGCCTCGCCGATGACGTAACGGCATGGGGGAATGATCGGGCTCGGGTAGTCCTGGGACCCACCGAAGGGTCAATTATCCTCCGTCGCCAGGAAGAAGCGACAGCGATGCCTCAATCCCGCCTATCAGCGGTAGGTGTCGCCGGAATCTGATCTTGAGCAGTCACGCCGCTCCAACGATGCGTCACACTCTCGTGCACCGACAATAGAGCCGGAACGAAGAACAGCACCAATACGGTCGAGAAGGCCAGTCCGAAGGAAATGGAGGTGGCCATCGGGATCAGAAACTGGGCTTGCAACGACTTCTCGAACAGTAGCGGAGTCAGGCCGGCGATGGTGGTGAGCGAGGTCAGCAACACTGCCCGCAGACGCTGGCAGGCCGCTTCGACCAGCGCTTCGCGCACCGCCATGCCGCCGGCGCGCAGGTGTTGGTAAAACGTCACCAGAATGATGGAGTCGTTGACCACGATGCCGGACAGCCCGAACAAGCCAAACAGCGACAGGATGGTCAGGTCGATGCCCATGAGCCAATGGCCGACGATGGCGCCGACGATACCGAAGGGAATGGCGGTCATCACCACCAGCGGCCAGCCGTAGGAGGCGAACACCCAGGCCAGAATCAGGTAGATGAAAGCCAGGGCGAACAGCGCGCCGCGCCGCATATCCGCCAGCGTTTCCTGCTGATCGGCGCTGCGACCCTCCAGCGAATAGTCGATGCCATGGCGTATTCGCAAGTCCTGGAGCACGCCTTGTTCCAGAGCGGCGATCACCGCTCCCGGCTTGATCACCGTGGTATCCACATCGGCGGAAACCTGTACCGCCAACTTACCTTGCGCATGGCGCACCGCCTCGAAACCGCGCCGCGCGCGCAGCTCCACCATGTTGTTCAGGGGCGCCAATTCGCCACTGGGCAACAGCACGTTGAAGCGTTCCAGGCCGATCAGGTGATCGCGCTCGACGTCGGGTAGCATCACCCGCACTTCCACCTCGTCGTCGCCATCCTGAAAGATCTGCACCAACTGCCCGTCGAAGGCTGCCCGCAATTGGCGACCGATCGCGTCCACCGTCAGGCCCAGCGCCTCGGCCGCCGGCGTCAAGCGGTAGATGAGCTGTTCCTTGCCGTAGGGCATGTCGTCCTCGATGGCGGAGACACCCCGAATGGTCAGCAGTGACTGAGTCAGTTCGTTGGCGGCAATCTTGAGCCGATCGGCGTCTTCTCCGGTCAGACGGATATCCACGTCGCGACCAGGCGGACCGGCGGTGCGGGAGAATAAGGTAAAGGTCTCGATGCCGGCCGGCAGTTGCACCTTGTCGCGCCAAGCCTTGAGGAATTCGCCGACTCGCACCTCGCGGGTATCGGGTTGGGTCAACTCCACCAGCATGGAGGCGTGTTGATCGCCCTGCAAACCGCCGGCGCTGGCCAGCTGTCCCTGGCCATACCGAGTCTGGGCCGCCACCACCAGGTTGCCACCCAATTCCCGTTCGGTTTCCCCCAGCGCCGCGTTGACCTGATCCATGAAGGCCCGCACCCGCTGCGGCGGAGTACCGGCGACGAAGCTGGCGTTGGCGTTGATGGTCGCGCCCTCGGGCGTCGGGAAGAAGTTAAAACCCAGCCGCCCACCCGCAAGCAGACCTGCGGCGAGAATCAGAATGGCGGCGGCTCCCGCCAGGGTGGTCCAACGATAGTCCACGGTCAGCGTGGCCAGCGGCCGGAACAGCCGGTCGCGGAAGTGGTTGAAGCCGGTGTCCAAGCGCAGGCGCAGCAGGCTCGGCTTGGCGTGGTGCAGGCGATGAAAGCTATGACGCAAATGGCCGGGCAGGACGAAAAAACTTTCCACCAGCGAAGCCAGGATGACGCAGACGATGACCAACGGAATGTCGCGAAGAATGTTGCCGATGGGTCCGCCGACCAGCATCAGCGGTAGAAACGCGGCGATGGTGGTCAGGGAGGATGCCACCACCGGCGCCAACATGCGGCGCGCGCCGCCCTCGGCCGCCTCCAGCGAGTGTTCGCCGGTCTGATAATGGGCCAGCGCGTCCTCGCCGACCACGATGGCGTCGTCGACGATGATGCCCAGCGCCATGATCAGGGCGAATAGGCTGATCATGTTGATGCTGCCGCCGACAGCGTAGAGCACGCCCAGCGTGGCCATGAACGACACCGGGATGCCCAACGCCACCCACCAGGCCACCTGACCATTGAGGAACAAAAATAGAATGGCCACCACCAGCACTAGCCCACTGCCCCCGTTTTTGACCAGCAGGAAAATACGGTCCTTGATCAATCGCCAGGACTCGTCGAAGACGGTCAATTCCACCCCAACAGGCAGTTGCGGCCGGGTTTCCGTCACCCAGTCCTCCAGAATCCGGGCAACCTTGAGCGAATCGGCGGTCTCGGTGCGTTGCAATTGCAACTCCACCGCCGGGCGGCCATGGAAGCTCAGGCGGACCTCGCCATCCTGGGGGCGGCGTTCGATGACGGCGACATCGCCCAGCGTGATCAAGGCGCCGTCGCGGGTGGTTTTCAGCGGCAGCGTGGCGAAAGTCGCTTCGTCGCGGCGCTGATCCAGACTGCGCAACTGGCGGGCCACGTCGTTGCGGCCGACCGTGCCCGCCGGCAGATCGCGGCTCAGTTCCCCCAACCGCTCCGCCACCCGAGGCAACGACAAACCCAGTTCTTGCAGCGCGGCGGTCGGGATCTGGATTGCGATTTCTTCCTCGGGCAGGCCGGTGATGTTGACCTTGGCGATGCCCCGCGCCAGCAGCTCGTGTTCGAAGCGCCGGGCCAGGTGGCGCAGTTCGGCACGGTCGCCGGGACCGGAGATGACCACTCGGGCGATCGAGTCGTAGCGGATGACGCGGGTGATTTCGGGTTTCTCGGCGGTGGCCGGCAGATTGCGTACCTGATCGACCGCCTGCTTGACGTCGTCCAACGCCTGGCCGATGTCGGTGCCTTCCTCGAATTCCAGGCTCAGCGAAGCGATGCCGTTGGACGAGGTCGAGGTGAGTTTCTTCAGCCCGCTCAAGTAGCGCAGTTCCCGCTCCAGCGGATTGGTGATGGATTCCTCGACATCTTCGGCGGCGGCCCCGGTCCACGTCACCCGCACCGTGACCACGTCCAGGGCGAAGTTGGGGAAGAACTGGGTATTGAGCTTGGCCAGCGCCCATGCCCCCGCCAAGATCATCATGATCATCAACAGATTGGCGGCCACCTTGTGCTGGGCGAAGATGCCGATCAGGTCGTTCTTGTGGCTGAAGGGCATGATGCCTACTCGCTCACCGTCACCTTGAGGCCGGTGATGGCATTGGGCAACTGGGTGGTGACGATGCGGTCGCCAGCCGCTAGTTCCGGGCTGCGCACCAGCACTCGTGCCTGACCGCCGAGCTCGCGTCGCTCGCCGATCCGCTCCACCGCCAACGCGGTCATTCGGCCATCCACCAGCCGGTAGATGCGATCCAGCCCGTACAGCGCCTCGAACGGCAAGGCTACCACCCTCTCTTCCGGTGGCAGATCCAGCAACAGGGTCAGTACCCGGCCGGGGATCAGCACGTCGGCGCCCTCGCTGACCCGGAACAAGGCGTTCATACCGCCGCTGTTCTGGCCAGTCTCGCCGCCCAGGCGATCCAGCACGGCCATGACCGGGTGACCGTCCACTGTCGCCGTCGCTTGGAGCGGTCGGTTCGCCGCCAGGGCGGCGCGCGTCGCCGGCAAATAGCGAAACGGTATCTGGGCGCGGATTTCGAGATCGCCGACCGGATAGAGCGCCAGTAACAGATCGCCTGGACGGGCGCGATCGCCGGGCGCGATCGGTATCCGGGTCACGCGGCCAGCGAACGGCGCGGTGACGAGCGCGCGGGATTGATCCAACTGGGCCTGATCCCGCAGTGCCTCGGCGCGATCACGTCGGGCCTGAAGCTGAGCCAGACGGGCAGCGTGGTCATCGACTTCCAATTGCCGGGTGTTGAGGGCCAATGCCTGTTTCTCGACCGCTTGGCGCGCCTCGTCCAGCGCCGATTGCGAAGTCAATTGCCGGGAGTTCAGGTTCTGTGAGCGCGTCACGGCTCGTTCCGCCAACTCCAGCAAGTTTTTTTCTCGTTGCAAGGCTTGCAGATTGGTGGCGTGGCGGGCTTGTTCGCTGACGATTTGCGCTTCACTCTCCTTCAGGTCCGCCTGCCGCTGGCGTAGGCTCAGAATCAGTTCGCGTTCGTCGAGCGCCACCAGCGTGTCGCCGACAGCAACAGTTTGACCTTCGCGGACCGCGACCTGGGCCACGTCGGCGGTGACCGCCGCCTTGATCTCCGCCTCCAGCGGCGCCTCGACCGTGCCGTAGAGCAACAGATTGGGTGTCAGGCGGTCGGGCTTAATCTCGATGGCGTTGACTCGCCAGGATTTCTCCTGAACGGCGACCGGCGGGGTCACCGCGCGAGTGGCCTTGAGCAGCAAGAAACCGGCAACGGCCAAACTGAGAAGCGCCAGCGGCAAGACCGCTTTCAGCAGCCGGGAGGCGTGTCGCGATCGATGGGGTGGGTTGAGCGTCTCTGGCACGGGATGCTCAGAATTTGGGGGGTTGCGCGCCCGACGGGCCGTTCATCGGCTGGCTTTCCCGCATGGATCGCCGGCGGGCGGTTCGGGTTTGGTGTCCGTCAGTTGTACGATGCCCTTGGTGGGACGGATTCCGGCCATCGACCAAGTCTTGCGGCTGGCGACGAGCGTGGCGAGATACAATCATGGGGTGACTTCCAGGAAAGACAAGGGATCTGGATTCTCGCTTGGCGAGTCGGAAAGCACCATGCTTTTTGTCGTTTTCCAAAACCCGATCGTCTGGGTCGTGAGTTCGGTGGATAGATGGATGGGCGGGATCGAACGCGATGGCCAGGCCAGCGGCTCGCCATCCAGACCTTTTTCGAGGGGCCATGCAAGACTGACTAACCGATTGACCAAGATGTTCGGTCAGCAGTTCCCTGTATCTCGCTTTCAAGGACTTTTCCGCACAACCAAAGCTTTATATTAAATTTATTTAAAAATCAAATATATGAAATGATACTGTGAACTACCGATATTCAGTGGACCCTGTCCCGGACCATCAAAAGAACGACCCACAAACAACGTGATCGGGATATTCTGTTCATGCTGGCACCTCATCGATTGAATGTCTTGAATCACATCAAAGCTCGCTCCGTTGCCGTGGCATGCTAATGACTCGCTAGGCATGCTATTGCAACAGTTAATCATCAATAATTGGGCGACAATCATTCAGTTGTCGGCCGGCGCCAACCTGAACCATGTATTGAGGACGGACGGATGAGTATATTTGTACTTGGGTTGATTATCTTTTTCGCCGTGCATTCCATATCGATAGTGAATGCACCATGGCGAGACCGCCAAGCAGCGAAACTGGGCGATGGACCGTGGCAAGCCGCCTATTCGCTGGTGGCCCTGATCGGATTCGGGCTGATCGTCTGGGGTTACGGGTTAACGCGCCACGATCCGGTGGTTCTCTACTGGCCACCCACCTGGTCGCGCCATCTGGCACTGTTGCTGCTGGTTCCGGTCTTTCCGCTGCTGCTCGCCACCTATCTGCCCGGACGCATCCAAACAACCGTCAAGCATCCCATGCTGGCGGCCATCAAGCTTTGGGCCGTTGCCCACCTGTTGGCTAACGGCATGCTGGCCGACGTGCTGCTGTTCGGGACATTCCTGGTCTGGGCGGTCGTGGACCGCATCTCGTTGAAGCGCCGCGCGCCACGGCTGGTTCCCGGCGCGCGGCCCTCCAAGATGAATGACCTGATCGCCGTGGTCGGTGGCTTGGCGCTCTACGTCGCTTTCATCCTCTGGTTGCACCTTTGGCTGATCGGCGTTTCGCCCATCGTGCGCTGAACTTCTCGTTGCACTGACCGCCGGCGATCCATCCCCGCCTTATGGAAACGCGGGGATGGTCGGTTCCGTACCTTCGGGGTGCGCCTCCGGGTGGTGGGTCGACACCAGCTCGGTAATGTGCGCCACTTGGTCGCGCGGTACGTCGATCATCATGAGCAGTTCACCGCGCTCGATCGCCGCCTCGAAATGTTTCAGCCGGGAATTGTCCACGCTCAGCCCCACCATCCCGCTCAGCCACGCGCCCACGCCGGCGCCAGCCAGCCCGCCAGCCAGTACGATCCCGCCTCCCGCCACCACCAGGCTCACCGGCCCCAGCGCGACGGCGATCAGGCCGGCCAGCGTGCCGACCGTGCCGCCGACCGCCAAGCCTCGCTCCATCGCGGGGATGAAATCGCTCTTTTGCAGCAACGAGGCTTCAGGCAGGTCCTCCAGCGGCGTGCCGTGCTTGGCCAGAATGTGGATGTGGCGCTCCTCGATACGCGCGAGCAGCAGCTCATCGACGATGGTTTTCGCGATCTCGACCGTTGGAACCAGAAAATAAATGCGCTTCATAGTTGCTCTCCTTAACCGTTCGCCCTCGGTCGGGGCCGGCGGGCGATGCTGGCACGAGTCGGATGCGGGATCGGTCGCACCGACGCCTCTTCCCTGTTCTTCCCACCGGTCCACACGGCTGCGTGGGCCGGCGGCATCCACCGTGAATTCACTTATTGATTGTAGTTAATTGCATTGGTTCGTACCTGAGCTGCCGTGAAGCGCCATCCGCCCCTTTCCACTATGCTTGATCCGGCAAAACCACCGAGAAGGTCGATATGCGCCGGCCTGGATTCAAGCGCGAACGGAGAAATGACCCATGACCCAAGACGAACAACACGCCAGCGAACTGGTCGCCACCTGCGCCAAGGAGGCTAGCGCCCACATTCTCGCCTACGCCCGCGAGGCCGAGATGGAACCCCTTTCGTTTCTGGTGAACGTCGCCGCGGTACTGGCTTCGTCCGCCCTGGCCGCGCAACCGGAAGACCGGTTGCTGGAAGCGTCCCGCCATATCCAAAACGCCTTGGGCTTGGTGCATTGCCTGCGTGACGACGAGGCGGCGGCGTGATCGGGTCAGGCACCAAGCCGGGTGCAGGCATCCGGCAGGCAACTCCCCCCGTCACAAGCGTCGGGACAGGCATCGGGTAGACAGTCGGGCACGGCCTCGCAGCCGCGTTTCTTGCGCTTCCCATCGCGATCCCGATCGGCGCTCAACTGTCGTGCCGCCGCCCGGCAGGCCCACAACCGGTTGCGGATCGTGCTCAGGGCCGACCACAGCCCGTCGCGGGTGATCGCTTGGCGGGCGAGCGCCGAACAGGAAGGCCCCCCGTGTAGAGCCCGGTGGGCGCAGCAATAACCCTTGCGCGGAGATAGGTGGCGCTGGTAGAGCGTAAGCGCGGCCAAGGCGAGACTGTCGAGCAGGTTCATGGAACCAGGGACGTGACGGCGATTCGGTCGGGGAAGACCGCGCGGTTGGTGGGAAATGTCACCGCCCCGCCAGCCTGGATGCTGGCCCGCTGACCGCTACTGTTGCTTGGAAGAATCGCGCGGTACCACATATTCCAGCCGCTCGGCGGTGAGAGTCGCGGCGCTGGTGCAGACTTGAATCTGATCGAGCAGGCTGTTGATGGCATCTTCCAGTTCGGCGGCGGTATTGATGCCATCCATGCCGTAGAACTGGGAGTGGCCCATCACCTGATGCGCCTGTTCAGCCGTTTCACGCGCCGCGCGGAGCTGACGCGCCGCACTGTTCAGTAGGCGCACCAACTGGTGCCGGGTGTCTTTTGGGATCAAGTTCGGGTTCATGGCTGCTACTGGGTGCTGTCCATCACTTTCCAAGTGGTGCGAAAGCTCGGTAACCGAGGGGCAAATCGAGTATAGACAGACGGGATTTGCCCAGCCTCTAAATCTTGCGCTCGAAGGCGGTCAGCACGCGGTTTGCCAGCCGGTAGAGTTGCGCCGGCCGGTGCGCGCCGATCCGAAACTGGCTTGGGACCGGATCAATGATGCCCTGTTCCAGGATTTTGTGGCGGAACGACGCCTTGTCGAGGCGGACGCCGATGGTCTGCTCATAGATACGATGCAATTCGTTCATGGTAAATGTCGCCGGTAGCAGAAAGACCGGTAAGGAGGAATAGGTTGCTTTGCCGCGCAGCCGCTCGATGGCTTTGGCGACGATTCGGTCGTGGTCGAACGGCAACGCCGGCAACGCCTCCACCGGAAAGGCTTCGGCGGTTTGACTCCGATCCAGCAGGGAAGCGGGGATCAGGGCGTAGTAGGCGACACTGACCGACCAGCCCCGAGGGTCTCGGGTGGCCCCGGAAAACGTGAATAACTGTTCGAGATAGGGCGCGTCGAAGCCGATCTTGCCGCGAACCACTCTTCGGGCCGCCACCTCCGTATCCGCGTCCTCGTCGATGTGCACGAATCCACCGGGCAGCGCGAGTTTCCGCTCGAATGGTGGCTCCTTGCGCTGGGTCAGGAGCAGACACAGGCGCTCGTCGAGAATGGTGAACAACGCTGTGTCCACCATCACCAAGGGTCGAGGGAAGGAAGGCTCCATGGCTGAGATGCTCCTGACGATGCGCTTGATTGTTAATAACAATTAACAATGATGAATATATCATGAATCCGGCCAGGTGCTACTTGTTCCTGTGCGGGATCGCGCATGATTTTCAGATTCGCGCTTCAGGAGCATGCGGGAATGGCAAACCCGGCGGCAGAGAGGATGGGTGTCGCCGGGAGCGAAGCGGAGGATGTCTCAGACAGCCATCCGCGAAAACTCATTTTATGCTTGCTGGAGCACGGTCATGGCCTTTGCGGCATCCTCGTCGGAATCCAGGCCAACGTACAGAACGAAGCGACTCCCGAGCACTGCCGCCGAAAAACCGCGCAGGTTGATACCCGCCGCCGCGAGTTTCAAGGCCAACGCAGCGGCGATTCCAGACTGGTTCTCCCCTTCGACCCGTATCGAATGCACTCGCGTGGTGACGTTGAAGCCCAGGGTAGCGGCGGCTTCGAGTTCGGCATCGCCGTTCAAGGGAGTGACATAGACGACCGACTTGCCGGATTGATCCGGCTCCCGCCGGGCGAGGATGAAGTTGAGATCAGCGCCGGCTTCTCGCAAGCCGGTCAGAACGTTGGCCAAACTGCCGGGTTTGTTTTCGATGCCGGCAGCCCATACATCGACACGCTCGGTAATCAGTTCCATGATATCCTCCTTTTGGTTCAGAGGCATGCAACCATTTCTGCTATATCCCGCGACGCCTGAAACCGATGAGATAAAGGTCCGGGCGGCACGGCGCCCGAACGGTATGGTTGGGTCGCGGAGCCATCCGGATCATCAAGATCCGAATAAGATAAAGTGTAGTTTCAAACTGGATTTTTATCGTTCCAGGTTGTTCGTCTCGATCGCAAGGACAATGTTTTTCGCGAAGACTCTGACCCTACTGTCTCGTCGCCTTCAATCCCGGCCCACCCGCAAGGACAGCGGCCAAGTCACCCGCCGCCGGATGGATGGATCGCTCCAGAACGGCGTGAGTTCCGCCGCCAGATCGTTCACCGGGTCCGTGCCGCGCGCGGCGAGGTAACGTCCCGTCGCCGACCAGCTTCGCAAGTAGCCGAGCAGTTCCGGCAAGGTCCAGGCCGCGGTCATGTGGAATTCCGGCGCCGGAATTTCGCGAAACGGGAACGGCAAGCTCCGGTAACTGCTTTCGACATGGCGGCGTTCGGGTGGCCAGTAGGGTCCCACCGTGTCCCGATAGAAGGTTTGCACACAGGCATCGACGCGAGCCTCGTCCACCGTCTGTGCGCCATAGGTCCACGTCGCCAGGATGCCGCCGGGCTTCAGAACCCGACGCACTTCCGCATGGAAACGGTCCAAGTCGAACCAGTGCAAGGCTTGCGCCACCGTAATCATGTCCACCGTCGCTTCGGGCAAACCCGACGCCTCGGCAGGCGCGACTCGGTATTCGACATTCGGATGAGGCGGTGCCGCGTCGATTTGTGCCCGGCTGGCGTCGGTGGCGATCACGCGAGTGAAGTATCGGGCCAGATCGAGCGTGGCTTGGCCGTTGCCCGCCGCGCAATCCCACGCCAGTTCCCGCGCGGGGGCGATGGTCGCTAGCCAGTCGAAAAGCGTTTCGGGATAGGTGGGGCGAAACTGAGCGTAATGGGTGGTGACCGGTGTGAAGTGATCGTTGAATGGAAGGTTCATGGCGATTTCCCAGAAGTATTCCACCATTCGACACCGGAGCCCGGTGTCGAAATCCGGCGGTCCGGCTACGGTTTGACGAAGGCGACGCCGGTCGGACCTGTCCCCGCCTCCTGATAGATCACCTCACCGTCTTTCGCCCAGAGGTAATGCGGGACACCCGCCGGCGCCACGTAAACCCCGCCTGTCGGCACGGCGACGACTCGCGATTCCACGAAGGTTTCGCCGAATCCGACGTAGAGCGTGCCCGCCAGCACCGTGCTGTTGCGGGCATCAGGGTGGGTGTGAGGCGGAATCCGAGCGCCGGCGGCAAGTTTGACTCGTATCAGATAGGGTGTCGGCTGCTTAGGGTCCCCAAGGAGCTGGGCGACCTGCACGCCCGACAATCCCGGCGGGCTGACGAAGGGGATACGGTCGGGCAACAAAGGCGCGGGCGCGCGGTCTTGCGCGACGGCGATGCTCGAACCCAGGATGAATACGATCGCCCAGATGGTGCCGAATTTTTTCATGATGTGACTCCCGATGAGGAAATCCCCCAATCCTCTCCACGAAGCAACGAAATCCTCGCCACCGTGAAATATCTCGGAATCCGCCATAAAAGACATCCCAGTACAACAAAGAGGTCTGGGACGATAGCCATATTATAGTAATTTGAATAATTAATTATACATTTTGACGAGGGAATCCAGGGAGGTCTGTTCGTTGTATTCGCGGATTTTCTTGAGGTTGGCGAAGTTGTGTTCGATGGGATTGAGGTCGGGAGAATA
>WBZT01001392.1_pt1 | contig 17787 bp, 21 predicted proteins | sample 5204241 | NCBI WGS metagenome assembly WBZT01 (sample SAMN12344358, study PRJNA552823) | activated sludge metagenome | biome: Activated sludge suspended growth; feature: Nitrification reactor; material: Wastewater; isolation source: activated sludge from nitrification reactor of wastewater...
CAGAATATCTACGCCAACAAGGCCAGCATCGTCGGTTCCATCGGGGTGCGGATGGACAGTTTCGGTTTCACCGATGCCATCGCCAAGTTGGGTATCGAACGGCGGGCGTACACGGCGGGGAACAACAAGGATTTTCTCGACCCGTTCAAACCGGTCAATCCGACGGAAGTTCAGCATTTACAGGGGATGCTGGATGCGATCCACCAGCAGTTCATCGCGGCGGTCAAACAGGGCCGGAGTGGGCGCCTGAAGGACAACCCGGAAGTGTTCAGTGGTCTGATGTGGACCGGCGAGCAGAGCGTCGAACTGGGGTTGGTGGATGCGTTGGGCAACACCCGCTACGTGGCCGAGGAAGTGATCGGCGAGAAGACCGTGGTGGATTACACCAAGCGTACCCGTTGGGTGGAACGGTTGCTCGATGGCGCGGAAGCCAGTTTGGGCGCGGCGCTGTTGAAGGTGCTGGAGTTCGATGGAACAGCACGGTGGCGGTAGGGTTGCTGGCTGGCGAATCTTCGCGAAGGGGCGGGATTGCCTGAAACGCGATCGCCCGCTCTCACAGCACCGCGACTCCGGCCGCCTCCAACATCCGGGTGAGCCGGATCAGCGGTAAGCCGACCAGGCTGGTGGGGTCGTCGCCCTCCAGCCGCTCGAACAGGGTGATGCCCAAGCCCTCGGACTTGAAACTGCCCGCGCATTGGTACGGCCGCTCGCGCCGCAGATAAGCCTCGATCATTGCCGCCGTCAGCGCCCGGAACACGACCCGGAACGGTTCCACCGCCACTTGACATTGACCGCTGGCGCTATCCAGCAGACACAGCCCGGTATAAAAAGTGACCGCGCGTCCCGCCGCCCGTCGTAGTTGCGCCGCTGCCCGCAAGTGGTCGCCGGGCTTGCCGATCACCTCGCCATCCAGTTCCGCGACCTGGTCCGAACCGATCACCAGCGCCGCCGTTTCGCGCTGGGCGACCGCGCGGGCTTTCATTTCCGCCAGCCGTGCCGTCAGCGTCGTCGCCGGTTCGTCGGGCTGGCGGGTTTCATCGGTGTCCGGCGCCCGGACGGCGAACGGCAACGCCAGCCGCGCCAGCAGCTCGCGACGGAATGGCGAAGTGGAAGCGAGAATCAGACGACGGCCATCGGGCAGGGTTTCGGGCATGGCGGCAGCGTGGCGAACAGGTTGGAAATCTGGACAATTATGCGGAATCTGGCTTTATTTTGACAGAAATCGAGCATGCCTATATTATTCCGCGCCTTATGCAAATCCCAACGCTTCCCGACCGGATCGACCCCTGGCAACTGGCCGCCGAGAACGGGCGGCTGGATGGCGAGTTGCGGTTGGCGGCGCTGCCGCGGTTGGCCGCTTTGCTCGAACATGCCGACGGCACGGTCAGCGTGGCATTGGCGGCGGGGGTTGACGAGCAAGGGCTGCGTTTCATTGAGGGCTCGCTGCAAACCGAGGTCGAACTGATTTGCCAACGTTGCCTGAGTCCGCTGCGGCTGCCGTTGCGGGTGGCGGTCAGCTTGGCGTTGATACGCGCCGAGTCCGAATCTGAGTTCGCCCGCCTGCCCAGTCAGCGCGAGCCGCTGCTGGCCGCTAGCGCCGACCTGGTCGTCGCCGATCTAGTGGAAGACGAGCTGTTGTTGGCTTTGCCGCAGATTCCCCGCCATCGGGATGCGCGCGAATGCGAGGCCGCCGGTTATCATGCGCCGCCGCCCAGCGGGCCGGCATTGGAAGCCGGGCAACCTCGAGCCTTCGCGGCGCTAGCGTCCCTGTTGCAAGATTCCAAGAGGAGCAATTGAGTCATGGCCGTACAGAAATCCCGTAAAAGCCCCTCCAAGCGCGGCATGCGCCGCGCCCACGACGCCCTGACTGCGGCCACGCTATCGACGGATCGCACTTCCGGCGAACTGCATCGCCGCCACCACGTCACGCCGAACGGCTTTTATCGCGGCCGCAAGGTTATCAGTGAGCCCGCCGCAGTCGATAGCGAAGACTAATCGTCGTGCCGCCCCGCCTGCCGGATTGCTCCGTTATCCAGCTCGACCCATGAGCAAACCGTTGACCATCGCCCTGGATGGCATGGGCGGCGATGTCGGTCCCGACATGGTCGTGCCCGCCGCTTTGCGCGTGCTTGAGACCGCCGGTGATGCGTTGCGCCTGATCCTGGTCGGGCAGGAGGACGTGCTGTCGGCCGCTCTGTTCAGGTTCAAGCCAGCGGGGCACCCCCGAATCGTCATCCGCCATGCCTCGCAGTTGGTGAGCATGGGTGAGTCGCCAGCCCAGGCCTTGCGCGTCAAGAAAGACTCCTCGATGCGAGTGGCGATCAACTTGGTCAAGCAAGGCGAAGCCGACGCTTGCGTCAGTGCCGGTAACACCGGCGCGCTGATGGCGACCGCCCGTTTCGTGCTCAAGACCCTGCCTGGTATCGATCGCCCCGCCATCTGTACCACCTTGCCGACCGTGCGCGGCCAGACTCGGATGCTCGATTTAGGCGCCAATGTCGACAGCAAGGCTGAGCATCTGCTGCAATTCGCGGTGATGGGTTCGGTGTTGGCGACTGTCAACGGTATCGAGCGGCCGCGAGTCGCTTTGCTGAATATCGGCGAGGAAGATATCAAGGGCAACGAACAGGTTAGGGAGGCCGCCCGACTACTGATGGCCAGCGATCTCAATTACGTTGGTTTTGTGGAAGGCGACGGTGTCTATCTGGAGGACGTGGATGTGGTGGTCTGCGACGGCTTCGTCGGCAACGTCGCGCTCAAGAGCAGCGAGGGCGTGGCCCGGTTGATCCGTCATTACATGACGCAGGAATTCAAGCGAAACCTGCTGACCCGGTTGGCTGGGCTGGTTGCCTTGCCGGTGCTGCGAGCCTTCGGCCGTCGAATCGATCCCCGCCGCTACAACGGTGCCAGCCTGCTCGGCTTGCAGGGTATCGTGATCAAGAGCCACGGTGGTGCCGACGCCCTGGCGTTTGCCAATGCCATTGGGGTGGCGATGCTGGAAGTCGAGCAAGCGGTACCGCGGCGTATCGATGCCCATTTGGCCGCCCTACACGCCGCGAGGCAAGCGCTTTGAACAACGCCAGAATCATCGGAACCGGCGGCTATCTACCGGAAAAGGTACTAACCAACGCCGATCTCGAGCAGATGATCGAGACCACGGCGAACTGGATCGTCGAGCGGACCGGTGTCGAGGAACGCCATGTCGCCGCCCCTGGGGAAACCACCTGCGACTTGGCTGAGCAGGCTTCCCGTCACGCGCTGGAGGCCGCCGGTATCGAGGCACGCGATATCGATCTGATCGTGCTGGGCACCACCACGCCGGATCATGTGTTTCCCAGTGTGGCCACGCAGTTGCAGCATCGATTGGGTTGCCACGGTGGCCCCGCTTTCGACGTACAGGCGGTTTGCACCGGTTTCGTTTACGCCATGGACATCGCCCGGCGTTTCATCGCCACCGGCGCGACGCGGCGGGCGCTGGTGGTGGGGGCGGATACCTTCACCCGCATCATCGACTGGCAGGATCGCGGTACCTGCATCCTGTTCGGTGACGGCGCCGGCGCGGTGGTGCTGGAAGCGACGGACGAACCAGGGATCATCGATAGCCGGCTGCACGCCGACGGCCGCTATAAGGAGTTGTTGTGGGTACCGGCCGGTGTATCCAGCGGTTACGACCAGACTCAGCGGAATGCCGCTTTTGTGGAGATGCGTGGCAGCGAAGTCTTCAAAGTAGCGGTTCACACCCTGAAGGAAATCGCCGAACAAATCTTGACCGCCAACGGTATGACGGTTGCCGACGTAAACTGGCTCATTCCGCATCAGGCCAATCGCCGGATCTTGGCGGCCACCGCCAAGCGCCTGGGTTTGCCCGAGGAGCGGATGGTGGATTGTGTGCGGCTGCACGGCAACACTTCGGCGGCTTCGGTGCCGCTGGCGCTGGATGTGGCGGTGCGTGATGGACGCATTCAGCGGGGAGATATCCTGCTGCTGGAAGGTTTCGGCGGCGGGTTCACCTGGGGCGCGGTCCTGCTGAGGTATTGAACGCGATGGAGGTTTCACGATGACGACACTGGATGGCGAAATCGCACTGGTGACCGGCGCCAGCCGCGGCATCGGCCAAGCCGTCGCCCGTGAACTGGGACGGCGAGGCGCGACCGTGATCGGTACCGCGACCACGCAGGCCGGCGCTGAAGCGATCGATCGGGATTTGCGTGCTCTTGACGTCAAGGGGCGCGGGTTGTGTTTGGATGTCACCGATCCGATAGCCGTGGATGCAGCGCTCAAAGCGGTGGCCCAGGAATTCGGCGCGCCGACCATCCTGGTCAATAACGCCGGCATCACGCGCGACAATCTGTTGCTGCGGATGAAGGAAGACGAGTGGACGAGTGTTCTCGACACCGACCTGACTTCAGTTTACCGGCTGAGCAAGGCGGTGTTGCGGGGGATGATGAAAGCCCAGCGTGGGCGCATCATCAGCATCACCTCGGTGGTCGGTGCCACCGGTAGCGCCGGGCAGGCCAATTACGCCGCGGCTAAAGCGGGTATCATTGGTTTCACCAAGTCGCTGGCGCGCGAGGTCGGTTCCCGCAATATCACCGTCAACGCCGTGGCGCCGGGTTTGATCGATACCGATATGACCCGTGCGCTGCCGGAAGCGCAGCGTCTGTCTCTGGTGGAGTCGATTCCACTGCAACGGTCGGGTGAGCCGCGGGATGTCGCCAATGTGGTGGCGTTTCTGGCGTCGGCGGACGCGGACTATGTCACGGGAGCGACCCTGCATGTCAATGGCGGCATGTTCATGGCCTGACGGTGTTGGCGGCTAGAATGAATGGCATCCGCGCCGGAATTTTCCATACAATACCCTGCGGCAATGCCATGGTTGTCCGGGTTCACAACGAGGAAACAAACTATCATGACTGACATCAGCAACATCGAAGCCCGCGTCAAAAAGATCATCATCGAGCAACTGGGGGTGAAGGAAGAGCAGGTCACCAACGAAGCCTCTTTCGTGGAAGACCTCGGCGCCGATTCCTTGGATACCGTGGAACTGGTCATGGCGCTTGAAGAGGAGTTTGAGCTGGAGATCCCCGACGAAGACGCCGAAAAAATCACCACGGTGCAACAGGCCATTGATTATATCTCGTCCCATAACGGTTAAAGGTGTCAGTCCCGTACCGATCAAAATCCGTCGCCGCGGTTGCCCTCGCCGGGTTCCGCGGTTTTGTTTTGTCGGTGCAGCGTACAAGAGGGTAGCTTTGTGGCCAAGCGGCGAGTGGTAGTAACGGGCATGGGTATTGTGTCCCCGGTCGGCAGCACCGTGGAAACCGCCTGGGCGAACATCCTGGCTGGCCGCAGCGGGATCGGACCGGTCACCGCTTTCGATGCCAGCCATTTTCCGGTACGCATCGGCGGGCCGGTCAAGGATTTTCAGGTCGAGCAGTACCTGAATCCGAAAGAAGCCAAGAAGATGGATTTCTTCATTCATTACGGTATCGGCGCGGCGGTGCAGGCGATCCGGGATTCCGGGCTGGAGATCACCGAAGCCAACGCCGAGCGGGTGGGTACTTTTATCGGTTCGGGAATCGGCGGTCTGCCGGGCATCGAGGAAGGTCATTCGGCGTTCCTGAAAGGTGGCCCGCGTCGGCTGACGCCGTTTTTCGTGCCGCGCAGCATCATTAACATGATATCGGGCAACCTGTCCGTGCTGTACGGGATTAAAGGTCCGAACCTGGCGGTGGTGACTGCCTGCACCACCGGTACCCATAGTATCGGCTTGGCCGGGCGATTGATCGCCTACGGCGATGCCGACGTGATGCTGGCCGGCGGCGCGGAGATGGCAACCACACCCACCGGTTTGTGCGGCTTCGCGGCCGCGCGCGCGCTGTCGATACGCAACGACGAGCCGGAAAAAGCCAGTCGGCCATGGGATAAGGATCGCGACGGTTTCGTGTTGAGCGACGGTGCCGGTGTGGTGATGTTGGAAGAATACGAACATGCCAAGCGGCGTGGTGCGCGCATCCACGCTGAACTGATCGGCTTTGGCATGAGCGGCGACGCCTACCACATGACGCTGCCATCGCCCAACGGCGACGGCGCGCGGCGGGCGATGCTCAACGCCCTGCGCGATGCGGAAATTGCTCCCGAAGACGTGGATTACATCAACGCCCACGGCACATCCACGCCAGCTGGCGACAAAATCGAAAGCGACGCCGCCAAGGCGGTGTTTGGCGATCATGCCCATCAGTTGGCGATGAGTTCGACCAAATCGATGACTGGTCACCTGCTGGGCGCCGCCGGTGGAGTGGAAGCAATTTTCTCGGTGCTGGCCATCCGCGATCAGGTGGCGCCGCCCACCATCAATCTGGACGAACCGGAGCCGGGTTGCGATTTGAACTACGTCCCTCACCAGACGCAGGAACGGCGGGTCCGGGTGGCATTGTCCAATTCCTTCGGTTTCGGCGGCACCAACGGCACGGTGGTGTTCCGCGCGCTGGATTGACCGCGCTCCTTGTCGTTGCTCTCTCGCCGGCCTGTTCGAATTCTTTCGGCGTTGCCTGCGGCCTCGTCCGATCCAGGATGGGAAAGGCTGGAGACCGTTCCCGTTCTTCGCGGGCAAACCAAGGATCGGGCGTAAGGAATGCGTTTTTCCGCTCGGCTTCTTCTCTCGCTGTCGATTTTAGCGGTGCTGGTCGCTGGCGCGGCGTTGTATGGAATTCACGCCGATTATCGTCGGTTTCTCGACGCGCCGCTTGGCGTACCCACGGGCGGTTTGGTGCTGGAAGTGAAGCCGGGTATGGGGATCGGCACGATCGCCCAGGAGTTGCGGCGACAGCCAGGCCTGTTGCGTTCGACGTTCTATCTGGAAACCTACGCCCGATTCAATGGCTTGGCGCCTCGCCTCCAGATTGGCGAATACGCCCTTACGCCGGGGATGACTCCGCGCAATTTGCTTGAACGAATCGCGACCGGTCAAGTGATCCAATATCCGTTGACCGTGGTCGAGGGCTGGACCTTCCATCAGTTACGACAGGCGCTGGCGGCGCATCCCAAGATCGCGCAGACCCTGCGGGAAGCGAGCGATGCCGAGATCATGGCGCGCCTGGATCGGCCGGGGCGGCATCCCGAGGGCTGGTTTTTCCCGGATACCTATCATTTTCCAGCTGGCTTCACCGACGAAGCATTTCTGCGGCGGGCGCTGGCGGCGATGGAGCAGCATTTGGCGCGGGCATGGAACCAACGCGCCGCCGATCTGCCGCTGGATGATCCGTATCAGGCCCTGATCCTGGCATCGATCATCGAAAAGGAAACCGGACTGGCGGCGGAGCGGCCCGCCATTGCTGGGGTGTTCGCGCGGCGCCTGCGATCGGGGATGTTGTTACAGACCGATCCGACGGTGATTTACGGTTTGGGCGCGGCATTCGATGGTGATCTTCGCCGTCGCGATCTGGTCACCGATACCCCTTACAATACCTATACGCGCAAGGGCTTGCCTCCGACGCCGATCGCTCTGCCGGGGGCAGGCGCGCTGGAGGCCGCCGTCCATCCGGCGGACGGCGACGCCTTGTATTTCGTGGCCGATGGTCAGGGTGGTCATGTATTTTCCAAGACCTTGAATGAGCATAACCAGGCGGTCAGACGCTATCAGTTACGAGAGAGATGAGATGTCGGGCCGATTGGTGACGGTCGATGGCGGTGAGGGTGCCGGTAAAACCACCCAAATCGGGTTCATGCGTGAGTATCTGGAGCGGCGAGGTTACCGGGTGGTGACGACGCGCGAGCCAGGTGGCACGTCACTGGGTGAGGAAATTCGTGCCCTGTTGCTTGGACATCGCGATGGCGGCATGACGCTGGCGGCGGAGACCTTGCTGATGTTTGCCGCCCGCGCCGAACATTTGGCAAAAATAATTCGACCAGCGCTGGCCACCGGTTGCTGGGTGTTGTGTGACCGTTTTACCGACGCCACCTATGCCTATCAGGGTGGCGGCCGTGGCCTACCTCTGGAGCGGATCGCGGTGCTGGAGGATTGGGTGCAGGGTGAACTGCGTCCCGATCTGACCCTGCTACTTGATGTACCGATCGCGACTGGGCTAATGCGGGCTGGGCGACGCGGCGTGGCGGATCGCTTCGAACGGGAAGATGTGGATTTTTTTGAGCGAGTTCGGGCGATATACCTGGAACGGGCCGCCCGCGAGCCCGACCGTTACCGGGTCGTGGACGCCAGCCAATCGGTCGAGGCGGTGCGAGCCGAAGTGGAAACCATGCTAGCCAAGTGGCTGGAGAGTGGCTGATGGACTCGCGTCTCCCCTGGCATCGCGAGCAGTGGCAACAAGTTCAGCAACGACGCAGTGCTCGCCGTTTGCCGCACGCGTTGTTGTTGGTCGGTCCGCCCGGGTTGGGCAAGGGCTTATTTGCCCGCCAGCTGGCGCAAGCACTGCTGTGCGCAGCGCCGACCGCCGAGGGAGAGTTCTGCGGTCAATGCCGGAGTTGTTGGTTGTTTCAGGCAGGTAGCCATCCCGATTACAGTTCGGTGCGGCCGCTCGAAGAGGGCAAGGTCATCAAGATCGATCAGGTACGCGAATTGTGCGCTTTTCTTGGCTATACCGCACAGTACGGCGGTTACAAAATCGCCCTGCTGGAGCCGGCTGATCGCCTCAACGGCAATGCCGCCAATAGCCTGCTGAAGACGTTGGAAGAGCCGCAAGGTACCTGTCTGTTGCTATTGGTGACCGCTTGGCCGGCGCGCTTGCCCGCCACCGTGCGCAGTCGTTGTCAGCGGTTGAGCTTCGGGATGCCGTCGCCGATGCTGGCCGTTCCCTGGTTGGCCGCGCGGGTGACGGAGGGTCCCGACCCGCAAACGTTACTCGATTGGACCGGTGGTGCCCCGTTGGCGGCGCTGGCCTATGCCGACGAGGGGCACTGGCGCCGGCGGCGGGAACTGGCTGAAGGTTACGAGCAGGTATCGGTGGCTCGGGCCGACCCGATATTGGTTGCGGAAAGCTGGCTGAAGGAGAGCCTGACCGAAAATCTGCGCTGGCTGATCGGTTGGCATACCGATCTGATTCGGCTTAAGATGAATCCCGAACCGCCGCGTCTGAATAATGTCGATTTAGATGACATGTTACGGTGTTGGGTCGATCGATACCCATTGCGTGTCCTGTTCGAGCGTTTGGACGCGGCGATCCAGTTGTACACTTTATGCACGACCACGCAAGCCAACGCGCAACTGCTACTGGAAGCGTTTCTCGCTGGCGGCGCGGATCCTTGTTGAGATCATTCTTGGCGTCTTGCCGACGCGGTTTACCGGAGGCCGAACGATATGGCGGGTCCACGACAAGGTGTCATTTCCCTCGCCATCAAGGACAAGGCGATGCTGCATGCCAGCTATATGCCCTTTATCAACGGGGGAGGGATTTTCATCCCGACCGAGAAATCCTTTGAACTGGGTGACGAGGTGTTTCTGTTGCTCACTTTGCTGGAGGACCCGGAGCGCTTTGCCATCACCGGCAAGGTAACCTGGATCAATTACCGGACCACACCGGGTGGTCGGCAGATGGGGGTTGGCATTCAGTTCGGTGGCGTGGAGGGAGCCAATCTGCGAAAGAAGGTCGAAGCATTGCTGGCCGGTTATACCCGCGCCGAGCAAATGACCAACACCATGTAGGCGCGCTGACGAACGATGTTGGTCGATTCTCACTGCCATCTGGACCGGCTTGATCTGGAGCGTTCCGGCGGCTTGGCCGGCATCATGGAGACTGCCGTGGCGCACGGCGTGACCCGGTTGCTGAGCGTGGCGACGGATTTGGAAAGTTGGCCGGCGCTGGCCCGGTTGACCGAACCCTATCCGCAAATCGCGTTGTCGGTGGGGGTGCACCCCAGCGAGGACGGTGGGCGTGCCCCAACGAAGGCGGAGCTGACGGCGCTGGGCCGCGAAGCACGGGTGGTGGCCATCGGCGAAACCGGGCTGGATTACTACTACGGCGCCGACAGCGCCGACCGCCAGCGGGACTGGTTCCGCGTTCACATCGCCGCCGCTCGGGAACTGGGTAAGCCGCTGATCGTGCATACTCGCGCCGCCCGCGCCGATACCCTGCGTGTCTTGGAGGAGGAAGGTGCGGCCGAGGTCGGCGGGGTGCTGCATTGTTTCACCGAGGACTGGGCCATGGCGGAACAAGCGCTGGCCTTGAACTTTCACGTCTCGTTTTCCGGCATCGTCACCTTCAAGAACGCCCAGCAGATTCAGGAGGTGGCCCGGCGCCTGCCGGCTGAACGGTTGCTGGTGGAAACCGACTCGCCCTATCTGGCGCCGGTTCCGCATCGGGGTAAACCCAACCAGCCGGCTTGGGTCCGCCATGTGGCCGAATTCGTCGCCGGCTTGCGCGGCGAGCCGCTGGAGCGGGTGGCCGCGACCACCACCGCCAATTATGGTCGGCTATTCGGAGTAACGGTGGAGGCGGAGTAAGGTGGATGTTTCGGAACTGCGCGACCGGATTCGTCGCTGCCTGCACCCGACTCACCAATTGGACACGATCACCGGCGATCATGCGGTGGCGGGGCTGGAACGCGAAGAACGGACCTTGATGCCGGCGGCGGTGCTGGTGCCGCTGGTGGAGCGGCCCGAAGGGTTGACCGTGCTGCTGACCCAGCGCACGGCGCATCTGGAGCATCATGCCGGCCAGATCAGCTTTCCAGGCGGTCGCGCCGAGGAGCATGATCGTAGTCCGGTGGAAACCGCGCTGCGCGAGGCGGAGGAAGAAATCGGCTTGCATCGCCGGTCTGTCAGGGAGATCGCCGGCTTTCTCGATTTGTACCAGACCGTGACCGGGTTCTTGGTCACGCCGGTGGTGGGTTTCGTCGAACCCCCATTCGATTTGACGCTGGATGCATTCGAAGTGGCCGAGGCCTTCGAGGTGCCGCTGGCGTTTGTGCTCGATCCCCGCCACCACGAGTATCGCAGCATGTACTACAAGGGTCAGCAGCGGCGCTACTATGTGATTCCGTACGAGAACCGCTTCATTTGGGGGGCGACCGCCGCCATGCTAGTCGGGTTCGCCCGGCGACTAAGGAGTCCGCTGTTGTCCTGAAAGGGAGGCATCGCTGCTCGCGCCCCGATGGTGGACGAACTGCCGCAGCAGGAACTCCTCGTCGAGTGGGGTCAGATCGAACAGCAGACTAGCCTGTTCGACGGTTTTCAGCGTGCAATGCCCCCCCTGGTCAGCGATCCAGAGAAACGCCCGACGCAACGCCTCGCCCTCGGGGATGAGCGGTCTCATGGCGGTCTCCCGTGTTCCCTTTCAAGCCATTATACACCCAGCAGTTTTCCGGTCATTGCCGCCTGAACGGTAGCATCCGGTACAGAAAACGGTCGCGGTCGAACAGGTGGTGCTTGAGGCCGAGGCCGACGTGCCAGGCGATGAACACCACTGCGGCGTAGCCGACGAGAATGTGCAGCAGCCGCGCCAGCGTCGCAAGCCAAGCCTGTTTGCCGATGGGATCGGGCAGCATGTAGACGCCGAACAGCTTGATCCCGTAACCGCCGGCCATGACGAACAGGTACCCACTGATCGGCAGCAGGAACATGCAACCGTACAGCAGCATTTCGTTACGGTGGGAAATCGCCCGCTCGGCCGGCGACAGGGTGGGTGCCCAGTCCGGCAAGGGCGTGGTCTTGCGCCAGATCCACCGTGCCAGCGCCAGCGCCAGCAGCACCAGGCCGATGGATTTGTGCCAGTTGTAGTAGTCGTTCGGATTCAGGCCGAACAGCGCGCTGTCCCGCCCAAGGCGGGTCATGATGTTGGCGCTGAGGTACTGCCAGACGAACAGCAGAAATACCGCCCAATGCAGGAAGCGGGTCACCGTGCCGTACTGGTCGGCTGAATTTTTGAACGGCATGACTGAATCCTCGTCGGGTGAATTTAAGGGGATGCGGAACAGCGGGTTTCCGCCCAAGCTATTCCATCGTGCCACCAGCTCGCAGCCACTCGTCCAGAAAACCATCGCACCAGCGATCCAGCGCCGCGTCGTGGCGGGCGTGGTGGCCGCGCTGTTCGATCGCCGATTGCGCGCCGGGCGCGGCCAGTTCCTTAGCCCCTTCCACCAGCCACACGTCCAGAATTTTCTGGTTCACTTCCGGGTGAAACTGCACTCCGAAGGCGTGGGTGCCGTAGCGGTAGGCTTGATGCGGGAAGCGTTCGCCGGCGGCCAGCAATTCGGCGCCGGCCGGCAGCTCGAAGCCTTCGTGGTGCCAGTGATAGACGTGCAGTGGAGATTCGAACACGGCTTGGCCGGCGGCGGTGGGTTGTACCGGGAAATAGCCGATTTCCGCCAGTCCAGCCGGGTGCGGTTTGACCGCCGCCCCCAGCGCTCGCGCCAGTAGTTGCGCGCCCAAACAAATACCCAGAAACGGGCGGCCGGACGCCAGCGCGGTGGGAATCCAGTCCAGTTGCGCCCGAATGCCTGGTAACTTGTCGTCATCGTTGGCGCTCATCGGCCCGCCAAACACCACCGCTCCAGCGTAGCCGTCCATGCCGACCGGTAGCGGTTGGCCGGATTGCGGGTAGCAATAATCGGTCTGGTAGCCGCGCTCCCGCAGCTTGCGGCCGCAGCGGCCGGCGCCGCCATCGGCGGTTTGCATCACCAGCAACAGGCGGGGGAGTTCACTCATCGTGCTCGTCCTTCATGGTGACTTGCCGGTAATCCTTCAGCGTTTCGGCGATCAGGAACGCCAGTTCCAGGCTCTGCGAAGCGTTCAGGCGCGGGTCGCATTGGGTGTGATAGCGGTCGGCCAGACCTTGTTCGGTGATGGCTTGGGCGCCGCCCAGACATTCGGTGACATCCTGGCCGGTCAGCTCGAAGTGCATTCCGCCAGGATAGCTGCCCTCGGCGCGGTGGATGGCGAAAAAGCACCGCACTTCGTCGAGAATGCGGGCAAAGGGTCGGGTTTTGTAGCCGGTGCTGGCCTCCAGGGTATTGCCGTGCATTGGATCGCAGGACCAGATGACTTGTCGCCCCTCGCGTTGGACCGCGCGGATCAATGGCGGCAGAGCGGTGTCGATCCGGTCCGCGCCCATGCGACTGATCAGGGTCAGCCGGCCCGGTCGGTCATCAGGGTTCAGCACGTCCAGCAGGCGTAGCAGCGTGTCGGGGTCGGTGCTCGGCCCCAGCTTGAGGCCGATCGGGTTGGCGATGCCACGGGCGAATTCGATGTGGGCGCCGTCCAATTGCCGGGTGCGTTCGCCGATCCACGGCAAATGCGTCGAACCGTCGTACCATTCTCCGGTCACCGGTTCGCGTCGAGTCAGCGCCTGCTCGTAGCCCAGCAGCAGTGCTTCGTGCGAGGTGTAGAACTGCACTTGTCGTACCTGCGGGCCGGTGGCGGCGTCCAGGCCGCAGGCGCGTATGAACGCCAGCGTTTCGCTGATCCGGTCGGCGAGATCGCGGTAACGCGCACCTTGGGGGCTGGCGCGCAGAAAATCCAGATTCCATTGCTGGACCCGGTGCAGGTCGGCGAAGCCACCCTGCGCCAACGCCCGCAGCAGGTTCAAGGTTGCCGCCGACTGCGAGTAGGCGCGTAGTTGGCGGCGTGGGTCGGGCCGGCGTGCTTCCGGGGTGAAATCGAGAGCATTGACGATGTCGCCCCGATAACTGGGTAGCTTGATCCCATCGCGGGTTTCGGTCGGGGCACTGCGAGGCTTGGCGAACTGGCCCGCCATCCGTCCGACCTTGACCACCGGACAGGCGGCGGCAAAAGTCAAGACCACCGCCATTTGCAGCAGTACCCGAAAGGTGTCGGTGATGGCGCGGTCGTGAAAGTCGGCGAAGCTCTCGGCGCAGTCGCCGCCTTGTAGCAGAAACGCCCGGCCGGCGGCGACTTCGGTCAGTTGTTGGCGCAAGGTTTCGATTTCGCCGGCGAACACCAGTGGCAGCGAGTGCGCCAGGCGTTGCTCGACCTCAGCCAGCGCTGCCGGGTCGTCGTAGTCCGGTAATTGCGCCGCCGATTTATTCCGCCAGCTTGCCGGGGTCCAGGGAGGCTGGGCGTGTTGCATGAGTTGAGACATCGGTACGTCCGAAAGTTGCGTATGATTGGGTTTACCGGCCCGAATCGGGCGGAGGCGAACCGGCCCGGCAAAATTAAAATAACCGTTGCGAAGGCACAATGACCCACGAACAATTTCCTGACGATCCGGCGTGACGGCGCCAATCCGCCAGCAAAACCGCCAGCAAAAATAACTCTCGTGCGTCCATTATGGTTAACTCGTTGATTACTTGGTATCCCTCGCCTTATCTGCTCCTGGTGCTGACTACATTGTTCTGGTCCGGCAATTTTGTGCTGGGTCGGGCGGTGCACACGGTGTTTTCGCCATTCACCCTGTCGTTCTGGCGCTGGGCGGTGGCGTTGGCGATCCTATTGCCGTTCGTCTGGGGTTCGCTGAGTGAGCAGAGAGTGCTACTGCGTCGCCACGGGCCGATTCTGCTGCTACTCAGCGTGCTCGGTGTGGTCAACTTCAATACCTTCGTCTACATCGGCCTCCAGTCCACCACCGCCACCAATGCCGTCATCATGCTGTCGATCACGCCGGTGTTGATCGTGGCGCTGTCGTTCCTGCTGCTGCGCCAGACTGTGACCCGCTGGCAGGCATTGGGCATTCTGGTGTCGTTGGCGGGGGTATTGGCGATCGTTGCTCGCGGCGATGTTCAGGCGCTGCTGACGTGGCGGATCAATGCCGGCGATCTGTGGATTCTGGCGGCGGTGGTCAGTTGGGCGCTGTACTCGGTTTGCCTGCGCTGGCGGCCAGCGGGACTCAAGCCGCTGACCTTTCAGGCCGCGACCATGGTGATCGGGATAATCGTGCTGACGCCGCTGTACGGCTGGGACTTGGCGCACGAGCGTTTTGTCGCCGTGAACACCGCGACCATGGCCAGCATTGGGTATTTGGCGCTGTTCCCCTCGATCCTCGCCTACATCTTCTGGAATCGGGCGGTGGCGGAACTGGGCGCCAATCGAGCCGGGCAATTCCTGCACCTGATGCCGGCCTTCGGCGCGGTGCTGTCGATGATCTTTCTGGGCGAACGGTTGTACGTGTTTCACGCCGCCGGCATCGGTTTGATCGGGTTGGGGATCTGGCTGGCGACAGTGTACGGGCGAAAATCGGGTTGAGAAGGATGAGTGTCGTTTCCTTGGGGTCCGATGGGAAAAATTCGCCCGTCGCGGCTGAGTCGGCATTCTCGCGATGGGTGGCGAAATACGGCGCTGGGTTCGCGCGATGCAGCCGTGGAATTGTGTCGGAACCGCGCAATTCGACAGCCACTCTGGTGGAAACTATAGTAACCCAGTAACCCAGGGGTTCCGTCGGCGGCGGTGTGCGTCCTCAGCCGGCGGCCGGCCCGGTTCTTCATCTTCATCCGGTTTCGTCAGCACTTCACATAAGGAAGCTGTCCATGTCCGTTCCCAGCAATCTGCCGGCCTGGCAAGAACTGAAAGCCCATCATGCCGCTATCGCCGATCTGCATCTGCGTGATCTATTCGCCGCCGACCCGGGGCGTTTCGCCAGGTTCTCCCGGCGGTTCGGCGATCTGCTGGTCGATTTTTCCAAGCACCGCATCACCGAGGAAACCTTGCGCCTGTTGGCCGAGTTGGCCCGTCAGGCGGGAGTACCCGCCTGGGCCGAGCGGATGGGCGACGGCGAGATGATCAACCACACCGAACGCCGTTCCGTGCTGCATGTCGCCCTGCGCAACCGCGGCAACCGGCCGATCCTCGTCAACGGGCAGGACGTGATGCCGGGCGTGAACGAGGTGCTGGAGCACATGCGCAAGTTCTCCGAGCAGGTTCGGCGCGGCAAGTGGCGTGGCCACACCGGCAAGCGCATCCGCGATGTGGTCAACATCGGCATCGGCGGTTCCGATCTCGGGCCGAAGATGGTTTGCCAGTCGCTGGAGCCCTACGGCGATCCGACCTTGCGGATGCACTTCGTTTCCAATGTGGACGGCGCGCACATCAGTCACGTACTGGCCGATTGTGATCCGGAAAGCACCTTGTTCATCGTTGCCTCCAAGACCTTCACCACCCAGGAGACCATGACCAATGCGCATACCGCCCGCGCCTGGCTGATCAAGGAATTGGACGACGAGTCGGCGGTGGCCAAGCACTTCGTGGCGGTGTCCACCAACGCCGCCGGAGTGAGCAAGTTCGGCATCGATACCGCCAACATGTTCGAGTTCTGGGATTGGGTCGGCGGGCGCTATTCCCTGTGGTCGGCCATCGGCCTGCCGATCATGGTTTATCTCGGCGTGGATCAGTTCATCGAACTGCTCGAAGGCGCGCATGAGATGGACGAGCATTTCCGCACCGCGCCGCCGGAGGAAAATCTACCGATGATCCTGGCGCTGCTCGGCGTCTGGTACATCGACTTTTTCGGCGCCGACAGCCAGGTGACGCTGGTTTACGACGATTACCTGCGCTCGTTGCCCGACTATCTGCAACAACTGGACATGGAGAGCAACGGCAAGTCCATCGACCGGGACGGTCAGGCGGTTCAGGTCAAGACCGGACCGATTCTGTGGGGTGGCTTGGGGAACAACGGTCAGCATGCGTTCTACCAACTGCTGCATCAGGGGACGCATCTGGTGCCGGCGGATTTTCTCGCCCCCGCGCACAGCCCCAATCCCATCGGCGACCATCACCCGATCCTGTTGGCCAACTGCCTGGCGCAGGCCGAGGCGCTGATGGTGGGCAAGACCGAGGCGCAGGCCCGCGCCGAACTGGAAAAACAGGGATTGAGCGGCGAGGCGCTGGAGCAGTTGTTGCCTTATAAAGTTTTTCCCGGCAACCGGCCGAGCACCAGCCTGTTCTACCATCGCCTGACTCCGCGAGTGCTGGGCGCGCTGCTGGCGCTGTACGAGCATAAGGTGTTCACTCAGGGCGTGATCTGGAACATCAATTCCTTCGATCAATGGGGTGTGGAGTTGGGCAAGCAACTGGCCAACGCCATCCTGCCGGAGTTGAAGGGCGAGCGGCCGGCGGCCGGTCACGATGCATCGACTCTTGGCCTGATCAACTTCTGCCACGAGGGGGATTGATATTCGAGGGGCGGTGTTGGCACGCCGCGCGTTACCGACGCCGCCCCAGTCATTGGCGTGATGAATCGCCGCGTTGGCCTCGACCGAGGGCAGCCGGGATTTGCAGTCCAGATCACGCGGGTTGACCGCGCGGCTGGGTCAGTAAGACTTTTTCTGCTCGGCCTTGCGTTCGATGGCCTGACCGGCGGACTTCAGATCCTGACCGGCCCCCTTGACGGTGTTGCAGCCGCTCAGACCGGCGCCGGTCAGGCACAGGGATGCGGCGAATAACCCCAGGATCAAACTGATGGGTTTATGCTTCATGGGATGGACTCTCAATGCATTTGCATAACTAGCGAACAACTGGTTTACGGGTCGCTCCGGGCCATCGGTGATGGCGAGGTGAATAACTTGGTGCGATCGCTCCCGCCGTGATTGCGCGCGACCGCGCGGTGCATGAACCTCCCAGCGCTTTGGGTGCTGACGATGACGTATGATGCTTTTATACTCAACTTTCATCAAACGTTCATCTGTCCACAATAAAACCATGATCAGGAGGACAACCCGATGCTTGGAGAGAGCCACGATCTGTTCCACGAATTCCCCGAATACAAGGATCGCATCGCCGAGTTGAAGGCCGCCGATTCCAGGTTCGCCGAGCTATACGACGAGTATCATGTGGTCAACGGCGAAGTGGAACGTATCGAGTTGCAGATCGAGACACCCTCGGACTTC
>WBZT01001393.1_pt1 | contig 17781 bp, 18 predicted proteins | sample 5204241 | NCBI WGS metagenome assembly WBZT01 (sample SAMN12344358, study PRJNA552823) | activated sludge metagenome | biome: Activated sludge suspended growth; feature: Nitrification reactor; material: Wastewater; isolation source: activated sludge from nitrification reactor of wastewater...
GCTCCGTCATTGCGAGGAGCGAAGCATGCGGCACTCCCCTGCTCCGTCATTGCGAGGAGCGAAGCATGCGGCACTCCCCTGCTCCGTCATTGCGAGGAGCGAAGCGACGCGGCAATCTCTTATGTGGCTTCATCCGACCCAAGCCCCTTCCACCCTGGATTGCTTCACTGCGTTCGCAATGACGGAGTGAGGGGGGATTGCTTCACTGCGTTCGCAACGACGGAGTGAGGGGCATGGCGAGCGCAACCGGGTAATCCGTTCCTTGCGCCATCACAAAAAGGGAAACGCCCCGGCATTCCCACCCCCCGTCATCGCGAGGAGCGAAGCGATGTGGCGCTCCCCCGTCCCGTCATCGCGAGGAGCGAAGCGATGTGGCGCTCCCCCGTCCCGTCATCGCGAGGAGCGAAGCGATGCGGCACTCCCCCGTCCCGTCATCGCGAGGAGCGAAGCGATGCGGCACTCCCCTGCCCCGTCATCGCGAGGAGCGAAGTGATGTGGCACTCCCCTGTCCCGTCATTGCGAGGAGCGAAGTGATGTGGCACTCCCCTGTCCCGTCATTGCGAGGAGCGAAGCGACGCGGCAATCTTATGTGGCTTTCGTCCTACCCAAGCCGCTTCCCTTCCTGGCTTGCTTCACCGCGTTCGCGATGACGGGGTGAGGCGCGTGGTAACATCGGCGCCGTTCCTGTCCGGAAATGAACGGAAATGAAAAAAGCCGGCTGAAAAGCCGGCTTTTAGTTTTAACTTGGTGCCCAGGAGAGGACTCGAACCTCCACGCCCTTGCGAGCGCTAGGACCTGAACCTAGTGCGTCTACCAATTCCGCCACCTGGGCCAAGAAGGCGCGCATCTTAACGATCTACCCAATTTCATGTCAACGAAAAAAACATCTTCCAGAACCTCTTCCCCCGAATCGAAAACCGTGTCGGCCAGCCCGAAAACCGCCGCCCCGGCCGGCAAAAAGAAACCGTCGCGCGGCCAGAAGTCCCTGCGCTGGCAAGACCCCCATCTGGAACGCGAGCGCGCCAAGTACGGCCAGGCCCTGCCCAGCCGCGAGTTCCTCCTGCAACTGCTGGAGGAGGCCGGCGAGCCGGTGGAGCCGGACGACCTGGCCTTCCGCCTGGACATCGGGCCGGAGGAGGCCGAGGCCTTCACCGCCCGGCTGCGGGCCATGCAGCGGGACGGCCAGTTGCTGTTCAACCGGCGCGGCGCCCTCTGCCTGCCGGAGAAGATCGAGGTCAAGGCCGGCCGCGTGGAAGGCCACAAGGACGGCTTCGGCTTCTTCGTGCCGGACGACGGTTCCGGCGACATGGCCCTGCCGGAGAAGGAGATGCGCGGCGTGCTGCACGGCGACCGGGTCATGGTGCGCGAGCACGGCGTGGACCGGCGCGGCCGCAAGGAAGGCAAGGTGGTGGAGATCCTGGAGCGGGCCAACGCCACCCTGGTGGGCCGCCTGTACCGGGAGCGGGGCTACCAGTGGGTGGTGGCGGAGAACAAGAAGATCAGCCAGGACATCCTGATCCCCGATCACCAGGATCTGGGCGCCAGTTCCGGCAACGTGGTGATGGCGGAAATCGTCGAGCAGCCCACCCGGCACGCGCCGCCGGTGGGCAAGGTGATCCAGATCCTCGGCAACTACGCCGATCCGGGCATGGAGATCGAGATCGCCCTGCGCAAGCACGACCTGCCCCACGAGTTTTCCCAGGCGGTGCTGGCCCAGGCCAGGAAGCTGCCCAAGGGCGTGACCAAGAAGGACCTGGAGCCGGTGGACGGCCTGGCCCGCGAGGACATCCGCGACCTGCCCCTGGTGACCATCGACGGCGAGGATGCCCGGGACTTCGACGACGCCGTGTATTGCCAGCCGGAGGGGCGGGGTTTCCGCCTGTGGGTGGCCATCGCCGACGTGTCCCACTACGTGAGGCCGGGCGCGGCCCTGGACAGGGAAGGCTACGAGCGGGGCAACTCGGTCTACTTCCCGCGCCGGGTCATCCCCATGCTGCCGGAGGAACTGTCCAACGGCCTGTGCTCGCTGAATCCCAAGGTGGACCGGCTGTGCATGGTGTGCGAGATGGAGATCGCCAGCACGGGCAACATCAAGAAGCACCGCTTCTATCCGGCGGTGATGCATTCCAAGGCCCGCCTGACCTACACCCAGGTGTGGGACTGGCTGTCCGGCGCCGGCAAGCCGCCCGGGGACCAGGCCTGGCTGATGGAGCCGCTGCGGCACCTGCACAAGCTGTTCAAGGTGCTGCTGAAGGCGCGCGGCATCCGCGGCGCCATCGACTTCGAGACCCTGGAAACCAAGATGCTGTTCGACGCCCACGACAAGATCGAGCGCATCGTGCCCTCGTCCCGCAACGACGCCCACCGCCTCATCGAGGAATGCATGCTGGCGGCCAACGTGTGCGCCTCGGAGTTCCTGGCGAAGAAGAAGCACGCCGCCCTGTACCGGGTGCACGAGGGGCCCACGCCGGACAAGCTCAAGGCCCTGCAGGAGTTCCTGGCCGAGTTCGGCTTCTTCCTCACCGGCGGCGACGATCCCCACGCCAAGGACTACGCCGAGCTGCTGGGCAAGATCAAGGGCCGGCCGGACGAGCAGCTGCTGCAGACCGTGCTGCTGCGCTCCCTGCGCCAGGCCATCTACAGCCCGGACAACGTGGGCCACTTCGGCCTGGCCTACGAGGCCTACACCCATTTCACCTCGCCCATCCGCCGCTATCCGGACCTGCTGGTGCACCGGGCCATCAAGGCCTGCCTGAGGAACGAGACCTACAGCCCGGGCGACTGGTCGGCCGTGGGCATGCACTGCTCCATGACCGAGCGCCGGGCCGACGACGCCACCCGGGACGTGGTGGCCTGGCTCAAGTGCTACTACATGCAGGACAAGATCAACGCGGAGTTCGACGGCGTCATTTCCGCCGTGGTCAGCTTCGGCTGCTTCGTGGCCCTGAACGAGGTGTTCGTCGAGGGCCTGGTGCACGTCACCGACCTGGGCCAGGACTACTTCCACTTCGACGCCGCCCGCCACCAGATGATGGGCGAGCGCACCGGCACGCGCTACCGCCTGGGCGACAAGGTGCGCATCCGCGTGGTGAGCGTGGACATCGAGACCTCGCGCATCGACTTCGCCCTGGTGCGGGACGAGATTCCCGTGGTCAGGCCGGCGCCCCAGGGCGGGAAGCGCGGCGGCAAGCGGGGATGATGGACGTGGCCTTGATGAGAAGTCATGCGGATGGCCTGGGGTTTTTCCTGGATCGCCACGGCCCCGCGGGCCTCGCGATGACGTCGATGGGGCCGTCATTGCGAGGTGGCGAAGCCGACGCGGCAATCCAGGTTCTCGCCCGCAAGGTGATCGAATCCCGAGCCCGCGTTCAGGAGTTCAAGCCATGAGCCAGCGCCAGCTCATCCACGGCTTCCACGCCATCACCGCCCGCCTGCGCCATCATCCCGAGAGCATCCAGGTCATCTACCTGGACCAGACGCGCCGCGACCGGCGCGCCAGGGACCTGGTCGCCGCCGCCGAGGCGCGGGGCGTGCGGGTGGTCCTCGCCGACGGCGCCCGGGTGGAGGAAATGGCCCGGGGCAAATCCCAGGGCGTGGTGGCGTCCGCCGATCCCATCCAGCTCGCCAGGGACCTGGATACGGTCCTGGAAGACCTGACCGAGCCCGCCCTGCTGCTGGTGCTGGACGGCGTCACCGACCCCCACAACCTGGGCGCCTGCCTGCGCAGCGCCGACGCCTTCGGCGCCCACGCCGTCATCGCCCCCAAGGACCGGTCGGCGGGGCTCTCCGCCGTGGCCATGAAGGCCGCCAGCGGCGCCGCCGAGTCCGTGCCCTATCTCACCGTCACCAACCTGGCCCGCACCCTGAGGGAACTGAAGGACCGCGACATCCTCATCGTCGGCACCGACGACGAGGCCGCCGGCACGGTCATGGACGCCGATTTCACCGGCTCCGCCGCCCTGGTCATGGGCGCCGAGGGCGCCGGCATGCGCCGCCTGACCCGGGAGCACTGCGATGTGCTGGTGCGCATCCCCATGTTCGGCCAGGTGGAGAGCCTGAATGTGTCGGTATCCGCCGGGGTGTGCCTCTACGAGGCGCGCCGGCAGCGGAGCGTGGCGGGGTAGGCATGCACAATTTCCCAGGACCGTGCCCATGGGCGTCCCCCCCTTTGCAAAAGGGGGGACAGGGGGGATTCAACAAGGCCTGCCGGAGCTCGAACTGTCGCGGAATCCCCCCCAGCCCCCTTTATCCCCGCATGGGGGCTTTTGCAAAGGGGGGAGACTGGTATCACCCGGGGACTATGTCCGCCCGCCGGGGCGCGCCCGCCCGAGGCCCGGCGCCGTCAAGGCATGGTGGCGTAGGGATGCACAATTTCCCAGGACCGTGCCCATGGGCGTCCCCCCCTTTGCAAAAGGGGGGACAGGGGGGATTCAACAAGGCCTGCCGAAGCTCGAACTGTCGCGGAATCCCCCCCAGCCCCCTTTATCCCCGCATGGGGGCTTTTGCAAAGGGGGGAGACCGGTATCACCCCATCCCTCTGTGATTTCCATGGACAAACAACTCAACGAAGCCTGGGCGATTCTCAATCGTTCGGAATTGATCGTCGGCGCCACCGAAATCGAGCTGGCCCTGGACCGTCTCGCCGGCCGCATCGCCGATGCCCTGGCCGACCGCTTTCCCGTCGCCCTGTGCATCATGGGCGGCGCCGTGGTGTTCGCCGGCAAGCTGCTGCCCCGCCTGGGCTTTCCCCTGGAGTTCGACTACCTGCACGCCACCCGCTACCGGGACGGCACCCGGGGCGGGGAGATCGAGTGGTCCGTGCTGCCGCGCAAGTCCCTGGCGGGACGCTGCGTCCTGCTCATGGACGACATCCTGGACGAAGGCCACACCCTGGCGGCGGCCCGGGTGAAGCTGCTGCAACTGGGCGCCGCCGAGGTCCACATCGCCGTGCTGGCCGACAAGGACATCGGCCGGGACAAGCCGGTGGCGGCGGATTTCGTCGGCCTGAGTTTGCCCGACCGCTACGTGCTGGGCATGGGCATGGACGCCTACGGCCTGTGGCGCAACCTGCCCGGAATCTACGCATTGAAGGAGCAAGGATGCTAGGCATCATCGGCGGTACCGGTCTCACCAAGCTTCCCGGCCTGTCCATCACCCATCGGCAGGTCATCCGCACGCCCTACGGCGAGCCCTCCGGGCCCCTCACCTTCGGCGACCTGGACGGACATCCCGTGGTGTTCCTGGCCCGGCACGGCTACGGCCATACCATCCCGCCCCACCTGGTGAACTACCGGGCCAACATCTGGGCGCTGCACGCGCAGAAGGTGAGCCATCTGATTTCCGTGGCCACGGTGGGCGGCATCCATGCCGGCCTGACGCCCGGCCGCTTCTGCGTGCCGGACCAGATCATCGACTACACCCACGGGCGGGAGACCACCTTCGCCGAGTACAACGGCAAGCCGGTGGCCCACGTGGATTTCACCTTGCCCTATTGCCAGGACATGCGCGAACACTGCATGCGGGCCCTGGCCCAGGCCGGGGAGGATTTCCTCGATGCGGGGGTGTATGCCGCCGTGCAGGGGCCGCGCCTGGAAACCCGCGCGGAAATCGAACGACTGGCCCGGGATGGCGCCGACATGGTGGGCATGACCGGCATGCCGGAAGCCTACCTGGCCCGGGAAATCGGACTCTGCTACGCCGCCGTCGCGGTATCGGTGAACTGGGCGGCGGGCCGCAACGACAGCGCCGAGGGCATTTCCCCGGAAGTGATCGAGGCGACCCTGAACCAGGTCGTGGAGCGCATGCGCGCGGTGCTGAGGAATCTGGCCTGCATGGACTATCGGACCGCGCCGCCCCCGCCGGGCGTGATTCGCGCGACCTGAAACCGTCCCGCGCGGGAATTCCCCCCTTGCAAAGGGGGGGAGGCCTGCGAGGCGCTTACTTCACCCGGTTGCGGTACTCGCCGGTGGCGGTGTCGATCTCGATCTTGTCGCCGATTTCCACGAAGGCCGGCACCTGGATGGTGTGGTTGGTGGGCTTGATGCGGGCGGGCTTCATGACCTTGCCGGAGGTGTCGCCCTTGACCGCGGGCTCGGTGTATTCCACCTCGCGCACCACGGAGCCGGGCATGTTCACGGAGATGGCCTTGCCTTCGTAGAACACCACTTCCAGGGGCATGCCGTCGTCCAGGTAGGGCAGGGCGTCGCTCATGTTGTCGGCTTCCACCTCGTACTGGTTGTACTCGGCGTCCATGAACACGTACATGGGGTCGGCGAAGTAGGAATAGGTGCAGTCCTTGCGCTCCAGGGTCACCGTGTCGAACTTCTCGTCGGCCTTGTACACCGTCTCGCTGGCGGCGCCGGTGAGCAGGTTCTTGAGTTTCATCTTGACCACGGAGGAGTTGCGGCCGGACTTGGAGAATTCGGCTTTCTGCACCACCAGCGGGTCCTTGCCGACCATGATCACGTTGCCGGCGCGGAGTTCTTGAGCGATTTTCATCGGGTGTTCCTGGAATGGGGATTTGGAAAGCCCGCTATTCTAGCTTTTTTTTGCAAAAAATCAGCAGGTTGGATGCGGTGTCGGCGTTTTCGGCGAGGCGGTCGCACCACATGCTCGCGTGCCGCTCCAGGCGCGGCAGGGCGTCCCGCCAGGCCGGCCAGTGGGCGGCGACATCGCTTTCCCGGTTCCAGGCGCGCCAGACTTCCCGGGTCAGGGCCGCCAGGCCGGCATCCATGCCGGCCACGTAGAGGTCGAGGAATGCCTCCAGCTTGGCGAAATGGGCGCCCGCCTCCTGGCGGTAGGCCTGCCATACCAGGGGCCGGGCCGCGAACTGGGCGCGGACGAAGGAATCCTCGCCGCGCACGAAGTTCAGGTCGCAGGCCCACAGCAGGCGGTCGTAGGCGTCCTGGTCCAGCATGGGCAGGACATGCAGGGTCAGGGCGCCCCGGCACAGGGTCGCGCCCGCTTCCGGCGGGGCCGCCAGGCCGAACCAGGCGGCGATCGCCGGCACGGCCTTGCCCAGGGGGACCAGAACGCGCGACGGCCGGTCTTCTCCGGCCCAGGCGGCGAGCAGGCCGGGGAGGGCGGCGTTGTCGTAGCAGAACAGGGAAACCCGCGGTTCCCCGGGGGCCTCGGGCGGCAGGCCCAGGCCGGCCCAGAACGCGGAGCGGGCCGCCGGGTCCGCCCGGAAGCGGTCCCGCTCCTCCGTCAGCCCGGCCTCCCGGGTCAGCCCGCCGGTGCCGGCCTGGTAGCCCGGCATGAAGAAATACTTGGTCAGCGGCAGGCGGGGATGGGGCGAGGGCAGGCCGTGCACCCCGGCGGCCCAGGCCTCGGCGGTGAGGTATTCCAGGTTCAGCCACAGGGGACCGGGGGCGCGCGCGGCCATGCGCGCCACGAAGGCCTCGGGCAGGTCGCAGGCCAGGGCCTCGATGACCACCTCGCCGGGCTCGACGTCGGCCAGCGGCGAAGTCCAGCGTCGAATCTCCACGCCGTCCAGTCGCTGGGTGTCGCGTTCGGGGTCGATCTCCGGGCGGATGCGGCTGAAGGCGGCCAGGTCGTCCACCCACAATCTCGCCGGGACGCCATGCTCGCGCGCCAGTTGCCGGGCCAGACGCCAGGTCACGCCGATGTCGCCGTAGTTGTCGATGACGGTGCAGAAAATGTCCCAGGTCATGGCGTGGAGGAGGTGCGAGCTGCCGTTGGTCGCCGCGCGAACCCGCGCGCGTGAAGGCGGAGAGTATGCCCGATCGCCGGCCTCTGCTTCTCAAGCCCCGCGCCGGGCCGGCCCGGACCTTCTTCCCGGGTCCCGGGGAGCACCGGTAAGCTGGGGAAAGACCGCTACCGCGCCCGGTCCAGCAGGATGCCGAACAGGCGGTCGGTTTCCTCCGGCGTCATGCGCCGCAGCAGATCGAGGGCTTCGTGGGCCGCCGTGTCGTCCCGGGTCTGGTAGTAGCCGACCATCAGGCTGTACCAGGCCGCCGCGAGTTCGGGGTTGACGCGGCGGACCCGCTCGACGGCGTCGATGACGCCGACCTGGCCCTTCATGACGTAGAACGTCCGCCCCAGGTTGTTCCAGGCCGGCAGGTAGTCGGGATTGATGCGCACCGCTTCGCGGTAGGCCAGCAGGGCATCCCGGTAGCGCTTGCTGTCCCGGTAGGCGTTGCCCAGGTTGTTGCGGGCCAGGATGTCGCCCGGATCGAGATGGAGATTGCGCTGATAGGCGGCAATCGCCTCCGGATAGCGTCTCAACCCGTTGTAGGCGCGGCCGAGCACGAACCAGGCCAGGGCGTTGTCGCTGTCGGCCCAGGTCCATTGCAGCCCGAGGGCCATGAGGCCTTGCCAGTCGCGGTGTTTCTCCAGTGTTCGGGCCCGGGCCAGCCATTCCGCCTGGCTGGGGATGGCGGCCCTGTCATGGCGGTCCGCGGGCGCGCCCTCGCCGGACGGGATCGGCTGGGCAAGAAGCGCCGGCGCCAGGCCGCCCAGGAGGCAGATCAACAGGGCGAGGCTTGCTCGGAGGGGGATGGGCATGGCGAACTCCGCGGGGTTTCGGCGCCGCTCGGCCGGCGCGCGAATACGATCGGCTGGAGATACAAGGCTGCTCCCAGTTTAGATCGCCCTGGCGCGATGGCCAGGGCCGGTCCCGGCACACCCCTCAGCCCGGCAGGGCGATCTTGCCGTCCTTGCTGAACTGGTAGTCGCGGAACACGTGCTCGGCGCTGAGCAGGGCGTAGCCGCCGTCCGCCTGCCGCACCGAGGTGTCCTTGAGGCGGTAGGTATAGTGGCCGCAGGTCCACAGGTCGAAGTCCCGCATGTGGGTGCACAGGCAGGTCTTGTCCATCACCTTCACCTTCTTCTCGCCCGGATGGGCGGCCACTTCCCGGTTGTAGGCGTCGATGTAGGCGCAGCGGCCGTTGGCGTCCAGCAGGTAGCCGAAGGATTCGCAGTTGGGGTGGGTGCCGGCGCCGATGGCGGGGCTGCTCTTGATCATGCGCATGGGGTAGCCGGTGGGGGAGATGCCGTTGACCTCGATGTCGTCCTCGTCGGCCTTGAAGTACTCCTGCTTGATCGGGTCGGGCAGGCCGCATTCCCGGGTCACCGTGAAGCGGGTGGCCACCTGCACGGCGGCGGCGCCCTGTTCCAGGAAGCCGGTGGCGTCGGAGCCGGTGAAGATGCCGCCGGCCGGGATGAGGGGGATGTCGAGCTGTTCCGCCTTCAGCCAGGCCTGGATCTCGGCGACGATGGTGGCCAGGTCGTATTGGGCCCAGTCCATGCCGAAGCCCAGGTGGCCGCCGGCCAGGGGACCTTCCACCACCACGTAGTCGGGCAGCCGGTTGGTGCGGGCGCTCTTGCGCAGGAAGAGCTGCAGGGCGCGCAGGGAGGAGACGATGATGCCCAGCTTGGCGTCGCGGAAGCGGGGGTGCTCCTCCATCAGGCCGAAGGAGCCCAGGTGCAGGCCGGCGGCCAGGGTGATGCCGTCGATGCCGGCGTCCAGGGCGGCGTTGAGCCTCACCTTGAGCGTTTCCCGGGGGGCGTTCATGGTGAGCTTTTCCATGCAGTTGATGAACACCATGCCGGCGCCCCGCTTGGCGTCCATGGCCCGCCGCACGTGCATGCGGGTGGCTTCCTCCAGTTCGCCCAGGTGGAACTTGACCAGGGATTTATCTTCCAGGTTGGTGACGTTGGCCTTGTAGAGCTTGAGCTTGTCCTTGACGAAGCGGGTCTTGAAGTGGCGATCGATGACCGTGGGCACCATGGCGTCGGAGATATGGCCGACGCCCCCCAGGCGGGCGGCCTCCAGGGCCAGTTCCACCGTGGAGATGTCCACGCCCATGCCGCCGATCATGATGGGCACCAGTTCGTGCTGGCCTAAGCGGAGGCGGAAATCATCCACGCATTTCATAGCGGTCCTGGGTATCGAGAGGGGCACCGGGTAAATACCGGGCCGAAAAGGTTGTCTGTGGGCTCAAGGCGGCGGGTAGGGGATGGAAAGGCCGTGGGTCACCGGGAATGGATGCATGATGATAAGCGTTTCACCGAGGGGCAGCCAGCATGGCATCCCCGGGCGGAGTTCGGCTCAGACGCGTCCGCCGTGGGCGCGGAACAGGCGGACGGCGCTGACCAGATTCCAGCCCAGCCAGGCCGAGGAGGCGGCCAGCAGCAGGCCGCCGGGAATGGCCAGGGCGGGCGCGAAGGGGGCCGCCAGCAGGCAGGCCAGGGCCGCCAGGTAGACGCGGAACTGGCCTTGCGCCCGCGACTCCGGCAGGTAGTCCTTCATGCTCGGCCGGCCGGCCGCGGGCAGGCCTTTCTGGGCGTGGAGATGGAACCAGGCCAGGAAGGGCACGATCTTGTAGAGCATGCCGTTCACCACCGACACGCCGAACCCCGCCACGAACAGCATGCCCGCCGTCATCCGCGCCGCTTCCGGCAGCGGCAGGGGCAACAGGACCGCGGCGAGGGCCAGGCTGATCATGCCCAGGCGCCAGAATCTCAAGGTGGTATCCCCGATCTTGCGCTTGCGCCGCCGATGCAGATCCAGGGTGGCCAGGGCGAAGACGACGAGGCCCAGGGCCAGGCCGGCTTCGCCGACGATTCGCCAGGGCGCGGGCGGGATGAGGGCGGCGGGCAGGGCCAGGGCGAAGCCGAGCAGCAGGGCGCGGGTGAGGCGGGGGGGGTAGGCCGGCGTCAGTTGCAGCATGGGCACCACCTGCCAGGCCGTCCCCACCACCAGGACGCCCACCCATCCCGCCAGGCCGGCCAGGGCATGGCGGCCCAGCAGGTCGATGGGGTCCGCCGGCGCCCAGTGCCCGGCCAGCCAGGCCGTCAGGGACAGGCCCAGCAGCACGGCCACCGCCAGGGCCGCCAGCGACAGGGCCATGGCGCGGGCGGTATCCAGGGCCCGCGCCCGGGCCAGGCTGATCGCCGCGGGGATGAGGAATACCGTCAGGCCGAGTCCGAGGGCGAGGCCGGCGGCATTCAGGATGGCGGCCTCGCCGCTCGCCAGCCCCCAGGCCAGCAGCGGCGTGCCGATGGCCAGGCCGGCATGGGACACGGTCGCCACCGGCCCCACCGCGGGCACGGGCGAGCCCGCCACCACCGGCAACATCTGCATCAGCGCGCCCAGCATGACCATGCCGAGGAAGCCCAGGGTGATCAGATGGGTGAGGGCCAGGCTGACGGGCGCCAGCGGGGTGTCGCTCCATCCCGTCGCCCAGGCCGCGAGCAATCCGGCCGCGGCCAGGAAGCCGGGCGCCGTCAGGAAGAAGCGCAGGGGCGCGGAAAAGGGCGGCGCCTGTTCCAGGGCGAGGCCGGGGCCCATCAGCGGCCGCCGTCCGCGCGGGGCTCGATGCGAATCTCGAAGCAGCCGTCCCCGAGCATGTGGGTGCGATGGCGGTAGCCCATGTTTTCCAGGAGGCCGTAGAGCGGGAAGGGTTCGCGATGGATCAGGAAGCGGATGTGCTGGCCGGGCCGCAACAGGTCCACGGCGGCCAGGACCTTTTCCATGGGTTCGGGGGGTTCCAGCCCGCGGCCGTCCACCAGGATCTCCTGCTTCATGGCTGCGCGGGCTCAGCCCCGCATCGGCTCCATGCGCGCCACCAGCGCGTCCGACTCGCCCGCCAGGGCCTGGTCGGCCATGGGATAGAGGATGTTCTCTTCCTTCATGTTGTGCTGGCGCATGAGCATGAGCAGGGTTTCCGACTGGCCCAGGTAGGCGGCGCCGTCCGCCCGCTCCAGGGCGGACCGCATCTCCGCCAAGAGATGGTTGATCTGCTGGTGCTCGCCGCGCATGACGAAGGTGGGGCCGCCGCTCATGCCGGTGCGCGCCTCGAAGGCGGGGAACAGGACTTCCTCCTCCCGGGCGAAGTGGCGTTTCATGCTGGCCGTGAAAGCGTTGAACTGGTCGCGGGCGCCGGGCCAATCCTTCGCCGCCACCGCGTTCTCGGCGGCGACGAACAGATCGTCGCAGGCTTTATGGTCGTCGCTCAGGTACTGGTTGATCGTGCTCATGGAGGCTTCCGTGTGTTGCGGGACAGGGGCGATGCTCCATCCGTCCCGCCGTCGGCTCCTTGATGTTGGACAAGGAAGTTTTCGCCGATGCCGGATGCCGCTCGCGCCGCCGGGTTCGGCCCGCGCCGCGCATGCGTTGAAAAGAGGCGTGAAAAAACGCTTGACTTGCCCGAATCACGCGGGACATCATGCGGCGCGCGTCATTTCTAGCTCAGAGTTTTTCGTCAGCTGTCATCGCATCCCTGTCGGTTAATCAGTTGCCCGTTATTGCCCTGTTCTGAGATTTTCGTGCCAAGCGGGTTCGCCCGAATTCATCATCTTTTTTTGGAATGCTCAAACATGGCAACTGGTACCGTTAAGTGGTTCAACGAAACCAAAGGTTTTGGTTTCATCTCCCCTGACGATGGCGGCGAGGATCTGTTCGCCCACTTCTCCGCGATTCAATCCACCGGCTTCAAGACCCTCCGGGAAAACCAGAAGGTGACCTTCGACGTCACCCAGGGTCCCAAGGGCAAGCAGGCGTCCAACATCCGCTCCGCGGACTGAGTCGTCGCTTCACCCGAAAGAGCCCGGTTCGCCGGGCTTTTTTGTTTCCGCCGGCCGAATAGGCTCTAATCCCGCCATGGCCAAAGCGACCACCCTCTACGTCTGCGCCCAGTGCGGCGGCCAGACCAGCAAATGGCAGGGCCAGTGCCCCCACTGCCTGGCCTGGAACACCCTGTCCGAATCCGCCCAGGAGGCCAAGCCCCGGCGTTTCCAGGCCCTGGCCGCCAGCGGCGAGGTGGTGCGGCTGTCCGCGGTGCAGGCGGTGGAGACGCCGCGCCTGGCCACCGGCCTGCCCGAGTTCGACCGGGTGCTGGGCGGCGGCCTGGTGGGCGGCGGCGTGGTGTTGCTGGGGGGCGACCCGGGCATCGGCAAGTCCACCTTGCTGCTGCAGGCCCTGGCGGAGATCAGCGCCCGCGCCCGGACCCTGTACGTCAGCGGCGAGGAGTCCGCCGCCCAGATCGCCCTGCGCGGCAACCGCCTGGGCCTCAACGCCGACATCCCCCTGCTCACGGAAATCCGCCTGGAAGCCATCCTCGGCACCCTCAAGGCCGAGCAGCCCCAGGTGGCGGTGATCGACTCCATCCAGACCGTCTATACCGAGCAGCTCCAGTCCGCCCCGGGCAGCGTGGCCCAGGTGCGGGAATGCGCCCAGGAGCTCACGCGCCACGCCAAGCAGGCCGGCATCACCATCCTGCTGGTGGGCCACGTCACCAAGGAAGGCACCCTGGCCGGGCCCCGGGTGCTGGAGCACATCGTCGACACCGTGCTCTATTTCGAGGGCGACACCGGCTCCAGCTTCCGCCTCATCCGCGCCTTCAAGAACCGCTACGGCGCCGTCAACGAGCTGGGCGTGTTCGCCATGACCGACAAGGGCCTCAAGGGCGTGGCCAACCCCTCCGCCCTGTTCCTGCAGCGGGACGACCGGGAAGCGCCCGGTTCCTGCGTGGTGGTGGCCCAGGAAGGCACCCGTCCCCTGCTGGTGGAAATCCAGGCCCTGGTGGACGCCGCCCACGCCCCCAACCCCCGCCGCCTCACCGTGGGCCTGGACGGCAACCGCCTGGCCATGCTGCTGGCCGTGCTGCACCGCCACGGCGGCGTGCCGTGCTACGACCAGGACGTGTTCGTGAACGCCGTGGGCGGGGTCAAGATCACCGAGCCCGCCGTGGACCTGGCCGTGGCCATGGCCGTGGTGTCCTCCCTGCGCAGCAAGCCCATTCCCCACAAGCTGGCGGTGTTCGGCGAAGTGGGCCTGGCCGGCGAGATCCGCCCGGTGCAGCGCGGCCAGGAGCGCCTGAAGGAAGCCGCCAAGCTGGGCTTCACCCAGGCCCTGTGTCCCCGGGCCAACCTGCCCAAGGGCCGGATCCCCGGCATGGAGGTGAAGGGCGTGGGCAGCCTGGCGGAGGCGCTGGAATATTTCCGCTCGATCTAGTTGCCGCCTCGCAATGACGGCGGAAGGGGGCGCGCGGCGGCGCTTTTGATCGTCATTGCGAGCGCAGCGCGGCAATCCAGGGAAGTGGTCGGCATGCATGGGTGGGACGGTCAAACCGCTGGATTGCCGCGTCGGCTGCGCCGCCTCGCAATGACGGTCAAGGGGGGCGGCGTGGAGGGTGGCGTCTTTTGCCGTCATTGCGAGCGCAGCGCGGCAATCCAGGGAAGTGAGCGGCATGCCTGGGTGGGACGGTCAAACGGCTGGATTGCCGCGTCGGCTTCCGCCCCCGACGGTTCAGCGCGGCTTGTGGAAGATCTCCCCCACGTGCAGGGGGTACTGGCCCGTCTTCCGATCCGCGTAGTAGTGCATCAGGGTGCGATGGATGGTGCGGAAGGCCAGCGCGTCCCAGGGGATGTCCGTCTCGCCGAACAGGGCCGCTTCCAGGCTTTCCTCGCCGGGCACGAAATCCAGGTGCAGCAGCTTGGCGCGGAACACCAGGTAGACCTGGTTGATGTCCGGCAGGCTGATCATGCTGTAGAGGTCGAGGATTTCCACCCGCGCCCCGGCCTCCTCCAGGGTTTCCCGGGCGGCCCCCTCGGCGGTGGTCTCGCCGTTTTCCATGAAGCCGGCCGGCAGGGTCCACAGGCCGTATTTCGGCTCGATGGCGCGGCGGCAGAGCAGGATCCTGTCCTCCCATTCCGGGATGCAGCCCACCACCATCTTGGGATTGTGGTAGTGCACGGCGCCGCAGGCCGGGCACACGTGGCGCGGACGGTTGTCGCCCGGGGGCACCTCGATGCGCACGGCGGTGCCGCAGTGGGAACAAAAATTCATGTTTGACGTCCCGTGGGGTATGGGTGAAGTTTGCAGCAACAGCGTGAGGAGGCAAAGCCTATGGCCGAGGACAAGTGGGTGACGGACGTGGTGAACGACCTGCGCCGGGCCCGGACCCGGGTCGATCTGCTGGAGGTCATGGAACGCATCGAGGACCGCTACGACGCCTTTTCCGGACCCGGGCAGGAATTGATGGACCAGTTGCTGGAGGAGGCCCGGCGGCGGCTGCAAGGTCTGGGTTGACCGCCCGTTTCGGCCGATAATTGAAATGCTGGCGCATCGCCCCGATCCGGCGGGTGGCCGCCTAAACCAGGATGTGATGACTTGTACCCGGTCTATTACGCATTGCGCCGCGTGAACCCCTTCCGGGGGGTGGTCCAGCATGTGGATGTGGGCGAGGCCTCGGCATCCAGCCACGATGGCCTGACCTGGCATCTGCGGGCCGACGACGGCTATGGCTGGGTGCGGCCGGTGGGCGTCTGGCGGGAGGGGGAGGGCCTGAAGATTGGCCAGGCCGGGGGGCTGGGGGATCTGCTCGCCGCCCTGGAGACCCGGCCCGCCTTGCCCTTCCCCATTTTCGACACCCATGAACTTTGGCTGCTGGATCGGGAGGACGGCAAGCCCCTGGCCCTGCTGGCCACCGATCGGAGCGCCGCCCCGGGCAGCGCGCAAACGGAAGCGGAGTGGCTTCCCTTCGTCTTGTCCTACACGGGTTTCCATTCGCCCGCGCTGGCCGGGCGGGATGCCTTGATCCGCCAGGCCGGGGATGCCCATCGCGATGTCCTGGCCCGGATCGTGAATCATGCCGCCCGCCCCTATGCCATGACCCAGTGGTTCCGGCGTGGCCAGGATGGCATCGGCAAGGGGGAATCGGGCCTGCGCCTGCCCCACGAGTGGCGCGGGCGGGAGGTGCCGGCCGAGTGCTTCCCCGAATTGCTGGTGCGGGAAAAATGGAATAGTCGACTGGAAGAGTCGGTTATTAGCGATTATCATCGCTGGCTGGCGCCGCTGCTGCTGTTGTGGCCCCGGCTCAGCCTGGAGACCCGGCGCCGGCTGGAGATCCAGGCCTGCGAGAAGCCGCGCTGGCTGGCCCGGATACAGCGTCTGCTGCCCGCCCTGGTGGATCCGGCGCGCATACAGGCGGCCCTGGTGGCGGCCCGCATGGAAGCGGCCCTGTCCGATGCCGACCCGGCCCTGGACGAGCTTGTGTGATGTGTTTGTGTAACGTGTAAAAACTGACTGTGAATCGAAGACCATGCGTCCCTCCCATATCGAAACCCTCCTCGACCGTGAGTTCCTGAGCTGCACGGCCGGCCAGCACACCCCCGTCATGCTGTGGGGGCCGCCCGGGGTGGGCAAGTCCCAGATCATCGCCGGCATCGCCGCGCGCCACGGCGCGCCCCTCATCGACCTGCGCCTGTCCCAGATGGAGCCCACCGACCTGCGCGGCATCCCGTTCCGCAAGGGCGACAACGTGGAGTGGTCGGTGCCCGCCATGCTGCCCGACGCCAGGCGCCACGGCCCCGCCGGCATCCTGTTCCTGGACGAGATCAACGCGGCGCCGCCCACCGTGTCCGCCGCGGCCTACCAGCTCATCCTGGACCGGCGCCTGGGCGAGTACGTCATCCCCGAAGGCTGGGCCATCTTCGCCGCCGGCAACCGCCAGGGCGACCGGGGCGTGACCTATGCCATGCCCGCGCCCCTGGCCAACCGCTTCACCCATTACGACGTGGAAGCCAACCTGGACGACTGGATTTCCTGGGCGCTGAACCATGGCATCGACGCGCGCATCCTGGGCTTCCTGCGCTTCCGCCCGGACATGCTGTTCAACTACGACGCGGCCCACAACCCGGTGGCCTTCCCCACGCCCCGCTCCTGGGAATACGCCCACCGCGCCCTGCAGAAGTTCGGCGACCGGCCCGACCTGCTGTCCGACGCCCTGCAGGCCTGCGTCGGCCAGGCCTGCGGCGTGGAGCTCAAGGCCTTCATCGACAACCTGGAGAACCTGCCGGACATCGACGGCATCCTGGACGGCAGCGTGGGCGAAGTGCCCAAGGGCATCGACCTGCAGTACGGCGTGGCCGCCGCCCTGGTGCGGCGGGCGAAGGAATCCGCCGGGGAGGGTGAAAAAGGCGCGGCCAAGCTGGCGAACATCCTGAAATACGCCCGCCGCTACCCCCAGCGCGAGATGGGCGTCATGCTGGTCACCGACCTGCACCGGGCCGTGGGCAAGCCCCTGTTCGCCGTGCCCGAGTTCGTGGACTGGGCCAATTCCGTGGCGGAATTGATGCTGTATGACTTCAAGCCGACCGCGTAGGGTGGGTTAGCGCAGCGTAACCCACCAACCTGGCGGGTTACGGCCTGGCGGCCTAACCCGCCCTACAAATTCCGCTAAGCATCCCATGGCCCACGATCTTCCCGCCCTCGAAACCAAGCTGGCCGCCGCGCGCACGCGGCTGATCCTGGAAAAGCCCTTCCTCGGCGCCCTGGTCATGCATCTGCCCCTGAAGGCGGCGGATGCCAAGTGGTGCAAGACCACGGCCACGGACGCGCGCAATTTCTACTTCAACCCGGATTACATCGCCCGCCTGACCCTGGAGCAGACCCAGTTCGTGCTGGCCCACGAGGCCATGCACTGCGCCCTGTCCCACTTCGCGCGCCGCAACCACCGCCAGAAGCATCGCTGGGACGTGGCCTGCGACTACGCGGTGAACATGATCCTGGACGAGGAGCGCATGGCGCCGCCGGACAACGCGCTGATGAGCGCCAGCTACCGGGGCCTGACGGCGGAGGAAATCTACCCCCTGCTGCACGAGGATCCGCCGGAGGAAACCCAGGACACCCACCTGTTCGACAGCAGTTCCCCCGAGGGGGGCGAGGGCGACCCCGAGCAGCGGGAGAACCAGGACGGCGAAGGCAAGGACGGCGAGTCCGAAAGCGAGCCGAGGGAAGGGGAAGATACCCGGGAA
>WBZT01001395.1_pt1 | contig 17773 bp, 7 predicted proteins | sample 5204241 | NCBI WGS metagenome assembly WBZT01 (sample SAMN12344358, study PRJNA552823) | activated sludge metagenome | biome: Activated sludge suspended growth; feature: Nitrification reactor; material: Wastewater; isolation source: activated sludge from nitrification reactor of wastewater treatment...
ATGAAGTGTCTTCAAAAACAGTCCACCCAAAATCTCCAATAAAACAAGGCTCCGCTCTTACTCTTGTTTCTTACGAGAGCTATGGTTCACGCCGACCGCATGAAGGCAAGGGGAAAAACCTTCCCCCGTGGCCCTTGGCTATTCGATGAACCACCCTTTGAGTTTGGCCACGGTAAAATCCGGGCTGCGCAGGAAGTCCAGGAGGCGACGCTCGCGAGCACGCACCTGTTCAACGGCGGCTTCGAGTCCATCGAGCGCGGCGGCGGGCACGGTCATCAAACCGTTCTCGTCGCCGTGCAACAGGTCGCCCGGTTTGATTTCAAGGCCGAGGATTTGAACGGGCACGCCCACGCGCACGATTTTGAAATGCGCGTGGCTGACGACTGTGCCACGGGCAAAGTAGTGGAATTTCAAATTGCGAACCTCCGGCACGTCGCGCACGCCCCCGTCCGTGACCAAACCCACGGCGCCCAAACGCGAAAAGGCCGTCGCCATGATCTCGCCGCTGTGCGCCGAATAGTCCACGTGGCCACCGATTTCCTGGAATGCCACCACCGCGGGCTTGGGCGAATCAGCGACGGCCTGAAACAGTTCGAGGAACGTGCGTTCCTCTGTGGGATGGAGTTGGGTGACAGTTTCCACCTGCGCGGTGATGGCATAGCCACAGAGCCGGCCAAGTTCGGGGAACAGGCAGCGGATTTGTCGCGGCGTGAAGCCTCGGTCGCGTGGTTGAACGTGCAGCGTCTCGACGGCATTGGATAACGTCGGGCTATCCACGGTCTTCAGGAATTCGAGGAGTTTTGGGTTGGAGTTCATGGGCGGAGCAGGTGTTATTCAGATGATGATCCGGGCAATTGAGGTTCGCGGCGGCGGCTTGGCTCGACGCGTGGCCGCTTCTCCCACTTCAAACCCGGCGTCTGGCCGGCGGCAATGGTGTTCCAGTAATTACTCTTCGCCGCTTCGTAGATGCCAAACAAACCACGCGCATCGCAGTCGCGATCCACGCTGATCCAGCGATCGGGTTTCGCAGCCAGCTTCGCAGTTTTCAAAAATTTCGCGCCCTCTTCCCGAATTACCTTCGTCACCAGCCGGTCCGTGCCGTCGGGATTGATGATACCGAAATCGCTTTTCTCGTTGACCCGGTAACCGCCGGGATACCACCAGAAGAAAATGCCGTCGGCCGCGGAATCGTTCATCATGCGATAGAAGTCACGGAAGTATTGCGCCTGAAACGCGAGCTTCTCCGGCGCGGGCGCGCTATGCAGATCGTCCCAAACGGTGTAACCCATCTCCGCCCAGACGACCGGCTTCGTTGCATCGCAGAGCCGCGCGTAGTCCGCCGTGAAGCGACCGGGCTTTACCTTTTCCCAATCGCCGATGCGGCCATACGCCTCCGGTTCCCAGATGTCCACCGCGCCGCTGAGACCGTTGAAGTCATACGGCACGAACGCGTCCCAGTTGAAGGTCGAGTCACCCGCATGTTGCATGCGAAAGCTCACCGGATGATGCGGATCAATCAAGCGCACGAGCCGCCGGGCCTCGGCATATTTCTCGTGAAGCATGTCGTCGAGAAACAACCGGTAATCGGCGATCAGCTTGCGCCACGGGCCATCCTGCGTGAACCACTTCATCATCGGCGCGCCAACGGATTTCAAATCGGAAATTTCAAATTTGAAATCATCCTGACCAACGCCCCACGCCATTTTTGCGGCGTCGGCACTGGCGTAACGCTTCTGCACCCACGCCTGCCAGAGCGGAAGATAATCAGCTTGAATCTGCTGGGCTTCATGCCGTGGCTCCCACGCGAGATCATAGGCGAACACCGTATCGTTCTCGGCAAGACGATAATGCTGGATCAACTCGCGCATTTCGTTCCACCGAAAGTCCAGCGGCGTTCCGGGCCGGAGCGAAAGATTCACGCGGATATCGTGCGCCTCGCAGCGACGCAAGAAATCAAGCAGGTGCTGAGCTTCGAGGGACTCGCGGTAAATGAACACGCTGACAGCGTTGAGCTTCATCGCCTGGATGCGCTGCAAATCGCGCTCGATGATTTCCGGATCGTACGCGCCGCGCCCGAGCCAATGTTCAAAGTGCTGCCAGTTGGCGAGCCCAATGCCGCTGGAGGGCATGTAGTTTACGCCATTTGCTTTCCAAGGCTTCCCCTCCAGCCACAGCCCGCCGTCACGCGCCGCGACAAACTCTGGCGCCGGAGCTGGCGTCCATTCCCTGATTTCGTGGCGCAGGTAATCCACCGTTTCAATCGTCTGGTTGGTGAAAGCGAGCCAACTCTGAACATACCAGTCTCCCGTTGCAGGGAATACAGACGATATTCCGACTGATTCAACATGCCCAGCGGCCAACGTCCAATTCGTTTGGAATCCACCGAACCAACCATCGGGGACTTCTCCGACGAAAGACAAGCGAGCCAACAGATTGGTGACCGGATTGCGTCCGAAATTGGCCACCTTCATTCCAAACTCCAGTTTCTGTTTCGGGAATCTGGTGAAGAATTCCGCGCCGCCTTCGATGAGAAAAACTCCCCTCCGAATCCGTCGAAGCGTCTCTTCCAAGCATGCTCTCACGACCGGTTGCCGATAAAACTCCGCCTCCGCCGGCACGAACGCAGCCCAGACTCCACCGCGATACGGCGGCTTCGCGTGAACCAGCAACGCCGCGACGGCGCCACGGTGATCGTCGGTCGCCGCGTCGTAAGCGGTGAGCAACGCTTCCCAGCGATATTGCTGGTCCTGGTTGAAACCCACGCCGCTCGGACGCGGGTGAATTCCTTTCAATCCGATGAACGACCGGTCGGTTGTCAGTTGTTCACGGCTTCGACCCGCGATGGTGTCGCTCGCACGAATCACTGACCGTGTTGAAATTGGAAAGAACTGATACCCCGGCGAAACCGATTCCAGGTGCGGCGCATGGAATTCATCCGGCAACTTCACGTCGCCAAAAGGATTTGCCGCCGTACCGAGATCGGCAAACCAGTATTCCTGCTCCACGCCCTCGATGGCCGTGTGCGTGTGCGCGAGTCCAACCACGAATTGGGCGGCGTTGGCGGGGTTGAACCCGGTGCCTTTCCCGGCGCGCGAAGGCGACGGCTGCCACGCTTTGAAAGCCTCGGGCGGCAGCGCGTAACTCTTCCACTCGCGGGTCAAGTCCACCGTGGCGATCCAGCGCGAGCCATCACGCTCCGTCCATTCGAGCGCTAGTTGCTTCGTGTGTGCCGAGCCGCGGGCGCGGAAGCAGGTCAACGTCTGGCCGGTCGCAAGGGCGTTCGTGAGCCGCGGACTTTGATACGTCTCCCAGCCGCTCAGCTTCTCCATCGTCACGTGCAGCGCCCGGCCGCCGCCTGCGGCGACGATTTCGTGCCGCGCTTGGTTGGCGGGATTGTCGCTGGTGCGCCGCCACCCTTGGAGGTCGGCGTTGGTAAAATCAAAAATCAATTTCTCGGGCCGCACCCGCGCGAAGGTTTCATCAAATCCCGCCCGCGACAGCCAGCGGCCCCGGACCTCGAACAAAGGCGCGTCCCACGCCGGCAGCCCCAGCGCAAGCAAATCACCGCTCTGCTTCAGATAATTTTCCACCGCCGCCACCGCCGCCGCCGGCAGCGCGCGCGCGCCCGGGAGCGCCAGCAAATCGAATTTGTCCGCCGACAATGCCGCCGCGTTGGTGAGGGTCTTCACTCCGATGAACTCGACGGTGTAGCCCGCCGCGGAAATTTGCGCGCCGATTTCGCGCGCGAAACCCTCGGCCAGCCCCGGCAACTGATCGAAGAACACGGCGGCGCGCGGCTCACCGGCCGCACGCCCCGGCAAGGCCGACATCATCAATACCCAAAGCGCCAGGCGGAAAAACCACCTGTCCGGCAGCGGGCGAGATTGAAAAGCAGGTGTCATGATCGGCCGGAATTGCGATTGGCCATCCTCCGTCAACCGCACCGGCGCTGGTTTTGTCGCCCATCCGGAAGGCAACTGCACGCAAAATCCACGGCCCGCACCCGCCCGGCAGCTCCAAGGCGGAGTTGCATCCGGCGCGCCAATTGGCATTCTCGGCGCATGCATTCTCACCTCGACTGGTCCTCCGGACGCGGCGGTTGGCGTCGCGTGCTTCAACTGGGTTGCGTGCTTGCGGGTTGCCTCGGCGGCCTGGCTGCGGACGCCTTCGTCACCCGCGAACGGGTTGGCCAACTCGGCACGAACCGCTGGTACACGCCGGCCAACCAACTGCTCACGCCCGCAGGCCGGCAGGTGGAACTGCCCAAGCTGCGGCCGCAAGCCATTGCCTTGAGCCCCGATGGCCAACAACTGGTCGCCGCCGGCAAAACAGCGGAACTCATCGTGCTCGATCCCGCCACAGGAGAAATCTTGCAGCGCGTCGCCCTGCCCTCGGACAGGGATCAAAACCCGGAGCCGACCTCGACCGAAAACCTCGCGCCTGACAAGGACGGGCAATTGAGTTTCACCGGCCTCGTGTTCTCACCCGACGGCCGGCGCGTTTATCTCGCGAATGTCAACGGCACGATCAAGGTGTTCGATGTCGCGGCGGATGGCCGCATCACCGGCCGGTTCACCATACCGCTGCCACCGATGGACGGCGCCAAGCGCACAACGGAAATTCCCGCCGGTCTCGCGCTTTCTCCGGACGGCAAGCGCCTCTACGTGGCAATGAACCTGTCCAATCGCCTCGCCGAAATGGACACCGCAACGGGCAAAGTGCTGCGCACCTGGGACGCTGGCGTGGCCCCGTTCGACGTCGCGGTGGCGGGGGACAAAGTCTATGTCAGCAACTGGGGTGGCCGGCGACCGGACGCGACCAGTCTCACCGGGCCCGCCGGCCAGGGCACTTCGGTGCGGGTGGATTCCGTGCGGCACATCGCCAGCGAAGGCTCGGTAACTATCATCCGCCTCGCGACGAATTCGGAATCCGTCAGCCAGCCCGCGGAAGTGGTCACCGGCCTCCACGCCTCGGCCATCGCCGCTTCGCCCAATGGCCGCCACGTGGTCGTCGCCAACACCGGCAGCGACACGCTCAGCGTCATTGACACGCGCACGGATAAAATCGTGGAGACAATTTGGGCGCGGCAGAATCCCGGCGACTTGTTCGGGGCGCAGCCAACCGCGCTCGCCTTCAACCCGGGCGGGAAGAAACTCTTCGTCGCCAACGGCACGCAAAACGCCGTGGCGGTGTTTGATTTCAAGCCGGGCAAATCCGAGTTGCGCGGTTTGATTCCGGTGGGCTGGTTTCCCGGCGGCGTGGCCTACGATGCGCGGCGCCGCGCAATTTACGTCGCCAACATCAAGGGCATCGGTTCGACCGCAAAACTCGCTCCTGGCGAGCCGGTGAAATTCAACTCGCACCAGTACTTCGGTACGCTTTCGCTGGTGCAAGAACCGTCGGCGAAGGAACTGAAATCGCTCACCCAGATCGCGCTGCGCAACATGCGCCACGGCCTGCTGCAACAGGCCAAACTGCCACCGCGCGCCAATCAGCCGGCCCGCCCGGTGCCCGAACGCGTCGGCGAGCCGAGCGTGTTCCAACACGTGGTTTACATCATCAAGGAGAACCGCACCTACGACCAAGTTCTCGGCGACGTGAAGGCGGGTAATGGTGACGAGTCGCTCTGCGTGTTCGGGGAGAAAATCACGCCCAACCAGCACAAGCTTGCGTGCGACTTCGTGCTGCTCGACAACACCTACTGCTCCGGCATCAACAGCGCTGACGGCCATCAGTGGACGGACAGCGCCATCGCGACGGATTATCTCGAGCGTTCCTTCGCCGGCTTTCCCCGCAGCTATCCTTATTACGGCGATGACGCGCTGGCCTATTCCCCAGCGGGTTTCATCTGGGACAATGTGCTCGCGCACGGCAAAACGTTGCGCAACTACGGTGAGTTCACACGCAGCGAAATCGCCTGGCGCGATCCGAACAAATCCGGCAAACCGCGCTGGCTCGATCATTACCGCGACTTCACGAACCAGTCCGCGGAGATCAGCTACACCACGCGCGCCACGGTTGAATCGCTCCGCCCGCACACTTGCGCCAGCACCGTGGGATTCGACATGACGGTCTCGGACCAATTCCGCGCCGCCGAGTTTCTGAAGGAATTCCGGGAATACGAGCGCAACGGCAATTTTCCCAACTTCGTCATCTTCCTGCTCTCCAGCGACCACACGAGCGGCACGAAACCCGGCATCCCCACGCCCGCCGCGCAAGTCGCGGACAACGATCTCGCGTTGGGCCGGCTCGTCGAAGCGATCAGCCACAGCAAGTTCTGGAAGGACACCTGCATCTTTGTCATTGAAGACGATCCTCAAGCGGGCTGGGATCACGTGAGCGGCTTTCGCACGACCGCCTACGTCGCCAGCCCATACACCAAACGCGGCGCGGTCGTGAGCACGCAATACAACCACACCAGCCTGATCCGCACGATGGAGTTGATGCTCGGCCTGCCACCGATGAACCAACTCGACGCCACCGCGACGCCAATGACCGACTGCTTCAACGAAGTGGCGGATTTGCGCCCCTTCAGCGCCGTGCCGAACAACGTGCCGCTCGATGAGATGAATCCCGACGCGAAAGCCATCAAGGATCGCCGGCTGCGCCGCAACGCGGAAATCTCCGCGCGCCTCCCGCTCGACGAAGTGGACCAATGTCCCGAGGACGTTTTCAACCGCATCCTCTGGGCCGCGATGAAGGGCCCGGACACGCCGTACCCCGCCTGGGCGGTGAGCCTGTTGAAGGATGGGGACGACTGAATGCCCATCCCGGAACTTTTCAGAAACCGCCTCGCCCTGCCCGTCATCGGCGCGCCGATGTTCCTCGCAAGCGGGCCGGAATTGGTTCTCGCCCAGTGCAAGGCCGGCGTCCCGGGCGTGTTTCCCTCCATCAACGCACGCACGCCGGAAATGCTCGACGCTTGGCTGACGCACCTGCGGCAGGAACTCGATGCGCATCGCGCAGCCGAGCCCGCCCTCCCTCTCGCGCCGTTCGGCGTAAACCTCATCGCTCACAGCACCAATCCCCGAGCGGCCGTGGACTTGGAAATGATCGTGCGCCATCGCGTGCCGTTCGTCGTGACGTCTGTCGGCAAACCGGCGGAGGCGGTGCAGGCGGTGCAGGCCTACGGCGGCCTGGTATTTCACGACGTCACGACGGTGAAGTACGCGCACAAAGCAATCGAGTGCGGCGTGGACGGATTGATTCTGGTCTGCGCCGGTGCCGGTGGCCACGCGGGCACGTTGTCGCCGTTCGCGTTCGTGGCCGAGGTGCGGGAGTTTTGGCCCGGCCCGCTGGCCCTGGCCGGCGCGATCTCCACCGGGCACGCCATCCGCGCTGCCCGGATGCTGGGAGCAGATTTCGCTTATTTGGGCACCCGGTTTCTCGCCACGGCGGAAGCCAACGCGGCGGAAGCTCACAAGCGGATGCTGGTGGAGCACACGGCGGCGGACATCGTTTACAGCGCCGCTCTCACTGGAGTCGCGGGAAATTTTCTGCGCCCGAGCATCGTCGCCAACGGCCTTGATCCCGACCAACTGGTTGATCGCGGCGACAAACCTGCGCTCACCATGTTCAAGCCGGACGCGGGCAAACCCAAAGTGTGGAAGGAAGTCTGGTCCGCCGGCCAGGGGCTGGGAGCGATTCATGAAGTCGAGCCGGTGGCGGCACTGGTGGCGCGCTTGAAGCGCGAGTACGAAGCGGTTGTGAATGAAGCGCGGTCGAAGGCCTGATGGGCAACGCACTTCGAACGGACGAACTGAATGAACTTGTTTTGTAGAAGTGGAATTCTGCCCGGCGCGGTCGCATACGCATTCGTGCTGTTCTTTCATTCGGTTACCGGTTTGACCCCAGCCGCCGAATTCCGCGTCGCTACCTTCGAGGCTGACATCACGATTCCCATCGGCCACGCGTGCATGGGGGGCGGCGTGGCGGACGCGAAAGAGATCGTTGATCCGCTTTACGCGAAAGGATTCGTGCTGCTGGGCACGGGCGAGCCGATCGTGGTCGCGGCACTCGATTGGTGTCAATGCAACAACGATTCTTACGACCGCTGGCGCGCTGGCCTGGCAGAAGCCGCCGGCACGCGCGCCGAGCGCGTCATGCTCGCGACCGTTCACCAACACGATGCGCCGATCTGCGATCTCACCGCGCAGCGCCTTCTGGATGAACAAGGGCTGAAAGGTTGGAACTGCGATCCTGAGTTCCACGAAGTCGCCGTGCAACGAACGGCGGCGGTTCTGAAAGCTGCGCTTCCATCTGCTCGCCGCGTGACGCATTTCGGATTCGGCCAGGCTCGCGTCGAGCAACTGGCTTCGAATCGCCGCGTCGTGCGGCCGGACGGAAAGATCACTTGGGAGCGCGGCAGCGGCAGCGGGAACGTGTTCGATGCGCCGGAGGGCGAGATTGATCCGTGGCTCAAGACGCTCAGCTTCTGGGACGGCAATCGCCCGGTGCTGGCTTGGAGTTGCTACGCCATCCACCCGATGAGCTATTACGGCAAGGGCGGCGTGTCGGCTGATTTTCCGGGCCTCGCGCGCGCCCGGCGGCAGCACGATGATCCGAGTGTGTTCCAGATTTATTTCACCGGCTGCGGCGGCGACGCAACCGCGGGCAAATACAACGACGGCGCACCCACAAACCGCGCCGTGCTCGCCGGACGTTTGTATGAAGGAATGGCCGCTGCATGGAAAACCACCCAGCGGGAACGGTTGCGCACCGTGGATCTTCGCGTGGCGAAGCTGCGGTTGCCGGCGCGGGACACGGGCGCGTTCACGCTCGAAGCCATGCGCGCCACGCTCACGAACACCAACGCCGCGCGCTGGAAAAGAATTTCCGCCGCGCTCGGCCTGAGCTGGCGCGAGCGGGTGGCGAAGGACATTCCAATTGATGTTCCGGGACTGGATTTGAATCGTGGTGCGGCACAATTCGCTATTATGCCGGCGGAGAGTTTCATCGGCTACCAACTCGCGGCGCAACGGCTGCGGCCAAAATCATTCGTGATGGTGGCGGGCTTTGGCGAGGGCGCACCGGGTTACATCCCGACGGACGCCTGCTACCGTGATGGCTACGTGGATGATTATTGCTGGGCGGCACCGATGGTCGAGCCGGTCATGATGCAGGCGTTGAGCGAGGCGCTGGGCAGGAAGGCGAAATGACTGGCTCAACGGTTTCTCGTCCGCCGCGCCGAGCGGTTGTGGTAAATCATTGCCGACCGAACCGGGCCGGGTTGATTATCATTGGCAAGTGAAAGCGCCCTCTGACTGCGACTTCGCCGGTTTGTTCCGCCAGCGGCGCGCGCGTCGAATTCTTTTTGCCGTCGGCGCGCTGCTGCTGGCAGCCATGCCCGCCGCAACTGGAGCGCAATTCCGAAGTGTCGTAGTTCACGTCGGCGAGCGCACGAGCGAAGCCGAGGGCAACGTGGCTGCGCTGCTCGCGGAACGGCTTGTTGAAGCGGGCAATGTTCCGGTGGGCGTTTCTGACACGACCAGCCCGGCACCAACGTCGCCGACGGAACTGATCGTGCTCCTTGGCGTGCCCGAGAATCACGCTCAACTCCGCGCGCGTTTCGCCGATCAGCGTCTTGCCCCACTGACTGATTTGTCACCCGGCCCGGAGGGTTTCCTGCTCCAGACCGTTCCCCACACTCGCGGCGGCGTGTTGCTCCTGGCGGGTCGCGATGCGCGCGGGCTTCTATACGGCGTCGGCGAATTGCTGCGCCAGGTCCGGGTGCGGGGCGACATCCTCGAATTGCCGGATGATCTTACCGTGCGCAGCTCGCCGGCTTTCGAGGTGCGCGGCACGCAGTTCGGCCAGAGTGGCGTCGCGCTCAATCGCGCCAAAGTCCGGCCGTGGACGGAAGCCGATCGCCGCCGCGCCGTGCTCGACCTGGCGTTGGCTGGGCTTAACACCGTCGAGGTCGGCGCCGGCGTGCGCGCGGACGATCCTTTCTACCAGTTGTTGAAGTCCTTCGACCTGAAAACGCTCGTCCACTACAGCGCGAACGCGGGTGATGGCCCGCCGGAATGGCGAGCGTCAGAGTCCATCGGCCGTCAAGGCTACCTGTGTCCGTCCGTGCCCGCGGCGCGCGAGGCGTTGCTGAAACGTTGCGAGGAGATTTTTCGCGACAGCGCACCGGTGGACTACATCCGCTTCTCCGGCGGCGATGGCGGGGGCTGTGAATGCGATCGCTGCAAGCCGTACGGTCTGGCGTTCATCCGGCTGTGCGAGGATCTCGCCGGTGTTGTTCACAAATTCCATCCGAAAACCGAAATCTTCGTCACCAACCAGAAGTTCGATAACGCCGATGATCAGGCGATCTTCGCTTACCTTCGGGAAAAGCCGCGGCCATGGCTGCGCGCATTTTGCTACGGGCCCGGCTCGGACGCGATGAGTTGGCAACCGGGGCATCGCCAGACGCACCGCATGGATTTGTTTCGCTATCCCGGCTTCGGGCCACCTGCGCGTTACCCGCAGGAAATCCTCCACGAACTTCCGCCCGGTCAGGATGTAGTTTTCTTCAACGAACTCACGCACTGGCGTTACTCGCAAAACGGATTCATCCAGGCGTATCCGCGCGCCGACCGCAACGGCGACCAGCCGCCGCATTGGAATCACTGGCTTTACGAGCGCCAACCCGACGCCGCGCTCACGATGGTCTATGACCGCCTGACGTTCTTTGCGTGGCCGCGCTATTATCACTGGTATTTCAACCAGGTGATGCGCTACGGCATCGGCGACGTGACGCATTCCAGCGGCACGCACGACCATTTCAATCAATGGATGTGGCAGCGCCTGCTGTGGTCACCGCAACACAGCGTCGAAGACGTGATGGCCGAATACACCCGGACTTGGTTCGGGCCGGAAGCCGCGCCGCTCATGGCCGAAGCAATTTTTCAACTCGAAGACAATCTCGTCGAAAAGCCCGGCGTGCCCATCACGAAAAAGACCGGCATCGAACGTTGCTATCGGCTCGTGCAACAGGCTGGCGCCAAGATGCCCGCAGCGTTGCGGAAACAAAACTGGCTCTGGCGCGAATACATGCAAAAGGCGGCGCTGGATCGTCACATCCAACTCAGCGTGCAACAGCAGACGCGTTCGCAGGAACGGATTGAGCAGGCTGTCGCGAGGTCGGGTTCAGATGCCACCATTGAGCGAGCACTGAGTTGGTTGGGAGAACACGGTGAAACCACCGAGATGGCACGCTTGCGCAAGGAAGCTGAGCGCCTCGGCGAAGAAAGCAATCAGCTCTTTGGCGTCCGCAGCGAAGGACAGTTCAGTTTGGAACACGACTTCATCGGACTCGGCTGGCTCAAGCGACAGTTGCAGCGTGCCCGCGCCGCCCAAGGCGCTGAGCGAGCAGAGTTGTTGCGCATGATCACCAACTACGAAGACCCAGGCGAAGGCGGCTTCTACGACAACTGCGGCACGCTGGATCGTTGTCCGAATGTCGTGCACGGCTATCCTTACGACTTTGGTCAACCACTCGTGCCTGGCATGAACTCTGAAGGCAATCGCCCCAGTCAGCGCACGATGCACTTCACGCAGGACGAAGATCAGGGCGTGATGTTTCATTATCGCGGCCTCGATTCCACCGCGGCGTATCGCATCCGCTTCACGCTCGTTCGGCCGTGGTATCAGGACCGCTATCGCACCCGCATGAATCAGCACACCGAGACCATATACGCCGGCGACGCGGTTTTGGCGCGCGATCTCGAAATCCCTGAAGCGATGAGCGATCACTTCGCGTTCGACATTCCGAGCGAAGCGCTTCGCAACGGCGAACTCGTGGTCCGCTTCGAACGTGCTGCGGATGTGGCGCACGGCTCGCAGCTCGAGCGCGAAGTTTGGCGCAACACCGGCGGCTGGGGCACGATTGTTTCAGAGGCGTGGCTGATGAAACGACGTTAAACCTTTCTACCGGGCCGAAGGCAACAAAGCTCGAAAGTTGAACCGGTCGTTGGGTGCGGCGTCGCCGTTCAGAGTTAAATCCGTCCAATCACCGGCCTGCAAACAATTATCGGCCCATTTGAAATCGAGACGCGCGGGCGGCGACTTCAAACCCAGCACCTTCCACGGAACGGTCAGCTCCATTTCGTTACGTTGCATGCGCCACTTCACTTCGCCCGCCGCCTGCCACGCAAAGCCAGCGCCGGTGTTGCGCTCCAATTTCCCAGCGCCAGCACGATTGACGACGAAGTCGTAGCCGAGCCAGCCCGTCTTCGTGTCAGCATCGGTATCGAGGAACAACACCATCCAATTCGTGCCCTCGGGTTTGGTGATTGACTCACGGGTGCGAACGTAAAAGGAAGCCGTCGTCCGGCTCCAACTCGCTTTCGCAGCAATGATATCATTCCGCCCACTGAAGTTCCGGTAGGTAACATTTGTGGCCCAACCGCGATGTTCACGGCGAACTTCGTCGTTGATGGTGTCGCGAAACTCCGGCCGCACCGCGCGCCAGTCGTCGAAGCGCCCATCAATCTTGATCGCGTGCGACTCTAGTAATGGTAACGGGCGCGCGCCCTTGTAGCGGCGCACGTAGCTGGCGAGTTGGTAGTAGTAGTCGTCGCCGTGGCCGCCGCGCATCGGCTCGATGTCGCGACTGTGCTCGTGATCGAACTGGTCCACGAACATCACCGGCAGTTTGATCTTGTTGAACTCAGCGAAGCGCCCGGCGATCCACTCGTTCCAGCCGGTTATGAAGACGAAGCGCGGATCTTCCTTCAAGGCACGATCCCATTGCTCCGTCACGTTAAGACCATAGCGCACGGCATCCGGGCGGGTGTCGGCGGCGCCGTTGTGAAAACTGCGACCGTGCGCGCCAACTTCGCTCATTGAACCGAGTCGGCCGTTCACCGCGTTCTGCGCCACGCCGATGGACATCTGCTCCTTCTGACCGGCTGAGTTCGTGAAGACGTGTTGCGGAAAATCCTCGAGCCAACTCCACATGTTGGGTTTGGTCTGGCCCTGAAAATAATCCGGCTGCGGTTTGCGGAACGTGAAGAACTCGCAAATCTGCTGCGCTTCGCCGTCCGCAAACAGAAGCCGCAATGTGCGATCGCCGGCGGCGGCATTCCCATCGGCAAACGCGGCGCCGTGCGGATTTTTGTCCGCGCTGTGACTCCACCAACCCACGCGACCGCCCGGCTCTGAAGCTTCGAGGTAGTAAGTGCCCGCCGGCAAGGGCTGCGTGAGTTTCAATTGCACCCAGGCGTTGTCCCGCACATTGTGGAAACGATCCGCCGCGATGCGTTCGCCGCCCGGCCCGTTGCGCCAGAGCGTGAGCGTCACCGCGCTGCCGGCCGTGTTCCAGGTCGGGCACTGCGCGCTGACACTACGAACGGCGCGGTCGGTGGTGAACGTCTGACCGAGCGTGTGACCCGGCTGGAGTTCGGCCGGCGTATCGCGTTCGGCATTTTCCTCGCGGTCGAAAATCAGGTCCGCGTCCGCGAGGATCAACGGCTTGCCTTCCCATTGAAACCAAAGCTCGCGAAACTTGCCGGTCGAATAGAGATCGTGCCACAGCTCGCGCGTGACTTTGGGTGGATCCCAGAACGGTGTAAGAAAGGCGACCTGCGGGGTGCGATTGCCCGCGCGCCGCATCTCCGACCAGACGCGCAGCAGGGCCATGTAGTAATCGCGATACGTGATCTGGTTCGTGACGTCAAAGATCACCACATCCACGCCCGCGTCGCTCAACATTTGCGCGTGCTTACGGAGAACGCCGTCATCATCCGTCAGATAATAGCCAAACAACGATTCGCCCCAATGATGCGGCACATGCAACGGCCCCCAAAGCGGACTGTCCGGCTTGAGCATCGCGTTGGGATCGGCGGCGAGAATCTTCGTCACATCGAACGGCCCGCCCTGCACGTGCGCGCCGTGCCAGAGAAAATAGAAAATGCCCACCGTGCGGTCTGTGCGCGGCGCGCTCACTTCGGGAAACGTGGGAACCTTTCGCCCAAGCGCGTCGGTTGCCACCCAGGTGTCTGAGAAAAGGTCCAGGGTTTGCGCCGTGGCAATTTGTAAGGACGCAATTGCCAGCGCAGCGATTGCGGCCAGAAGATGTTTGCGAGACATAGAAATCAGACCGTGTGCGACTCAATGCGCCGGCAGGCCCGGCACGTCATATGGCCCGCGGCCCACATCCACCGGCGCGACGTCCACGTGCGGTTCGGGCGCCGTCGTCAGCGCTCTGCGGACGGCGTCGAGATAACCAAAGCCGTATTCCGTGTGCGGCTCGATGTAGGAGCCTTCACCCCATTCATTCCACGCTTCAATGATGAGCATGTCACGCAACTTCGGGTTACGTGGATTGTTTTCCAGCAACGCCCGCGCGTCGCGCAGATGTTGCTCGAACAACGCCGGCGTTCGATCGAAGCGGATGAAATTATTCTCGCCGTGCCACGGCCGGCTGTCCCAACCGCCGCAGACCGGCGGCACAAGCGCGATGTCGGCGGTGTCGAGGATGTGCTGCCATTGCCGGCGATAGCCTTCGAGCAAGGTCGCGAACGGCGCGCGCATTTCGCCCGCCGGCACGCCGAGATGCGGCCAATTGTAGCTCGTCACGGCATCGTAGCCCTCGGTCGCCGCCAGACGCGCCTGCGCCGCGTCGTTGACGCGAGCGATCAGGTAAAGCCCCTTTAACCCCGCACGCACGCACTCGGCGCGCATTTCGTCGAACACCGCACGCGCCTTGTCCGAGCCGCCGAGATCGTGCGTCAGATTTTCCGGCGCGAAGATGACCACGACCGGTTTGCCATCCAGCATCACGTGTTCGGGTTGACGGAAATAATTTCCGATCCAGAAGCGCGTGACGTTCAGGCAGTCCTCACGCGAGGAAGTGTTCGGCGGATTGTGGTTCGCCCAGAGCAGACAGAATTTCAGCAGCGAACGATAGCGCGCCTTGAAGAAGCCATCGTGCAATCCGTGCTCAAGCTGGCGGCGACCCTGCACCCAATACCAGTCGTAAACAAAAAACGTGATGCCGTGCTCGGCCGCCCACTTGATATGCCAGTCGGCGATCTCCGGATCACCTTCGCGATACCAACCGAGCACGGGCCGGCGCTCGGGGAACGGCAGCAGCGGCTGCCATTGCTTTGCGTTCGGCCAGCCGGGAAAATAATAGACGCCGACTTCGTGCGGTCCGCGCACGGGTTTGGGTTGGGGAACGTAGCCGCGCTTCACGCCACGCGGTTTCGCGGTGAAGTCCAACTGGCTCACCGAAGTCACCGTCGCGGCGTTCGCGGAGCGGATTTCGACTTCCGCTTTGCCGCTGGTGGGTTTGCGACTCGTCACGCTCCAACGCAGCGTGGTCAATTCGCCGGGCGAGAGCGCAGCTGCGCCGTTCGTGATCGTTCGTGCGAGCTTTACGCCAGCAGGCAGATGAACCGAAGCGGAAAGGTTGGTGATCGGTGAACCACCGTCGTTGGCCACGCGGACCGCCAAGGTGAAATCCGCGCCGGCGCGCACGGGAAAATCTTCGATGCCGAAGGAGCGAATGCCTAATTCCGGCGGGCCTTCGGGTTGGTCGGAAACTCTCAGCGAATGAACGAGTGCCGTGGCGCCAACTTCGTCCGTTGGGCGGAGCGCGAGCGCGATGATTTGCCCGCGCCAAGTCCGCGAGGCGGACAAGTTGACGTTGTAAGTGTGCGGGCGTCCATCGGCGTGAATCGGAAATGAATGGCGCTGCAAACCCGATTGCTCGGCGGTGGCGAAGAGCAGCGTCGCGTAGTTTCCGCGCTCCACTGTCATGCGCACGCTGACATTCGTGTTCGGCAACGCCGCGAAATGCACCGCCGGCGCAGCCACGAGCGCTGCGGGCTCAACCAGCTTGACGACGAGCGCCGAGTTTGTCGCGACAACCAACGCGCCATCTTCTCCCCGCCAACCCACCGCTCCGGACGCGAAGTCGAACGCAGCCGCAACCGGCGTCGCTGTCCCGACACTCTTCACGATGCGCAGCGAGTCGAGTTCGAAGCTCGTCGCGTCATAAACATCGAAACGCAGCCGCACATTGCGGCCATCCGGATGCCAGAACGGTCGGACGCGATAGGTATGCCACGCGTTGTCGCCGGTGACGGGAAAGCGCGTGGTTTTCTCCTGCGAAAATCCGCCGTAGCGACCCGTCGTCGTGTTGCTCCAAAAAAGTTCCGCCTGCCCGTCGTGATCCGCTTTGAGCCGGATTTCCAACACGTCCCACGGATCGGCAGGCACGTCGAGCTTGCGTTGATACTCGAAGATCGGATCGTTGCCGATGGCGCGCGCCCGCAGCACGCCGTTCGTCACGCGCACGTCCGTGAGTTGCCCGTTCGCCAGCCAGCCTTCGTTGTCGCCGGGGCGATTGAACTCCCACGCCACCGCCACGGTTTGCTCCGCGGGCGGGAACAACGCCATCAGACTGTCCGCGAACAGACTCATGCCGTAGGCGTTCGGGTGGTTGATCGAATTCAACATCAGCGTCGAGTAAGGAACGCCTTGTCGCCATAGCCGGCCGTAACGCCGCGAAGCGTCCGCGAGCGCGAGCTGGTGCTTCGCGGAGAATTGGCGGAGGCCGGTGACGTAGTGACGCGAGTCTTCGTCAATCTCGCGCTCCTGCTTCAGCCCCATCCAATCCGGTCGCATGTAGTGCGGCGTGAGAAAGATCCACTCCGCGCCGATGGCGGTGAAGTCAGTGAGGAACTTCTGGTAACGCGTCTCCACCTGCGCTTCGTTGAAGCCGCCGTCGTTGACGAACTCGGACACGATGAGGTCCGGCTTGCGGGCGAGCACTTTCTCCGCGTAGTTGTGCTCGCTACCCGGCGGCTCGGCGAGATAACTGTCCGTGTTGCGACCGCCCCACGCTTCGGTGATGAGTTCGATCTGCGCTTGCGGAAAGCGCTCGCGCAATCGCGCGACGAATTGCTCCTGCCAACGCTCGCTCTTGCCGCCCGGCAGATAACTGCCATCCGTCACGCTGTCGCCCCACGCCAGGATGCGGAGCGGTTTGCCCTCGCGCAATTTCGCCAGCGCCCGCGGGATGAATTTCTCAGCGGGCGACGGCGACTCAGCCGGTGGCTCAGGAAAACTCGTCTCCAAAACCGGAAACAGATTTTCCGGCCCCAGCTTCGCCATCACTCCCGGCAACCAAATGTTAGCGAGACGGCGCTCGCCCTCGCGCAAAATTGGCGGCGCGGGCGCCGCGGACTTCGCTTCGCCCGTCCGCAATTCAATCCGCCGATCCGCCGTGAGCACGACGGAATCGAGTCGCAATAGCCCGTGACGATAGCTCGCGAAGACCGGCTCGCCTTCCTTCAGCGCGCCGCCAGCGAGTCGGCCAAACGTCCCCCACTCCAGATCGGCATCGTAGTCCTTGCCGGCGATCAGTGGCGGCGCATCCGCAGCGGCGCTCGCTCGCAGGACGAGGCTGGTCGGATCGAGCAAGTAACGCGTCGTGCATTCCTGCGCCAGCAACGTCTGCAAGCGCGCCCCTTTGGACCAACCGCCCGCCTTGGGATTGAACACGGGCACGGACTCGTGCCGTTCGGCGTTCACGGTGTTCCAGATTGGTGGTGTAATTTCGACTACGTTTGTCAGTAAAGTTCTGTCATCAAGAACGACCGAGATCGTTACTTTCCAGTCGCCGACTGGGTGAATCTCGGCAGGCGTAGATTGGGCACCTACCGCAGAGTTTGCGAAACCAAGCAGCCAACCGATGACGGCCGCCAGCATGAAAGCGGTTCGATAACCCGCGTGCGCCGCTCGCCTCTCCCTCTCCCCCGCCGAGGGGGAGAGG
>WBZT01001396.1_pt1 | contig 17770 bp, 17 predicted proteins | sample 5204241 | NCBI WGS metagenome assembly WBZT01 (sample SAMN12344358, study PRJNA552823) | activated sludge metagenome | biome: Activated sludge suspended growth; feature: Nitrification reactor; material: Wastewater; isolation source: activated sludge from nitrification reactor of wastewater...
CATGCAAACTTTACAAGATACTAACTTTTGGAGTGTGCGCACCATTGTAGAAGATGGCCATCAGTTTTGGAGAACTTATTTTAGATACGACGGCAACCATGATGTTCACCCCATAATGGTGCCAATTTACCAAGATGCAGTTCTTTCCCATACTTACACCAAGACACTGAAGGCGCAATTTATTCAAGTAAGAAGATGGGCTTGGGGTGCTAGTGATGTTGCCTACGTACTTTATACTGGGTGGGTCAAAAAGAATAAAGTGCCAAAAGTAGACCTTCTTTTTAAGACTTCTCGGCTTGTCGAAGGGCATTTGTCTTGGGCTACAGCACCACTTTTACTGTTAATTGGGGCATTTATACCTCTTTATACTTCACCAGAAGCAAGCACTAGTTATGTTGCGAATCAGCTGCCTATTGTAGCCAGCAATATTCAGCGCATTGCAATGATTGGTTTATTTATTAGTATTTACTTAAGCATTAGACTGCTGCCGCCTAAGCCCCCAAAGTACGGTAACCGAAGAAGAATATATATGCTTCTTCAGTGGATATATCTACCAATTACTACGATTATTTATAGTAGCTTTGCGGCCCTTTATTCTCAGACTAGATTAATTCTAGGAAGGTATCTAGGAAAGTTTGACGTTACCGAAAAGGTAGTCAAAAAATAAATTAGTGCTACTGTTTAGTTAATCTGTTAATATCTCTTTTTGCTGATATATTTTCTTGGTAAGATTTGTACTTAATAAAAGCTGCCATATTATAGTTTTTTAGGGTTTCGGCTACTGTTTTAGCAATGACTTTACTATTAATTTTGCTTTCAACAGGTGGTGTCAACAGCTTGCCCAGGACATTATCGCTTATATGCTTTGCTTTTTCTTGACTACTTGCCATGTGGTCTAGAGACTTATATATAGATATATAAAGCTTTTCTTGTAAAAACGGTTCAAGCTGGCCGCTTTGTTTTTCGACGATAAATGACAAGTCGTAGTCAGTTCTTTCTATAGTTGAAAAAACAGTACTACAAACAGAGCATTTTCTTCTTCTCCAGATGTGATTAGCTCTTTTTTGGTGTCTTGAATTAGTAACTTGAGTCTGTGAACCACAATATATGCATACCATATCAATATATTGACATAACGCTATTAAAAATACTAGTGGAAAAGTGCATATATGGCCGTGGAAAACACAAAAAACACATAAAAAAAGAGCCTATGGTTGGTCCATAAGCTCATATTTTTCGAACTAATCTAGTTTGATCGACTTTTGGTCGCAGCTCGTCTATTACGACGAATTCTGTTAACAAACTTCTTTGATGAGTGTAGTTCTTCGTAGAAAAGCTCAAAGCTTTCTAACGGTGAAATGTTACTCAAACAAAACGCCTCGTTTAACCTGACTATTATAGCAAAATTAACCCTAAAAAGTCAATACTCCCAACACTGGTAAAGTAGTGCCTATTTTTCTCAGCAAAGCCTCAGCAAAAATCCATAATATTGTAGTTAGTAAGTTAGTTAAGCAGTAACAGAACTTTAAAACCTAATTAAGCCCCGTTATAAAGCTTTTTAACGAGTTTTTGACTTAGAGCCCATTGCGAGAGGGCTTTAAGACTAAAAAGCGCCTTAAAAGCACTTAAATAGCTAACTAATAAAAAACCAACGACTAAACTATCGTTGGTAATTGGTGGGCCCTAGAGGATTTGAACCTCTGACCTCTTCCACGTCAAGGAAGCGCTCTAGCCAACTGAGCTAAGAGCCCGGTACCTGCAGTATTATAGTTTATTACAGGGGTATCGTGCAAGTATCCACAATTTGTGTGGATAAAGAGACCGTAAAAGACTAGTATTAAAAGGCTAGCTTTAATATACTATCTTTACAGGTGCAGTTTTATCAGGTGTGTTGATATAACAACCTGGGTGGGAGCACATCAAAAAAGTTTTCGTCTTAAGGATATTTTCCATTGCGAGGTAAGATGAAACTTCTGCTCTAACCTAGAAAGTTCTAAAAAGCGTTCGGCATTTAAGACCGAGCGCTTTTTTAGTACAATGGTTGGCAGTAGGAGATAACATGTCACAAAAAACAGAAGTAGATCTTGGTGCAATGAGGCACAGCTTGGCTCATATAATGGCCGACGCCGTACAAAGGCTATGGCCCAATGCTAAATTTGGTGTTGGTCCAGTGGTAGAAAACGGCTTTTACTACGATATTGACCTTGGAGACACTAAGATATCCGAGGACGATTTCAAAAAAATCGAAAAAGAGATGCACAAAATCATTAAAGGTAATGCGGATTTTGTTAAGTCACTTTCTTCTGTAGATAAAGCAATCGAATGGGCAGAAGTAAATAACCAGCCCTATAAACAAGAGCTCTTAAACGACCTGAAAAGGGCGGGAACTACCGTGGCTAAAGATCTCGATGCAAGTGAACTAGGGCTCCCAAGTGATAGCTCTAAGGTTAAAGAAGTATCTTTCTATACAAATGATACATTCACCGATTTGTGTAGGGGTCCCCATGTAAATAAGACAGGCGAGGTTGGCGCATTCAAGTTAATGCGAGTTGCAGGAGCCTACTGGAGGGGAAAAGAAGATAATCCGCAAATGCAACGACTTTACGGAGTTGCTTTTTCTACCAAGCAAGAACTTGACGATTATTTAAAGATGCTAGAAGAAGCCAAAAAACGAGACCATAGAAAGCTAGGCAAAGACCTAGATTTATTTGTATTTAGCGACCTAGTAGGTCCAGGTTTGCCTCTTTACACTCCTCGTGGCACTGTTTTAATCGAAGAAATAAAAAATTCCTTAAGAGAAATTAGTAGGGAATATGATATGCAGTTAGTATCTATACCTCATATAGCAAAAATAGATTTATATGAAAAATCAGGTCATGCTGCAAAATTTAGTGAAGAGTTATTTACGGTGCAGAGTCACTTCGATCAAGATTTTGTTCTTAAACCTGTTAATTGCCCTCATCACACTCAAATATATGCCGGCCGGCCAAGAAGCTACAAGGATCTCCCGTTAAGATATATAGAACAAACTATGCAGTACAGGGACGAAAAGCCAGGCCAACTAGGTGGCTTGCAAAGAACAAGAGGATTTACTGTAGATGATGGCCATACGTTTTGCAGGGTTGACCAGATTGAAGAAGAAGTAGGTACAATCGTTGAAATTATACGAGAATTTTACGAAAGATTAGGTTTGTGGGGAAAACATTGGGTTTCACTATCGGTAAGGGACTCGAATGATTACAGTAAATATATTGGAGAATCGGCCGATTGGGAAAAAGCTGAAAAGATGCTCGCTGAGGTCTCGAATAAATATGGTTTAGGTGCCAAAAAAATGGAAGGCGAAGCTGCAATCTATGGACCAAAATTGGACTTTATGTTTAAGGATGCTCTTGGAAGAGAAACTCAACTTGCTACCGTTCAGCTAGATTTTGCAATGCCAAAAAGGTTTGAATTAACTTATGTTGATTCTGAGGGCAAGGACCAAACTCCTGTTATGATTCACAGAGCCATTCTTGGTTCTTTCGAGAGGTTCATCATGCTTATGATTGAGCATTTTGCTGGTAAGTTTCCGGTTTGGCTTGCCCCAGAACAAGTCCGGTTTATTACAGTTAACCAAACCGACAAAATAAGTTCTTACGGTAATAAGCAGCTGGAACTAGCAAAAAGCCTGGGTCTGCGCGCAGCTCTAGATAATGCAAATGAATCAGTTGGCAAAAAGATTAGGAATGCCGAAAAAATGAAAATTCCATATGTAATTGTTATAGGGGAACAAGAGGCCGAGAGCGGCGAGACTATTCCTAGAGTTAGGTCAGACATGGCAGTTCAGGACCAAACAAAAATTAGAATAGAAAACTTTCTAAAAACAGTTCTAAACGAATCAATAAGCAGAACAACTCATACTACTGTATAAAATGAACCAATCATTCAAAGATAATATCTACGACTTAGTAGACAGAATCCCGGAAGGAAAGGTTTTGACTTATGGAATGCTCGCATCTTTGTCTGGTCATCCAGGAGCATCTAGGGTGGTAGGGCAGATTGCTCATTTTGGCCCAAGTAAGTTGCCTTGGCATAGGGTTGTTAAAGCTAGTGGGCTAATGGCCTCTGGTTTTGTTCCGGGTGGGCCTCATAGACAAGAGTTGCTACTTGCCGAAGAGGGCATAGAGATAAGAAATCATAAAATACATAATCTAGATAATTATCTATGGAAAATATAAATCAAATCATTATTGTTGGCCCTACTGCTAGCGGCAAAACAGGATTAGCGGTAGATTTAGCTAAAAAAATTGATGGTCAAATAATATCTGCTGACTCGAGGGCTATATACAAGGAACTAGATATCGGCACGGCCAAGCCTTCCACTTCAGAAAGACAGGGAATTGTTCATTATGGGTTTGACTTGATCTACCCAAGCGAAAGGTTTAGTAGTATTAAGTTCAAAGAATATGCAGCAGATAAGGTGAATATAATAAAAAGCAGAGGCAAAATGCCAATTATTGTTGGCGGAAGCGGGCTGTACATTGACTCTTATGTCTTTAATTTTCGGCCACCGGCTGTTGAGACATCGGGTTATACCAAACTCAACAATATGTCTATTCAAGAGCTTCAAGAATTAATTACATTAAAAAAATTAAAAATGCCCCAGAACCCTAAAAACAAGCTACATCTTATTAATACACTTCTCAGAGGAGGGAAAGCACCCCAAGGAAACAGTAATCCGCCAGAAGGATCATTAATAATAGGCTTAATGCCAGATAGGAAATATCTTCGTGATAATATTTCTCTTAGGGCTGAGCAGATGATAAATAATGGAGTTATAGAAGAGGCCCGTGCAGCTTTTGAAAAGTACGGATATTACGCCCCGGGGCTGAAGGGCGGTATTTATGCCCAACTTGTTAAGCACTTTAAAGACGGCCTAGACATAGCGACAGTTATGGAAAACTTTATTATTAGCGATATGCAACTGGCAAAAAGACAGACAACTTGGTTTAAGCGAAATCAATTCATAAAATGGTTTTCTACGGTCAATGAGGCCAAAAAGTACTTAGGTTTGTTAAACTAGGTAATGATGAAATTATTAGCCATATATGCCGGAAAAATTACTTATGTATTGTTACGCATGATTGGCAGAATGGCCGGAACCTTACCTGGATTAATTGCAGAAAAAATTGATCCTAATATACTAAGCGATTCTCTGTCTAAGCTTCCAAAGGGGGTTGTTGTAGTTACTGGTACTAACGGAAAAACAACTACTACTAAAATATTAACAGAGATGCTGTCACGAAAATATCGAGTACTTACAAACCCAACCGGAAGCAACTTCACCCGTGGAATAGCAGCAGCGGTCGTCTCTAAGTCAACTCTCGCCGGTCGATTAAATTATGATATTGCTGTTATAGAGCTAGATGAGGCATATGCAGTTAAGTTTGTAGAGAAAATACAGCCAGACTACTCAATTATTTTAAATGTTACCAGAGACCAAATGGACAGATTTGGTGAAATTGACCATACGGCCAAACTACTTGAAACAGTAGTTAAAAAGACTAAAAAAGCTGTCGTTCTAAATGCCGACGACAACAGGGTAAGGCCTATGAAATTAGTCGCTCCTGGCAAGGTATATTATTTTGGCGTAAGCAATACATTAAGTCATATTTTTGTTAACGACGAGAATTTGCACACTGCCGAAAAACAATCAAGGCAACAAACGGTAGATGCGGAGCTAATTTCTTTAAAAAATGAACTTACCACCTTTTCTATAGGAAGTGATATTCTATCTGTAAAGTTGAATTTTTTTGGGCTGTATAATTCGCAAAATGCGGTAGCTGCCAGTTTGATGGCCAATAAACTTGGCATAGATAATAAGCAAATCAGTGATGCTTTATCTACAACAAGCCCGGCATTTGGAAGAGGTGAAATATTTGACCTTGGGAGTAATACAATAATCGTTCAATTAGTAAAAAATCCAGCCGGATTTCGCCAAGCGCTGATTGGTTCATTAAGTACAGATTCCGACATAACTTGCCTAGTTATTAACGATAATTACGCAGATGGTAGAGACGTCTCGTGGTTGTGGGACGTTGAGTTTTCACAGTATATAAAAAGCCCAACAGTAATTACTTCAGGCCACAGGGCATATGACATGTCGGTCAGGCTAGCATATGACGATATCATGGTCACAGAAACTATCTCTGACCTAGGTGAATTTGTAAACTATGTAAAAAATCAGCATAACAAAAACATTATAATTTTTACAACATATACTGCTATGTTAAAGCTAAGATCTATGTTTGGAAAAATTGCGGATTTGGAGGAGCTATGAAACAGATAATAATTTCTCATTTGTATCCAAAAGAAATGAATATATATGGCGATAACGGCAACGTACTAGTTTTAAAAAAAAGACTGCAATGGATGGGTTATAAAGTAGAGGTCCATGGCGTTGGTATTGGTGATAAAATCCCAACAAAAACTAGCATAATCATTGGTGGTGGGGGCCAAGATGCCGGCCAGAATGACATTGCCAAAGACCTGCTAATAGCTAAAAAACAAACACTTAAAGATATGGCAGATAATGGTGTTTCTATGCTAATGATATGCGGACTTTATCAATTATTCGGCCATTATTTTAAAACTAGCAATAATATTGAAATTCCCGGAATTGGAATATTAGATGCATACACTGTAGCCGGTCCTACGAGAATTATTGGTAATGTTGTTGTTGACTCTAAAAGATACGGCAAGGTCATAGGTTATGAAAATCATAGTGGCAGGACCTATTTAAATAATGGCACAGCCAATATAGGCTTAGTTCCAGTGGGTCAGGGTAATAATGGCGAAGATAATTCAGAGGGCTGTTTGTATAAAAATGTGATTGGCTCATATTTGCACGGTCCAATTCTTTCAAAGAACAATAAATTGACCAACCATATTATTGAGAACGCAACAGGAATTACCTCTGCTATCGATACAAATGAGCTACTTTTTGTAGACAATTTAGTTCGAAGCGCCCGAACTGCGGCAAAAAAACTTGATCGATGATTGAATTGTTTGCCACTTAATTGGTACAATTAACATATGATCGAACAATTGTTTGGCTCAAAGACACGAGTCAAGTTACTACAACTATTTTATAAAAATCCTAAGCGGTCTTTCTATGTAAGAGAGATTACTAGAAAAATTGATGAGCAAATTAACTCAGTAAGAAGAGAGCTTGCCAACTTGCTAAGTATAGGAATAATCACTTCGGACAACTCTAATAACAAGCTGTATTATGAGGTAAACCAAAAATTTGAATATTATGATTCTTTATCAAAGATGTTTGGTGGAAGCGCATCAAAAAAATCTAAAAAACCTGCCGAAAAAAATACTGGCGAAAATGCAGAGGGCGCAGAAGCTGTAGTTTTAGACGAAGAACTTGTTGTTATAGATGAGCAAAACAGACCCTTGTTAGAATCACTAAAAAAAGCTGGCAACATTAACTTGGCAGTAATAACTGGACAGTTCACTTTGGATGATCGTTCAGGAATAGACATTCTTGTCGTAGGTGATATCAATGAAGTGAATTTACAAAATAGCATTAACGATATTGAGCAATCAGAAAAAAAATCTTTAAGATATGCCTATCTTCCTGTTGAAGAATTTGTTTACAGAAAACAAGTAAATGATAAATTTGTTTCTGACGTAAGTATTTCAAAAAAAATAATACTTTTAGATAAAGATAATCTATTGAATTAGAAAGGTAAAATAAGTGGTAGAGATTGAATATTTCGGTGGAAATTGTGTAAAAATCAAGAACAAAAAAGCATCTTTAATTGTAGATGATAATCTTGATAGCCTAGGACTTAAGAGTAAAACAACAGATGACTCAGTTGCAATAGTAACTAGCAAAGATATAGAGGTTAGCGATAAGGGTAGGTTTAAAGTTGACTGTCCTGGTGAATATGAAATTTCGGAAGTTTCTATAAAAGGTATTGCCAACAGGGCGCATTTAGATGAGTCCGGGAAGAGGGCAACCTCTTATGTCATTAGGTTAGATGGAACAGTTATTGCAGTGCTTGGTCATGTTCACCCGGAGATGACAGATGAGCAGCTTGAAGAACTGGGTATGGTTGATATTCTGATTATTCCCGTAGGTGGGAGTGGCTACACTCTTGATCCGGTTGGTGCGGTTAAACTAGCTAATAAAATTGACCCAAAGATTGTGATTCCTACTCATTACGCAGATAAGGATATTAAGTATCCAGTTCCTCAGGTTGAGCTTGAGGAGTATTTAAAAATATGCGGAACTGCTGAGCCCGAAAGGACTAATCATCTTAAGATAAAAGAGTCGGATTTGGGCGATAAAATGCACACAATTGTACTAGAAAGATCTTAAGTCTTTCTTATATATAAAATAACCGCCTAACAAAAGGCGGTTATTTTTTAATAATGTTAGATTATTGAGCTATTAACCCTTTTTTCTTTAAAGTTCTAATTGCTTGGGCGCTTACCTTAAGCTTAACTTTTTTACCGTCAACTAGAACGGTCTTATTTTGTAGGTTAGGCTTCCATACTTTCTTAGTTTTTCTTTGGGAAAAGCTAACATTGTGTCCGTATTGTTTGCCTTTTCCAGTGATATCACAGCTCTTCATTATTATTTCCTATAAATTATTATCAAATTCAACTATTAATAATACACTTTAAGGGGTAAATAATCAAGTGCTATACTATAATTTATGAGTTCAAATTTAATAGTAGTCATAATTATGGCAATAGTTGTTATAGCCATATCTATAACTTTACATGAGTTCATGCATGGTTTTGTTGCCAAATTGCTTGGTGATAATACGGCAGAAGAAGCCGAAAGACTCAGTCTTAACCCCTTGAAACACATAGATCCTTTTGCCACGGTACTATTACCATTACTTCTATTGTTGATCGGTGCACCTCCTTTTGGAGCAGCTAAACCGGTACCGGTTGATTTTTATAAACTAAAATACGAAGAGTTCGGAGGGGCGCTAGTCGGGATAGCTGGTCCTCTGACAAATCTACTACTTGCTGTGCTAGCCGCTTTTTTTATAAAGTTAACAGGAATTGGTCTTGAAAACGGTTTAATACAATCTTTTTTCGAGTTATTTATATCTATTAATATTGGTTTTTTTGTTTTTAATATGATTCCGTTTCCTCCTTTGGACGGTTCTAGGGTTTTGTATGCTTTTGCACCGTCAGGGCTCCAGAAAGTCATGAATCAGATAGAGTCATTTGGGTTACTAGCTATAGCTTTATTTATTTTTCTACTGATTCCAGTTCTAAGCCCAGTACTCACCAGTATAAATAATAGTATCTTAAACTTCATACTATAAGTCCAATAATAAGATATAATGTAACTAGCCCGATATCAAGAAATGATTTCTGAATGATCACTTCATGGGTTAGCCTTATATCCTCTGTGTCCGAGGACGCAGTATGCGGGCTCCCACCTGGGTTTCCAAGCAGGAATCCAAACGGATATCGGGTTTTTTGTAGCAAAATATATTGTCTCGGGGTGTGGCGCAGTTGGCTAGCGCGTACGGCTGGGGTGAGATATGCCAAAAAGGCATATCGCAAGGAAAACTTCTCTTTAAAACTTGTTTTAATAGACGAAGTTTCGGGGTCGCCGAAGGTGACCGTGAGGACCGAGCGGCCCGCATAAGAATATATTGGTATAATGAAGATATTGTCTCGGGGTGTGGCGCAGTTGGCTAGCGCGTACGGCTGGGGGCCGTGAGGTCGCAGGTTCAAGTCCTGTCACCCCGACCAGAAATTTATATCTTAACTATGGGTGTAAATTTACGATGAATAGTATAATAATTTGAACCTGCGACCTCGAATTAATAATTACGCAGCTTAAGGCCCTTGTCGTAGGTTTATGTCCTGAAAAATAATTAGATATTTATAATTATTGATAATAATGAGATACTAAATACAAATGAAAACACTAAAATTCGACGAATCACAAATTGCCAGCATAACTGAAGGATCCATAACATCAACATGGAGACTGGCTGATGAAAAAAATATTCAAGTTAATGACGAAATACAATTTATTAGCTCAAGTAATGGACAAAAATTTGCAGATATAATTGTAGACGAAGTCACAACAAAGCGGATAGATGATATTACCGCTGAGGATATGGTTGGGCATCAGCAGTACGATTCTATATCTGATATTCTAGATTCTTTTAAGAAATATTATGGCGCACTAATTAATAACGAGAGTCTGGTAAAAATAATAAAGTTCCATATAAATGCTAAAAATAGTGTAGACAAAAAAACAACTACTTATGATTTGGTAAAGCTTTATACGGACGGTGGATCAAGGGGTAATCCTGGACCTTCTGCCAGTGGTTTTGTACTTTATGATGAACAAGATAATGTCATATACGCGGGCGGGGAATACCTTGGAATAACCACCAACAACCAAGCTGAATATCAGGCAGTAAGGTTGGGCCTAAAGAAAGCTCTAGAATTATCACCCAAAGAAGTAAAAATATATATGGACAGCCTCTTGGTAGTTAACCAAATGAATGGAGTCTTTAAAATTAAAAATAGAGACTTATGGCCTATACATTCAGACATAAAAGGTCTTGTTGAGAAAATACCAAAAGTATCATTTACTCATGTCCCCAGAGAATTCAATAAGGAAGCAGACGCTGAAGTGAATAGGGTCCTTGACTCAACTCCTTTATAAGAGTTTCTGGTACAATATAATAGCTAGATTATTGACTGATCGCCAGACTTTCCGAAATGAAAGCCTGGAGGAAAGTCCGGGCAACATAGGGGCAAGGCAGTTGCTAACAGCAACCAAGGGAAACCTTAGGGAAAGTGCCACAGAAACAATACCGCCCCCTACCACTTATGGACTCAATACAAAATTGCTTCGCAACTATTATGAATCCAAAAGTGGTGGGGGGTAAGGGTGAAATGAGTATAGGGTAAGAGCCTACAGTTTGCTGGGGTGACCCAGTAAAATGGTAAACCCTGCCTGTTGCAAGGAGTGGATCTATCGCCGAAAGGCTAGTGCCCGCTAAGATTCACGATATTTAACCGCTTGAGCCAATCAGCAATGGTCGGCCTAGATAGATGATCAGATAGAACAGAACCCGGCTTACTAATAATCTGGCAATTCAAAAAACCACCTAAGGCTTATGCTGGAGGTGGTTTTTTGAAAGTGAATTAATTATTTTACAGCTTTTACAACAGCTTCAAATGCTTTTGGCTCATTTACCGCAAGCTCAGCAAGTATTTTTCTGTCCAGGCTAATACCAGAATTCTTCATTCCGTTAATTAACTTACTGTAGGTGGTGCCATTCAGTCTGGCAGCTGCGTTTATTCTTGTGTTCCATAGTGAACGCATAGTTCGTTTCCGATTTTTGCGATCTCTTGTTGCGTACTGAAGGGCTTTTACGACGCCTTGTTTGCCCATCTTTATACTTCTGCGCCTTGAATGGGTCATCCCCTTGGTGGCTTTTCTGATTTTCAGATGTTTCTGATGACTCGTTTGGCCTCTTTTAACTCTCATGACTAAGCTGCTCCTAGCTTTCTTTTAATATTCTTCTTAACTTTTCCGGTAATCTCTTGCATGCCCGAATAGGTGCGCTTTCTAGACGCTCTTTTCTTCTCTAGAAAGTGATTTCCAAAGCTTCTGCGTGTTAAAGCTTTTCCGGTTTTTGTAATCTTGACACGGTCTTTTGTTCCGCTATGACTTTTTAGCTTTGGCATTATTACTCCTTACAACTGCGCTTAACTGTCTGCCTGCAAACTGGGGAAGTTGGTCGGTTGAAACACCTTCTCCTAGTTCGCCGATTATTTTATCCATTAACTTGTTGCCTAGCTCTTTATGTGCAAGTTCGCGACCCTTATATACTATACTTATCCGTACTTTGTCTCCGTCTTGCAAAAAGGAATTAATCTTTTTGAGCTTAACACCCATGTCATGTTCACTTATTTTCAGGCCAAATCTCATCTGCTTTAATTCGCTAACCTTTGTGTTTCGTCGAGATTTTTGCAGTTGCTTTGTCCTCTGATAATTGAACTTGCCCCAGTTTACGATTTTTGCAACCGGTGGTTTAGAGTCTGGCGATATCTCTACCAAGTCGAGTTCTGCTAGTTGTGCTTTCTGAAGTGCCTCTTGGCGCGACATAACACCAAGCTGATTTCCGTCTTGGTCGATGACTCTTAATTCCGGTGCCCTTATCGCCTCATTAAGGCGGGTGGTCTTGTTAATGTATTTTCTCCTTTTTCAGATGAAAAGTATAACAGATGTTGTAACAGTGGTCAAATATTTTCATACAACCAAACTGCTGGTTTCGCGAAATTGCAGTGCTTCTGCAATGTGGTTAGGGAGTATTTGATCAGATCTTTCAAGATCGGCTATTGTTCTTGCGACCCGGACACTTCTTATATATGCCCTGGCAGATAATTCTAGTTTTTTACTAGCTTCAATAAGCAGAACTTTTGCATCATTATTAAGATTCATAATTTCCTTTAATTTTCTATCACTAATTTGAGAGTTTAGCTTCAGCTTTTGTCTTTGTTTTTGCAGTTTTCTAGTTTCTAAAGCTACTGATCTATATTTTTCTGATTCTTGTGCGCCTTTTCTGTTAGATAGCAAAGAATCTCTATCTACACTATTAACGTTAACAAAGATGTCTATACGGTCCTTGATTGGTCCGGAGAGTTTTTTGTTATATCTGTTTATGTCGTTCGCGCTGCATACACATGCTTTTGAAGAACCGAAATATCCGCAAGGGCAGGGATTAGCGGTCGCAAGAAGAATAAAATCTGCAGGAAAAGTTGTAGATAAATTAGCTCGGGCGATGGTTATTTTTTTGTCTTCAAGGGGCTGTCTTAATGATTCTAGGGTTGCACGGCTAAATTCAGGTATCTCATCTAGGAAAAGAACACCGTTATGAGCTAAGCTAATTTCCCCGGGCCGTAGGTTGTGGCCGCCTCCAATAATTGAAACATCGCTAGATGTATGATGCGGAGAGCGAAGAGGAGGCATATAGACAACCATCTCGCTATCTTGCGGCCTTAGACTATGAATATGGGTAGTTTCTATTGTTTCTCGGTTGCTTAGTCGGGGTAATATCCCCACAAAAGCCTTAGCAAGCATAGACTTACCAGTTCCGGGTGGGCCAGAAAGCATTATATTATGCCCGCCGGCAGCACTTATTAACAGTGCCCGCTTTGCGGCTTCTTGCCCAATGATATCCCCGAAATCTACAGCACTAATAGTATTATCTTGCTTTGTGGGCAATTTTTTAGGGTCAGCTTTGTGCGATACTGGGTTACCATTCAGCAGCTCAACAGTTTCTTTTAAAGAGCTAAGTGGATATATAAAATCATTTCTAATTAAATCTGATTGAGCGCTATTGCCAATGGGAATAATGACTTTATTTTCCTCAGAGGGGTTAGCGGCAATCAGTTTGCCAATAATTCCATTAACCGCCCTTAGTTCACCATCAAGTGAAAGCTCACCAATAAAAGTGTTAATTTTATTTATATTTTTAATTTGCTTGTCCGCACTAAGAATTGCTATCGATATTGCTAGGTCTAAGCTTGCAGAATCTTTAGGGAGATCGGCAGGTGCAAGGTTAATAACTATCCTACCTGCAGGAAATTTATAGCCAGACGAAACTATTGCTGCTCGAATCCTTTCTTTAGATTCCTCGACAGCCTTATTTGCCATACCGACAATACTAATAGACGGCAGTCCTTTGGTTATTTTTGATTCTATTGTTATTTTCGTACTACTGGCACCGTTATTTATGTAACTATATATTTTCATAATTTACCGTAATTGTAGCCCAGCTAATAAAGTATATGCAAATAAAAAAACCGCTGTCGAGCTGCGAACGACAACGGTAATTTAAGTTTTTGTTTCTTTTTGTAAACCAGATTATTCTTCTAAAACAGTCTCTTTGCGAGTTAGTACTGTTTATGATGAAGGCACTGGTTTGGTTTTTGAGCACCTTTTTTATTCAAGGTACTAAGTTAATAATAAATAAAAAGCAAAAGCACTGTCAACATGTTTTTTTATTTTTTAGGAAGGTTTTACACAGCCAGTAATTATATAAATAATTATTCACAGTATATTGACCAAAGATATGCACTTAATATATTTCCGAACCTATGCTCTACAAGTTATTATATTTTGTCTGTATTTTCGCTCACATAATCCTACTCAAGTAGGCTTCGCGAGGATTTGATTGAATCACTATGTTGTAAATAAGTTAACTATTCTTTATATAAAAATAACAGATTATTGTTATACATAGCACAACATTAATATTGACATTTTTTGTTTAAAATGCTAGCATTTAACCAGTAAGAAAAAAACAAAAAACTTACAAAAAAATCGTCGCCCTCCGAGTCTAAAGCTTAGGAGAGCGGTCAGTCGGAAACATTCAGTCGTAGCACGAGTAAGCGCCATAGAAGTTATATTATAGGGCGGTTTTACCGGCTCGACTGATGTTATCCAAGTTGCTTTCTGTTGGAATGCTCCCTAGGTAATTGGGAGCATTTTTTATGCTAAGATTTTAGTATGTTACTTAAAACAAAACAGCAAATTGTGCTTATAGGTCTATTGATTGTTGGCTTTTTGGTTTTTATATCTTTTTTTAATCCAAGTCAAAACAGTATCTTTCTCTCGGTTGTTTTTTTGTTTTTACTTTTCATCATTTTCTTTCTTTCTGTGAATGTGTTTTTGGGTTTTTTGCAACCAAATAGTGTTAACAGAAACAGTTTATTGTCAGTTGTTATTGCAATGGCACCCGTGTACTTGCTGGCTCTGTCAAGTCTTAATTCTGTAAGTGTTATTGATTTAATTTTTCTTATTGTTATAGAAATAATTCTTGTTTGGTATATACGAAGACAGGTTAAATAAATAATCATAGCCAAAAGCTTTACTTTTTTGATATACTAACCTCTGATGGATGGTAACTCAAAAATGAATACACCAGAACTACCAAAACCACAGCCAAATTCAGGCAATTTTGAGGTAGGTTCGGTAGATAAGGGTGGTCAAAATAAAGCCGAAACTCCAGGCTTGTCACCTATTGAGATGCTTACCCAGGCACAGGGAGCGGTTGTGCAGGCAGTGCAGACTACTGACGACAACACGGCTTTACCTGTCGTTCCTCTTAATGATCCTCATTTGGCTACAGCTCATTCATCTACAGATGACGAAAACCCGGTTATTGCCGAAGATGGTGATGTGCTAGAAAAAGAATGGGTAGATAAAGCTAAGAAAATAGTTTCATCAACTAAAGATGATCCCAGGGAGCAGACAAATCAATTCGTCAAAATGAGATACGATTATGTCAAAAAGAGGTATGGAAAAGAAATAGCACTACCTTCTGGTAATCAGGGGGCTTAGCTTGAACCCAAAGAGTAAAGTATGTTTGCGGCGATAATTTTTTTAGTAATCATTTCGGCCCTAGTTGGCTTGGGCGGATATATTGTTTATAAATCAAGAAAACTACTAAGGGAAGCCAAAAACTATGAACGAGGCCTGAAGATGGTGCCTCTTCTAATTCACTTACCACCTAGTAGCGATGATATTGATAATAAAGGGCGGGATGCGCGTGATATTGCCGATGAAAATATATCTAAAGCCAGTGTTTTATACGGAATTCTAGCTAGCACCGTATCTAAGGGTTTTAAAAGTAAGCTTTATGGCCAAAGGCATATATCTCTTGAGATAGTTGCCCAGGGAGGTAGGGTTAAATTCTATACTGCCGTACCTGTGAGTTTGGTTCCGGTTGTTGAACAGGCTTTACTAAGTGCATATCCAAATAGCCGCCTAGAAGAGGTTCCTGAGCATAATATTTTTAATTCAGTTGGAAAAATAAGCGGAACAATTGGCGGTGAGCTGGTGTTGAAAGAAAGTTTCACAAAGCCTATCGCAACGTATCTAGATTTAAAAAGAGACACAATGCAGGCACTACTCAATTCATTATCTAAGCTCGAAAAAGAAGATGGTGTAGGCTTGCAGGTACTTATAAGACCAGCAGATAACAAATGGGTTAAAAAGTCTAAAGACGAAGCCTCGAAGCTTAGAGACGGAAAACAGAAAAAGCAGGGAATAGATTTAGCTTTTTGGTGGATTAAACAAGTGTTTATTGCCCCAGTTAAACCCCCCGAGGCTAAGGGTGAGGATAAAAAACCAGAAGATGACAAGCCTGTATCTGGGTTAGACCAATCTCTTGCGGAAGCTATTGAAGAAAAGGCAAAGCACCCAGGTTTTGAGGTATTAATAAGGGTTATTACTTCTTCTAACATCTCTCATCGGGCACAGACAATTTTAAGTAATATTACAGCTAGCTTTGCTCTATTTGACTCTCCGGGTAAAAATGGTTTCAAGTTTGTTCCCGCCAGAGATATTGAAAGTTTTGTAACTTCATATATATTAAGGTTTTTTCCGGCAGAGCAAAGAAGTAACATTTTAAACTCTGTAGAACTTGCAACCATCTATCACTTACCAGACTCCTCAAACACCCCAACAACTCAACTAGAAAGACAACAATCTAAGCAGGTTGATGGACCTAGAAATGTGGTCGATGACGGATTACTGCTTGGCTACAATGTTTTCAGGGGAATTAAAAAACCCATAAGACTGAGTGAGAATGATCGTCGTAGGCACATGTATGTGGTTGGGCAGACTGGTACGGGTAAATCAACATTTTTAGAAAACCTAGCACTACAAGACATGCTTGAGGGTAGAGGTTTTGCATTTGTTGATCCTCATGGTGACGTTGCAGAGAGACTCCTTGGCATGGTACCGAAAGAAAGAACCGAAGATGTTATATATTTTTGCCCAGCAGAGATGGACTACCCATTAGGGTTTAATTTATTCGAATTTCACAATCCTGAACAAAAAGACTTTTTAATTCAAGAAGTTATTAAGATGATTTATAAGCTTTACGATCCAAACCGTCAGGGTATGGTGGGTGCTAGGTTTGAGCATATATTTAGGAACTGCGCACTTCTTCTTATGGCAGACCCCAAGGGTGGCACATTTATTGATGTACCCAAGCTATTGATTGACCCAGACTTTGTTAGGCAAAAACTGCAGTATACTAACGATAGAACAGTAATTGATTTTTGGACAAAAGAGTTTCCAAATTCTCAGAGATCGAATGACGCAGGAGAAGTCACTTCTTGGGTTGTAAGTAAATTCTCTGCCTTTATGTCAAATGAAATGATGCGAAATATTATTGGTCAGACAAAAAGTTCATTCAATATGCGGACAATAATGGATGAGGGTAAAATTTTACTCGTAAATTTAAGCAAAGGCCGCACCGGCGAACTAAACTCCAATCTTCTTGGTATGATATTTGTTATGAAGTTTGCTGCTGCAGCAATGAGCAGAGCGGATATTAGGAATGAAGATGAAAGGAAAGATTTTTGTCTTTATGTAGATGAGTTCCAGAACTTTGCTACAGACAGTTTTGAATCAATATTAAGTGAAGCTAGAAAGTTTAAGCTAAATCTGATTGTTGCAAACCAGTTCATAAGTCAGCTCGAAGAAGGGGTTAGGGACGCTATATTTGGTAACATTGGTGCAGTTGTAGCACACAGGGTTGGTACTAACGACGCCGAGCAGTTAGAAAAGTACTTTAGGCCGGTTTTTGATGTTGACGACTTACAGCAGTTACCAAACTATAATGCCATTGTTCGTATGCTTATCGGAGGAGTGCCTACACAGCCTTTTTCTATGGCTGACCTTCCATACCTTGGTAAATCT
>WBZT01001397.1_pt1 | contig 17751 bp, 10 predicted proteins | sample 5204241 | NCBI WGS metagenome assembly WBZT01 (sample SAMN12344358, study PRJNA552823) | activated sludge metagenome | biome: Activated sludge suspended growth; feature: Nitrification reactor; material: Wastewater; isolation source: activated sludge from nitrification reactor of wastewater...
CCGAGGCGCTGGCCACGCCCGCTTCTGTCGCCCGTTGGCGGGCTGCGCGCTTCGACGGCCACTCGATCGGTTGGCCGACAGTCAGGTTAAATTCGGTGAGGGATTCCCGCACCGCCGGATCGAAGAGGCCCAAGTCCCTCATTCTCCCGCGGCCGCTGTTGGCGTTCACCGACGGGTTGAGATAGGTATAGGCGGCGACCTGCTGTCCGCGATTTTGCTCGATGGTCCCTTCGGCGCTGGCGACGGTGGGGTTACGCGCGAGAGCTAGATCCAGTACGCTCTGAAGCGAATAGACCGGTTCAGGCCCGGTCTGAGCGGTGGAACTCCCCGCGGAGCCTGCGCACCAACCGGTCGCCGGAAACAACCAGGCGAGGCCCAGGAGCACGAGCACGACAGGCCCGATGAGTCTCGGTCTGATAGCAGGGTTCTGAGGAGGAAGACCTCCTGCGGTTCGGCGTCCGGCCGCGCAGATCGATGGCCGGAGTCCCAGGCGATTCGCCGTGGGATCGGCAGGGATGCCCTGAGATACACTGAGCGCCGGTTTGCTTCTAGGCATGAGTGTCATGGTTCGCTCGTCCTTCCTCCGTCGGATCGTCAGCCATCAGGTGCGGGCGGGAATTCACCTTGTTGCGCGTGGTATCCGATGAAAGTACCGTATCACCTTCGGTGGGTGAAGTCGATCAGACAGAGAGGAACTTGCAGCTGGGTCCAGGGTGGACGCCAGGTCAGGGATTCCAACGAACAACCAGTCTGTGTGGTACAGGAGGGGGCTCCCGGTGACTCCCCATTGGAAGAGTCCAGTACTGTGTGGGTGATGGAGCTGACCTGGCGAGTGTTTCATCCGTAACTTCTCAGTGCACGGTGGGCGTTGTGTTAGATGCAGGGACGTGCCCGGCGGGCGGAAGGCCCTACAGCCCGTCGTGACCAATCGTGGGCGTTCCGGCCTCGGCAATCGAGCCATGGATGGGCCGCTGCCACGACTCTGCCCGTCGAACCGAGGGCATAACATCGACGGCAGTGCAGGAAAGAGGGGGAGACTATAGGTGGCATGAGCCTGTTGCGGCTGGGAGCGGTGGATTGCATGCCATTGTCGAACCGAGCTCGTGCGAGACCGTCGCTCATGAATCGTACAGATGCGCTTGTGTGAGGCGACAGTAGAGTTGCGTGCATTGTGGACAATACCCATCGCTGAAACGGAGATCCTGCGTCGGAAGATTATGTGTGCGGATGAAGGTCGAGAGATCCGACCATCCGGCTGACTCCCCACCTCCCGCTCCCTGATCGTGAATCCGCCAACAAAACTGGCATTGGGTGGCTGTGGGTTCCATTGGAGAGGAACTCCTTTTCTGGCTCAGGGTGGCGGCGCTGGGCACGGGTACGGCGCAGGCTGCTGACAGCACCCTACAGAACGCAGACGCGCCTGGCAACTAGGTGATCTCCTAGGTCGGATGCAACAGTGTGCGAGGGGACGTGTGCAGGGGCAGACCTGACACCCTATGCGGTCTCAGGTTTGCCGAATGTCGCTCGCGGGTCAGGCGGACGTGAGTCCGTGCGCGAGCGCATACTTGGTCAACTCGGCGGTGGTGCGTAGGTTCAAATGAAAAATGATCTGAGCCTTGTGAAACTCGACGGTCTTGGGAGAGATATTCAGGAGCGCTGCGATCTCCTTGATCGTGCGTCCTTCGGCGATGAGCTGTAAGACTTCGCGCTGTCGCGGCGTCAGCTCCTGTCGCTGTGAAAACATCCCCCCGTCCTCGGAGGAGAGACCGGTGACAAGTTCTCGCGTCAGCAGGGACGTGACGAAATACTGCCCCTTCAAGACTGCCTCGATGGCTTGGTCCAATTCTCTTGCCGCCGAGCGTTTGAGGAGGTAGGCCGAGGCGCCGGCCTTGAAGGCTTCGCTGACATAGGCGGGGTCCGCGTGCATGGTCACGAAGATCAACTTGGCCTCGGGTAGCAGTTTCTTGAGCTGGCGCCCCGCGTCGACACCGTTCAAGAGAGGCATGGAGATGTCCAGGAGAATCAAGTCGGGGCGCAATCGCACGGCGGCCTCCAGCAGAGCGCGGCCGTCTTCCACCGCGCCCACGACCTCGCAGCGTTGTTCGACGATGCGTCGGAATCCTTCCAGGACCAGAGTATGGTCATCGGCCAGCAGTACTCGAGGGGGCGGTGTCGTGCTCATACGGAAACCTCCGCGTAGGGAACGTGAATGGAGAGACGCGTGCCTTTCCGGGGGATCGAATCGATGGTGATGGTGCCGTGGACCAGGCGCACCCGCTCCGCCATGCTGACCAGGCCAAGGCCGCGTGGATTGTCCGTCACGCGCTGTGTGTCGAAACCGATGCCGTTATCCTGCACGGTCAGGGTGAGAGCGTCCGCTGCCCAGGCCAGAGTCACCGTCGCCTGTGAGGCCCTGGCATGTTTGATCACATTGGCGAGGCATTCCTGTGCGATGCGATACAAGCAGGTAGACACGGTCTGAGGGATCGGGTGGGCGATGCGGTCGACTTCCAGGGAAATTTCCAGCGTCGAGCGCAGGGCGCACTCATCGACCAGGCGTTGCAAGGCCACGGGGAGTCCCAGATCGTCCAGGATCGACGGATGAAACTGATAGGCCAAGTGGCGGACGTCATCGGACAGTTCCGTCAAGCGGTCCTGGATCGAGCGCAATTCTTTGCGGCAGACATCGGCGGAAGCGGGAAGGGTGCTTTCAAGGGACTCGGCCTGGACCACCAGCATCGCCAGCCGTTGGTTGATGTCGTCATGGAGATCTCTGGAGATGCGGCGGCGTTCCTCTTCCTGCACCGTGAGCAGCCGGGCGGCCAGGTCGCGCAATTCTTGTCGACTGGTGGCCAGTGCCTGCTCGCTGGCGCGGAGAAATCCTTCCGTTTCGACATGCCCGGAGATTTCCTGCACGAGGGTCTGGTTCACGTCGGCCAGCTCCTTCGTCCGGGCGTCGACACGCGCCTCCAGCTCGCCCTTGGCCTGGCGCAACTCGGCGACTGCCCGTTGCCGCTGCCATAAGAGGATTGCGGCAGTCCAAAGCACGACCAGGCTGAAGATCCGGTTGCTCACGCCGACCCGGAGGGGAATCTCATGGTCCTGCGGACCGAGTACCGCCCCCGCAATGATGAGAGGGGTTGACGCGACGGCGGTGAAAAACGGCAGTCGGCTATTCGACGAAGCTGCTGCCAACAGCACGATTCCCGCGTACAACACGCCGATGGCGACGCCGAGCGGCATGAACAGATCAATGACGAACAGCAGGCTGCCCAGGCCGAGGACGAGCGCTAGAATGTTGCGATCGTGCGTCGCCTGCGTCGGAAGTCGATTCATTTGAACATTATGCGTGTCTTGGAGAGTGGGTTCAACTCCGGTGCGGTATCCGCATGGTCTGTAGCGCTACTCCTGCTCCAATTGTTTCTTGAGTCGGCGATCCAGCGCGAAACGGGTCAACCCCAAATGCTTGGCCGCCAATGTCTTGTTGTGATCGGAGAGACGCACGACCTCCTCGATCAGCGCTGTCTCGATGTCCGCCAACGTTTGCTGTCCCAACACCATTTCGATCCGCAATGTGGGATGTTCCCCTTGGGCCATGGCGACCGTGATCTGCGACGCCTGGTCGCGAAGTTCTCGCGGGAGGCAGCCGGCTGTCAGGGTTTTCTCGTGACACAGGATCATCGCACGCTCGATGATGTTCTGTAATTCGCGGATATTCCCGGGGTAGCTGTATCGTTGGAGCAGTTCCTGCGCCTCCGATTCAATGTCGAGGACGTCTTTCCCGAATTCCTTGCCGAACCGTAACATCGCCTGCATGCAGAGCGGGAGGATGTCCTCCGCTCGTGTGCGCAGCGGTGGCAGCTCGAACGTCACGACGTTGAGACGGAAAAAGAGATCCTCGCGGAAGGTGCCGCGAGCCGTGTCCTTCTTGAGGTCGCGATTCGTAGCGGTCATCAGACGGAAATCGACCGACAGGTCTTCGGTGCCGCCCAGCCGCCGGAAGGTACGCTCCTGGAGCACGCGCAGAAGCTTCGCCTGCATGGCCGGGTCCAAATCGCCGATTTCGTCCAGAAAAAGGGTACCGCCCTCGGCCTTTTCAAGCAAGCCGCGTTTGCGCTGGTGTGCGCCGGTGAAGGCTCCCCGCTCGTAGCCGAACAGCTCGCTTTCGAACAGCTCCTTCGGAATGGCGGTGCAATTGACGGCGACAAACGGGCCGGTCGCCCGGGGCCCGTTACAGTGGATGACTCGCGCGAGAAACTCCTTGCCGGTTCCGGTTTCGCCCTGGAGGAGGACGGTCGCCTTTGCATTTTGTGCCACGTCCCGCACTTGACCGAGGAGCCGTTGCATGGTCGGGCTGCGCGCGTCGATATTCGAGAGGGTATAGGCGCTGTTCTGATCTTCCAACGCGAATTCGACGCGGTGCCGCAGGGCGAGAAATTCGAGGGCCCGGTCGACGACGGGGTCGACCCCGGACAGGTCGACGGACTTGATCAGAAAATCGTAGGCGCCCAAACGCATCGCTTCGACTGCGTTTTCTACTGTTCCATAGGCCGTCAGCATAATGACGAGGGTGTGTGGCGCGAGCGGACGGATCTGCCGAAGCGTTTCGATGCCGCCCATGCCGGGCATCTTCAAATCGAGCAGGATCAGGTCGGGAGGATGCTGCGTGACCGCTCGGACCAATTCCTCCCCTGAGTCGAGCCCGGTGACGGTGTGGTTGCGTCGAGACAGACGTTTGACGATGGCGGAGCGAATGGCCGGTTCGTCATCCGTTACGTAGATCGTGGCCTGCATGGGTTCCTTCTTCCTGCATTCGTTGCGGCTGTTGTCGTAAGGGCGCCCAAACGCGAACTGTGGTGCCGTGTCCCGGCTGACTGTCGAGGGCGATGTCTCCGCCGTGGGCATCGAGAATATTGCGGCAGATGGCCAACCCCAACCCGGTTCCGCGCGGCTTGCCGCTTGTGAAGAACGGCTCAAGCACATGTGGCAAGTGGGAAGGGCTGATACCCTGCCCGTCGTCCGTGACCGCCACTTCAAGTCCCGGTTCGAGGCCGCGGGCGAGTGGGGTCATGGTCACGGTAATCGATCCTCCGGTCGGCGTGGCCTCGACGGCATTTTGCATCACGTTGAGCAGCACCTGTTTGAATTGATCACGGTCGGCCTGAATCATGGAGGGGGAGGCCGGGGCCGGCAGCGTGATCGTTGCCTGTTTTCGCGCAAGGGGCTCATCCAACACCTTTGAGACCTCCTGCACCAGTTGTGCCATGTCGAAGGTGAAGGGCACCACCTCACGGGGACGCGCATAGTCGATGATCTGGTTGACGATCCGGTCGAGGCGTTTGGTCTCTTGCAGGATGACCTCGAGGTCCGGGCGACGGGCGTCATCGGCGGCGGTGTCGTCGAGCAGGAGAGAGGTCGTCGAGCCGATTCCTACGAGGGGGTTTCTGATCTCATGTGCGATGCCGGCGGCGACCTGCCCCAAGGTGGCCAGTCGTTCGGCCCGACGCAATCGCGTTTGCATGAAGTCCAGGGCAGTGATGTCCACGTTGAAGCCCTGATACATGACGACCTGTCCGGACTGGTCTCGAATCGGGATGCGTCGGCTCAAGACCTTGCGGACCGTGCCGTCGGCGTGCAGAAACCGGAAGACCATTTCGGAGGGTTGTCCTTCCGCCACCGCCCTGGCGAATTCCTCGATGACTCGGTCACGGTCTTCCGGGTGGATGGCGCGGCGAACCGCGTCGGGATCTTTCTCCTCCCCTGGATCGAGGCCCGCGAGCAGACTGTTGTACCGGTTGCTGAAGACCAGGGTCATGCCGCGTGTGGTGAAAATGCCGAAGGGGGCGTGGTCCACGATGCTGCGGTATTTGGCCTCGGATCCGGCCAGATCCTGATTGAGCTGACGGAGGTTCGCTTCCGATTGTTGGACCATGGCGATGTGCGATTCAATCGCCGCGCTCATCGCCCGCATCACTCTCGACAAATGGCCGATTTCATCGGCTCTGGTCATGACGGGAACTTGCGGGATCGGGTTACTGTCGGATGTGACGACGGCGGAAGCGAGGCGTGCCAGCGGAGTCGTGATCGAGTGGGCGATAAGGTGTAAGGCCGCGACCATGCAGATGAGGGCGAAGAGTCCGCCGCCGAGAATGGTCATCAGCATGGCGTCGCGATCCTGGGCGATTTTTGCCAGCTTGGTGTTGAGGGCCATTTGCGTCAGGTGTTCGAACCGGCCCATGTCTTGCCGGATTTTCAACATCAACGTACGCCCTTTGCCCTCCTCGATGTATTCCCGCGCCTCCTCCGTATGGTCGGCCTTCACGGCATCGATCAGCACATCCTTCTCATGGATGAACTGTTTGACGAGTTGCTGCACCGAGATGATCAGCGCGCGTTGATCGTCCTGTTGGGAGACCTGCGCCTCCAGCGTGCGGCCGATGTTCAGCACATGGTCCTGGGCCGTGCGATAGGGAAACAGATAATGTTCCTGGCTGGTGAGCACAAATCCGCGGAATCCCGTTTCAAGGTCGACCACGAGCCGCAGGTATTCCGACGCCAGACGTTGCGAGTAGTAGATGTCGTTCAGCTGACCTTCATCGTCGGAGAAGGTCGTGACGCTGCGATAGGTCAAGATGCTGAGGAGCAGCACCGTCAGCGCAGGGATGACCGACGCAAGAAACAGCTTGCGGGCGATAGGTAGGTTGCTTAACAGGTCACTCAAGGCGGATTTCAGTCTCCGTGGGTATCGTAGTCCGCGCCCCTGTCTCTGTGCAACTTTGCAGCCTGATCAGTGTTCCAAGCGATCGCGACGGCCGAGGGCCACTCTGTTCGCCGGCGGATGAATCGCCCGATGCTGCAGGGGGTCGCGCCCGCCTTCCTGAGGGAATGAGCGATTTCGCACCGTGCGCTCGTGCGATCCCGCCCGTATGGTCAGTTGATCGGCCCATCGCAGGACCGTGCGAAACGCTCCACCAACAGAGGCGAGGAGTCTCATCCGTCGCGACGAGGTCGTCGGTGCGTGACGTTTCTTCGCGAGGCATGCGCCTTGCTCAGCTCTTCTGTCGTCAGGGTCTCGGTGATCGTGTCGGTGAATCGCGCGGAGTGCGAGGAATGGCGGACCGAACAAGGAGGAGACAATGGACTATGTGAAGCCGCACAGCGTCGTAGACAGTATGTTGGCGGGTGGGGCCCTTAAGCTGAGTTTGCCTCCGCGGCAGCTGATCCTTCGCGGCATGCTGGCCGGCGCCTATCTGGGAATTGGAACCAGCATGGCGGTGACGGTTGCCGTTGAAACGGGCTATTGGATTATTGGAAGCCTCCTCTTTCCGTTCGGATTGGCATTGGCCATCCTGCTCGGCGCGGAGATCATCACCGGAAGTTTCGCGCTGCTCCCCGTGGCGGTGGCCGACGGTCAGAAGAACGCCGGCCTTCCTCATGTGCTGGCAAACATGGGTTGGGTCTTCCTGGGCAATCTCCTGGGCAGCGTCTTGTACGCGGGGTTGTTCGCGATTGCCCTGACCACCGCCGGAGATGCCCATATCAATGCGGTTGGGACCAAGCTCATTGCGGTTGCCGAAGCGAAGACCAACTATTATGTGTCGCACGGCTCCTCCGGCCTTTTCGCGGCCTTTACCAAAGGGATGCTCTGTAACTGGATGGTCAGTCTCGCCGTTGTCGCTGCCTACATGTCGACGTCGTTTTCCGGGAAAATTCTCGCCATCTGGGGGCCGACGCTGTTGTTCTTTTCGCAAGGATTCGAGCATGCGGTCGTGAACATGTTTGTGATTCCGGTCGGCATGATGCTGGGAGGCAATATCAGTATCTCCACCTGGTGGCTCTGGAATCAGATTCCGGTGACGCTGGGGAATTTGGTCGGGGGCATGCTGTTTACCGGATTGGCGATTTATGCGGCTCATCGTGGTACGGCACCTGCCATGGCGCATCCGGTTCCGACGGCGGTCCCGCTCCAGCCGGTGAACCAGCGGCCTGATCAGCCGGGCTATTTACCGTCGTACTAGGCACGGACGGCAGGACATTCATTCATGGCAGCGGTATACCTCAGGCGATTACATGGATGGCGTTTCGTGCTCTTCAATGCCGTGCTCGGCTTGGCGCACATCGTCGTGCTCTTCAACGCCGGCTCCTATATCGCGCTCCTGCCGCATGTGTCCGGGGATCTCGGCGGGGTGTTGCCCAGCTTTCTCACGTGGGCACAAACCGACTTCATGGTCGGCCTCGCCCTGGGGTTTCCCCTCGCGCGCTACCTCTCGGGACGGCTCGGCGAATATCGCCTGATGATCGGTGCGTTCATGGTGTACAGCCTGGCGTCGTACTTGTGCGGCGACAGTCGAACGCTCGCGCAATTCGTCCCTGCCCGTATCGTGCAGGGGATCGCCGGAGGCATCACGATCCCGCTGGCACAATCCATGTTGCTGAATGAATATCCCAAACGCCTCAAGGCGCTCGCGCTGACGGTGTGGGGCCTGTTCAGCATTACGCCCTTCACCATCGGTATGCCGGTCGGCGGCTACATTGCCTACATGTTGGGCTGGCGGTCCCTGTTTTATCTGGATTTCGTGCTGACCTTGGTTATTGTCGGGACACTGAGCGCGCTGTTGTATGGCCGGGGATTTCGGCGCCGGTATGCGCGTTTCGATCTGGTGGGATTTCTGCTACTCGCGGTGTTGCTGCTGGGATTGCAGACGTTGCTCAACATGGGCAATGACTTCGACTGGTTGGATTCGCCGTTCCTCCAGGCTGTCGCGGTCGTCCTCGTCATCGCGTTTCCATGTTTCATCATCTGGGAACTCGGTGAGCGCCACCCCACGCTGGATCTTCGAGTGTTCATGCATCGGAATTTCGTGATCGGACTCATCGGGTTGACGCTCGGGTTTTTCTCGATCCAGGGGCTCCTGTCGCTTCTGATCGTCCAGATCCAATTGTTGCTGGGCTATTCCTCGAAGCTGGCCGGTCTCGCGCTGCTCCCGTTGGTGCTGTTGGGCGCGCCAACGATTGCCGTGATGCACTACCTGTGCAAATACCTCGATGCGCGCTGGTTGGTCTGCTTGAACTGCCTCGGTTTTGCCTGGACGTTCTATTGGATCGGCCTGTTCGACGATCCGCATTCATACGAGGAACTGTTCTGGCCCATGGTCGTCGAGGGGATCTTTTTGGGCTCCTTCTTTACTCCGGTGACGGTGCTCACGCTGCACGGCCTGTCCGGCCCGTTGATGACCCGTGCGGCGGAGGTGGCCAATCTGTTGCGGGTGGCCGCCGGTGCGTTCGGTATCACGTTCCAGGGGATCGTGTTGTTTCGTCGGGCGCATTTTCATCAGCTGCACCTGGCCGACCATTTCGGCGGGCGTCAGTCGGTCTCCTTCGATCCGCTCGGGCAACTGACGGCCAAACTGAGTTCGTCCGGGCTCACCCCCGGCGAAGTGCAAGCGAAGTTGGGGCTGCTCATCAAACAGGAGGCAGCGATTCTCAGTATGAACGATGCCTTCCTCGTCGCCAGTTGTGTGTTTGTCGGCCTCGGGGTGCTGGTGTGGTTCGCCCATCCGACGCATCTACCGGTGCCGATGTCGCTGGCCGAGGAGCTCCGGCGGATGCGTGCGGAAGAATTGCTGGAGGAGGTGCCATGACATCCTGTCGCAGGGCGGCAGATCATCTGCGTCTCGGTTTCGCGCTCGGCTGCGCGCTGCTCTTCGGCAGCTGCGCCTGGATTCCGCAAGGCGACGCGCCGGCCGAGTATCTTGAGCCACCCGAAATACGCGAGACGTTGTCCGAAGTGACCAGCCGACTCCAGCAGTGGCCGGAGGATCGCTGGTGGGAGCAGTTCGGTAGCCTCGAGTTGAACGAGTTGATCGCCGGCGCCCTCAAAGACAATCCCGGGCTCAAACAAGCCTCGGCCCGTCTGCGCCAGGCGCAATCGCTCGTGAAAGTGGAAGGGGCCCGGCTTTTGCCGTTTCTGGAAGCGGACGCCTCCCTCACGTACGAACGCATTTCTCAGCACGGGGTGTTCGCCGCGCTCAATAAGGAAGTGGCGGGCATCAAGATCATGTACGGCATCATCAACCCGCTGAGCTTCCGGTACGAGTTCGATTTCTGGGGAAAGAATCGGGCAATGCTTGAGGCGGCGCTCGGCCATGCAGCCGCAGAAGAGGCGGAGCGAGCGGAGGTTCGCCTTCGGCTGACCACCGGTATTGCCCGCGCCTACTTTCGAGGGCAGGCGCTTCAACAGCAGCTCCATGTGGTGAAGGCGATGGTCGGGATCCGTCGGGATCTGAAAAAGCTGGCGGAGACCCGTTTCCAACTGGGGCTGGACAACGACCAGCCTGTCAAAATCGCCGTGGCGGACTATGAAGCCGCCTTCAAGCGCCAGGCGGCCATTCGCGATCAACTCGACGTCCAACGCCACCTTCTTGCGCGACTGGCTGGCAAAGGGCCGGACGAGGCCGTGCACCTCTTTGCCACACCACGGGTGGCGGTGCCGCGCCAGATTCCGGCGCCCGATCATTTGTCCATGGGGTTGCTGGTTCATCGGCCGGATCTGGCCGCAGCCCTCTATCGGGCGCATGCCGCGTCGAGACTCGTGAAGGTCGCCACAACGCAGTTTTACCCGACGATCGATCTCACCGGGTTCGTCGGGTTCAACGCGCTGACGCTGGCCAAGGGGACCGACAAACTGGCCAATTTTCTGTTCAGCGGCCAAAGTTTTGCCTACGGCCTGGCGCCGGGGCTGCGCATGCCCTGGTTCGAAGGGGGCCGGCTGCGGGGGGAGTTGGGGGCACAACGCGCGGAATACGACGCCGCCGTGGAATTGTACAACGACACCTTGCTGGATGCGATGCGGGAGGTCGCAGATAGTCTCAGTGCCTGGCAGACGACGGGAGAGATCATGGCGTCCCACAAGCGCTTGCTGGCGTCCCTCGGGGATGATTGGCGGTTGGCGAAGGTGCGGCTCGTCAACGGCCTCGACGACGATCGGGAAGTGTTGCTGCATCGACATCCGGTGCTGGAACAGGAATATGCCCTGAGCGCGCTGGAGAGCGACCAACTGGTGGCCGCGGTCGATCTCATCGAGTCCTTGGGCGGCGGCTACTACAATCCGGATATTGAAAAACGACCGACACAGAACCCGAGCTAATTCTATGACCACATCAGACACGACACCGTCCCCACACCCTTCCGCACCTGCGCCGAGTCCTGGATCTGCTCGCATTCATCCGAAGGCGATCCGGGCGCAGCGGAATCGCCGATTGCTGGCCGTTGCCTTCCTGACCTTGATCTGCGCCATCGGCTATCTCGCCTATTGGTGGAGTTATGACCGCTTCTGGGTCCGGACCGACAATGCCTACGTCACGGGCAATCTGGTGCCGGTGGCGGCGCAAGCGTCCGGCATCGTCACCCAGGTGCTGGCCGAGGAAACGCAATTTGTGAATCGGGGCGATCTGATGATCCGGCTTGACGAACACAACGCCTACGCCGCGCTGGGGCGTGCGCGCGGACGGTTGGGTGAAGAAGTTCGGCGCATTGCCGCTCTGTTCATGACCAGAAAGCAAGTAGCGGAGAAGTTAGCTTCGCGTCTGGCGCGGTTGAATCTGGCGCAGCACGATATGGATCGCTATCGGGCGGCCTCGCCGAGCGGCGCCATCTCCAAGCAGATCGTCCAGAATACCGCCGACAAGATTCTGGCGCTGGAGGCGGAGGTGCGGGAGACGCAGGCCGAACTCAACACCCTGGATGCGCAGGTCGGGGGTACGACCGTGATGGCCCATCCTGCCGTCGATCTGGCCAAGCACCAGCTCATCGAGGCCTACTTGGAGTATACGCGCCAGCAGATCAGAGCGCCGATCTCGGGGTACGTCGCCAAGCGGAAAGCGCAGGTCGGCGATCGTGTGCAGCCCGGGGCGCCGCTGATGACGATTGTGCCGCTGGATCACCTCTGGGTGGAAGCCAATCTGCGCGAAACCGAGCTGCAACATGTGCGGCCTGGGCAGTCGGCCTTGGTCACCGTCAGTCTCTATGGATCGAAGCAAACGTTCCACGGCACCGTCGAGGGGTTGGTGCCTGGAAGCGGGAGCGCCTTTGCTCTGCTGCCCCCGGACAATTCGACCGGCAACTTCATTCATATCGTCGAACGAGTCCCGGTGCGTATCGCATTGCCGGCGGAGGAAATCCGCGAGCATCCGATCAGACCGGGTCTGTCGACGGTCACGAGCATCAATGTGACCGAGTCCGGGCAATCTGTCTGGACGTCGCTGGCCACGCCCTCGACGGCGGAATACGAAACCGATGTCTACGCGGACGAGCTTCCGACTGCGGAATCCATGGCGAAAGAAGTGATGGTCAGCAATTTAGTGGTGGCCGACGATGAGGTGGCAGGGGCTGCGTTTCTCGAGGAGCCGGACAGGAATAGGATCGCCCCGAGAGAGGGTGATCGCGCGCTCTCGCCTGCTGGGCGGAGTGCATTGGAGAGAGCGCGCCTACGGAGGACTTGGGATAATCAGCCCAGTTCATTTGTCCCGCGGCGGAGCCCGGACATGGGCGTCGCCGCGTTTCCGCTCACGCCCTCGATCGGTCCGAGCTCGGGCGCCTTGGGGCCTGACGCGGGGCGTGGGGCCTCGCGGATGAGACCCGGTTCGAGCGTGGAGGCGGAGAAGCCGTCGCTCGGCACGGGGCGTCACTAGCCTCCGATGGGGCACGACCGGCCGGACGGATTCCCCGGCATTGTGCGACGACGACGCGACGCGACATTAAAGTTTGATGAAGATTTGACGAACCGATGTGAATACGTAATCGTCCCGGCCTATAATGCCGGCAGCGTGCCAGCCGCACCGACATCTGAGGCCGGGCCCTGATCCGTCCGGTGCTTCGCCTCTCCTGATGCGGTGTCGCTCCAGCGCGCACCATCACACGCCGTCCGGCTACAACGGATGATCCGGAAGGAGTCCACGCGTCGTGCAAAACCTCGCCGTCACCTACCGCACGCTCCTCTCCGTCACCAATGTGTTGAACTCCCAGCGGAGCCGCCAGAGTCTGTTTCGGGCCATCACGGAGCAATTGGCCAACGTCGTTCGGTGGGAACGTGCCGGCGTGACGGTCTACGACCTGGAGTCGGACGCCTTTCGATTCTATGCCGTGGAAACGAATTTGCCGAAAGTGGTGCTTCGCAGCGACGCCATGATTCCCCATGCGCGCAGTGCGGTCGGGTGGGTGTATGACCATCAGCGCGTGCATGTGCGGCCGCATCTCCAAAAAGAAAGACTGTTCATCGAGGACGAGAGTTATTTGCAGGAAGGTCTCGGCCGGATGATCAATATTCCTATGATGGTGCAGGAGGCCTGCCTCGGGACCTTGAACATCGGGAGTGTCGAAGCGGGCCCACCGGATCCCGACGATGTGGACTTTCTCCAGCAGGTGGCGACGCAAATCGGCTTTGCGATCGCCCATGTGAACGCCTACGAAGAGATCAATGATCTTCGGGAGCAACTTGCCCGCGAAAACATGTATCTGACGGAGGAGCTCAAGGCGACCCAGGATTTTGGCATCGTCGTGGGGAAAAGTCGGGCATTCGAGGACGTCCTGAGACTGGCGCGGCAGGCGGCGCCGACGACGGCAACCGTCATGGTGACGGGGGAGACCGGTACCGGCAAGGAAGTTCTGGCGCGGGCTATCCATGAACGGAGCCTGCGCCGTGACCGGGCGTTTGTGCGCCTGAACTGCGCGGCGCTGCCGTCCGGATTAATTGAGAGCGAGTTATTCGGCCATGAACGCGGCGCCTTCACCGGAGCCGATCAGCGGCGTATCGGGCGGTTCGAGCTCGCTGACGGTGGCACACTGTTCCTCGATGAAATCGGTGAACTGCCCCTGGAGGCGCAGGCAAAACTGTTGCGCGTGTTGCAGGACGGGTTGGTCGATCGTGTCGGCGGGACGAAGCCTGTTCCGGTCGATGTGCGAGTGATCGCCGCCACCAATGCCGATTTGCCGGCCGCGATTCGGGCCGGCCGGTTTCGCAGCGATTTGTACTATCGACTGAATGTGTTTCCCATCCATATGCCTCCGTTGCGAGAGCGTCCCGAAGATATTCCTATCCTCGCCCGGCATTTTCTGCAGGTGCATGCGCAGCGACTGAAGCGTACCTGCGAAGACTTCGACGCCTCCGCGATGGAGCGCCTGGTCCGGTACGCTTGGCCGGGGAATGTCCGGGAGCTGGAGAACATCGTGGAGCGGGGACTGATCCTCTGTCAGGACCGGCTGCTCTCGCTCGATTCGCTCATGATGTGTCCGCCCGCGTCCATGGGAACGGATGCGCGACGTACTCTGCAGGATCAAGAACGTCACCATATTCTCCATGCGCTCACCCTGTTGGATTGGCGCATCGAAGGTTCGGGAGGAGCCGCGGAACAACTCGGTCTTGCCCCGAGCACGCTCCGCAGTCGACTCCACAAACTCGGCATTCGTCGTCCTGCCCGCACCTAACCATCCCTGCTCTCCCGGTTTCTCCTCCAGGCGCCGTCGACGCGTCCGCCCCACGATTAATCGTGGTGGGGCCGTGACCTTCCACCGCATGTGCTCGTGGGTGCCTGGGTGTGACCGGAGCTCGTCCTGCCCATGGATCTGGACGGTCATTGATTTCAACGAGATAGCCTGATGGTGCGATCCGCGCACCGTGGCATGCAGGGTGCACAGGGGGTGCTCGTGAATTTTGCTGCCCTCATTTCCATTTACGAGGAGCGCCCTGCGTTGCGAGGGGGATCGCGCCGTGTCTCGCTGCTGATGTGCGGGTCGCAGGTGTGCCGGAACATTCACGATCCCAGAAAGGGGGGACATCGTCTCGTTCCTATCCACGGTGCGGTGGTGCGCGACAGCAGGATGCGTCGCGCCGGTTCTGTGTCCTGTCTTCATCTGAGGAGGTATTCATGATGCAGGTATCTCGCAGGCAGTTTTTGAAGGTCTCGGCGGGGACCGTCGCGGCGGCGGCCGTGGCCGACAAGGCCCTGGCGCTGACCGCCTTACAGCCGGTGGTGGAAGTCGACAATCCGTTGGGCGAGTATCCGGATCGGTCTTGGGAACGTGTGTATCACGACCAGTACCGGTACGACTCATCGTTCACCTGGTGCTGCTCGCCGAACGACACCCATGCTTGCCGCATCCGGGCCTTCGTCCGGAACGGCGTCGTCATGCGGGTCGAGCAAAATTATGATCATCAGACATACGAAGACCTCTACGGCAACCGCGGCACGTTCGCGCATAACCCACGCATGTGCTTGAAGGGCTTCACCTTCCATCGTCGCGTGTACGGTCCCTATCGCTTGAAGGGGCCGTTGATGCGGAAGGGCTGGAAGCAGTGGATGGACGACGGCTCTCCCGAACTGACATCGGATGTGAAGCGGAAGTACAAGTTCGACAGCCGCTTCCTTGACGACATGGTGCGCGTCTCCTGGGATACGGCGTTTACCTATGTGGCCAAAGGGTTGGTGGTCATCGGCACGCGGTACAGCGGTGAAGCCGGTGCCCGTCGTCTCCGCGAGCAGGGGTATGCGCCGGAAATGATCGAAATGATGAAGGGGGCAGGCGTACGGACCTTCAAACATCGCGCCGGGATGCCGATTCTCGGCATGATGGGCAAACATGCCAATACCCGGTTCAACAATTGCGTCTTGCCGTTATTGGACAGTTGGATTCGCAAGGTGAATCCGGATCAGGCGCAAGGCGGGCGGTATTGGAACAATTATACGTGGCACGGCGATCAAGACCCGTCGCAGCCCTGGTGGAACGGCACGCAAAACTGCGATGTCGACTTGTCGGACATGCGCTTTACCAAGCTGAATACCAGTTGGGGGAAAAACTTTGTCGAAAACAAGATGCCGGAAGCGCATTGGAAATTGGAGAGTATCGAACGGGGCGCGCGCCTGGTCGTGATCACTCCGGAATACAATCCGACGGCCAGCCGTGCGGACTATTGGATTCCGGTCCGTCCCGAGACGGATGGGGCGCTGTTTCTCGGCGCGTCGAAAATTATTCTGGATGAGAACTATCAGGACATCGACTTTATCAAAGGCTTTACCGATATGCCGCTGCTGGTTCGGACGGACACGCTGCAATACTTGGATCCGTACGAAGTGGTGAAGGAGTATCAGTTGCCGGATTTCACCAAGTCGTATTCGGGTCGGATACAGGGATTGACCCAGGATCACATACGGCGGCTGGGCGGCATGATGGTGTGGGATCTCGCCAAAGGGCAGGCTGTGCCGTTACATCGTGAGCAGGTCGGGTTGCATTTCGCTCAGACCGGGATCGACCCGGCGTTGACCGGCACCTATCGGGTGAAGTTGCTGAACGGGCGTGAAATCGACGTCATGCCCGTCTACCAAATGTACACGATTCATTTCCAGGACTACGACTTGGATACAGTGCACCAGATCAACCGGGCCCCGAAGGATCTCATCGTCCGTTGGGCGCGGGATTGCGGGACGGTGAAGCCCGCTGCCATCCACAACGGCGAAGGGGTTTGCCACTACTTCCATATGACATCGATGGGACGGGCGGCGGCGTTGGTCATGATGCTGACGGGCAACATCGGAAAATTCGGCACCGGCTGCCATACCTGGTCCGGCAACTACAAGGTCGGTATTTGGCAGGCAGCCCCCTGGTCCGGCGCCGGGGCGAGCGTCTATCTGGGGGAGGATCCGTGGAATTTGAACCTCAAGGATGACGTGCACGGCAAGGAGATCAAGTACCGCAAGTATTATTATGGCGAGGAGCCGGGCTATTGGAATCACGGCGACAACGCGTTGATCGTCAATACGCCGAAGTACGGGCGGAAGGTGTTCACCGGCAAGACGCATATGCCGAGTCCCAGCAAAGTTCGCTGGGTGGTGAACGTCAACATTCTCAACAATGCCAAACACCACTATGACATGGTGAAGAACGTCGATCCGAACATCGAAATGCTGGTCACCCAAGACATCGAGATGACATCCGACGTCAACCATGCCGACGTGGCGTTTGCCGTGAACTCCTGGATGGAGTTCACCTATCCGGAAATGACCGCCACGGTGTCTAATCCCTGGGTGCAGATTTGGAAAGGCGGGATTCGCCCCTTGTACGACACCAGAAACGATCTCGATAGTTTTTCTGGTGTGGCCGTGAAGTTGAAGGAGATTACCGGTGATCAGCGGATGGCGGATACGTACAAGTTCGTCTACCAGAATCGTGTCGATATCTATGTGCAGCGGATTCTTGACGCGTCCAGCACGTTTTTCGGGTACAGCGCGGACGTCATGCTGAAGTCGGAAAAGGGGTGGATGGTCATGTGCCGCACCTATCCGCGGCATCCGCTCTGGGAGGAGACCAACGAGTCGAAACCCCACTGGACACGATCCGGACGGTTGGAGTCGTATCGAATCGAACCGGAGGCCATCGAATACGGCGAAAACTTCATCTCCCACCGGGAAGGTCCGGAGTGTACGCCGTATCTGCCGAATGCCATTATGACGACCAATCCCTATGTGCGGCCGGATGACTACGGGATTCCGATCACCGCGCAACACCATGACGATAAAACGGTGCGGAATATCAAGCTGCCCTGGTCGGAGATCAAGCAGCAAGCGAATCCGTTATGGGAGAAGGGCTACCAGTTCTACTGCGTGACGCCCAAAACCCGCCACCGGGTGCATAGCCAATGGTCGGTGAACGACTGGGTGCAGATTTACGAGTCGAACTTCGGCGATCCGTACCGCATGGACA
>WBZT01001398.1_pt1 | contig 17741 bp, 14 predicted proteins | sample 5204241 | NCBI WGS metagenome assembly WBZT01 (sample SAMN12344358, study PRJNA552823) | activated sludge metagenome | biome: Activated sludge suspended growth; feature: Nitrification reactor; material: Wastewater; isolation source: activated sludge from nitrification reactor of wastewater...
GAACACCTCGAACGCGTCGTAGCCGCCGAGCTCGCGCTCGAGTGCGGTGCTGAACAGCGCGCTGCGCATCGGCCCGCGCAGCAGCGACACCGAGTGGAAGTAGGCCTCGACCGAGGTGCGCGCCATGCCTTCGAAGGTGGTCTTGGCGCGAAACACGCGCGGCGCCCAGTCGGCCTTGGGGTAGACGCGACCGAGCAGCCCGAACAGCGGCCGCCGCACGGCCGCCGGCAGCAGCGAGCGCATGCGCTCTTCCATCAGGTGCATGCGATAGCGGCGGTAGCCGGCGAAGCTCTCGTCGCCGCCGTCACCGCTCAGCGCCACCGTGACGTGCTTGCGCGCGAGCTGGCACACGCGATAGGTGGGGATGGCCGAGCTGTCGGCGTAGGGCTCGTCGTACAGCCGCGCCAGCGTGTCGACGAGGTCGAAGTCGTCCGAGCGCACCGTCTCGACGTGGTGGCGCGTGCGGTAGCGCTCGGCCACCTTCTGCGCGAACTCGCTCTCGTCGAACCTGGGGTCGTCGAAGGCGATGGAGCAGGTGTCGACGGGCTCGGGCGACAGGCCCGCCATCGTCGCCACCACGGCGCTCGAATCGACGCCGCCCGACAGGAAGGCGCCCAGCGGCACCTCGGAGATCATGCGCAGCCGCACCGACTCCTGCAGCCGCTGCTGCAGCTCGGCCGAGGCTTCGGCCAGCGTGTTCGGGTTGCCGAGCGTGAAGCGCACGTCCCAGAACTCGCGCGGCTCGGCCAGCGGCTCGCCGCGGCGCAGCGTGAGCGTGTGCGCCGGCGGCAGCTTGCGCGCCTGTGTGAAGATGGTGCGCGGCTCGGCCACGTAGCCGAGCGCGAAGTACTCCTCGACGGCCAGCGGGTCGAGCGCACGCGACATGCCGCCGTGCGCGAGCAGCGACTTCAGTTCGCTGCCGAACAGCAGCGTGCCGTCGGGCAGCAGCGCGTAGTGCAGCGGCTTGACGCCCAGGCGGTCGCGCGCCATGAACAGCGTCTGCCGGTTGCGGTCCCACAGCACGAAGGCGAACATGCCGCGCAGGCGCTCCACGCAGCGCTCGCCCCACTGCTCCCAGCCGTGCACGATGCACTCGGTGTCGCTCTTGGTGCGAAAGCGGTGCCCCGCGGCCTGCAGCTCGGGCATCAGCTCGCGGTAGTTGTAGATCTCGCCGTTGAAGACCACGACCACCGAGCCGTCCTCGTTGGCCAGCGGCTGCTGCCCGGTGGCGATGTCGATGATCGACAGCCGCCGGTGGCCGAAGCCCAGCCCGGGCTCGACGTGCAGGCGCCCCTCGTCGGGGCCGCGGTGGCGCTGCGAGTCGTTCATGCGCGCGAGCACCGCGCGCTCGACTTCGCGCCGGCCGCGGGTATCGAAGATGCCGGTGATGCCGCACATGGGGGTGGTTGACCGAAGCACGGCCGGTTCGCCGGCCGCGCGGGAGGGAAATGGCAATGGTAGGCGAGCGCCACGGCCCCGGCAGCCGCTGGCCCCGCCGCCGCAGCGGGCGGCATGATTTACGACACAGGGTGCGGGGCCGATGTGCCCACGATTGCGTGCCCGCCTTCCTGCGCCGGGCAGGCACGCTCCGGTCACAATCCTCCGTGCGGCTCACAACACGGTGGGAGACTCGACGTCATGGGCGAAATCCACTTCATCGTCGAAGAAGCGCCGGAAGGTGGCTGCGTTGCCCGCGCCGTGGACGCCGACATCGTTGGCTGCAATCGTCGCTGCGGTCGCCGAACGCCAGGGGCTCGAGCGCGACGAGTTCCGTGCGCGCCTGCTGGCGTGATACGTGAGCTGGCGATGGCTGCAGTCGCTTCGATGACAGCGCCGTTGTGCGCACCGGAGTTCAGCGCCGCACACGTTCGTAGACAGCCCGGTACGTATCGACCATCGCCTGCAGGCTGAAGCGTTCGATCACCACGGTGCGGCCTGCGCGCCCCATCGCGGCCGCTTGCGCCGGATCGGCGGCCAGCCGCAGCAGCGAGTGCGCCATCGCCTCGGCGTCGGCCGGCGGCACGATCAGGCCGGTGCGGCCGGCAGCCACCAGATCGGCATTGCCGCCGACGGCGGTCGCCAGCACCGGCAGTGCGCTGGCCATGGCCTCGAGGATGGTGTTGGAGATGCCTTCGGCCAGCGAGGGCAGCGCGAAGGCGTGCAGGCCGCGCATCACGTCGGGCACGTCGGTGCGCTCGCCGGCCAGCCACGCCAGATCGGCCGCACCGGCCTCGGCCAGCAGCGCCTCGCAGGCCGGCCTGAGCGCGCCGTCGCCCACCAGCACGAGGCGCAGCCGCTGGCGCAGCGCCGGTTCGAGCTCGAGCGCGCGCACGAAGGCACGCACCAGCGTCGGCTGGTCCTTCACCGTCTGCATGCGCCCGACGGTGCCGACGAGCCAGTGCCGCGCCGGATCGAACGGGCCGCCGGCAATCGGCGCCGGCCCGGCCGCGCCCGGGCAAAAGCGCCCGGTGTCGACGCCGTTGTAGACCTGCGTCACGCGCGCCGGCGCCACGTGCACCTTGTCGAGCAGGTACTGCTGCAGGTCGCGCGACAGCGCGAACCAGTGGTGCACGAACGGCCGGTACAGCCGCCGCACGCGCTGGTAGGTGCGGTTGCTGCCGTCGAGGTCGCCCACGTCGCGCCCGTGTTCGCCGTGGATGCGCAGCGGCACGCCGGCCAGCCAGGCCGCGGGCTGCACCTCGAGCGCCGCCAGGTTGCGCGTGTGCACGATGGCCGGACGCAACTCGCGCCACAGGCCCACCAGCCGCGGATAGAGCCGCCACAGGTGCCCCGGTGCCTTGTGCAGCGCGATGCAGCGCACGTCGGGCCGGCGGATGCGCTGCGCAAACGCCGTCACCTCGGTGAGCGAGACCACGACATGCCGGAATGCGTCGTCCGGCAGGTGGTTGATCAGGTTGACGACGCCGTTCTCGAGGCCGCCCGTGTCGAAGCGGTAGACGACGTGGGCGATGAGGGGCCGTGTATCGGCACCCGACAGCTCACGCCTCCACGCGCTCGTAGGTGAAGCGGCCGAGTTCGGCCCGGTCTTTCGCATGCTCGATCGTGATCGCCACCAGCCGGCCCTGTGCGTCCACATCGACCAGCGTGTTCTCGTCGAGATCGCGCGTCTGCACCACCTGCGCGTCACGCAACTCGATGAGCAGCGTGTCCGTGTCCTCGAAGTAGCGAATCCTCATGCGACGCGCTCCGATGCGAAGGACGAATCGTGGAGGCGCATGCAGCCATTCGGTCCGCCCCATACCGCGCCGGTCCGGCTCGGCTTCGGATGCCGCCTCAAAGCCGCCACACCCGGTACCCCGCCGCCTCGAGCGCCTTCGCATCGAACGCGGCCTTGACGTCGACGAAGGCGCCGCCTGCGACAAGCTTGCCGCGCAGTTCGTCGGGGCCGAGGTTGGCGTACTCGCGGTGTGCGACGGCGGCCACCAGCGCGTCGGCGCGCGGCAGCGCGTCGAAGGGCACGAGCTGCACCTCGTACTCGTGCATGGCCTCGGCGGGGTCGGCCTGCGGGTCGGCCACGGAGACCTCGACGCCGTAGCTGCGCAGCTCGCGGACGATGTCGATCACCTTGCTGTTGCGCAGGTCGCCGCAGTTCTCCTTGAAGGTGAGGCCGAGCACGTTGACCCTGGCGCCCTTGACGTGGCTGCCGGCGGCGATCATCTGCTTGATCGTCTGCTCGGCGATGAACTTGCCCATGCCGTCGTTGATGCGCCGCCCGGCCAGGATCACCTGCGGGTGGTAGCCGAGCATGTCGGCCTTGTGCGTGAGGTAGTACGGGTCGACGCCGATGCAGTGGCCGCCCACGAGCCCGGGCTTGAACTTCAGGAAGTTCCACTTCGTGCCGGCGGCCTGCAGCACCTCGGTGGTGTCCAGGCCGAGCTTGTCGAAGAGGATGGCCAGCTCGTTCATCAGCGCGATGTTGAGGTCGCGCTGCGTGTTCTCGATCACCTTGGCCGCCTCGGCCGTCTTGATGCTGCTGGCGCGGTGCACGCCGGGCACGACGATGCGCTCGTAGAGCCGGGCCACCTTGTCCAGCGTTTCGGGCGTGTCGCCGCTCACGATCTTCAGGATCTTGGTCAGCGTGTGTTCCTGGTCGCCCGGGTTGATGCGCTCGGGGCTGTAGCCGACGAAGAAGTCGCGCTTCCACTGCAGGCCCGATTCGCGCTCGAGCACCGGGATGCACACCTCCTCGGTGGCGCCCGGGTAGACGGTGCTTTCGTAGACGACGGTGGCGCCCTTTTTCATGTGGCGCCCGGCGCTCGTCGAGGCGCCCACGAGCGGGCGGAAGTCGGGGATGTGCGCCGCGTCCACCGGCGTCGGCACGGCGACGACGATGACGTCGGCCTCGCCGAGCAGCGCCGCATCACTGGTGTAGACGGCGTGCGTGGCGGCGGCCATCTGCGCGTCGCTGAGCTCGCGCGAGGGGTCGTGCCCGGCCAGGCAGGCGTCGACCTTGTGCTGCGCGATGTCGAAGCCGATGGTGCGCATCTGCTTGCCGAACTCGACGACCAGGGGCAGGCCGACGTAGCCCAGCCCGATGACGGCGACGGTGTTCACTGCGGGGACTCCCTCTCGGTCTTCGGATGGTCGGATCAGCGCGCGCGGCGCGTGCGCTCGAGCACGCTGGACAGCGCGCCCAGGTTGGCGTCGGCAAAGGCCTGCAGCGTGCGGCCGGCGTCCTGCGGATCGCCCTCGGCGTACAGCAGCACGAGCGCGCCGTCGTCGCCGTGGCCGCGTGCGCGCGCCAGCGCCTGCGCGAGCTTGGCCTCGATGTCGCCGCCGACGTAGCGGCCGTCGATCCAGTACAGGCGCCAGACCTGCAGGCGGTGGCGTGCGCCGAAATCCTGGTCGCGGTCGAGGACGTCGGCGCTGCGCAGCGCCACCTCGCGGCCGTCCACCGTGAGCACCCGGCTGCCGACGGTGGGGATGCCCCAGCGCCGGTCGCGCATGCCCACCAGCATGTTCGACGAACTGACGAGCCTGCGCTCCTCGTTCTGGCCGCGGAAGTAGGCGAGCTGCACGCCGACCGTGCCGGCCGCGGCGCGGTAGACGCCCGTGGCCAGCACCGACGGCTCGGCGAACTGCGGCGTGAACTCGGGCAGCGCCGCGCCCGCGTCGGACCAGCCCGAGGGCCAGGCCGCGGGCAGCGCCAGCCGAGCCGGCGCCGCGCTGCCCTCGGCGCGCTGCAGCGCGGCCAGCGTCCACGGCGGCAGCAGCACGAGCACGGCCGCGGCAAGCGCCAGCGTCCAGGCGCCGCGGCGGCCCCAGCCGGTCGCCAGGCCCGCCGGACGGCCCGCCGAAGCCGGCGGCGGCGCATCCGGCTGCGCCCAGCGCGCACCCACCATGAACATCAGGAAGATGATGATGCCGAAGAAGACCCAGCCGTACAGGATGTGGTCGACGCCCACCGCGATGCGGTTGCCCGACAGGTGCGCCAGCATCACCACCATGTAGGCGCGCACCCAGTTCGCCACCACCGGCAGCGCCAGCGCCACCAGCATGAAGACGGCACGCCGCAGGTAGGAGCGGTAGTTGAGGTAGGCGAAGAGCGAGCCGACCATGAACGACGCCATCAGGTAGCGCACGCCGCTGCACTCGTCGATCACCGACCAGTTGCCGCTCGGGATGACGAAGTTCTGCCCCTCGCGGTACACCGGGATGCCGGTGGCCTGCAGCGCGCCGACGGTGACGTCGGCCGTCCACTCCATCATCGTCGGCACGACGAACTCGCCGAAGGGCACGGCGAAGAACAGGAACAGCAGCGGAAACAGCAGCGCGCGCGCCACCGGCCAGCCGAACATCGCCGGCACCGACAGGATCAGCAGCGCCACGAAGGCGAACTGGGCCGCGGCGTTGACGACCACCAGCCCCGCCGCCAGCCACGCCAGCGCCAGCGCCGCCATCGCGAGCAGCCAGCGCGGCTCGGGCCGCGGTGCCAGCGCGGCCAGATGGGCACGCTGGCGCCACACCATCCACAGCGTGAGCGGCAGCACCAGAAAGCAGTGCGCGAAGGTCTCGGAGCGGTACCAGATGCCGACCATCACCTCCACGGTGTCGCGGTAGGCGAGCAGCAGCAGCGCCACCAGCGCCAGCCAGGCGACGAGCGGCGTGCGCCACGGTGATGCGGCGCGCAGCTCGGCGGGGATGGCGCTCATCGCGACGCGATCCTCGCGCGCATGGCGCGCATCGTGGCGCGCATCGTGGCGCGCATCGCGGCGCACATCGCGGCGCGCATCGTGGCGTGCATCGCGGCGCGCATCGTGGCGTGCATCATGACGTGCATATCGGCGCGCCGACCAGCGCCTGGAGGTCGTGCTCGATCGCCTGCAGCCGCGCCGCCCAGCTGTAGCGCTGCTGCACGCAACGCCGCGCGGCGGCGCCCAGCGCCTCGGCGCGCGGCGCGTCGGCCAGCAGCGCGTCGATCTCGCGCACGAAATCGGCGGCGCTGCGCGCGGCGGCCAGCTCGACGCCCAGGCGCGCCTCGATGGCCTCGGCGCAGGCCGCGGCCGTGACCACCGGGCGCGCCATCGCCATCGCCTCGAGCACCTTGTTCTGCAGCCCGCGCGCCAGGCGCAGCGGCGCGACGACGACGCGCGCGTGCTGCAGGTAGGGCCGCACGTCGGGCACGGTGCCGCTCACGCTCACCGCCGGCCCGGCCAGCGCGCGCACCGCGGGCGCCGGCTGGCGCCCGACGATGTGCAGCCGCACGTCGGGCCGGCGCGCGCGCAGCGCGGGCAGCATCTCCTGCGCGAACCAGCACACGGCGTCGACGTTGGGCCAGTAGTCCATGGCGCCGGTGAACACGAGCGGCGTCTCGTCGGGCGCGAACGGCGAGGCGCGTGCCGCGTCGGGCGCGAAGTACTCGGCGTCGACGCCGTTGCCCAGCGTCTCGCAGCGCGCCGCGCATTCGGGCGCCAGGCCGGCAAAGAGCGCCGTCTCCTTGTCGGTGACGAAGTACGAGCGCTCGGCGCGCGCGGCCACGCTGCGCTCGTAGGCGAGCAGCCGCTCGCCCTCGCGCCGGTACAGCCACGACAGCGGCCAGCGGTGCGCCGGCGCGTACTCGCTCCACTTGGCCGAGTCGACGTCGACGAAGTCCACCAGCACCGGCACGCCCAGGCCCTCGGCGTACTGCGCCATCGACGACGAGAACACGATGACGGCGTCGATGCGCTCGCGCTCGACCGTCTCGCGCACCCAGCGCCCGAGCGCGGCGTCGCGGTAGTAGCGCAGCGTGAGCGGGTCGCCTTCGATGAGGCCGGCCAGGCTCGCCACGCGCGCCGCCGCCGGGCGCAGCCGCCGCACGTACAGGCCGGCGCACAGCGCGCGCAGCGTGTCGACGTGCAGCTCGTCGTCGGCGTCGTCGACGAAGCAGCCGACGAACACGCGGTGCTGCGCCGCGAGCTGGCGCAGCAGGTGGTACGAGCGCACCTTGTCGCCCTTGTCGGGCGGGTACGGCATGCGGTGCACGAGGAAGAGCAGGCGCGCCATCGCGGTTCCCGGCATCAACCCAGGCTGCGCACGACGTACGGGCCCAGCCGGTTGGCCAGCGCCAGCGGCAGGCGCCGCCACGTCTCGATGAGCAGCCGATACTTGGCATTGCTCGGGTTGTTCTGCGGCACCGCGTCGCGCTTGTACAGGCGGTATTCGTAGTGCAGCGGCGTCGGCTCGAAGCCCCAGTTCTTCTTGAACGAGAACGAGCCCGTGCCCTGCTTGCTGCGCCCGTAGTCGAAGGTCGCGAGGCCGCGCGCGCAGGCCCGGCGCATCAGCTCCCAGTACTTGAAGTCGTTGGCGGCGAGCTCGCGCGCGGCCTCGGCGTCGCCGGCGTAGTACGGCAGCACCTCGTCGCGGAAGTAGAAGCTCAGCACGCTCGACACCGGCCGGCCGTCGGCGCTGCTCACCGTGAGCACCTCGCAGTCGCGGCCGAACTCGCGCCGCAGCTGCTCGAAGTAGCGCCGCGGCAGCGCCGGCGTGCCGTGGCGGTGCACGTTGTCGGCATAGAGGGCGAAGAAGCGCTCGACGCCCTCGTCGAGCGCGCTCGCCAGGCCGTTCTTGATGCCCTTGCGCACCATGGCGCGCTGCTTGCGCGGAATGGCCAGCAGGTTGGCTTCCTCGTCGGGCAGCAGCGCCTTGCGGAAGGTGACGTACAGGTCCTGCTCGGGCCACTCGGGGTGGCGCCGCTCGAGGTTGCGCAGTTCGAGGTGCCGCACGCCGAGCGAGCGCGCCAGGCGCTCGGCCTCGGCTTCGAGCAGCGCGGCGCTGTCGGCGTCGTCGGCCACCACGCCGCCATACACGGCAAACGGCAGGCTGGCCAGCGAGCTGCCGAACAGCAGGCTCTTCACGTGCGCCAGCGGCAGCACGCCGCTCACGCGTCCGCCCTCCTCGACGTAGAGGAAGTGGGTGTCGTGGCGAAACGCCTCGCGCAGCACGCGCTGCCAGCCGGCACGGTGGAAGAACGTGGCCCGCGGATGCGCCAGCACGTAGGCGTCCCACGCGGCGTGGTCGCGCGGCGCGGCCGGGTCAAGACGTCTGAGGGTCGGCACGACGGGGACGGGAGGCGGGCAGCACGGCGGTCGCGGGAGACGAGAGCGCCGGCGCGGCGAGGAAGATCTCGTCCATGCGGCCCCAGCGGAAGTCGCCGAGCAGCCGCTCGAGGCGGCCTTCGGTGCGACCGAGGTTCACGTAGTGGCGAAAGCGCGTCTTCGCGTCGGTGCCGGGCACGCGCGGCTGCGCCGGGTCGATCTCCCAGGGGTGGAAGTAGAAGACGGCGCTCTGAGCGTCGACCGCGTTGACGCGGCGGATCAGCCAGCGGCTGGCGGCATAGGGCAGCAGCCGGAAGTAGCCGCCGCCGCCCGCAGGCAGGTTGCGCCCGCCCAGGCGCACCGTCGTCGCCGGGATCTCGATGAGGCCCTCGGCCACGCGGTGCGCGAAGCGCGGCGCATCGGGCATGCCGTAGTGGTCGTGGGCGATCGGGTAGATGCTGCTGCTGTAGCGGTGGCCGGTCTCGGCCAGCACGTCGAGCGCCCACAGGTTGGCGCGGCCGATGGAAAAGCTCGGCGCGCGGTAGCCCCTGACTTCGCGGCCGCCCAGGTCCTCGAGCAGCTTCTTGGCGCGCTCCACGTCCTGGCGGAACGCCGCGCGGTCGAGCTCGCTCGCGCGCTCGTGCGCATGGCCGTGGCTGGCCAGCTCGTGGCCCTGCGCGACGATGCTGCGCACCAGCGGCGGGTAGCGCTCGGCGATCCAGCCGAGCGTGAAGAAGGTGGCGCGCACCCCGTGCCGCGCCAGCATCTGCAGGATGCGCTCGACGTTGCGCTCGACGCGGCACGCCTGCGCGTCCCACCCGCTGCGCGCGATGTACGGCGCCAGCGCCGAGACCTGGAAGTAGTCCTCGACGTCGATCGTCAGCGCGTTGGTGATCGCGGGGGCGGGCATGCGGGGCAGGTCGTCTGCGGTTCGGGCCGGGTGCACGGTGGCGCGCATCGCCGCGCGCGTCACCGCGCGCGGTGCCGCACGGCGCCGCGCGGCAGCTTGCGGCGGCGCGGCGTCATGGCTTGGCGCCGCCGTTCCTGTGCAGCGCGCCGACCAGCGTCTCGAGCAGCTTGAGCATCTGGCCGTTGCTGCGCTCGAGGCGCAGCAGGCTGCGCTCGAGGCGCTGCATCTGGTCCAGGCGCTGCTCCTTCGTGAGCTGCTCGAGCGTCTTGGCCATCGAGGCCGCTTCCTCGGGCCCGATCTGCAGCCGCGACAGGTCCAGCTCGGCGTCGGCGTCGGCGGCACCCGCCCCGGCCGCCACGGCGAGCGGGCGCGTCGGCACCGCCGCCTCGCGCGCGAACTCCTCGACCACCTCGGCCACGTCGGCCCCCGTGAGGTGCGAGCGCGCGCCGAGGAACCCCATCAGCAGCAGCCGGTCGCACACGGCGTTGATCTTGCGCGGGATGCCGCCGCTGTACCTGTGGACCTGCTCGAACACCGCCGGCTCGAAGCTCGGCTTGTCGGTGGCGCCGGCGCACTTGAGGCGGTGCTCGACGTAGCCTTTGGTCTCGTCGGCGTCCAGCGGCCCGATGTGGCAGGTGGCCGCCACGCGCTGGCGGAACTGCTCCATCTCGGGGCGCTGCAGGATCTCGCGGAACTCCGGCTGGCCGACCAGGAAGCTCTGCAGCAGCGCCTGGTTGCCGAACTGGAAGTTGCTGAGCATGCGCAGCTCCTCGACCGCCTTCGGGCTGAGGTTCTGCGCCTCGTCGACGATCAGCAGGCAGCGCTTGCCCTTGCTCGTCTGGCTGATCAGGAACGCCTCGAGCGTGATCAGCAGCTCGCTCTTGGGCACGTCCTTGACGCGAAAGCCGAACGCCGCCCCCACCATGCGCAGCGTGTCCTCGGCGCCGAGCTGCGTCGTCACCAGATGCCCGATGACGACGTTGGTGCCGTGCAGGCTCTCGATCAGGCTGCGCAGCACCGTCGTCTTGCCGGCGCCGATCTCGCCGGTGATGACGATGAAGCCCTCGTTGCGCGAGACGCCGTACTCGAGGTAGGCCTTGGCGCGCCGGTGCTGCTTGCTCGCGAAGTAGAACTGCGGGTCGGCGTTGAGCTGGAACGGCTTGCTCTTGAGGCCGTAGAAGGCTTCGTACATGGCGTGTCGAGGCTCAGAACGTCATGCCGATCGAGCCGACGATGGCCGACTCGGTGTACGGATTGCTCCGGCTGGCGAAGCGGCTGTGGCGCACCAGCAGCATGCCGGTGACGCCCTGCGTGAGCGTCTCGCTCACGGCGGCCGTGAAGGTGCGCAGATCGTTGCCGGCCAGCGGGCCGGAGTCGGAGGTCTTCTGGTCGCCGGCGGTGAGCGTGAGCGTGGCCGTCGGCGTCAGCCGGTGCCCGACGCTGGCCGTGACGCCGTACTGCCGCACCCGGCCGACCAGGCTCAGGTCGCCGCTGGCGTAGCTCACGCCCTGCAGCTGCTGCGACAGCGTGCGCGTTGCCGCCAGCGTGAGCGTCGTGCGCACGCCGCTCAGCGCCACGCTGAACACCTGGCTGCGCTGGATCGACTGCGCCGAGTTGAGGAAGCCGCCCTTGCCCGTCGGATCGAGGCCGACGCTGGCGCGCGCCAGCGCCTCGCACAGCGGCGTGGCCTGCGGGTTCTGGCCGAACGCCAGCATGCACTCGCCGTAAGCCTGCTGGTAGCGGTCGAGCAGCGAGCGCGCGTCGGTGTTGAGCAGGTCGCCGCCGCTCAGCGCGCGGCTGTCGGTGTAGCTCCACACCGAGCGCGCCAGGCGGTGCGTCAGCGTGAAGGCATGCGAATTGCCGAAGAAGCGGCGGTCGGCCTGCAGCGACAGCGACGTGCGCACCGTGGGGAACCAGTCGACGCCGTAGCCCCAGAAGCTCGAGCTCGTGTCCAGCGTGCTGCCGAACTTGTCCTTCTCCCAGCCGCGGCGCAGCGACAGGCGCAGCTCGGGATCGGGCACGAACGACGCCGTGCCGACCGCCGTGTCCTGGGTGGTCTTGGGCGCGCCGCGCGGGCCGCTGACCAGATGCCCGACGTTGAGCCCGATGCCGAGCAGCCCCAGCTGCCGCCCCAGGCTCAGCGTGCCGGCGACGCTGTCCATATCGCCGACGCTCGTGCCGCTGGAGCTGGAGGTGGTCCAGGCGACGCGGGCCTGCGCATCGACCAGCCCGGCGATGCGCCCGGCCAGCGTCGGCGCGAGCATCAGCGTCGTCACCTGCGACGTGTTGGCGTTGACCTGCGTCGGCGAGGACGACTGCAGCCCGAAGGCCGAGATCGACTGCCGCGAGACCGAAGCGCTGCCGTCGATCCAGGCCTGACGCGGCACGCCCTCGAGGCGAAAGACGCCCGCCAGCGACGTCTGCAGCGTGTTGCGCGAACTGTCGCGCGCGTACAGCGTCTCGTTGAACACGACGCTGAGGTTGCCCTGCAGCGGCCCGTTCGCGCTGCGCACGTTCAGTCCGGGGCCGAACTGCAGGATCGCATCGGCCTTGCGGTTCGTGCTGCCGAGATCGCGGTTGTCGGTGAGCGTGAGCGAGGCCGAGAAGGTCGGCTCGATGCGCATCTGCGCCTGCGCCGGCGCCTGCACCGCCAGCAGCGATGCGGCCGCGGCGGGCGCCGCGACGCGCGCGACGCCGCACGCAAGGGCGCGCGAGACGGCCCCGGCGCCCGCGCGCGCCGGCCCCTGGCCGCCGGCCGCGACCGGCCGCAGCCCCGAGACGCGCCGGCCTGCCATCAGCCCTCCGGCTGCTCCTTGGCCGCAGCGCCGCTGCCGCTGCCGCTGCCGCCGTAGCCATAGCCGTAGCCGTAGCCATACCCGTAGCCATAGCCGTAGCCGTAGCGCCCGCCGTAGCCGTAGGCCTTGGCGTCGACCGTGGCCTTGTTGAGCATCATCAGCTTGAGCGGGCAGCTCTCGATCGTGGCCAGCGCCTGCTGCACGGTGGACTGCGGCGTGGCCCCCGCCGCCACCACGACGACGATCTGGCCCATGTGCGTGGCGAGCACGCGCGACTCGGTGGTCAGAAGCAGCGGCGGCGAGTCGAAGATGATGATGCGGTCGCTGTAGCGCGTGGCCATGTCGTCGAGCAGGCGGATCATCGCCTCGCTGGCCAGCAGCTCGGTGGCCCTGGGCTGCGGTGCACCGCTGGGCAGCACCGTGAGCTTGTCGACGTTGGTGCGCATCAGCGCCTCGTGCAGCTCGGCCTTGCCCTCGAGCACCTCGAGCAGCCCCGGCGAGCGCGGCACGCCGAGCAGCTTGGGTATCGACGGACGCGCGACGTCGGCGTCGACCAGCATCACCGTGTGATCGAGCTCGGCGGCGATGCTCATCGCCAGGTTCACCGCGGTGAAGCTCTTGCCCTCGCCCGACAGCGCGCTGGTGATCATGATCAGGTTGCCGTGCTTGACGAGCGCCGCGCCGCGGCCCAGGGCATTGGCGATCAGCGGCCGCTTGACGACGCGGTACTGGTCGGCCAGCGTCGAGCGCGGCGCGTTGGGCGTCAGGATGCCGTTGTCGGCGATCGCCGTCAGGTCGAGCTCCAGACGACGCGACGTGACGGCCGGCGCCTCGTCGTGCTGCGCCGCCGTGCCGGCGGCACCGAAATGCGGGCCTGCCGGCACCAGCGCGCCCTCGGCGGAGGGCTCGAAGCCGGGGATCTCGACGCCGGCCTGGCGTAGCTGCTCGAGCCGCTGTGCGGCCTGTTCGATCAAGCTGCTCATCGTGCTGCCCTACCCCGCCGCGCGCTGCGCCAGCAGCGCCATGGCGATCATGCCGACCGCGAACAGGCCCACCAGGGCCCCGGAGGCCCCGGCGAAGCGCAGATGGCCCTGGCGCATGCGGCGGCGGTCGGTTTCGCTCAGCACCATCGACACCACCCCGAGCAGCGGCAGGCCGGTGCGCGTGCGCAGCTCGTCGCCCTCGTTGAAGACCGGCCGCAGCTGGCTCGCGCCGAACGCCACCCCCAGCCCGGCCACCACCGCGGCCAGCAGGGCCAGCGGCATCAGCAGCAGGCGGTTGGGCGCCACCGGCTGCGGCGTGACGCGCGGCGGATCGATGAGGCGGAAGTCGGCCACGCCCGAGGCGGCGTCGAGCTCGCCGGACATGATGGCCGACTGGCGCCGCGCCACCAGATCCTGGTAGTTCTTGCGGTAGATGTCGTAGTCGCGGTTGAGCTGCGCGGCCTCGGCCTCGATCTGCGGCGCCACCTTGAGCCCGTCGCGCGCGGCGGCCAGGCGGCCGGCGTACTCGTTCACGCGCGCCTTGAGCGAGGCCACCTGCGCCTCGGCTTCGGCCATCATCCGCGCCAGCTCCTGCACCATCGTGTTGCCGCCGCCCATCGACGACAGCATGCCCGGCGGCGCCGCCACCGCCTGCTTGCGCAGCTCGGCGACCTCCTTCTTCTTCTGCGCCTCGAGATCGGCGATCAGCTTGCGCGTGATGACGACGTCGGGGTGCGCCTCGGTGAAGCGCTGCAGCAGCATGTCGAGGTTGCGCTTCTGCGCCGCGATGCGCTCGTCGATCTCGGGCGTGGCGATCGGGATCTCGGGCACGGCCTCGGCGGCGCCCGCGCCCGCCGCGGCCTGGCCCTTCTCGGCCGCGATCTGCGCCTTGACCGCGTCGCGCGCGTTCTCGGCCTCGCGCAGCTGCAGCTGCGCCTGGCGCAGCTGCGCGGCGGCCTCGGTGACCACGGTGGTGGCGTCCTTGCCGTCGGGCGAGGCGCGGTCGATGTTGCGCATCTTGAACTCCTTGATGCGCGCCTCGGCCTCCTCGAGCTTGGCCTCGTACTGCTTGATCTGCTCGTTCAGGAACGTCTTGGCCGAGTCGGAATCCTTGCGCGACGCGCCCAGGCCCGACTCGACGAACACCGACACCAGCGACTGGATCAGCCGCTTGGCCTTCTCGCGGTCGGCATCGCGGTACACGAGCGAGTACAGGTTGTCGCGCCCGGTGTTCTGGATCTTGATGTCCTTGGCCAGGCGCGTGATGAGCTCCTCCTGCTCGACCTTGGACGTGCTCTTGAGGTCCATGTCGGCCATGCGGATGAGCTTCTCGAGGTTCGGCCGGCTGATCAGCGTGCGGCTGAGCATGCCCAGCTGCTGCTCGACGTTGGGCTGCACCGTGAGCCCCGCCATCAGCGGCTTGAGGATCGACTGCGTGTCGACGTAGATGCGCGCCGAGGCCTCGTACTCGTCGGGAATCTTCATGACGACCGCGATGCCGACCACCGCCACCACCCAGCCCGTGACGAGGCCCAGCCAGCGGTACTTCCACATGCCGCGCAGGGCGCGGACGGCCTGCTGAAGGATCTCTTGCATTCTTGCCGTCGGGTTGGGTGGATCGTCAGTCGGCGCGGCGCCGATCGGCAGCGCACCGGGCGCGGCGCAAGCCGGCGCTCAGAAGAAGCTCTGCGGGATGATCAGGATGTCGCCCGGGCGCATCTCGACGTTGGCCGAGACGTCGCCGCGCTTGAGCAGATCCTTGATGCGCACCGCGTACTGCTTGTTGCCCTCGGCCGTGCGCAGGATGGTGGCGCGGTTGCCGTCGGCGAAGTCGGTGAGGCCGCCGCTCTGGATCATCACGTCGAGCAGCGTCATCTTGACCTTGTAGGCCATGAACTGCGGCTTGGCGGCCTCGCCGACGACGCGGATCTGCTCGCTGTACGGCCCCACGAAGCCGCTCACCAGCACGGTGACGATCGGATCGCGCACGTACTTCGACAGCACCTTCTCGACCTCGCGCGCCAGCTCGACCGGCGTCTTGCCCTGCGCCGGCAGCTCCTCGACCAGCGGGGCCGAGATCTTGCCGTCGGGGCGCACCGGCACCGACATCGACAGCTCCGGGTTGCGCCAGACGACGATGTTCACGCTGTCGCCGGCGCCGATGATGTAGGTGTAGTCGACGTCGGAGGCGACGGTGGCGGGGGCCGGGGGCAGGCCCCGGTCGGTGGCGCAGCCGCCGAGCAGGCCGGCGGCGAGCACGGCGAAGAGGGCGAGGAGGGCGAAAGGGCTGCGGGGGAGCGCGTCTGGCCTCATGGATGTTCCTGTCGAATGGGCGGCCGGGCCGGCTTGCGGACGGTGCATCGATCGCGCCGCGGCACGCAACCCGATCCCTGCACCCCGGCCGAGCGGGCAGGGTGGCGATCATGGCACAGCGAACGGGCCGCCAGACCCGCCCTGCGGCCGTGGATCCGGGGTGATGTGGATTTGTCACGCCATGTGAATTAGGGGGATCCCTGTCCTGGCGCCCGGCCAAGGCGTCCAAGGCAGCCGGCACCATTGGAGACCCCCCTGATCCGGTGGATCGTTGAGATTTCAGCGACGCCTCCGCGCGGCATGCACACGGGCACGAAGAGCGCTGAGCGGCACGATGGGACTCGGGACTCGGGCCTCGGCGCCCGAGCACGGCAGAAGCGACATGGTCATCAAGCCGATCCCCACCGAAGCCGTCTGGCGTGCGGCGCTACAGGAAGCATTGGCCTCGATCGGACTCGACGCCGAACCCGGCCTGCCCAAGGGCGCGCGCCTGCACACGCTGTCCACCCGGTGCGCCGCTCACGATCGCGATTGCGCGCTCGCTGGCCGCACCCTCAGTTGCCCCCGCCAGCCGAACGATTGAGTGCCCTCACCCGGTTGGACGCAGCCGCGGCGGTTTCAGCGGCCACCTTCGAGATTGCGTCAAACGTGGCGCAGTGCGTCTACCACGTTCAGGCGCGCGGCACGATAGGCCGGCCACCAGGCCGACAAGAGCGCGATGACGACAAGCCCTGCGGTCGTCCAGACGATCGTTGTCCATTCCCCCCACACGCGCAATACGAGCGGCATCGCCCCGGCATTGCCAGGCGGTAGCCATTCAAGGCCCAGATGATTGACGACGAACGCCGCGATCAACGCCGAAGCGATCCCGAAGACGCCCCCGGCAAGCCCCAGCAGCATCGCCTCGGCCACGAACAACCCGCGGATGCCGCCGCGCCGCAGACCAATGGCTCGCAGTGTCCCGATTTCGACGGTGCGTTCGACGACGGCGGTGTTCATCGTGTTATTCACGGTAAACAGCACAATACCGCCGATCAGAGCCAGGATGAAGGCGAAGATGGTATCGAACAAGCGAATCGTCTGAACGTAGAATGGATTGAGCGTGGCAAAATCGAGGACGAGAAGCGGTTGACCAGCAGCCCAATCCGACAGCTTGACATTAAGACGCGCGATGGCCGCGGACATCTGATCGGAGCGTCGAAGCTGGAGCGCAATGGCAGTGACTTTAGGCGATGCGGCACCGTAAATCAGGCGCTGCGCCTGCGGCAGGTGCAGCGCCACATAGACATCGTCGAGCGCCTTGATCGGTTGGGTGTCGTTTTGTACGACGTTCAGCGACGCAACGTTCGGGGCACCACGCGCGTTGCTGACGAGAATTTCGATTTGGCTCCTGCCGCGAGCATCGCCAGCCCCGCTTTCGCCCGCTTGGGATACTGTTTCCTGAGCACTCAGGCCGGCGATGTCGTCGGGGATCCGCGCCCCCGACTGCTGCGCTTTCTTCGCTTCGGGTCTGGAACAACCGGCAATATTCAAGGGTTCGCACAATTGCAGGATCCTTGCCAAACCGGTGCCTATGACGGCCGAATCCGCTGGCGTGCCGGTGAGCCCGAGCGGCGTCGCGAGAATGGGTATGTTGTAGGCGTTCCACTCGCGCATCTTGCTTTGATCCGCTGCGACGAGCCCGATGCCGAGGATCGTCTGCGAGACTCCAGCGGAGTAATTGCCGGCAATGCCGCCAAATTGAAGCATCGGCGTCGCGACGAGCACGAGGTCACGCAGGGTCTCGTCGCGGGCGATGGCTTCGATAATACTGGGGGCCTCCGCAATCCCATAGGATGTCGGGTCACCGCTCCCGTAAGTTCGAAGATCACGGTGCTGGATCTGCAGATGGCCACCCGTTCGAACGTGGGTGGTTTCCATCGTCAGCTTTATGTTGGCACTGAAGCCCGCGAACAGGAGGATTGCTGTCGAACCGATCGCGAGCGCCAGCAGCGTCGCCAGCGATCGCCGCCTGTTTCTCAGCAGGTTGCGTACCGCCAGACCTAATGTTGTCACAACCCACCCCGCGGCCGGTACGGGCGATGGCCGCAAACGATGTGCCGCCCCCTCGGGCGCATGTCGGGCGCTCTGCCGCACGCGCGCAGCTTGCGCAATGGCGCAACGAAGGGCTGGCCAGTGTCCGCGTGAAGCGGAGGCTCCGACC
>WBZT01001400.1_pt1 | contig 17736 bp, 18 predicted proteins | sample 5204241 | NCBI WGS metagenome assembly WBZT01 (sample SAMN12344358, study PRJNA552823) | activated sludge metagenome | biome: Activated sludge suspended growth; feature: Nitrification reactor; material: Wastewater; isolation source: activated sludge from nitrification reactor of wastewater...
GAGAGTGGTGTTCGTCAGGACCAGTGGGAAGACGTTGGGCAGGACGTGGCGGGTCATCTGGTGCCAGTTGCCGCTGCCCAGCGCGCGTGACCGCTCCAGATACGGCCGGCCCTCCACCGACAGGGTCTGGGCGCGGATCAGCCGTGCGGTACCCGCCCAGGAGGTGACACCGATGACGACGATGATCGTCAGGGTCGATCCTCCGCCCAGGACGGTGGCCAGCACGATCGCCAACGGCAGGAACGGGATCACCAGGACCCAGTCGGTCAGCCGCTGCAGAGCGGCGCCGCCGAATCCGCGGTAGTGCCCGGAGGCGATCCCCACCGAGGTGCCGATGAGCATCGAGATCAGCGTCGCCGAGATGCCCACAGTGAGGGACACCCGCGCGCCCCAGGCCAGTAGTGCCATCATCGACCGGCCCGAGTCGTCGGTGCCCAGCCAGAACTCGCCCGAGGGCGGCGCCAACAGGTCGCCGGTGGCTCTCGTCACGCTGATCGTGTCGGGTGGGAACAGGATCGGGGCGAGCAGCGCCACAAGAGTGAAGAACACCAGGATCCCGAGCCCCGCCATGCCGGAGCGGTGCGTGCGGAACTGACGCCATCCGCGGCCCAGTGCCGCGCGCCGGCGCGCCCTCGCGATGGCCCGACGGCCTTGCGGTGCGGCCGAGGTCGCGCTCGGCTGATCGCCGGCCATCACTGCCTCACCCTCGGGTCGATCACGGCGTAGAGCAGGTCAGCCACCAGGTTGGCCAGGACCACGCCGATGGAGAACAGCAGGAAGATCGCCTGCAGAAGTGCCACGTCCGGACCGCGCAGGGCTTCGTAGGACAGCAGCCCCAGCCCGGGCCAGGAGAAAACGGTCTCCACAGTGATCGCGCCCGAGACGGTGAACCCGAGGTTCAGGAAGATGAGGGTGATCGTCGGCAGCATGGCGTTCGGGACGGCGTGGCGACGGCGCACGAACTTGTCCATCAGCCCCTTCGCGCGCGCTGTGGTGAGGTAGTCCTCGTCCATCTCGTCCACCAGCGAGGACCGCATCACCAACGCGTACTCCGCGAGATACACCAAGGTCAGCGTGGTGACGGGCAGGACCATGTGCCAGGCCACGTCCAGCCAGCCGGCCAACGACGACGTGTCGACCCCGGGACTCGAGATCCCTCCGATCGGGAAGATGCCGGGTAGCCCGAAGACCCCGACCCCGAAGACGATCAACAGGATCATCCCGAGCCAGAACTCGGGCATCGAGTACAGCGTGAGCGTGACGCCGGTCGAGATCTTGTCGAAGGACTTCCCGCGCTTCCAGCCGGCCTTGATGCCGATCCACACGCCGATGATCGAGGCCAGCACGATGGCGGTGCCGACCAGGAGCAGTGTGGGCCAGATCCGTTCCGTGACCAGTTCCCACACGGGGCGGTTGAACTGGGCGGAGTCGATCGTGCTCGAGAACGGGTTCCGCAGGTAGGTCAGGAACTGCTCGAGGATGGGCCGGTCGAGCTCCGCGCGCAGTGTGGCCAGCTGCTCGGCGGGGACGTTGCGCCCACGGGTGTACATCCCGATGGGATCACCCGGCAACATCCGGAACAGGAAGAAGTTGACTACGAGGACGAAGAACAGCGTGCCCACTGCCGCCCCCGTCTTCCGCAGCGCGAACATCGCACCGGGGGACAGCCCGCGGCTGCCCTTCTCCTTGCGTGGCAGCGGCGGGGGGCCGGGTATCGGGTCGGGGCCTCCACTGCCGGCGACATCTTGGATCAGCGACATGACCTACTCCACGTCGTAGTCGGACGGCCGGCGCCGCCCGACCCAGTAGCCGATGAAGAACAGGCCCACTCCGGCGACAACGGCGCCGATGATGAGCCCCGGGCTGATGCTCACATCGGAGGCCTCGCCGGTCACGTCGGCGACCACCGGCTCGATGCTCTCGTACGACCAGGTGCCGTACTGGAACAGGAGAACGCCGTCCGGTGCGGGCTGCGGCGTGAAGTTCGTCCAGCGGTCCGACCGGTATGCCGTCGGGTTGTCGTAGTACACCGTCACCACGTAGGCGTTGCTGTCGTAGAGCATCTGCTGCATCTGCCTGACGGTCTCGGCGCGCTCGGCCGGGACGGTCTGCAACTTCTGCTGCTTGTAGAGCCGGTCGTACTCCTCATCGCAGTAGAAGGAGTCCGACAAGCCCGCGTAGATCGTCCCGTCCTCCTCGGTCGACCGCTGGCCGCACGTGAAGGTGGACAACTGGTAGTCGGGGTCCGGCTCGACGACCCATCCCCACTCGAACATGTCGAAGTTGCCGTTGCCGACACGCTCGTACATCGAGTCCTCACTGACGATCTTCACCTTGACCTCGATGCCGATCTGGGCCAGCCAGTCCTTGACGTACTCGACCGTCTTCTGGGACTCGCTGGACTCCTGCCTGCCCAGCAGTCGCAGCGACATCCGCTCGCCATCCGGTGAGACCCGCACGCCGTCCTCACCCATCGTGTACCCGGCGGCATCGAGCGTTGCGTTCGCCGCGGCCAGATCGAACCCGACCGGGTTCGCGGGGTCGAGGTGCAGGTCGCGGTACAGGGGAGGGATCACGGTGGATCCGGGAGTCGCGAGTCCCCCGAAGACCTTGTCGGCGATGACCTGCCGGTCGATCGCCTGGGCGATGGCGAGGCGCACCTGCGGGTCGAGCACCAGTTTGCTGCCGTCCCCGATCGGGGTGCCGTCGGTCAGCGCGGCACCCATGTTGAACGCGATCTGGTTGAACCCGGAGTACACGCTGGGGACCGTCGTGATCCCCTCGGCACCAACGAGTGAGTTGAAGACGTTCGCGGACAGGTCGTTGGCGTAGTCGACCTCGCCCTTACGCAACGCCTCCGCGATGGCGTCGGTGTTCTTGTAGACCCGGAAGACCACCTCGTCGGCAGTGGGCCTGCCACCGTAGAAGTCGGGGTTCGCCGCGAACCGCAGGAATTCGCCCTTGCGGCGCTCGATCAGCACGTAGGGGCCGCCACCCACGACCGCCTCACCGTCCACCGGCTCGTTCTTGTACGACTTGACCTGCTTGCCGTCGATGTTCTTCCAGATGTGCTCCGGGAGGATGTAGACCGCCAGGTGAAGCATGATCGGCGAGGGCTTCTTCACGTACAGCACCAGCGTCGTGTCGTCCTCGGCGACGGCCTTGGTGATCACCGACGTGTAGCCGCCGTAGTTGGTCTGTTCGATGTCGCCGTTGATGACCCGGTTGAACGTGTAAGCCGCGTCCCGTGCCGTCAGCGGCTCGCCGTCGCTCCACTTCAGACCCGGCCTGATCTTGTACGTCCAGTACGTCTGGTCCTCGGATTCCTCCCACGACTCGGCGAGCCCGGGGACCGTGGAGAAGTCGGCTGCCGCGTACTCGGTGAGGGTGGGGTACATCATCTGGTAGGCCTCGAAGGAGGCTGCGGCGATCCCGGTGAAGGGGTTGGTGGTGTCGACGTCCTGGGTGATGCCGACCGTGAAGACCGTCTTCTCCTGCGCACTGGTCGGCGCCGGTGAGGGCCCGCCCGACTCCTCGGCGTGTGCCGGCCACAGCGGCAGGGCGACCAGGAGTGCGATCACGGCGGCGAGCATCGCGGCCGCATGCCGGCGTCTGCGTTCACTCATCGGTGTGCTCCCTGTCGTGATCACGAGTGCTACCGTCCGGCCATGTCATCCACGCCCCGGCCCCAAGCGCATCCGACCGGTGTCCGCTGGGGTGCGGGCAGTCGATCGGACGACTTCGGCTGGCTGGCCGGCGACGGTCCGGAGGTCCTTCAGTCGCTCGTCGACGAGCGCGCGTACTACGAGGGGCGCGTTCATCGACTGCGGCCCCTCCGTGACGAATTGGCCGCCGAGATGCGCGGCCTCCTCCCCGAAGCTGACATATCGGTCAGTTTCATCCGTCGAGAATACATGTACCTGATGCAGTTCCGGCCCGGTTCCGATCTTCCCTGTCTGGCCCGGCGGGCCCGGCACAGCGAAGGCCCGATCGAGGTGCTCGTGGATCTCGATGAGGTGGCGTCCCAGGCCGGTTCCGCCTATGCCGAATTCGGGGTGACCGAGCCTGGCCCGGCTGACCGCATGCTGGCGTGGTCGGTCGATCTCACAGGCGGCGAGAAGTACTCCCTGCGCTTCCTGGATCTGGCGACCGGTCAGGATCTGCCCGACCGGGTGGACGAGACCTACTACACCGGGGCCTGGGACGCGACCGGCACACGGTTCCTCTACGTCGTCCCGGATCACGCCATGCGGCCATGGCAGGTGCGTGAGCACATCCTGGGAACCTCCTCGGACAGTGACCGCCTGGTGATGCAGGAGGACGACGAGTCGTTCGAAGTGACTGTGCGCGGCACACGCTCGGGGGAGTGGATCGTGATCGAGTCTCGCAGTCGCGACACCAGCGAGTGCTGGCTGCTTCCCGCCGGGGACACGGATGCTCCTCTGCGCTCGGTCGCCGGGCGCCGTCGGGGGATCGAGTACACCGTCGACCACGCCCCCACCGACTTCGCGGACGAGGTGCTGATGGTCACCAACGACGGGGCTGCGGAGTTCCGGATTCTCGCTGCCGGCACCGACGCGCTGGAACCCTGGCGGGAGGTGGTGGCCCACGATCCGGCGGTCAGGATCGTGGCGGCCGACGCCTTCGCCGGACACGTCGTGCTCACAGTGCGCCGGGACGGCCTGCCGCTGCTGCAGGTGGCCCGCCGGGACTGGTCGGCCACCTACGAGATCCGTCCCGCCGACGAGGCGTCCACCGTCTCCCTGACACCGGTCGACGACTTCGACCCGCCGGCCGTCACGATATGCACCGAGAGTCGGACCACGCCGGCGATCTGGTGGGACGTGGACCTTGCGTCCGGCGACCGGGTGGAACTGCTCAGGACAGCAGCACCGGGCCTCGATGCGGCGAGGTACACCAGTTCCCGCGTGTGGGTCACCGCTCGCGATGGTGCCAAGGTCCCGGTGACGCTGTGGCGCCACGTCGACGTGCCTCTCGACGGCAGTGCGCCCTGCCTGTTGTACGGCTACGGCGCCTACGAGTATGTCTTCGAGCCCGAGTTCGATCCGGCGCTGCCGTCGCTGTTGGAACGAGGCGTCGTCTTCGCACACGCCCACGTCCGCGGCGGGGGTGAGATGGGACGTACCTGGTGGGAACAGGGGCGACTGCTGCACAAGCGCACGACCTTCGACGACTTCATCGACGTGGCTGACGCCTTGGCCCACGACGGCGCGCTCGGTCTGGTCGATGGACGCCGGATCGCGAGCCGGGGTTTGTCCGCGGGCGGACTGCTGCAGGGCGCGGTGTATTCGCAACGGCCCGACCGTTGGCGGGCGGTTGTCGCGGAGGTCCCGTTCGTGGACGTGGTGACGGCGATGTCCGACCCCTCGATCCCCTTGACCGTCAACGAGTGGGACGAATGGGGCGACCCCCGTGATCCCGAGTTCATGGCGTACCTGGTCAGCTACTCGCCGTACGACAACCCGCCGCCGGCGGACGGTCGGCCGCCCCTGCTCGTGACGGGTGCCTTGCACGATCCCCGGGTCCTGGTCCGGGAACCGGCCAAGTGGGTGTCCGTGTTGCGCGCGACCGACCAGCGCTGGGGCGAGGGCACGGACCCGTCCGATCCGACCTCCCAGGGCACGGTGTTGTTCCGCGTCGAGACCGCCGAGGGCTCCCACTCCGGACCGGCCGGTCGCTTCGGGCACTTGGACTACGAGGCCGAGGTGGCCGCCTGGGTGCTGACAGCCCTGTCCTGAGTGCCTCGCGGCTCGGGCCGAGCCGCGTGCGGGCTGTGCCGTCGTGGTCATTCGCCAACCTCGTCATCGACACGACCCGTCCTCAGAAAGGCAGTCTTTCGGGCTACAGTCGTCGAGTGAACGAGTGCGTCTCGTATTCGACCGTCGGACCGGTCGCCGTGGTGCACCTGGACCGGCCGCACCGGCTCAACGCGGTGGTGCCGGACCTCGTCGATGGCCTGCTGGCCGCGTTCGAGCGCGCGGCCTCCGAGGACGTGCGGGCGCTTGTGCTGGCTGGCCGGGGACGGGCGTTCTGCGCCGGTCACGATCTCAAGGAACCGGCGCCCGTCGAGGACACGGCCGCGGCCCGGCAGCGGTTGCAGCGCATCCAGGATGTGACCAGGGCGATCCGGGCGTTGCCCGCTCCGGTCATCGCTGCGGTCCACGGTTATGCGCTCGGCGCCGGTGCCGAGTTCGCACTGGGCTGCGACCTCGTCGTGGCCTCGCAGGATGCCCGCTTCGGCTTCCCGGAGGTGGGGGTCGGACTGAGTGTCACCGGCGGGATCTCCGCGCTGCTGCCGCACACCGTCGGTCTGGTACGGGCGAAGGAACTGCTTTTCCTGGGCGAGCACCTCTCGGCTGAGGACGCCCACCGCCTCGGACTGGTCAACCGCGTGGTCCCTGCCGGGATGCACGAGCAGGCCGCACTCGACCTGGCGGTGCGGCTTGCCGAACAGCCTCCTGCAGCACTGGCCCTGGCCAAGTCACTGCTGGACCGAGGGGTGGACTCGACGGTGGACGCGGCCTTCGAGCAGGAGGTCGACGCGGCGCTGGCGACGATGGCCACCGGGGAGGCGCAGACTGCTGCTGAGGCGTTCCAGGACAGGTCCGGTGGATGAGCCTCGCGGTGGGGCCGACGTGAAGGATCTGGTCGCCGCCGTCGACCGCGCGGCCCGCCTCTGGCCCGACCGCCCCGCGTGGACGTTCGATCCCGGCGAGTCGCTCACCTTCGCCGAAGTTGCCAGCCGCACTGTGGACCTCGCCGCCGCACTGGCCGACACCGTGACCGCCGGTGACCGCGTCGCGGTGATGCTCGAGAACCGCGCGGAGTTCCCGCTGACCTGGCTGGCCCTCGCGCGGCTCGGTGCGGCGATGGTGCCGGTGAACCCGCAGTACCGGGCAGAAGATGCCGGCCACATCCTCGGGCACTCCCGCGCCACGGCCCTGGTGACATCCGGTGACCGCGCTGCCTCTGTGGCGGACGTGTGTGCTGACCTGGACGTGTCGATCCTGCTCGTCGAGCAGCTGTCGCACGCCGGACCGCACCACGAACGGCCGGAGCACTTCATCGCAGCCGAGGACACCGTCAACATCCAGTACACCTCCGGGACGACCGGGCGGCCGAAGGGCTGCGTCCTGTCCCACCGGTACTGGATGGAACTCGGCGGCGGCCTTGTCAACGAGTTTCCACACCTCGGTCCCGACGACACCATGCTCACCGCGCAGGCCTTCTCCTACATCGACCCGCAGTGGAACGTGGTCGCCGCGATGCTTGCGGGTGCACACCTGGTCGTCCTCGACGCCTTCCACCCGTCGACGTTCTGGTCGAAAGTGCGGGACTACCAGGTGACGTACTTCTACTGCCTCGCCGCGATGCCCACGCTGCTGCTCAAGATGCCCCCCGACCCTCTCGACCGTGCCCACCGCGTGCGCGTCGTCCAGTGTTCGGCCATCCCGCCGGCACGCCACGAGGAGATCGAGCAGCGCTGGGGAGTGCCGTGGTACGAGGCGTTCGGGATGACGGAGACCGGCGCCGACCTGCGGGTGACCGACGCCGATCACGACGAACTTGTGGGCAGTGGCTGCGTGGGCGCGGCGACGCGTACCAAAGAGGCCAGGATCGTGGACGCACGGGATATGCCCGTCGGGCGCGGCGACGTCGGCGAGTTGGTGCTGCGCGGACCAGGACTGATGGACCGCTACGAGGCCGACCCGCAGGCGACGGAGGTGGCCTTCCGCGGCGGCTGGTTCCACACCGGCGATCTCGCGCGCATGGACGACGCGGGCCGGGTCTACCTGGTGGGGCGGTTGAAAGACATGATCCGGCGGGCGGGGGAGAACGTGTCCGCCCGGGAGGTCGAGGACGTGCTGCTCACACACCCGGGCGTGCGGCTCGCGGCCGTGGTGGCGGTGCCCGACGACCTGCGCGGCGAGGAGGTCAAGGCGTTCCTGTCCCTGACCGGAACCAACCCGCCCGCGCCGGAGTTCCTGGCAGGACTCGGCGAGTATTGCGGGCAGCGGTTGGCCCGGTTCAAGGTGCCCAGGTACTGGGAAGTGTGCGACGACCTTCCGGTCACCGCGTCGCACCGCGTCGCCAAGGCGCGCCTGGTAGCGGTCCCGGGCCGGACCTGGGACCAGGTGGACGGGACGTGGCGATGACAGTGGACGGCCCGGCATGTTTCCGGTACGACAGCGCGGTCTACTTCGACGAGATGGACCCGCTGGGGGTCATGCACAACTCCCGCTTCGCGGTGCACATCGAACGCGCCCAATCGGCGCTCTTCGAACACCTCGGCTACGGCTGGACCGAACTGTCCCAGCGTCACGAGGACATCAACTACGTGGTGCGCGGTCTCGCCCTTGAGTTCACCGCGCCGGTGGCGTCCCCGGGCGTCATGCGCGTCGAGGTGGTGGCCGTCGGGCTGGGGCGCACGAGCGCCACCTGGGGCTACCGGTGTGCGGCACCAGGGCCCCATGGCGACGAGGTCCGGGTGGCGCACGGGACGCGGGCTGTGGTCAAGGTTGACCGGGCAGGACAGCCGACGCCGTGGACCGACGGGTTCCGTGCTTTGTTCGCCTGGCTGGCGGCCGGTGCCGAAGGTCGGCAACCGTGAGCAATCCCGTCGCTGACCTGCTGCTCACGGACGCCACCGTCTTGACGATGGCGCCGCAGCGATCCGGCGTCGAACCCCGGGCCGGGGTCGTGGCTCTGCTCGGTGGCCGGGTCCTCCACGTCGGCCCAGATGACGCAGGCCTGACCGCCACGCGCACGGTGTCCCTGGGCGGCCGCTGTGTTGTGCCGGGTTTCCACGACGCACATCAGCACATGGCCTGGTTCGGTGCCACGCTCGACGAGATCGACCTGTCCACGCCCCCGATCCGTAGCCTCGACGACCTTGCCGCCGCAGTGGCTGCCGCCGCGGAGAGCACCCCGCCGAACCGGTGGATCGTCGGCAACGGTTACGACGAGAACAAGATCGGCGGCCATCCCGACCGCGATCTGCTGGAACGCGTCGCGCCGGGACGCCGGGTCCTGCTCACCCACACCTCGGGGCACATGAGTGTCGTGAGTGCCGCGGTCCTGGCCGAATTGGGGATCGCCGAGCAAGGGCGAGGTGTGACCGGCGGGACGGTCGTGGTGGACGAATCAGGTCGCCCCACGGGACTCCTCCAGGAGCAAGCCCAGAACCTGCTCACGCCGCTGCGACGGCCGCTGCGCCTGGACGACGTCGCCCACGCGGTGGCACGCGCGGGCGAGGTGTACGTCCGGCAGGGCATCACGAGTGCGGTGGAAGCCGGTGTGGGCGGGGGCTGGATCGGGCGAACCCCCGTCGAAGTGCTCGCCTACCAGCAGGCACGCGATGCCGGTCAGCTTCCTCTGCGAGTCGAACTCATGGTCGCCTCCGACGTGCTCCATGGGCTCGGTGCTCACGAAGCGGACGGGCTCGGTGACGGGATCGACCTTGGCATCCGCACCGGATTCGGCGATGACCGGCTGCGCCTCGGGCCGGTGAAAGTGTTCTCCGACGGGTCGTTGATCGGGCACACCGCCGCGATGTGCACCGACTTCAGCGACACCCCCGGTGTGCGGGGCTACCTGCAGGACGACGCCGATGCGCTGCTCGACACGATCGTGTCCGCCCATCGCTCGGGGTGGCGGGTCGCCACCCACGCCATCGGTGACGCGGCGATCGACCTTGTGCTCGATGCCTATGAGCGCTGCCTGGTCGACCATCCGCGCACAGGGTGGGGAGGCAGACCCGGAAACGCTGCCCCCCGGCACCGCATCGAGCACTTCGGCGTTGCACGCCCCGACCAGGTCATCAGGGCCGCGCGACTCGGCGTGGTGCCGGTACCGCAAGGGCGGTTCGTCGGAGAGATCGGCGACGGAATGCGCCGTGCGCTCGGGCCAGAACGGTCCGCGTGGGCCTATCGTCACGCCTCGTTGCTGGCGGCCGGCCTTGTGGTCCCCGGGAGCAGTGACCGGCCGGTCGTCGATGGCCGGCCACTGCTCGGGATCCACGACATGGTGAACCGGCGGACTGCATCAGGGGATGTCCTCGGACCTGACGAGGTGGTGACGGCTCACGAAGCGCTACGCGCCTACACGTACGGGTCGGCGTACGCCTCCTACGAGGAGGACCGCAAAGGCTGGATCGGTCCGGGAACGCTTGGCGACGTCGCGATCCTGTCCGACGACCCGACAGCGGTCGACCCGGGGGAACTCGCGGAGATCGAGGTCCTCGCGACGCTCGTCGGTGGTCAGGTGGTCTGGGACGCGGGCGTGGGGATCGGGGATCCGGCATGAGACGGCGCGAGATGGTGCCGTTCGTTCGGCTCGACGACGCCCACAAGTCGGCTGTGCGCCACGTCTATGAGTCATCGTTCCCGCTTGCGCTGCGCGCACCGTGGAACGAGATCACAGCAGGGCGCTCCGACGAAGGGTTGCTCGTCCTGCTCGATGACAACAGCCCGGGAGATCCACCGGTCGGACTTGTGCTGTTCAGGCATCTGGGCAGCACGTCGATGACCTTTCTGCGGTACTTCGTCGTGGACGCCGAGCGCCGTGGACAGGGCCACGGGTCCGCGCTGTTCTCCGCGCTGGTCGATCACCTGCGGGACGCGGGCCGCACGATGTTGCTGCTCGACGTGGAGGATCCCGACGGCCGCCCGGCGGATTCACCGGAGCGGCGCGACGACCTGCGGCGCATCGACTTCTACCGTCGGCACGGCGTGCACCTGCTCGCGGTGCAGGACTACTCGCCGCCCGACCACGGGCAGGACTGCGAAGAACCGCGCCTGCTCCTGATGGGTGCGGCACTGTCGCCGCCGGACGAGGGCGGGCACCTTCACAGCCCGGCGCCTTCCGGGTCGACATTGCAGGCGGCCGTGATCGCCGTGTACCGGGACCGTTACGGGCTGGCTGCGGATCATTCGGTGGTGCAGGCCACCCTGCGGGCCTCGGGGTTGTAGACCGTGCCCTTGGACCTGCACGAGTTGCTGGCGCAGCAGGCGCCCCTTGCCGCGCCCGCTCTGCTCGGGTCGGTGATCCGCGACGGCGACGTGGCCGTGCGCATCGTCGAGGTCGAGGCCTACGGAGGTCCGGACGACCCTGCCAGTCATGCGTTCCGGGGACCGGGTCAGAAGAACGCAGTGATGTTCGGGCCCCCAGGACACGCCTACGTCTACCTCAGTTACGGAATGCACTGGTGTCTCAACGTGGTGTGTCACCCGGAGGGATCCGGGGGCGGGATCCTGCTGCGCGCCGGGGAGGTGATCGAGGGTCGCGAGGTGGCGCTCGCGCGACGCGGCGGCCATCGGGATCTGGCCCGCGGTCCGGGGCGGTTGGGTCAGGCGCTCGCAGTGACCATGGCCGACAGCGGAGCAGATCTGGGTGCCGGGCGACTGCGCCTCGAACTCACCAGGACCTCTGCCCCCGTCGCCAGCGGTCCGCGCGTGGGGGTGAGCCGGGCGGCCGACGTGGCGTGGCGGTTCTGGATCGAGGGGGACCCGTACGTGAGCCCCTACCGCCGCAGCTCCCGCGCTAGCGCACCGCCGCGAGTACCTCGTTGATGCCGGGGTTGGTCATCGCGGCGCCGTTGGGCAGCAGCACAGTCGGGACGATGTGGTTGCCCCCGTTGACGCTGCCGACGAAGGCCGCGGCCTCCGCGTCTTCCTCGATGTTCACCTCACGGAACGTCAGGCCGGCACGTTGCATCTGTGCCTTGAGGCGACTGCAGTAGCCGCACCACGAGGTGGTGTACATGGTGATCATCCGAAACCCCTTCCAGTTCTCAGTGTCACCCGGAATCCGGAGGGCCGCCTGGGCAGGGTGGGGGTGCGGGGCCGAGTGGCTCGCCGCCCGGACTCGTGGGGGTTGAGTGCCGCGTGGTTAACGAGGTTTCCTGCCCCAAGCCCGCAACCGTGCGACCGTCGACGTTCGGCCCCGAATTGGTGGTCCCCATATGGCAGTTGGTACTGGTGTTCGTCGTACATGCGTGCGATAATTGGGTATCGGGGAAGCGGGGTGATTCATGGCGGTGTTCGAGGTGTCGCGGCAGGTGAAACGCCGCTGCGCGCTGGCCGCCGAACTGCCCACCGACCATCCCGCCGAGTTGGACAAGCTCCACCAGATCATCGATGCTCTGCCCGCCCCCGAGACGTTGTATGCGGAGTCGCGCGTCGGGTCGATGGCTGCGGTCGCGGCGTTGCGTAACCGTCTGGACGCCTATCTCACCGAGTTGGCCGGGTGCGCCGATGAGCATGCCGATTCCAGGGTGCTGGGTGCTGGGACGACAGGGATGCTGGTGGCGGTGGCCACCGGCGCCAACCCGGCGGCCGGGTCGGCGATGGTGTCCCGCGGTAATGCGCTGCAGCACCTGCCGCAGGTGGCTGCCTCATTCCGGGCCGGTCGGGTGTCGACCGCGCACGTCGCGGTGATCACCGCCGAAGCCCCCAAGATCACCCGGTTCGACCTCATCGAATCCCAGGTGGTGACGATCGCTGAGACCGTGGAACCGGGCGAGCTGCGCCGGATCCTGGGTGTGCTGGCCGATCAGTGCCGGCCCGAAGCCCGCGACCACACCGCCGAAGACCTGCACCAGAAGAGGTCACTGTCGTTGTCGGAGACCGCCAACGGCATGTTCCGCCTCGACGGGTATCTCGATCCGGTCGCGGGGGCGGCGCTGCGGGAGGCGTTGAACACCTTGATGGGCCGCAGCTCCCGCGAAGACCAGCGCACCGCGAAGCAGCGCCGCGCCGATGCGCTGACCGATCTGACCACCGCCGGGGCGGCGAACAAACACCCACTGGGTGTCTCCCAAGTCTCCGTACTGGTCGAACTGGAAGACCTGTCATCCGACGGCGCTGTGCTCGAGGAGGACGAGTCGGCGCTGGGTGCCCGGATGTTGGACCTGCTCACCTGCACCGCGATCATCTCGGTGATCCTGGGCACCCGCCGCGAAGGCGTGTTCGTGCCCCTGGCCCTGGCCCGCGGCAAACGCACCGCCAACCACCACCAATGGCGCGCCCTGATCGCCAGAGACCGCGGCTGCATCCGCTGCGGACGCGCACCCAGATACTGCCAAGCCCACCATGTGCATCACTGGCGCCACGGCGGCACCACAGACCTGTCAAACCTCGTCCTGATGTGCTCCAGGTGTCACCACGACCTCCACCAGGGCCACTACACCGTCACCATCGACCACGGCATCCCACGGATCACCCCAGTCACCGACCGATCACCACCACTCACCGCCTGAACACGGGGAGACGAGGATCGCCTCCAATGCTGGCGATCAGCCGAAGGTTCGGTGCGTGCGCCGCTGTCCTGACGAGGGGTTGCCGCAGGATCGTGCGGCGCCTCTCGGGTGCCGTACCCAGTGGATCGCTCAGGTGGATCTCGTGGCGCCGTCCACCGATCACCAGACCGTTGTCAGGGATGACCTCGTTGTGCGTCCAGGCCAGGACGGGAGCCTCGTCGTCCCACCCCCCGAGGTGCGGGCCTTGTCCCACCGTGAGGTGAAGGCGGCCATGTCCTCCGACCACCACAGCCCCTCCCGTGGGGGCACCTCGTAGTCGCGCCCGAGTTCCCGCTTGCTCGCGGCCTAGATCGCGTATGCAAGTGGGTACAGCGCCTTGAGCGCTTGCGTGCCCTCGATCGAGGTGTTCGGATCCCTGTGCCCGTCGACCAAGAGGTACCGCAGGTCGGAAACGGCAGAACACGGAAAGCGACCGCGGCGCGGTGGCAATCCAAGGTCTTGGTGAAGTCCGTGCTCCGTGGCATCGGAGCGCAGTCCCCTACAGAGCCGCCACCACCGGTTCCTGCGAGGCGTCGATGCCGTCCACCGACAGCGCCGCATCCACCGGCGTGGAGCGCTTGATCACCGCCAGGCCGATGGGTCCGAGTTCGTGGTGCTGCGCGACAGACCCCACACGGCCCACGGTCCGGTCACCCACGTGGACCTCGGCCCCCGGGTCGGGCAACGCCCCGTCGAAGTGCAGCAGCACCAACCGACGCGGGGGCCGGCCCATGTTGTGCAGGCGGGCCACGGTCTCCTGTCCCCGGTAACACCCCTTGGCCAGGTGTACCGCGGGCCCGATGAGCCCGAGTTCGTGCGGCAGCGACTTGTGGTCGGTGTCGGTCCCCACAACGGGAACCCCGGCGGCGATCCGCAGCGCGTTCAGCGCCCACGTCCCACACTCTGGTCCGGCAGGACGCTCCCCGCGGGGGAACACCACTTCGGCGCCGATCAAGTGATCGGGGCGGACCGGCACGTACTTCTCGGCCGTGCCTCCACGGTCCTCACCGGCTTCGGTGGTCCCGACGCCTGCATACTCCGCCGGCACCAACCACGTCGGCAACTGCGCGTATTGCTCACGACGCGGAACCCAGACGACGTCGTGCTCGCCGCTGACGTCGTCGACCGCCACATCCGCGAGGAACCGCATCCGGTCGAGGTACGTCCGCAGGTCATCAACGGTGGCGGCGTCGACGATCAGCCACGTCGTCTCGCCGGTGTCCACCACGTGCAAGTCGTATTCGACGTGGCCGTTGGGGTCGAGGATCAGGGCCTGGGTCGATACCCCGGGTGAGATCCGTTGGGAGGTCAGGGAGTCCAGCCACGTGACGCGGTCGCCGCCGCGCAACACCAGGACAGCCCGATCAGGCAGGGCCACCCAGCCCTCGCCTGCCGCAAGGAGTTTCTGCTCGGCAAAGGGGTCTCCGAAGTGCGTCATGTCAGGTGCAACGTCGCGGGCGCCATTTTCATTCACGGCAGTCGGCACACAGACCTGGCAACGCCATGTACGCGAGATCGGCCTGGAATCCGTGTTCGCGTTCAAGTGCGGCGAGCAGGCCGTCGGCCAGCGCCATGTCCGCGCTGGACTGTGCGCCGCAGCGCTGGCACACCAGGTGCAAATGGGGTGTGGGGTCGACCGCGTGGTAGACCGGGGGTCCGTGGCCGATGTGGGTGTGGCTGATCAGGCCCACCTCGACCAGGACATCCAGGGCGCGGTACACGGTGGAATGGTCGACGTCCGGAAGTTGCGCGACGATCTGGTCGGGCGTGGCGTGGCGCAGGCGTTCCACGGTCTCCCACACCTCCCGGCGTTGGGGGGTGAGGCGGTAGCCGTGCTCCCGAAGCCGGGATTCGAACCGTTCGCTCACACGCGCTTCAACTTGGCGGCCAGATGGTTCCCGAGCGGCTCCCCCACGGCGGCCATGTCGAAGGTCCACGCGAGATCGCCGTCGGGGGCCAGGCCGTAGAGCCGCTGCCCGCCGAGGTACTCCTTGGCGCTGGAGGTGCGCATCACCGAGTCGGTGTTCATCTCGAGGCTCGCCCTGGTGATGGTCGCCTCCTGGATCTCGGAGACGGTGACCTTCCCGTGCCACACCTCGGTGTACCCGGTGGGGTGGATGAACAGCGCCTCGAACTCGTTGTCCGGGCGCGGCCGGAAGTAGGCCGATTCCATAGCGCCGGGCCGCTCCCGGTTGCCGTCGGCGTCGAGTATCCAGGACCGGGAGTTCATCGCGATGAAGGGTCGGCCGTCGCACGTGAACGACAACTCTTGGCCGAATCGGAAGTCCTCGATGGTCGGGTACTGTCCGGTCCCGACCCCGACCCACTGCCCGAGCAGCCAGGACAGCGGCAACAACTCCTCGGGGAGGTCCACTACTCGCTCTTGAAGAGGCGGTAGACGACGTACACGGAGAACCACACGATGACGACGCTGACCAGCACGAGCAGGGATGTGAAGAAGACCTCGGTCATGGAGACAGCCTAGTCGGTGTCCGCGCCGGCGGCTGCGTCAGTTCACCACAGACGCGAACGGCTCAGTAGATCAGTCCCTGGGTGTCGTCGCCGAGCAGTGCCTCGACGAGGCTCGCCGCGCCGGCGATGTCGGCCCCCGGGCGCAGGTGTCCCGCGGTGAGTCCCCGGCGTGCCGCGCACTGGCTGCAGACGTGGATCTGCGACACGCTGCTCAGGGCGGTCTCGAGGTCCGGGGCGTAATCGAGGTCGTAGACGGGCTGTTGTCCCGGGACCGCGAACATCGTGGCCGGTCCGGACAGCCACAGGGCGACCGTCGCGCCGGAGGCCGCGGCAGTCAGGGCCACGGTGAGGGCGGCTGCGACCTTCTCCTGGTCGTCTGTGGTCAGTTGGACGACCAGTGGCCGCACCTCAGACCCGCGATCCGGTGGGGTCGCTCAGATCGATGATGGGGTCGTTGGCCGGGGCAGGGATGGCAGCGGCCGGGATGAACCGGCGGATCCGCAGGTAGATCTCGCAGCCGAGGCAGAACCCGAAGACGGCGTTGAGCGCTGCGGCGAACAGCGCGAAGCCGGCGAAGATGTAGACCCCGAGCGTCCAGCCCAGGAGCATGCTGATGCTGGCTGCCAGCGCGAAGCCGAGGCCGACGGCCTGCGCGAACTGTGGAGGCAGCGGCTCCTCCATGTGGGCGGGAGCCTTCAGACGCGGGCGGACCAGCTTCTTGAACAGCCAGCCGTAGGGCTGGTGGCTCGGACCGAGGATCGCCCCGAAGGCGAAAACCAGGGTCTGCAGGCTCAGGAGCACAGTGGCCACGGCCCCCGGCGTGGTCAGGATGACCAGGGCGAGCACGACGACGGTGATGGCGGCGGAGAAGCGGGTGCCGCGGGGATCGATCACGAGTACCTCTCGGAAGAACGGGTGCAGTATTGTGGAGAACCTGAATTTGGTGTCAGGCATTCCCACTGAGTTGATCTCCCCCAAGGATACGGGCACGGTCGGGAATGTCCTGGTTCCGGGAGGTGTTGAGCCCAGCATGTCGGGAATTCTGATCCTGGCCGCGATTGCGGTCCTGCTCGCGGTGTTCGGCGTCTGGCGCCGTGTGTCCGACGGCAGGATGCGCTCCGGCTCCCGCACCGACGTCCCGCGGCTCTCGCCCGCCGAGGTGGGTGGCGAACTCGGTGACAAGGCGACCCTCGTGCAGTTCACCTCCGCTTTCTGTGCCCCGTGCCGGGCCACACGGCGCATCCTCGGTGAGGTCGCGCAGATGATCCCCGGGGTCAAGCACGTCGATCTCGACGTTGAGCAGCACCTCGACCTCGCCCGGGAGTTGAACATCTCTCGGACGCCGACCGTGCTCGTCCTCGATGCCGACGGGGCGATCGTGCGCCGCGCCTCGGGGCAGCCTCGCAAGGCCGATGTGATCGCCGCCCTCGGCGAGGCCATGCCCGCCTGAGCGCGGATCGCCGACCGCCCCTCATGCGCCCACGGGCTTCTGCAATATCGTGGGAGAGGTCCGGAGGTGGCCCATGAGCAGTGTTCTGCTGATGACCGATGCGGTCGAGCCCAGCGATCACGTACTGCCCGCGCTGGGATTGCTCGCCCATCAGGTGCGCGTCCTCCCCGCGGAAGCCGCGGCCCTGCTCGATGCACCGGCCGCTGATGTGCTGCTCGTCGACGGCCGCCGGGACCTCCCGGGTGCCCGGTCGTTGTGCCGCGTCCTGCGTGCCACCGGATCCGATCTCCCGGTCCTGCTGATCATCACCGAGGGGGGCCTCGCGGCGGTCGCCCCGGACTGGGGCGTGGACGACATCCTGCTGGACTCTGCGGGCCCGGGTGAGGTCGAGGCGCGCTTCCGGCTGGCCATCGGGCGGATGGCTGAGAACGAGCAGGAGACCGAACCGGAGATCCGGCACGGGGAGCTCCTCATCGACGAGGGCAGTTACACCGCC
>WBZT01001402.1_pt1 | contig 17727 bp, 17 predicted proteins | sample 5204241 | NCBI WGS metagenome assembly WBZT01 (sample SAMN12344358, study PRJNA552823) | activated sludge metagenome | biome: Activated sludge suspended growth; feature: Nitrification reactor; material: Wastewater; isolation source: activated sludge from nitrification reactor of wastewater...
CCGGGCAAAGATATCTTTGCGGGAAGCCGCAGCATAATAATGCAGTTAATGAAGCTTGATCTGTTGGATGAATTTCAGCTTTGCATTCACCCGGTTGCAGCAGGCAGGGGATTGCCGCTGTTTGAGAACATGGATCTCCGTACTGAGTTCAAGCTCACAAAAACCAAAACTCTTGGCGGAGGTGCTATCATACTTTACTACGAGCCCTTAAGGCGTTCTAGATAGTCCAGTTGAAATTTTCTATAATACCAGATCAGATAATAGTAGTAATCTTAAAACTGACTCAAATTTTATGAATGTAAAAGAACAGATCAAATTATACATCGACTCTCTGCCGGAGACCAGGCGCGCAGATATGCTGGATCTTCACCGCAGGATATTGAAGATCATGCCGAAGTCAAGGCTATGGTTTCTGGATGGAAAGAACAGTGAAGGTAAAATTGTTTCAAATCCAAACATCGGTTACGGGTCACTTACTATCAAATATGCCGATGGCTCAAGCCGTGAGTTTTATCAAATCGGTCTAAGCGCTAATACGGGGGGAATATCGGTGTATGTTATGGGGGTCAGCGATAAGCAGTACTTAGCCAAAACCTTTGGAAAAAAACTCGGCAAGGCAAGCGTTACGGGTTATTGTATGAAGTTCAAGGCGCTGAAGGATATAAATATTGATGTACTTGCTGAAGCTGTGAATTACGGATTCTTAAAGAAATAGCTTTTTTGGTTTGTAAAAATCAGAGTATAAAACAAAAAAGGGCGCCCAGAAGCGCCCTATTGTTCATTGCTGATTGCTAATTGTTATACGATACCGTAAGCTAACATTGCATTGGCTACTTTAATGAAACCGCCAATGTTTGCGCCTGTGAGGTAATCGCCTTTTTTACCGTATGCTTCGGCTGTATCGAGGCATGTTTTGTGAATGCTCTTCATGATCCCGAGAAGCTTAGCATCAACTTCTTCGCGGCTCCACATTAAGCGCATGCTGTTCTGGCTCATTTCGAGTCCTGATACAGCTACGCCGCCTGCGTTAGCAGCTTTTGCCGGTCCATAAAGGAATCCGTTATCCTGGTAAACCTTAATTGCGTTAAGGTCACTTGGCATGTTTGCGCCTTCTGATACGCAGTAGCATCCTGCTGCAACCAAGCCTTTTGCTGTATTTTCATCAAGCTCGTTCTGTGTTGCGCACGGTAATGCTATATCAACCTTCAAGCCGTGTTCTTTTATAACTTCCCATACGCTCTTGCCTTCGTAGTATTTTACATTGTGTTTATCAGCGTAATCTTTGATCCTTCCGCGGCGGTTGTTCTTTAAGTCGAGCAGGTAAGCAAGCTTTGTAGCGTCGATACCTGATTCATCAACTATGGTGCCGTTTGAATCTGATGCAGTGATAGGAATACCGCCGAGATGGTTAACTTTCTCGATGGCATACTGTGATACGTTTCCTGATCCGCTTACTGCAACGCGTTTACCTTTGAAGTCTTTGCCGTTAGCTGCGAGCATTTCTGCTGCGAAGTAAACTGTGCCGTAACCTGTTGCTTCGGGTCTTATCAAGCTTCCGCCGTATTCAAGGCCTTTGCCTGTCAGAACGCCGGTATGTTCGTTAACGATCTTTTTGTAATAGCCGTATAAGTAGCCGATCTCTCTGCCGCCAACGCCGATATCACCTGCGGGAACGTCCCTGTCAGGTCCGATGTGACGGAAAAGCTCTCTCATGAACGCATAGCAGAATCTCATTACTTCGTCATCTGATTTTCCTTTAGGATCGAAATCACTTCCGCCTTTTCCGCCGCCCATTGGCAAAGTGGTCAAAGCATTTTTGAAGATCTGTTCGAAGCCTAAGAATTTCAGGATACCGATGTTAACTGAAGGATGGAACCTGAGGCCGCCTTTATAAGGTCCGATGGCATTGTTGAACTCAATTCTGAATCCGCGGTTAACCTGAACTTCGCCTGCATCATCTACCCATGGAACCCTGAACAGGATAGCCCTATCGGGAACTACTATTCTCTCATAGATCTTAGCTTTTACAAATTCGGGATGTTTTGCAACTGTTGGTTCAAGGGTAGTTAAAACTTCTTCTACTGCCTGGTGAAACTCGGGCTGTGCAGTATCTTTAATTTTGACTTTTTCAATTACATCTTTTATTACTGAAGACGATTTTGCCATTGGTATGCTCCTTTTAGCGTAATTAAATTGATAGGTTCAGGGGTGAGTAAATTGTGATTTTTCCCTGTTTTCATATACAAAATTACTATTTATTTAGGGCTTTAAACAATGATATTAGTCATAAATCGCAAACATATACATATTGTTTTCTTTGTAAATCAGGGAAATTGTGTTTAAATTGTTTAAACTTAACTTTTTTACAGCACATTTTTGAATAAATTTTATGAAAATAAAGAAATTTACCTGTATAAACTGCGGCGCGCCCAAAGTTAACGAGTACAAATCACCCTATATCATGTGCGATTACTGCGGTTCGTTCACAGATATTGACTTCACTTTGGGAATGAATTTCTGGAACCAGTCCGTGATGAAGAATATCGGCTATGCATTTAATAAAATGGATTACATGAACCGCCTGCAATATGCATTGCAGCAGGGGAATAAACAGGAATACTGGCGGCTGCAGCGCGGGTATTGGGATTATTATTACCGCACATATCCTGCATACCTGCCGCCATCGATAGATGACGGATATAAGTACAGGGATTACCTCGATGTGTGCGCAGAGTCAAGCACTGAATCAGCATTCGAGCCGAAGTGGGGAGACATGGCAAGGCAGCAGCAGGCTTTGCAGCAGGCATTGCAATACTACCAAACACCAACCGGAACAAAGGTGCAGAGTGATGGATTTTTCAGGCTGGCGGAGTTTTTTACCGGAATGATGAAAGAGGGATTCAGGGTGTTTTATGAAAATCCGAAATACGAGGTAATGAAAGACCTGCTGCCTGAACAGGTGCATCTGAAAATGAAAATGTCTATGTTCGTCCAGGCATGGCTGCCGTATCTTACTGATGAGGACCAGGACAGGTTCCTAAAAATGACGGGATTCAGCATGCAGTATGTCGAGATCGAACGCCCTGCAGGCAGAACTGGCGAGTGCGAACATTGCAAGGCAGAGATATACATCCCCGAAGGCTCATTCAAAGTCCATTGTGAGGCGTGCCATAAGACTACCAAGGTGCAGCAGACATTTAAATGCATGTCTTGCGGCGCAGAAAATAAAGTGCCAGAATACCCCGCAAAGCCTATTGATTGCGAATTCTGCGGCGTCGAAAACCGGCTGATACAGAGATTGTTTGGATAATCCCCCCATCCTGAGTGAGCGAAGCGAGCGCATGCCTTAAGCTCACGGAGTGAGAAGAAGGAAGGATCTCATTGATAGAAACCATAAACTTGACCCCACCCCAGCCCCCTGACTGCCGGTGCAGTTCCCCTAGCGATATTTTTGTCATTCCTGCGAAGGCAGGAATCTTAAGATCAGGGAGTGCCGAAGAATTGAGATGGTTTATATTTAAACATGAAAGAAAGGACTCTGGTGGCACGAGTATCTTTTGGATTTGACCCCACCCCAGCCCTCCTGACTGCCGGTGCAGTTCCCCTAGCGATATTTTTGTCATTCCTGCGAAGGCAGGAATCTTAAGATCAGGGAGTACCGAAGAATTGAGATGGTTTTGTTTAAACATAAGAGATAGGACTCTGGTGGCACGAGTATCTTCTGTAAATGATGATAGCTATTCTTCAGATGAGTTTCAAAAAAATTAAAATAATTGTACTACTGAATAGATCCTTCACTTCGTTCAGGATAAAAAAATGAAAATAAAAAAATTTACCTGTATAAATTGCGGTGCGCCTAAGGTTAATGAATACAAGTCGCCTTATATTATGTGCGATTATTGCGGCTCGTTCACGGATATTGATTACACGCTCGGACTCGACACATGGAATGAATCACCCGAGCGTACCCGCGAGTACAGCGTGAAGAAGCTTCAATATATGTCTGATATCGATACCGCGCTGCGCAGAAAAGACAAAGGCAGGTACCGCTCATTACAGGCAGGTTATTGGGACTATTACTACAAGACATATCCGGCATATTTGCCGCCATCTGTTGATAATCCCTTAAAATATTATGCATATATAGAGCTATGCGCGGAGTCGAGCACAGAGTACGGCTTCGATCCAAAATGGCAGGATTATGGCAAAAGACAGGAAAATCTGCAGCATGGATTGACTTACTATACTTTTAATGGCGAAACAAAAGTGGAAGCGACCGGATTCTTCAGGCTGGCGGAATTTTTTGTAGATATGACCAAAGAAGGCATGCGGGTGTTTTACAGCGATCCAAAATACGCGCTTATGAATGATGTATTCCCTGAGAAGATTCATCTGAAAATGAAGCTCTCCATGTTTGTGCAGGTTTGGCTGCCTTACCTGAAGGAAGTTGAACAAAAACGCCTACTTGATATGACCGGTTTTAACATGCAGTATGTAGATATAGAAAAACCATCCGGATCACAGGGTGAGTGCGAACATTGCAAGGCTGAGATATACATTCCCGAAGGCTCATTCAAAGTCCATTGCGAGGCGTGCCATAAGACTACGAAGGTGCAGCAGACATTTAAATGCATGTCATGCGGCGCAGAAAATAAAGTGCCAGAATACCCCGCAAAGCCTATTGATTGCGAATTCTGCGGCGTCGAAAACCGGCTGATACAGAGATTGTTTGGGTGACCTCCACAATCCTGAGTGAGCGAAGCGAACGAAGGATCTCATTCGGAAACAGATTATCAGAAATCGAATAATAAATTTTTCACGCAAAGTCGCTAAGACGCAAAGGAAAAACATCTTTTTTCCAATCTCCGGTTCGGGTTACAGAAAATGTTAAATTTTGGAGAAGATAAAATAATGATGGATTTGGTTTATGAATTCTCCAAAATTATGGGTAAAATAGATCCTTAGCTTCGCTCGGGTCTTATATCACCAATATTTTTTCCTCAGTCATTTCATGAATCGCATATCTAACGCCCTCCCTGGTGTTGCCGGAATCTTTTACGCCGCCGTAGGGCATTGCATCCATGCGGTAAGCTGATGCTTCGTTAACTATCACCCCGCCTGTATGCAGTGTGTTGTATGCATACATAATATTGCTCATGCTGTTAGTGAATATGCCCGCCTGGAGTCCATACCTGGAATTGTTAACCTTTTCAACCGCTTCTTCAAATCTGCTGAACTTTTCAATGGCGATAACCGGGGCAAATACTTCGGCGCATTTCACATTCACGTGATCCGGCGCGTTTTCTATAACGCTTGGCTCAAGCACTGCTCCATTCCTATTGCCGCCGGTTAGAATTACAGCTCCGGCGCCTTTCGCATCTGTGATCCATTCTTCGGCGCGTTTTGCTTCTTCGGTTGTGATCATAGGTCCAATCGCAGTATCATCATTGTATGGATCACCGAACTTCAGCTTCGCGGTTTCTTCAAGCAGCTTTGTTCTGAAATTATCATAAACTGATTCGTGTACATACACGCGCTGGACTGAGATACAGCTTTGCCCCGCCTGCGCGAATCCTCCAATAGCAATTTTTGCTGCTGCTGAAGCAATGTCAGCATCGTGATTAACTATCACCCCGGCATTTCCGCCAAGCTCCAGCGATACTTTCTGCCGGTCAGACTTCTTCTTAACTCCCCAGCCAACATCACCCGAGCCTGTGAAGCTTATAAGCTTTATGCGGCTATCGGCAACATGTCTATCCATAGCGCTGCCGGCTATCGGAATAACATTAACGGGGATTTCTTTAATTACCAGCTTGATGCATTCATCATAAATTATTCTGCCGAGTGCCAGCGCAGTAAGCATTGAGCTTGATGAGGGCTTTATTAGAATTACATTGCCCGCGGCAAGTGCAGGCGAAATTTTATGAGCTGCAAGATTTATAGGGAAATTCCACGGCGTTATGCCTAGAATTATACCAATTGGAAACCGTCTGACAATCCCGGTTTTATTCTCCGAGCCTTTTAGCAGATCAAGAGGAAGCACTTCTCCATGAATGCGTGAACACTCTTCTGCACCGAGGCGGAAAGTTAAAACAGCGCGCTCCACTTCGATTCTCGAAAACTTGATGGGTTTCCCGGTTTCATCTGTAATCAGCCGGGCTAGAGATTCCTTTTGCGAGTTTACGGCAGCGGATACATTGTATAATAATTCCCGTTTTACATAAGTGGGAGTCTTACTGTAAGTCTTAAATGCTTTTTCAAGGTACGTGAGCGAATCCTCAAACTCCTTTTCGCCTGCTATGAATACTTCTCCAACACTTTTGTTGGTATATGGATTAACAACCTGCTTTTTGTTTGCGGTTTCGATAAACTCGCTGCCTATCAGTATTTTCTCTGGCATCTTTTTGTGATTTGTTACTGTAAATTTAGCTAATAAAAAGAAACATAAAAATATGAAAGCCGTTTCCTCCGGAATAAACTAAGAACACTACAGTAAGATTTTTTTGAATGTTTTTCGGATTTTTTATCTACAGTCGTGTAATCACCGGTATCAATCTTTAAAATCCTGAATTGAAATAAAGGCACGGGGGATGTATTGTGGAAAATAAAAAAGGGAGATTGAAACCAATCTCCCTTTACTACTGAATATTCGTAATCTGAATTAAAGCTGCTTTGAGTCGTCTGATTTTTTGTTCTTTCCCGGGCATTCCTTTTTAACTTCGCCTGAATTTTTGCCGTCTTTATTGCAGCCTGATTTTCCCGAGCAATCCATGTTCTTCTCTTTTAACGATGCAGCGATGTTCTCCTCATTAGTTTCGCCTGCTGAGTACATTATTGTAACACTTGTCATTTTTGAAACATTGCAGGTTGAGCCGAAGTTAACTTCTTTTACCCCTGCTATACTTAAAATATTTTTCTGCAGCTCTGCTTTCGAATCTTCGCAGGTTACTTTATCAGTAACAAACTCGTAGCTTGAGTACTCGCCGCCTGCTTTTATCATTCCTTTGTTCTCGCCGCATGAAGATTTATCGCAAGATGATTTATCGCAGGATGATTTATCGCATTCCTTTTTATCTGCGGAAGATTTAGTACCTGAAGTTTTGCTGCACTGTGTTTTATCACAGTCGCCGCCTGATTTTGTATATGCTACTAGGTACTCCTGGTTGAGGTAGAAGAAGCCGAGCGCGAATACAACTACAAGAGCTGAAACTGAGATGATTTTTTTGTTCATGGGTTGATCTCCTTGAAGTTTTTGATAAACTTTTTTCTGAATGCGAATTTTGTATTCTGCAAAGATATTAATTTTTTGCGGTTTATCCAATCTTAAATCAATTAAAAGTTCGTAAGTACTAATAAAACCTAATCTTAATCATATTTTTTAAGAGTAATAATAGCTATTTTTGTTTGTTGAAATATGCATTATAACAAGCAATTTTAAGGGAATTACAATGAAAGAATTCAAAAACCGAAAAGAAAAATTCGTTACAGATTCAGGCATAGAGATACCTACATATATAGATAAAGATACACCCGAGTACAAAGAGAAGCTTGGCAAGCCCGGCTCGTATCCTTTTACTCGCGGAGTACATGAACAGATGTACCGCAGCAGGTTCTGGACTATGAGGCAGTATGCAGGATTCGGCTCTGCAGAGGAATCCAATAAGAGATATAAATTCCTGCTGGACGCGGGTACAACCGGACTCTCGATAGCTTTCGACCTTCCGACACAGATCGGCTACGATAGCGATGACCCCATCGCCGAAGGCGAAGTTGGAAAAGTAGGCGTTGCGATCGATACGCTCAAGGATATGGAAATACTTTTCGACGGTATTACTCTCGAAAAGATCAGTACATCTATGACCATCAACGCAACTGCAGCAGTATTGCTCTGTATGTATGTGGCAATTGCAAAAAAACAGGGCGCCGATCTTAAGAAAATTTCAGGCACTATACAAAACGATGTCCTGAAGGAATACATTGCGCGCGGAACATATATCTACCCGCCGAAGCAATCAATGCGCCTTATCACCGATATATTTTCATGGTGCAATTCCGAGCTTCCGAGCTGGAATACAATCTCAATCAGCGGTTACCATATCCGCGAAGCAGGTTCAAACGCTGTGCAGGAAGTAGCTTTCACGCTTGCTGACGCTATTGCTTACATAGAAGCGGCAATAAAAGCAGGCCTTGATGTTGATAAATTCGCCCAGAGGCTCTCGTTCTTCTTCAACGGGCAGCTTAATCTGCTTGAGGAAGTTGCAAAATACCGCGCTGCAAGAAGAGTATATGCGAAGATAATGAAGGAACGTTTTAACGCCAAAAGCGAAAAAAGCATGATGCTCCGTTTCCATTGCCAGACTGCAGGCTCATCATTAACTGCACAGCAGGTTGAAAACAATGTTATCCGCACTACGATAGAAGCAATGGCCGCTGTATTCGGCGGTTGCCAGTCGCTGCATACGAATTCCAAAGATGAAGCTCTTGCACTGCCAACCGAGGATTCAGTTACAACAGCGCTTCGTACCCAGCAGGTTATCGCTTACGAAAGCGGTATCGCTGATACCGTTGATCCGTTCGCAGGCTCCTATTACGTTGAACATCTGACCGATAAAATAGAAGAAGGCGTTTGGGATTACCTGAAGAAAATAGATGAAATGGGCGGTTCGGTAAAATGTATTGAGCTGAATTTCCAGCAGGATGAGATAGCAAACAGCGCGTATGAATTCGAAAAACAGATCGAATCAGGTGAACGCGTAATTGTTGGCGTAAATAAATTTTTTGATGAGGATCACCCCGAAAAGCTTGACTTAATGCATATTGATGAAGCCATTGGCAGGCAGCAGGTAGAAAAGCTGAAAAAGGTCAGGGCAGAAAGAAACAATGATGAGGTTAATAAAAATCTTGATGCGCTCAAAAAAGCCGCATTGACAGATGAGAATCTATTGCCGCTGATACTTGCCTGTGTTGAAAGTTATGCATCGATTGGCGAAATATCGAACACATTGCGTGAAGTTTGGGGCGAGTATTAGGATTTCGGATTTCGGATTGTTTTGATCTCGGATTTGGGATTGACGATTGCGGATTGTTATGATTTCGGATTTCGGATTGGTGATTGCGGATTGTTATGAATTCGGTTTTCGGATTTGTGATTTCGGATTGAAAAAGCATGGTGATTGATATCGGATTGAATGATTTGGGATTGTAAGAATTAAGGAATGGATTTAAACTAAATAATTAAAGATATTGAAGATAAGCAGTTCCGAAGATACGGAAAGAATGTTTGAATGCCGGGTGTTTTTTGGGATCTGCTGCAGAAAAATATTTTGATATTCGAACAGATAAGTCGAATTAATTATTAATCCCTGGATCGTATGAACCGAGTTGTGTGGATAACCGGCGCTTCTACCGGTATAGGCTTCGAGCTTGCTAAGGTGTTTGCTAAATCCGGTTACATTATTGTTGCAACTGCACGAAGAAAATCAAGGCTTGTAAGCCTTGTGAACGAGATCCGTTTCGCAGGTCATGAAGCATATGCTTTCGTGTGCGATGTTCGTTCCGAGCGAAGCATTATCGGCACGAAGAAAAAGATCCTCGAGAAATGCGGTACTATCGATATCCTTATAAACAACGCATCAATTACCACATTCAAATCCTTTATGGATACCAAGCCTCCGGAATTTGACGATATACTGGAAACCAACCTGCGGGGAAGTTACCTGGCGGCAAGGGCGGTTATGCCCATTATGATGAAGAAAAAGCGCGGGCATATTATAAATATTCTCTCGGTTGCCGCAAATACGGTGTTCACCAACAGTTCGGCATATTCGGCCTCCAAGGCGGGAATGCTTGCAATGTTCAACGTAATAAGAGCTGAAGTACGCAAGTTCAATATCAAGATCACGAACATTATGCCCGGGGCGACCGATACTCCCATGTGGAGCAATGCTTCGAGGCAGAAGTACCAGCATAGAATGATGACTCCGAAAGAAATTGCCGAGATAACAATTATGGCGGCAAATCAGCCGAAAAAGGTCGTGATTGAGGATATTGTAATAAAACCAATTAAGGGCGATCTGTAGATTTCGGATTTCGGATTGTTGATTGCGGATTAATATGATTTCGGATTTCGGATTGTTGATTGCGGATTGATTTATAATCAGAACTGAACAGTAGCACAGACATGCAGAAGAACACTTCGTTCGCTGTCTGTGTTTTATTTTATATGTAATCATAACATGATATAATAATAACGTATCTATTAGACTGTATAAATATTAAGCATGAAACTACAAGATAAAATAGCGGTAATTACAGGCGCGGGCAAAGGCATAGGGAAGGCGACGGCAGAACTCTTCATTAAAGAAGGAGCAAAGGTTGTACTTACTTCCCGTAACATAGCCGATCTTGAGCAGATCGTAAGCGATAATGAAAGCAATCAGGATAACATTACTATAATAGCAGGAGATATTTCCAAAGAAGATACCATTGGGAAAGTCGTAGATGAAACTATTGGCAAGTTTGGAAAGATCCATATACTTGTAAATAATGCGGGATTCAGCGTGTTTGATAATATGGTCGATTCCAAAACCGAAGATTTTGACGCAATTTTTAATACGAACATCAGGGCGTTATATCTGGTAACAAAAGGTTTCCTGCCTTCAATGATAAAAGAACAGTCCGGTACAATTATAAATATTGCTTCTATAGCAGGTAAACAGGGATTCGCGACCGGCACCATATACTGCGCAAGCAAACATGCCGTCATGGGTCTGAGCCGTGCATTGATGCTTGAACTGCGGCAATATAATATACGTGTATGTGCAATATGCCCGGGGAGTGTGGCTACCGATTTCTTCAGGGCAGAATCACAAACCACACTAAGTTCTACTAAGGAATCAGTCCTAAGCGCAGAAGATATTGCTGAAACAATACTGCTTGCAGCATCGCTGCCGGGAAATGCAATGATCGGTGAGATTGAGATTAGACCTACAAATCCCCGGAAATAGAAAAATCACGTTCCCCTGCCTGCGGCAGGCAGGCGCGAAGGCGGGAATCTATGTAATGAAAACTGGCAAAATCTATATTACAATTGTGTTGTTGATGTTCTCATCAACTGCATTATTTTCTCAGGTAAACAATATCGAGCTTGTTGAAAGTATTCCCGTTGAAACTACGCTTGATAATCCCGATATACGTAACACCCTGGAAGTTTGGCTTGAGATGATTAACTCTGCCCAGAAGACCCTTGATATAGAACAATTTTACATTTCGAATGAAAAAGGTGAACCGCTTGATACGGTGCTGAACGCGATCATAGCAGCTTCAAACAGGGGAGTAATCGTTCGGGTTATTGTTGATGCGGGAATGTACCAAACTTATCCCGAAACAGCCGATGAACTTGATAAGTACGATAATATTGAGGTCCGCAAGATTGATATAAAAGGTTTAACCGGGGGGATTCAGCATTCAAAATACTTCATTGTTGACGGAAAAGAAGTTTTTCTTGGCTCACAAAATTTTGACTGGCGGGCTTTGAAGCATATACATGAGCTTGGTGTGAGGATGGTATCACCAATAACAATGAAATACCTGACTATATTCAATATGGATTGGGATTATGCCTTGTATAATGCCGGGGGTAATTTGATAACTGATTCAACTATTGTTTTTGCGATCAGAAAAAACAGCCAGATGATATATACAAGTACATATGATACCATAAACCCTGTTGCAGTATCCAGTCCCCAAAAATATTCTTTTGAAGATAGTTATTGGAAATGGGACTTATCTTCGATCCTTAATATGATAGCCGGAGCTGAATCTGAGATCACCCTCCAATTCCTTTCATACAATCCCGTAACAAAAGAGGGCTACTGGGAGGAAGTTGATACGGCGCTTATCAGCGCGAGCAAAAGAGGAGTGAAGGTAAAGCTGCTGGTATCAGACTGGAATCTAAGCAAAACTGCTGTGGAGCTTTTTAAGGAGCTAATACAATACCCGAATTTTGAAGTCAGATATACTGCTATTCCGGAGTATTCCGGCGGATTTATTCCCTTTGCCAGAGTTGAGCACTGCAAATTCATTACCGCCGATGATTATACATGGATTGGCACAAGCAATATGAGTTATGATTACTTCTATGAGTCACGTAATGTTGGAGTGGTTGTTGAAAATGATAAGTTCACAAAACGCGTGAGGGACATTTTTTACAAAAGCTGGGATAGTGAGTATGCTCAAGCGATCGAGACTTCAGGAGAATATACACCCAGAAAAAGAAATTGATTCCTTGTTAAAGATTCCCGCCTTCGCGGGAATGACAATTGAGAAATTAAAAAAGCCCCGGCATTTGCCGGGGCTTAATTCGTAATTAATTATGCTTTGCTTATTTCTAAAAATGGATCAGCATAAACGCAAGCAGCTTTTAACTATCGATAAACATCTTTTCGGTGAGCTATTTTAAATATCGTAACAGTTTTTCTTCTGTCATCAATTTCATACAGTATTCTGTAATCACCGATTCTCATTCTGTATCCTTTTTCACTGTGGAGTTTTTTACAGCCTGCTGGTCTTGGGTTATGAGTTAATTGAAGTAATTTTGAAGATATTCGTTTTACTTCATTGTAACTTATTTTATCAAGTTGCTTCTGTACGGAATTATTTAAGCTGAGTTGATACACGTTTTCGTTTAGGGTGAAGTTTCTTGACCTTTTCTTTTATTTCACGTTGTTTTAAATAATCTTCAAGTTTAATGAAATACTTCGATTCTTTTTTTGCCTTTTCAAGTTCTGCTGTTTCTTCGATAACTTCCAAAAGCTCTTTGTAGTCTTTGTCTTTTTTAAGAATATCCCAAGCTTTTCTGGAAATTGTAACCTGTTTTTTATCGACTAAAACCATAATTTAATCCTTCCTCTATAAATATACAAAATCTGATATTAAAAAACCCCGACTTTCATTTAGCTCAACTTTTCAAAAGTAAGATAACACTGTTGTGCGAATTTCTTTCATGCTTCTGGACTGTAAGCCAAATTTTACTGTAAAACACAGTATGTTTGTCGCAGTCTGAGATCAATTAAAAAAGCCCCGGCATTTACCGGGGCTTTGATCCGAAATCGACAATCCGATATCCGAAATTAAATATTAATACATGTCACCGTATCCGCCGCCCGGGGGCATCATCGGAGCAGGTTTTTCTTTTTCAGGTTTTTCGCAGATAACAGCCTCGGTGGTGAGGAGCATTGAAGCAACTGAAGCAGCGTTTTCAAGCGCAACCCTGGTTACTTTTGTCGGATCAATTACACCGGCTTTTATCAGGTTCTGATATTCTTCGGTCAGTGCATTGAATCCATAGTCATCCTTGTTCTTCTTGATCTCGTTGATAACAACCGAAGCTTCAACGCCGGCGTTTTCAACAATCTGCCTGAGCGGTGACTCAATAGCTTTCCTTATGATATCAATACCGATCCTCTGGTCATCGTTATCGCCTTTGAGCTTATCAAGTGAGCTTGATACGCGGATAAGTGCAACTCCGCCGCCCGGAACGATACCTTCTTCAACTGCTGCGCGTGTTGCGTGCAGAGCGTCTTCAACCCTAGCTTTCTTTTCCTTCATTTCAACTTCAGTAGCTGCGCCGATCTTTAATACAGCAACGCCGCCTGAAAGCTTTGCAAGCCTTTCCTGGAGCTTCTCTTTGTCATAATCGCTTGTTGTTTTTTCGATCTGTGCTTTTATCTCATTTACTCTTTTCTTAATTTCATCGCTCTTTCCAGCGCCTTCCACTATGATAGTGTTATCTTTATCGATAACAACTTTCTTTGCGGTTCCAAGGTATGAAACAGTAGCGTTTTCAAGCTTGTAGCCCTTTTCTTCGCTGATAACTGTTCCGGCTGTGAGGATGGCTATATCTTCAAGCATAGCTTTTCTTCTGTCGCCGAATCCGGGTGCCTTTACAGCAGCGATCTTAAGTGTGCCTCTTAATTTGTTTACAACAAGTGTTGCCAATGCTTCGCCTTCAAGGTCCTCAGCGATTATAAGCATTGTTCTGCCTGCCTGAGCAACTTTTTCAAGTATTGGGAGCAGGTCTTTCATTGTTGAGATCTTCTTGTCGTAGATAAGAATGTAAGGATCTTCGAGAACTGATTCCATTGTATCTGCATCGGTTACAAAGTAAGGTGAAAGGTAGCCTCTATCAAACTGCATACCTTCAACTATATCAACGGTTGTATCTGTGCCCTTTGCTTCTTCAACCGTGATAACGCCGTCTGTGCCGACTTTCATCATAGCATCAGCTATCAGTTCGCCGATAAGCTTATCATTGTTAGCTGAAATTGAGCCAACCTGTGCAATTTCGGTTTTGCTGGTTTTATCAATGTTTTTGCTGAGCTTCTGCAGGCCTTCGATGATCTTAGCAACTGCAAGATCTATACCGCGCTTCAGATCCATTGGATTTGCGCCTGCGGTAACGTTCTTTACGCCTTCTGCGTAGATAGCCTGTGCAAGTACGGTAGCGGTTGTTGTTCCGTCACCCGCAACATCGCTGGTTTTGGATGCAACTTCTTTAACCATCTGTGCGCCCATGTTTTCAATGGGGTCTTCAAGCTCAACTTCTTTTGCAACAGATACACCGTCTTTTGTAACTGTAGGTGTACCGAATTTTTTATCGATAACTACATTTCTGCCTTTGGGGCCGAGTGTAACTTTTACCGCATTGGCTAATTTATCGACACCTTTTTTCAAAGCACTTCTGGCTTCGGTATCGAAATGAATTAATTTTGCTGACATATTATTTTCTATCTCCTGAAATTTTCGTTAAATTAATGAGACCCTTCGCTTTGCTCAGGGTTGGGGGTTACCCGATTACTGCATAAACATCGCTTTCGCGCATGATAAGATACTCTTCATCGTTGATCTTTACTTCTGTACCGCTGTATTTGCCGTAAAGAACCTTGTCGCCGACTTTCAGATCCATAGCGATCTTCTTGCCGTTATCATCTGATTTACCGTTACCGATTGCAACAACTTCACCTTCCATAGGTTTTTCCTGGGCTGTATCAGGCAAAATGATACCTCCTTTTGTAACTTCTGCGGGAGCCTGGGGTTTTACAATTACCCTGTCTCCAAGTGGCTTTAAATTCATTTTTTGAATCCTCCTAAATTATTGATTAATATGTTTTTAGTGTTTATGGGAATTGGTTAGCACTCGCTAACTTTGAGTGCTAATATAATATAATAAGTTTTTGAAGTCAATGGTTCCATTTGTGGATAATAATCATGTTTTGGAAGACTGAAAATCATGTACTTATTTCTAAAAAAGTCATTATATTTAGTAAACCTTAAACATTAACGGAGTGCATATGAAGTACCTTTCTTTCATCTTGCTCGTATTATCTCTTGCTCTAACTACTCAGAGAACGTATTCATGGGATTCTGACGCCGCAAAATTCTACCCGCTTGCCGTAGGTAATAAGTGGGTGTATGCCTGGTATTATACCTTTATGGGGAATACTGTGTTTGGAGGTTACAGAGTTAGCAAAATTGTATCAGATACTGTGATTGGCGGTCATAAGTACTATCGGTTCTCATCAAATGTATCCGGGTGCAATGATTACATATTTGAGCGGATCGATTCTGCCAGTATGAACGTTTATCGCCGCAGTTCGGGGACCGGTACTGAACAACTATTGGACAGTTTGTTTGCCAGAAAGCAGGGTATGTTCCGGGGTAAGCGGAATTGTGTGGGCTTTGCTGAACCTCAAGTTACATGTATGGATACCAATTTATATACGTTTGCGGGAAATCAATACAGGTCAAAAATGTTTTACGCCGATGGACTTGTAATGATGTCATACAGGCTCATACAAAATTTTGGGGTAGTCAATATTACTACCGTTGAGGGGCAGTCTGATAATAAAACTCTTGCCGGCTGCGTTCTAAACGGTACGGTTTACGGTGATACAAACACATTAACCGGGATCACTCAAATCGGAAATGAAGTGCCTTCAGGATTCTCGCTTTCGCAAAATTATCCCAATCCGTTCAATCCCACTACTCAATTCGGATTTCGGATTGCTGATTTCGGATTGGTTCGCTTAACCGTATTTGACGCAATTGGCAGGGAAGTTGAGGTACTGGTCAATCAGCAATTGCAGCCCGGCACATATGAAGTTAGCTGGGATGCATCTGCTTATCCAAGCGGGGTGTATTATTACAGGCTGGAATCAGGCAGCTTCACAAAGACAAAAAAAGTGGCTTTAATAAAATAATGAACATTAAAATCATCTTGATGTTTTTCATGCTTTTTAATTCTGTAAGGGTTTTTGCATGGGATTCAACCACCGCAAAATATTTGCCGTTACAGGTGGGCAATACATGGGTGTATTCCTCATACTATGCATCACCAGTTGGTTATGGCTCAGGATACGAACGATACAAACTAACGGGAACACAGTTCGTAAATGGAAAGATATATTATGTAATTGACTATACTCATCTTCAAATTAGCGGAAATTTCACATGCAGCTCCAAACTTTTTTTAGGAAATTTGCCAATAAGAATAGACACTGTAAGCCTGAATATCTACAAAAGTATTAGCTGTAATTCATTTGATGAAGCATTGGTGGATAGCCTTTCTTCCCGGTTCGGTGATACAGCAAATACATGTTTTAGTTATCATGAGCCCAAAACGGCACTCAACGATACAGCTGATTTTTTCATTTTTGACGCCTTCAGAAAGGCTAAGAAATTCGTTACTTTGGAATTTGAAGGAGGGAACGACCAAACTTACGTTAGCGGTATTGGAATGGTGCGGTATTATTTTTCACAGCTTCAGGAATCCTGTTCTCAAGTGCTCAAAGGCTGTATCATAAATGGCACAGTCTATGGAGATACAAGTATGATTACAGGAATTAATAGCATAAGTTCGGAAGTCCCTTACCAATTTTCATTGATGCAAAACTATCCTAATCCTTTTAACCCCTCAACACAGTTCGAATTTCGGATTGCCGATTTCGGATTGGTTCGCTTAACCGTATTTGACGCAATTGGCAGGGAAGTTGAGGTATTGGTCAATCAGCAATTGCAGCCCGGAACGTACGAAGTTAGCTGGAATGCCTCTGCTTATCCCAGCGGCGTGTATTATTACAGGTTGGAATCAGACGCGTTTACAGAAACTAAAAAGATGGTATTATTAAAATAATCTCAGAGGGTAAGAAAATGAAAAAGTTCATTTTACTCGTTGTACTATTTACCTTCAACTCATATTCACAATACTGGGTAGAACAAGTTTCAGGAGTTACAACCCAGCTTTATACTGTTTCAGGCACTGCAGGTTCTTTTGCGGTATGGACAGCAGGCGAGAGCGGCGTAATACTGCGCACTACTAACGGCGGAACGAATTGGCTGCTTGCGAACACCGGAATACCCCCTGCCGCATTGATCTATAATATATGGGCTGTTGACGAAAATACAGCTATTGCCGCTGGGATGAACGGTACAACGTCCAATATTTGGCGGACTTCAAACGGCGGCGCTAGCTGGCAAGTTGTGCTTTCACAAGCAAGCGGATTTTTCAACTGCATTGCCATGAAGAGATCAAATCCTCTTCATGGACTCGTTCAGGGCGATCCCGTAGGCGGGAGATGGTCTATCTGGAAAACCTCCAACGGCGGCGTTAACTGGGATTCAACCGGCTGCTACCTTCCGCAAAACGGCTCTGAAGCCGGGTGGAATAAT
>WBZT01001403.1_pt1 | contig 17718 bp, 16 predicted proteins | sample 5204241 | NCBI WGS metagenome assembly WBZT01 (sample SAMN12344358, study PRJNA552823) | activated sludge metagenome | biome: Activated sludge suspended growth; feature: Nitrification reactor; material: Wastewater; isolation source: activated sludge from nitrification reactor of wastewater...
GGAGGAGTTCGACGGCGCGGGCGCCGTCGCCCGTCGCCCAGCCCCATTCCGGCTGCAGGTCGAACAGCGGTCGGTGGGTGAGGATGACGATCGGCTGCGACTTGTCGAGTTTCGCCAGATCGCCGGCGAACCACGCCAGCTGGGCGTCGCCGATCACGCCTTTGGGGTCCGATACGTTGTCGAGAACGATGAAATGGATCCCCCGATGGTCGAAACTGTAATGCGTCGGGCCAAAAAACTCCTGAAACGCTTCTCCGCGATCCGCAGACGCGTCGTGCTCGCCAGGCAGAAAGCGCACGCTGCCGACGTTCAAGCGGTCGACGATTTCGCGGAATTCCGCCATCCGCGCGCGTCGCACCCTGGCGTCGAGCGTCAGGTGGGTCAGGTCGCCGGTGAAGACCACGAAATCCGGCGGTCGCGACAGCGAATTGACCGCCTTGATCGCCTTGGGCAGCGTGCCGCGCGAATCGGGGTTGGCTGCTCCGTCGAAACCCCAGTGCGTGTCGGAAAGCTGCACGAAATAGAAATCGTCGGCCGCGCTGGCGGCACCGTAGCCCGCCGCGCGTACGGCGGAGGCGAAGACGATGCCGCCCAAGCCTGCGAGGCGGATGAATTCGCGCCGATCGATGGCGTTTTTCATGAGTTCTGCTCCTTCGCGTCAACGCGGAATGGATACACCATGCCATACTTCCGCCGCTGCCGATTTATTCCCGCAGGTCGCAAGCGCTCACAAGAGTCGTCGGATATGTCGGCCCCATGCGTACGTCGAATGATCTGGAGCCATGCACGAAAGAAACGCAGCGCGACAATCCCGTTTCAACCTGATCGGCACGCTGGTGCTCGTCATTGGTCTCGCGGCGTCGGCCTGGATCTTTTTCACCGCTGGCGAGGATGCCAGCGACGTGATCGGCTACGAGATCGTCGACGGCAGGAGCTATCCGGTCACCACCGGCGACTCCAAGATCTATCGCCACGATCTGGAACGCTTCGGCGGTAAGGCTGCAGTTTTCGCCGACGATCTGACGCGCTGGCTGAGCAGTCTCTGGCATGGCCGGCGACTGGCGCTGATCCTGGCCGTGCTGACGATCGCCGTTTCCTTCGTGTGCTTTCGCACCGCCGAGCGGATTCCTCCGGGAGCGGGTGACGAGAAGGAAAGATGAGCAAGGCCGTGCACCGCGGGGCGGCGAGTGCTGCCCGGAGAACGACGCTCACGGCTTGCCGTAATATTTCTCGTAGGCCTTTCGCCAGTCGTTGACCAGCATCGCCCGCGCAGCATCGAGGGAGATTCTGCCGGCGCACAATTCGATGTGGAGGCGGTTCTCGAGCTTGTCTTTGAGTGCGGCGTTCCATGGGCTGGTGCCATAGGTCTGCGGCCAGAGGTTTTTCACCTCGTCGGCACCGCCGAGTTCACGGCTGATCAGGTGATCGATCTCACAGCGTCTGCCACGCGCATCGGGCACGCAGCGGGCGTCGTCATTGCCGGACAGGCCATACGCTTCAAAAACCTGTTGCTTCATGGCGTCGCTCACATGGCGCTCGTCACGACCCCAGCGGATGCTGCAGATCCTGGCCTTGGTCAATCCCGGGCGGACCGCTCCCGGTGTCCTGGTCGGATCCGGAATGTCGTCAGCGAAACTCGCTCCGGCAAGCATCGTGCTCAGGGCCAGGGCGGCCAGCAAGTGGCGCAGGATCGGGCTGCCCGGCGGTCGTCGTTGCCTGGCCGTCCGCGCAAATGCGCCGAGCGGCAGACGGCACGCACTCATCGTCGACCATCGCGAACGCCGGCCCGCCGCTTGATCCAGCCGCTTCACACAGCACTCGGCGGCAGCGTTGCTCGTTCGCCGTCGGCGGGCGAAGGAGGCGCGACAGGAGACGCGGCGCGGCGCGGGAGGGAAAAGACGCTGGTCGCGATCCAGCCACAGGTTCCGCCACAGAGGTAGCCGAAGAGAACATCCGCCGGAAAATGTGCGCCGACGCTGACCCGCGAGACGCCGACCAGCGCAGCAAAAAGCACGAGGACCGCGCGCCAGCCGTACCCCGCCGGCCGCCAGAAGACGGTCAATACCAGCATGGCGAATGCCGAGTGCCCGCTGGGGAAGCTGTGTGGCGATTCCGGCTCGACCAGGACGCGCACGCTGCCTGCGGGCAGCACGGCCGACGGGCGAGGCAGGTCGAAGCCGATCTTCATGAGGCTCACGAGCACGACGGAGAGCCCGCAAGCGAACACGAAAATCACCAGCGTTCGCAAGACGGTTGCCGGCGCCGGCAGCCAGGAAAGCACCGCCGGCCGCGCTGCGACAGGCGGCACGGCGAGCAGACAGAGCATAGCCGCCATGATCCACGGCGCATTGCCAAATGCTCCCAGCCTGGTTGCGAGCACCATCAGTGGGTCGAGCAGCGGGCCATGGAAGCCATTCACTGCGGCAAAAATTGCCTGGTTCAAGCCGAACCAGTCATAGCAGACCGTACCGAGCACCTCGACTTCTCCTTCTCCACGAAACGCTTCCCGCGAACCACGAACGAATTGCAGGCGGCCAGTCCGTACCCCGGCCAGCCCCGGCGCCAAGCGCACTGCCAGCGGCAAGACTCGCCTGTGATGCGCTGCACGTTCGACGGCAGCGGCTGGCCCGCGAATCGGCGAACGCGCGAGCCGCGTGGCGTGCTGCGAAGTTCATCCTGCGAATCCGGAAATCAACGATAAAACAAATCATTATAACCTGGAATTGGCCTCTTGCGGCAGCTGACCGAGCGCGCGCGGAGGGTGAGCGCGATTCACGCCATGCGCGATCCTCGTCTCCGTGCACCCGCCGGCGTGACCGGACGCTGGCAGCTTGCCCGGTCGGTCATCGCCAACCGCCGGCGTCAAGGAAGTCGTCGATGAGCTGAGAGCACATGTCCCGCGGCGATTCTCGCACATCGGACAGGGCTGACGCGGACAACGCAGACGCGCATGATAAGATGAAAGTCGCCAAACGACTTCAGCCGTCGGCTATGGCTTAACGGTCATGCCCACCCCTATCGAACCCTTCGACGCGAAATCGCTGCTGGCCAGCGTCACGGAGCTGCCCGGCGTCTATCGGATGCTCGATGCTGCCGGGCAGGTGCTCTACGTCGGCAAGGCGAAGAATCTTCGCAAGCGGCTGGCCTCGTACTTCCGGGAAAATCATCCAAGTCCGCGCATCGCGCTGATGGTGGCGCAGATCGCCCGCGTGGAAACGACCGTCACGCGCTCGGAGGCCGAGGCGCTGCTGCTCGAGAACAATCTGATCAAGAGCCTTTCTCCCCGCTACAACATCCTGTTTCGTGACGACAAGTCATATCCCTACATCGTTCTGACGCACGACGGCTATCCGCGGTTGGGCTTCTTCCGCGGCGCCACCGACCGGCGCGCCGACTACTTCGGCCCTTTCCCGTCTTCGACCGCGGTGCGCGAGAGCATCCATCTGCTGCAGCGGATGTTTCGCCTGCGCACCTGCGAAAATCCCGTGTTCCACAATCGTTCACGGCCGTGTCTGCTCTACCAGATCAGACGTTGCTCGGGCCCCTGCGTGGGGCTGATCGCGCCGGCACGCTATGCCGAGGACGTGCGCCTGGCCACCCTGTTTCTGCAGGGCCGGCAGCAGGACGTGATCGGCAGTCTCTCGGCGGCCATGGATCAGGCGGCCGCGCGGCTCGCCTTCGAGCAGGCGGCGGTGTATCGCGACCAGATTCAGTCGCTGCGGCAGGTCCAGGAAAAGCAGTACGTCGAGAGTGGCAGGGATGGCGATGCCGACATCGTCGCCGCCGTCGAGAATGGCGGCCTGCTCTGCGTCAACCTGGCGATGGTGCGAGGTGGTCGGCACCTCGGCGACCGGCCGCAGTTCCCCGTCCATGCCGCCGAGTCCACGCCGCGCGAGGCATTGACGGCATTTCTCTACCAGCACTATCTCTCGCATCCGATCCCGCCGCGAATCTTCGTCAATCTGGCATTGGCCGACGACGAGGTTGGCGACTGCCTCAAGGAAATGGCCGCACAGCCGACAAGAATCGGGGAGCCCAGATCGACGATGCAGCGGATCTGGGTCGAAATGGCCGAGCAGAACGCTCAGCTGGCGATCCGTTCGCGCCGCAACCTGCTGGCGCGACAGGGTGCCAGGCTCGACGCCCTCTGTCGTGCGCTCGCTCTCGAACCCGACGATGAAGAGGAGGCGCGCATCGAGTGTTTCGACATCAGCCACACGCAGGGAAGCGCGACGGTCGCGGCCTGCGTCGTCTACCAGGGCGGCGGCATGCGCAAGTCGGACTACCGGCGCTTCAACATCGGCGAAATCGAGCCCGGGGACGACTACGCGGCGATCCGTCAGGCGGTGCACCGGCGCTACGAGCGGCTGTTGACCGGAGACGGTATGCTGCCTACCCTGATCCTGATCGACGGCGGCAGCGGCCAGGTGAGCGCGGCGGCCGCGGCGCTTGAGGAACTCGGCCTGGGCCAGTTGCCGCTGCTCGGTGTCGCCAAGGGCGAGGCGCGCAAGCCGGGGCTTGAAACCTTGATATTCGCAGACGGCCGGGAGCCGTTACAATTGCCTCCGGCAGATCCGGCCCTTCATCTGATTCAGGAAATTCGCGATGAAGCGCATCGCTTTGCCGTTTCCGGTCATCGCGCCCGACGCGGCAGAGCGGTGCAGAGTTCCCGCCTGGAGGAAATCGGCGGGATCGGACCAAAGCGGCGCAAGGCGCTGATTTCGCGCTTTGGTGGTCTGCAAGGGATTGCGGATGCCGGAGTCGATCAACTGACGGCGGTTCCCGGAATCAGTCGGGACCTGGCCGAGAAAATTTACGCAGCTTTGCATTGATGCCCCTGAACATTCCCATCCTGCTGACCTGGCTGCGGATCATCCTGATCCCGCTGCTGATCGCAGCGTATTACGTACCGGAAGCATCCGCTCTGGGCTCCGTCCGTGATCTCGCGGCGACGCTGCTGTTCGTGGTCGCGGCCGGTACCGACTGGCTCGACGGCTATCTCGCACGGCGCTGGCAGCAGACCTCTGCTTTCGGTGCCTTCCTCGATCCGGTTGCCGACAAGCTGATGGTAGCCGCGGCGCTGATCATCCTCGTGCAGCTCGGCCGGCTCGACGCCATCCTGGCAATGATCATCATCGGCCGCGAGATCACCATTTCCGCCCTGCGCGAGTGGATGGCGCAGATTGGCGCGCACAAGAGCGTGGCGGTATCGATGATCGGCAAGATCAAGACGACCGCGCAGATGGTTGCCATTCCGATGCTCCTCTACCACGCGCCACTTCTGGGGATCGACTTCTTCCAGGTGGGCACATGGCTGATCTACGTTGCCGCCGTGCTCACCCTCTGGTCGATGGGCTATTACATGCGAATGGCCTGGCCGTATCTGATCGAACAGGATCGCAGACGGTAGCCGCCAGCGGGCAAGGACGGGCAAGGGCGTTGACAGCGGGGGGCAGCCCTTTATAATGCGCACTCGCTGCACGCGGGAGTAGCTCAGTTGGTAGAGCGATACCTTGCCAAGGTATAGGTCGAGAGTTCGAGACTCTTCTCCCGCTCCACCCCTTCTGCCAAGCCGTCTGCGCTTCGCGGAATCCACGGCGGCAACTATCGTCAGATAGGCGCGGCGCGATAGCAAAGCGGTTATGCACCGGATTGCAAATCCGTGTAGGTGGGTTCGACTCCCGCTCGCGCCTCCAAAAAAGTCTACTGATAATCAGTTGGTTGCAATCTCTTCGATCGGATCACTGGGCTTCTTTGACGGTTTCTTCCGGCCAGAATCTGGTTCATGCTACCTCTGGTTGGTAGCAGCGCTACCCAAGAACGAATCGTGCAGGGCGTGTAGGCGAGTGGAATCGCTCTGATGGCGTCCAATCAAAGACCTGGGGAACGGTTTCAACCGCGCGTAAAGCACAAGCTGCTCCCTCGATCTGTCTTCTTCCCCTTCGACACCGAGGACGAGGCGCGACGCTACGGTAGCCAGCTCGAAGAACTCCTCAAACAATCGATCGTTCCTCAGCAGTTGCTGGCCAAGCCGGAGAGTGCCGACGATCAGATACAGGGCTGCCTGAAAAACCGCATCGGAACCGTACACCGGCAACAATACTTTAGCATCACGATTTCCCTTCATGGACGACACTTTCAGTAACAGCTTGCGTGCTTCGTCCAGCAAGAGGACCGTCGAGGCGATTGCTGCCGCCAGTCACCAGTCTTCGAGAGTCAGATCGACGGTATCGAATATCGCCTGTGCCGGCCTCCGATGCACGGCTACGACTTGCAGGGCAATTACGGCGATAAGCGCCAGCCACAGTTTGCCGTTGCGGAAGAAATGCTCGTTGAAGGCGCTGCCGTGTTCGGCACGGGCGTTGAAGGTGTTGAAGAACTGAAACAGAACAAACGTGGTGAAAGCCAAGGTCATCGCCTTTGCTTGGTAGCCGGACCGGATCGCCCAGGCATAGGCACCCAGTGTACCCACCGCCTCTGGCTCAGCCCATCAAGTTCACAGCCTTCGTGTGTCTCGCCCTCAAGCCCGAGTTCGCGGGCGATCGCCGCAGCCGTGACGCGGTGGTCGCCGGTGATCATCTTCGCCTGGATACCGCCGGCGCGGCAGGTGGCAATGGCCTCGCGCACCTCGGCGTGCGGCGGATCGATGATTCCGACCAGGGCATGCAGGGTCAGGTCATGCAACCATGGCAGCAGGTCAGCGGACGGATCGAATGATTCGGCAGGAATCACGCGCCCGGCGAGAGCCAGCACGCGCCCGGCGAGAGCCAGCACGCGCAGTGCCTGCCCTGCCAACGCACCATTTTCGCTTTCGTAGGCCGCACGAGTCGCGTCGTCGAGTTCGAACGCGGTGTCACCGACAAGATGGCTGGACGAGCGCTCAAGCAGCACGTCCGGCGCCCCTTTGACACAGACCCGTACGCGGTCGCCGTCGTGGTGGAAGGTCGCCATGAACTTGGTGGCCGAGTCGAACGGAATTGCCATGATGCGAAGCAGTTGTTCGAGTGCAGCGTCGGCATCGAGTCCCGTCTCGCCGCCAAGGCGAGCAAGGCACCGTCCGTGGGATCGCCGTCATTGCCGTCTGCACGATAGGGTCGCCACGCATCAGGCAAAGACAAACATCAGGGCAACGACAGCACATGCAGTCGAGGCCAGCCGCTTGCCGAGACTGTCGAGTTTCCGTTGCAGCGGTGTCTCGCTTTCGGCCGTTTCGGCCAGCAGACCGGCCAGCCTGCCCATCTCGGTATGCATGCTGGTCGTGACGATGGCCTCCAGCCTGCCGCGCGTGATCACCGTATTCATGAACACCATGTTGTGCCGTTCCGCCAGCACCGACTTTTCGTCGATGAGATCGGGATGTTTGACGACGGCGTGCGATTCGCCGGTCAGTGCCGCTTCGGCAACCTCGACGCTGTGCGCCGACAGCACGCGTGCGTCGGCGGGAATGCGGTCACCGGCTTCGAGCAACAGGATGTCGCCTGGTACCAGTTCGACGGCATCGATCAGGCGCACCTCGCCATCACGCCGAACCCGTGCCGTCGGGGCCAGCATGTTTTTCAAGGTGGCCAGAGCGGCTTCGGCCCGATGCTCCTGGAAGAACCCCAGGTTCGCGTTGAGCAGCACGACGATGGCAATCACAACGGCGTCCTTGAGTTCGCCAATCATTCCCGCCGGCAAGGCGGCACCGAGCAGGATGATCACCAGCAGGCTCTTGAACTGATCCAGGAACCTGAGCCAGACGGGCCGAACAGCTTGTTCGGCGAGGCGGTTGAGGCCATGGGCGGCAACGCGTCGTACCGCTTCCGGGGTGGCCAAACCTTGCGTGGCATCGGAGGCCAGCCGGCCGGTAACCTCCTGGGTTGAGAGAAGATGCCAAGCGGTGGCAGGGTTGGATTTCATTGATGCCACCATTGGGTTCCGGATTTGAGCGTGAGTCCGACAATGTCATGGCAGAGGGCAGCAGCGGCGCGTCCCGGTGGCGCGCGCTCGGGCTGTCGGTGCTGGTCTCTCGGCGTTCAATCACTACTGTTTGCGAAGCCAAGCAATTGCAGCAGGCTGGTGAAAAGGTTGAAGATCGAGACGAACAGCGCCACGGTGGCCAGAACGTAATTGGTTTCCCCGCCCCGGATGATGTTGCTTGTTTCGTAGAGGATGAGTCCGGACATCAGCAGCACGAAGGCAGCAGAAACGGTGAGTGCCAGCGCCGGGATTGCGAAGAAGATCGCCGCCAGGCTGGCGAGGAAGGCAACGAGAATACCGATCATGAGGAAGCCGCCCATGAAGCTGAAGTCCTTCCTCGTGGTCAGTGCATAGGCGGATAGACCGACGAAGATCGCCGCAGTGGCACCCATCGCCTGCATGACAATCTCTCCGCCGTTCGGCAACCCAAGATAGCGGCTGATGATCGGCCCCAGGGTGTAGCCCATGAAGCCGGTCAGCACGAAGACAAGGGCAACGCTCCAGCCGCTGTCTTGCAGTTTGTGGATGCCAAACAGCAGGCCGAAGTAGCCGACCAGCGTCAGGAGAATGCCGGGATGCGGCAATTTGAGTGCCGCCGATACGCCGGTGGCGCAGGCGGCGAAGACCAGCGTCAGAGAAAGCAAGAGATAGGTGTTGCGGATTACCTTGTTGGTGGAAAGAACGGATTCGACTGCGCCGTGCGGGAGGGCAATAGCTCGAACGTCCGGGTGGTTTTGGTTCATGTCAGTCTCCTTTCGGGGTAAGAAGCAAAAGTCAGCGCCGGAAAGTCGGCATCTGCGGTGGTGTCGTTCGTGAAACCATCTTCAGGCACGCATCAGCGCCATGATTTGGCTGGCATCGAGCGTCGTTGCCTTCTGTTGAATTTGCGGCAGGTACTGCGCCTGTAATTGCTTGGCCGGGCCGAGCAGATCCCGGAAGGTCTCGCGCAGGAGTGCCGTACTCATCGTCCGTCCGCCGGCGTAGTAGCGCCCGGCGACCTGGCCGAGCGCATAGGTAGTGGCGAAGGAGAAACCCATCCCGGTGGCCACGGCGCCGGCCGTGCCGGCGCTCTTGCCGGCTGCCTTTCCAAGCAGTCCGCCCAGCAACCTGCGGCCGAACTGCTCCAGATATTGCGATGTCAGTCCAACCCCGGCGGCGGCGATGAATTCCTTGATAGTCCCCTGATCGAGTTCCACACCGTGTGCCTTGCCGATGCCATGGACCAGTTTGATCTGGAGCGGGATGATCGCCAGCGAGGCCCAGGACTGCGGCAGCAACTCCAGCGCGCCGGCCAGCAGCGCGTGATTGAGGATGGATTTGTCCAGTTCGGCTTTGACGACGATCGAGGAAGCACTTGGTGCGGGCGCAGGCAAACGCTGCGATGAAGCATGTTCAGTCTGGTCGACCAGCGCGTCGATTGCGCCCTCGACCAGAGCGGTCGCGGTCGTCGGCAGGTCAAGAAGGCATTTCAGTTCGTCAAGAAATCGACGCTCACCGTCGGCGAGTCGCCCGTCCGCTTCGCAGACGCACAGGGCAATTTCGTAGGCGAACTGGCGCTGGCCAGTGTCCTCCAGCATCGCCCCGACGTCGACCAGCGGCAGTCGCTTGAGCAGAACGTCTTGATGGAGGCGAGAAAGGTCGACGGCGCCGCCTTCGTCCGTCAGATTTTCGGCGACACGTCGAATTTCCGCGCGCTCTCGTTCGTCCTTTGCGCCATCAGCGAAAGCGGCATGAATGGCAACGGCGAGAATGGCTTGTTGTTCCTGAGTGGTCATGTTTGTCCCTGAAAGCCGGGTCATGGCAGGGCGGCGACTATCGTCACTCTGACCCGGCCTTGCGGTAGGTGGGTAGTTTCAAAGTGCACGCGATCGTCGCCCTTGCCGTATTCGTGTACCTCGGCTTCGGGGGTGGCCGACATCACGCTTTGCGCGTAGCCCTGTGCGGCGAAGCCCTTGGCGTAATGGTCGAGCACAGCGGCGAAGTCGGCACGACCCTCGTAGCGAACCGTGATCTCGCTGCCATTGCGGTTCCAGTGCGAGCGCGTCAGCCCGAAAAAGGGCGTCACCGGGCCAATGTCCGTTCCCGAGACGTCGCGCGGCGGCGGTTCTGGCCTGACTGCTGGCAACCACTCGCCGAGTATTTGGCGTGCGCCCGGAACGGCCTGTTCCACCTGCGATGTGACGAAGCGCACCGCATCCGGTGTGCCCTCGGCAAGCGTCTTCCCGTGGCCCCACAGCCAACCGACTGCAGCAAACGCAGTCGAGTCGTAACGATTGCTGTGCCGCATGGCAAACTGGTGGCGACGTGCTATGCGGCGGTCCAGGGCACGTCCAGCACGCTCGGCAGCCCGGTCGATGGCGACGTAGAGATCAGCCTGGGTGTCGTCGATGGCAATGGCGGATGCGCCCTTTATCCGGATTTCGATCCCGCAGCACTTATCTACGCCTCCCCGTGGACCATTGACGTCGGACAGTCGCACCACGATGCGGGAGACGACCTCGCGGCCGTGTTTCAGGGCATGCGCCAGCCGCTTGGCGACGTGGTCACGCAAGCCTTCGGTCAGGTCAAGGTCGTCGGCATGGATTTGAATTTGCATTTGATTCCCCGTTCAGCAACAGTGACTTGAATTATGGGGATCCACATCGTTCGATACAAACAGATAATAATTGGCGATATATTCGAAAAAAACCGACAAAGGAACGGCGCCATGCTGAATTACAAACATCTGCATTACTTCGTCAGCGTTGCGCGCGAAGGCGGCGTCATCCGTGCATCCGAGCGCCTGCATTTGGCACCGCAGACCCTCTCTGGCCAGATCTTGCAGTTCGAGGAACGGCTTGGCGTTGCCCTGTTCAACCGTAGCGGGCGCCGGATGGAACTCACGCCGGCAGGGAGACTGGCGTTGTCCTACGCCGAAGAAATTTTCCAGACCGGCGCGGAACTGGAGGACATCCTGCGTCATGGCGGCGAGGAGCGCTTCGTCACGTTTCGCGTCGGCATCGCCGACGTGGTGCCCAAGTTCATCGCTTACCGACTGTTGGCGCCGGTTCTGCAAATGCCCGAGACAGTGCGCCTGATCTGTCAGGAGGACCGACTGGAACGGCTGCTGGCCGAGATGGCGATACATCGCCTCGACATGGTCCTGGCCGACCGCCCTATGCCGCCCACCACCGATATCAAGGGCTACAGCCACCCGCTGGGCGAATCGGGGGTCGCCTTCCTGGCAACCCCAGCGCTTGCCAGGAAGCTGAAAGGCCCGTTCCCTGAAAGTCTGCAAGCCGAGCCGCTGTTGTTGCCCGGCAAGGACAGCTCGTTGCACGGTGCGCTGCCGCGCTGGCTGGATCGGCAAGGCATCCGGATGCGAATCGTCGGCGAATTCGACGATAGTGCGCTGATGAAGGCGTTCGGGGAGGGCGGAGCCGGCTTGTTTCCCGTCGCGATCGCGAGCTTGCAAGACGTTGTGGCACACTACCAGGTCGAGCAAGTCGGCGCGACCGACGAAATCCGCGAACGCTTCTTCCTGATTTCTCCAGAGCGGCGTTTGACTCACCCCGCAGCGCGCGCCGTCAGCGAACATGCCCAGGCGGGCTTGTTCGCTGGGGCCGGCTGATCTGGGACGTCAGAATCACCAACGCAAGGCATCCCGACTGTTCGGACTTCACCCCGGGGGACTCCAAGCAGATCGGCTTTTCGCGTTGCCCTCGGCGAGTCCATCGCCGAGGTGGCGGCGAGCGTGCGCGTCCCTGATGCTTCGGCGATCGGGCCGAAGGTGCAAAGCACCGTTCAACAGCGCATCGAAAGTTACTATCGGCAATGAAGCGACGCGCAAGCGGGGGGGGCTGGCCATGGCGCTCGGCAGCGTTGCCCTGCAGGGTAGCGCGGATCCGCCTGCGGGGCGAACTTCGCCGGATTATCATGACTATATGTCTTCCCGTCATTTTTTCCGATTGCAAGTCCGTCAGGTGGCACCGACTCCCGCTCGTGCCGCCAATTGGAATCCGACGGTTCACAGGCACGGCGACCTTTCGGCAATGCAGCGTCGTCGTCGCCTTTCTCGGCGCGTGCCGGTCCGCCGGACCGATGCGCTGTTTCATGATCGGATCGTCGAAGCGGCGGCGATTGTGCCGGCAGCTGTGGCGATTTGTGGCGACAGTCCTGACCGTTGGTCGAGAACCCGCCCGGCCAACGCACTGTCAGATGAGGCGAAGATGACATTTTCGTTCGGCCGCTGCGCGACCCGTCGTTGCCGGAGATGGCTGCGGCAGCGATGGCGGGATGGGGGTACTGGCGCTCGCGGGACGAACGGGGGCACTGAGAGTTACTCGCGCGCAGGCGGCTTTTCCCGCGTCAACCCGCAGGCGCCAGGTTGGGAGCAAGGCGATGGCAATTTCCCCGGATGTACGTTTCGACCCGGCGCGGAGTGCACGATGAGCGACAGCCGTAGCGAACGCGACTCCTTCGGCAGCATCGAGGTGCCTGCCGAGCGCTTGTGGGGCGCGCAGACCCAGCGTTCGCTGCAATTCTTCGCGATCTCGGGCGAGCGCATGCCGCAGGAGATCGTGCATGCCTTGGCCAGCGTCAAAGCCGCCTGCGCGCGCGTCAACCGCGAGCTTGGCCTGCTCGCGCCGGACAAGGCAGCGGCGATCGCCGCCGCCGCCGAGGAGGTACTGGCCGGAAGCCACGCGCAGGAGTTCCCGCTGTCGGTGTGGCAGACGGGTTCCGGCACGCAGAGCAACATGAACCTCAACGAGGTGCTGGCCAACCGCGCATCCGAGCTTTTGGGCGGCGAGCGTGGCGAGCGGCGGCGCGTGCATGCCAACGACGAGGTCAATCTCGGGCAGTCTTCGAACGACGTGTTCCCGACGGCCATGCATGTGGCCGCGGCAATCGGTATCGTGCGCAGGCTGCTGCCGGCATTGCTGCGACTGCGCGCCACGCTCGCCGCCAAGGCCGCCGAATTTGCCGACATCGTCAAGATCGGCCGCACGCATCTGCAGGACGCGACTCCGCTGACACTGGGGCAAGAGTTCTCGGGCTACGTCGCCCAACTCGAACACGCCGAATCGCTGATTGCCAGTATCCTGTCGTCGCTCTATCCGCTGGCGATTGGCGGTACCGCCGTCGGCACCGGTCTCAATACGCACCCCGAATTCGGCGAGCGTGTCGCCGCCGACCTCGCCGCCGGCAGCGGTCTTCCCTTCGTCAGCGCCGGCAACAAGTTTGCCGCGCTGGCCGCACACGATGGGCTGGTGGCCGCGCATGGCGCCCTGAAGACGCTCGCCGTGGCGTTGATGAAGATCGCCAACGACATCCGCTGGCTGGCCTCCGGGCCGCGTTCGGGGCTGGGCGAGATCGCCCTGCCCGACAACGAACCCGGCAGTTCGATCATGCCGGGAAAGGTGAATCCGACCCAGTGCGAGGCCTTGACCATGCTCTGCTGCCAGGTGATCGCGAACGATACCGCGATCGGCATGGGTGGCGCGGCCGGCAATTTCGAACTCAACGTCTTCAAGCCGCTGATCACCCACAACTTCCAGCAGAGCGTACGCCTGCTCGCCGACGGCATGACGAGCTTCGAGGCGCACTGCGTCAGCGGCATCAGCGCCCGACGCGAGCGCATCGCCGCATTGCTCGAGCGTTCGTTGATGCTGGTGACGGCACTGGCGCCACATATCGGCTACGACCGTGCCGCCGAGATCGCCAAGCGGGCGCACCGGGACTCCAGCACCTTGCGCGAAGCGGCGCTTGCCCTGGGCTATGTCAGCAGCGAGCAGTTTGACCGCTGGGTACGGCCGGCGGTGATGGTCGGCGGCCGCAGCCCCGACTGACGGTCAGGCAGCGCTGCGCAGGTCCTCGCTGCTTACCGTTTGCCGCAGGATCTCGCGGAAATCGTTTCCGATCCGGCCGAGCGCTTCGATCTGCATCACCAGCTTGCCTTCGACGTGGACCAGTTCCTCGATCCGTTCCTCCAGCGTGTCGGTCGCCTGATGAATGCGCTTGATGCTCTCCAGCCGGCGCTTGAGCTGAATCTGGTGCTCGCGAATCTGGATCTCCATCGGTGCCATGATCGCCTTCAGCCACGACTCGGCATCGCGGTTCGCGTGTTCGAAAGTCTTGCGCACCTGGATCGCCACCTCCTCGAAAAAGCGCTGGGTGAGCTGGCTTTTTTCGTGCGTCAGCAACTGGAACATCGAGTTGATGTGAGTGTTGCACCACTGGTCGAGGCGGTCGATTTCCTTTTCGTACGTCAGCAGCGAAAAGCCGATCGGCGTACCGAGCTTGAGGCCGTGTTCGACGGCGAATTTCTTGTAGATGGCCTCCATCATGGTGATGATTTCGGCAACTTCGGCATCCGAACTCGTGAGGTTGCCGCGCGCAACCGCGAAGAACTGCTTCATCGCCTCCGAAAGTGTGCTGGAAAAGGTCGCCTTGACCATCTTTTCTCGCGTCGACGTGCTCAACAGGCGAAGCGAATCGAGTCCGAGATGGGCAAAGAGCTTGTTGGTGAGTTGCGAGAAGATGCTGCGCACCGCGTAGTAACGCTGCAGGCCGGATTCGAACTCCTCCTTTTCGCCGCGTACCTTGCCCATCATGTACTCGACGACGCCCTTGTTCTTGCCGCGTAATTCGGCGAGTTCGGTGAGCTGTTCGCGCAGTCCGGCCAGCCTCGATTCGAGCAGGCCGCGGATCCGCTGATGACAATCGGCAAACTCCGCGTCGATGCCGTCACGAACGATTTCCTGCTTGGCTGGAATCAACTCTTCGGAGAGCGCGTGTTCCAGATCCTCTAGGCGACTGCGTCGGAGCAATTCGGCATCGCCGTTGATCTTGGCGACCAGCGCCTTCTGGGCCGAAACCGGAAAGATCTGATCTTCCGGCAGGTCGAGCGTCCACGCGCAGGTGTCGACCTGCCGCGTGATCTCTGCGTCGATTTCTTCCGACGATTTGAGCTCATCCCAAAGGCTGTCGATCTTGTTGAGAACGACGATGCGTCCCTTCTTGCGACCCCCTGGCGTACCGATGTGATCGCGCCAGACGGTCAGGTCGGATTGCGTCACACCGGTGTCGGCGGCCAGTATGAAGAGCACCGCGTGGGCGTTGGGGAGCAGTGACAGGGTCAGCTCGGGTTCGGTGCCGATCGCGTTCAGGCCGGGCGTATCGAGGATCACCAGTCCCTGTGCGAGCAGCGGATGCGGAAAATTGATCACTGCGTGACGCCAGCGCGGGATCTCCACGGTACCCTGTTCATCGACGCGAAAGATCGTGGAATCGCCGTCAGTCAGCGCGAAGCCGAGCCGCTCGGCACGCGCCGCGTCGACGCGAACGACATCACTGACATGACGAAGCGCATTCTGCATGCCATCGGCCGAACCGGGGTCGATCGGGATGAACTCCCACTCGTCGGGAAAGCGCTTGTATTCGCCGATGCTCGAATTCGATTCCCGGGTCTCGATCGGCAGCAGCTCGATCGACGGCGGCTTCGAGCGATCGTACATCAGCTCGGTCGGACACATCGTCGTGCGACCGGCGGTCGACGGGAGAATCCGGTTCCCGTAACCGGCGAAAAATATGGCGTTGATCAGTTCCGACTTGCCACGCGAAAACTCGGCGACGAATGCCACGTGCAGGCGATCCTCGCGCAGCTTCTCCAGCAGGTGGGCGATGCGACGGTCCGTCTGCGCGTCGGTCAGTTCGTGCTCGACCAGCCAGGCAGCGAACGCATCGAGGACTCCGGAGATGCGGCTGCGCCATTCGCTGTAGGCGGCAAAATGTTGGGCAAGCGTCATGGTAGGTTCCGGCACAAGGCAGAGGTTTTCACTCTAACACAAAGTCTCATTCAATCAGCGACATGGGGTTTGGCGTCAACGCTGGCAGCGCGGACAGTAAAAAGTCGATCGCCCCGCTTGGCGAATGACGCGCACTTTCCCGGCGCAAACCGGACACGGCTCGCCAGCGCGACCATAGACGGCGCAGGCGAGCTGGAAGCATCCGGCGCCGCCATCGCTATGCACGTAGTCACGCACACTGCTGCCGCCGGCGGCAATCGAAGCCGTCAGCGTCGAGCGGATGGCGCTTGCCAGCAGCCCGCAGCGCTGGCGACTGATGCGGTTGCCGGCGCGCAGCGGGGAAACTCTGGCCAGATGCAGGCTTTCGGCAGCATAGATATTGCCGATGCCGACGACCAGCCGGCTGTCCATCAACAAGGGCTTGATCGGCGCGTGGCGCTGGCGCGTCGCCGCGTACAGCCAGTTGCCGTCGAACGCGTCGGACAGCGGTTCGATCCCCAGATGGGCGAGTGCCGGATGTCGGTCGACGTCGGGTCCTTCGTGCCAGAGCAGCGCTCCGAAGCGGCGCGGGTCGCGAAGACGGAGGACGGTTGCGGCAAACAGCAGGTCGACATGGTCGTGTTTCTGTGCCGGTGTCGCCGGCGGTACGAGTCGCAAACTGCCCGACATGCCGAGATGAATGAGCAGCCAGCCGCCACCGCCGCCACTCTGGCAGTCGATCAGCAGGTACTTGCCGCGCCGCCGGATGCCATCGACCTGCAGACCGGTCAGCCGTGCATCGAGCCCGGCGGGAATCTCATGACGCAGGCTCGGCGTGCGCACGACGACGCCGACGATCGATTGTCCGGAAAGGTAAGGAAGCAGTCCTTGCCGGCTTACTTCAACTTCCGGGAGTTCTGGCATTGCCGCTGCCGCGAAAAGTCCATAACATGCGCAAGAAACAATTATGAAGCATAGTCCCCGTCAGTTCCTGCAACTGTTTGCCGCAGGCAAGGAAATCATGAGACCGATCCAGCACACTTTCCTCTGCGTTGCTCTGGCGCTCGCTTTCGGCATGCCGGCGCTGGCCGCCGGAGACTTGGCCGCCGGCAAGCAGCGCAAGTCCACCGTGCGCGAGCTCAAACGAGTTGCGCCGGAGTCCGTCGCGCCGAGCCTGGACGACAAGGACTACCAGGAGTTGAGCGCACAGGTGGTCTATCAACTGCTCCTCGCCGAAGTTGCCCTGCAACGGGGCCGGAGCGAGTTCGCCAGCCAGGCGTACGCCGACCTGGCCGTGCGCACCCGCGACCCCGGAGTCCTGGCGCGGGCGATCGAGGTGGCCGGCTATGCGCGCCGTTTCGATCGAGTGCTCGAACTCGCGCGTCTGTGGGTTCAGGTCGAGCCCGATTCCAAGCGTGCGCAGCAGGTCCTGGTCGGCGTGCTGATCATGTCCAATCAGCTCGACGGCCTGGCGCCGCTGTTGATCCGCATGCTGGAAGCGGACAAGGAGGCCTTGCCCGCAAACCTCATGGCGCTCAACCGGATGTTCGCCCGCAGCCCGGATCGTCAGGGGGTTCTGCAACTGATCGCCAAGGTCTGCGCACCCTTCCTCGACCTGCCCGAGGCGCACTATGCGATCGCTCTCGCCGCGAGTTCCGCCGGCGACAACGTGCGTGCGCTGGCCGAAGCGCGCAGGGCTCTGGAGCTGCGCCCCGATTGGGAAGCGGGGGCCTTGCTGGAAGCGCAGATCATCGGCCAGAAGTCGACCGCCGAGGCGATCGCCTCGCTGCGACGCTTTGTCGAGCGCAATCCCAAGGCACGTGAAGTGCAACTGAGCCTGGCACGCGCGCTGGTTGCCGAGAAACGTTATGGCGAAGCCAAACGGCAGTTCGAGCAGTTGCTGCAAGCGTACCCGAACAATCCAGAAGTCGTTTTTCCGGTGGCCATCCTGGCCCTGCAGGAAGACGATCGGGTGCTCGCCGAAACCCAGTTG
>WBZT01001404.1_pt1 | contig 17708 bp, 14 predicted proteins | sample 5204241 | NCBI WGS metagenome assembly WBZT01 (sample SAMN12344358, study PRJNA552823) | activated sludge metagenome | biome: Activated sludge suspended growth; feature: Nitrification reactor; material: Wastewater; isolation source: activated sludge from nitrification reactor of wastewater...
CAGGAATTTGCCCAGGAAGCTGAAATCCTTCTTGGTGGTGGTGGCGATGCCGGCCAGGGTCAGGAAGATGGCGCCGGTGCCGCCCGCCGCCAGGCCGACGATTTCCGCGCCGTTACGCAGGCCCACGGCCACCTGCAGGATCGGGCCCAGCATCACGCCCATGAAGCCCGTGAGCACCAGCAGCAGGACCACGCCCAGGCCGCTGTCGCGGGTGGCGTTGATGCCGAAGAACAGGCCCATCATCACGGCCAGCATGCCGATGGCGAACATGAAGGGATGCTCGGCGGCGAAGGCGAAGTTGAGGCTCATGCCGAGGTAGGCCCCGATCACCGTCGGGATCATGGTCAGGCCCAGCATCAGATAGGTGTTGCGCAGGACCTTGTTGGCCTGCTCGACGGCAATGGCGCCATCCATCCGCACTACATTGTCGTAAGGGGTTTGCATCGTGGAATCTCCACAGCGGGTTGGAAACGGGGATAAGACTAAGGGCGAGTGAGAATAGTTTCAATGGGTGCCGGATGTGGACGGCGAGGATGTGGACGGCGAGGATGTGGACAGCGATATGGCGACGCCCCTGGCCGCTCCTGTAGAATGCCCGCTTTTCGTGCAAATCATCCGAACATGGCCCTTATCGTTCAGAAGTACGGCGGCACCTCGGTGGGCTCCATCGAGCGCATCCGCAACGTGGCGGAGCGGGTCGCCAAATTCAAGATGCTCGGCCACCAGGTGGTCGTGGTGGTATCCGCCATGTCCGGCGAAACCAACCGTCTCATCGGCCTGGCCAAGGAAATCCACAAGGAGCCCGATCCACGCGAACTTGACGTGCTGGTCTCCACCGGAGAGCAGGTCACCATCGCCCTGCTGGCCATGGCCCTCAAGGACCTGGGCCTGAAGGCCAGGAGCTTCACCGGCTGGCAGATCCCCATCCTGACCGACGACGCCCACACCAAGGCCCGCATCGAGCACATCGACGACCAGGCCATGCGCGCGGCGCTGGACAGCGGCCACGTGGTCGTGGTCGCCGGCTTCCAGGGCGTGGACCAGGCCGGCAACATCACCACCCTGGGCCGGGGCGGCTCCGACACCACCGGCGTGGCCCTGGCGGCGGCCCTCAAGGCCGACGAATGCCAGATCTACACCGACGTGGACGGGGTCTACACCACCGACCCGCGCATCGTCCCTGAAGCCCGTCGGCTTCCCACCATCACCTTCGAGGAAATGCTGGAACTGGCCAGCCTGGGCTCCAAGGTCCTGCAAATCCGCTCGGTCGAATTCGCCGGCAAGTACAAAGTCAAACTGCGCGTGCTCTCCAGCTTCGAGGATGAAGGCGAGGGCACCCTGATCACCTTCGAGGATGAAAGCATGGAACAACCCATCATCTCCGGCATCGCCTTCAACCGCGACGAGGCCAAGCTCACCGTCCAGGGCGTGCCCGACAAGCCCGGCATCGCCGCCCTGATCCTCGGCTCCGTGGCCGACGCCAACATCGACGTGGACATGATCGTGCAGAACGTGGGCGCCAATAACACCACCGACTTCACCTTCACCGTGCACCGCGGCGAGTTCAAGAAGGCCATGGACGTGCTGAACAAGGTCAAGGACCAGATCGGCGCCCGGGAAGTCACCGGCGACGACAAGATCGCCAAGATCTCCCTGGTCGGCATCGGCATGCGCACCCACGCCGGCGTCGCCAGCAAGATGTTCGGCACCCTGGCCGCCGAGAACATCAACCTGCAGATGATCTCCACCTCGGAAATCAAGATCTCCGTGGTGGTGGAAGACAAGTACATGGAACTGGCCGTGCGCGCCCTGCACCAGGCCTTCGAGCTGGACAAGGCGCCAGCCGCCTGACGGCCTTTTCATTGCTTTAGCCGAGCCGCGCGGTTATCCTTGCGCGGCTTTTTTCCGGCTTGCCGGGAAGAGTTAGGAGACGTGGCCGAGAGGTCGAAGGCACTCCCCTGCTAAGGGAGCATGCGGCCAAAAACTGCATCAAGGGTTCGAATCCCTTCGTCTCCGCCAATTTCGAGACATCAGAAAGCAATCGCTTGATGCCTTGCCAAGAACCGCGATTCCTTTATAATTCGCGGCTCTTTACGCGCTCGTAGCTCAGTTGGATAGAGTACCTGGCTACGAACCAGGGGGTCGTGGGTTCGAATCCTGCCGGGCGCGCCAAATAAAACAATAGGTTACGATGTTGTGGCCTATCCTGAAATCTAGCGGGCTAATGCCGGGCTAATGTCCGGTGGAGCCGCTAGATTTTTTTTGCCCGCAGCAATCTCAACGCGCGTTCCATCTGTCTGCGCGCCATCGATGTCGGTCATCACCCGCATCCATGGCGGCAAGCAATCACTGCCACCACACTGGCCAGCTTAGGATTCAACGAACAGCTATCGCGGTTTCCGCATCGAACGTGCCCTGATGATCTGGTCCAACTGCGCCCCATCGATGTCCGTATTCATCTGCATCCAGAGCGGCAGGTGGTCGGAAAGCTGGAACGTGAACTTGTCCTTGCCGAGGCCTGGGAACAGGGGCTGGCTGTCACCCTGGTAGAAGTCCAGCACCCCGCCGAGGTTGGTGAAGTTGTCCGGGTACGCGGCGTAGTGCAGGATTTGATCGTAGCGCTTGCCCTTGGCCAAGTCGGAACCGAACTCCAGCTTTTGCAACGCCCTGGGGATACTCAGACCCTTGCTGGTGACGGCATCGAACAACGCGCCCTTGCGGCTGGGAATGTTGAAGTCCCCCATCACCAGGATGTCCTTGTCTTCCGCCGTATCCTGCCGCCGCTTCAAGTCCACCCACTCGGCCAGGGAGCGAATCTCCGGCAGTCGATCGGCTTCCTTGTCACCCCAGCGGATGTGGGCGACGATCACCACGAAATCGAAATTCCCCGAGGAAAAAGAGGCCATGTAGGGCATGCGCCACCAGGTGAATTCCGGGACGTATTCGCTGCCCGACTTCTTGCGCGGCGGATTGACGCTGGCCGCCAGGCCGGTGAAGGTCACCGCGCGGTGGTCATACACAAAAGCCAGACGTTCACGATTGCCGCCGGGGTCCGGCATCATGTCCGAATACACCACACGCCAATAGGGACCGAGAATCTTGAGCACACGTCCCAGGTCGGTGAGGTCGTCGCGCAACTCGACCAGACTGACCAGATCGAATTGCCCAATGATCTCCGCGATGTAATGGACGGCCGCCTCGGAACGGCGAACCTTGCCGAACTCACGCACATTCCAGGTAGCGATATTGAGGGTCTCGTCCAGCTTCGAGGATGGAATCCTGGCGGCCTGAATACGATCACGTAAGACCTTCAGGCCGCTGGCGATATCGAGAGGAAGATCACCGTGGAACATGGCATTGTCCTTTCAGGGTGTGGCCAAGCAAGGCCATCTTCGCCCTGCCGACAGGGGGCATCAAGCGTTGGGAAGGAAATCACAGGTACTTCTTCAGATACGTCCACTGCACCCTCGACAGGACCCCATCCAGCAAAGCCAGCGGCAGAACGATCCACTCCGGCCGGATGCTCACCGGCCACATGAGGTAGACCATCGCCCCCGTAGCCAACCCAGCGAACTGGAAGAACTTGGCCCGGTGGTACATGGAGGAGGATTCCCGGCCCGCGCAGGCCCGGCGGATGTGGCGCTGGGTCAGCCCGTCCACCAGTCCCAGTACCCAGACCAACAGGAACAGGGGTGCTGCCCCGATCAGGATGGCCAGCCTGACCCCGAAGATCTGCGCCCGGAGCATGGCCAGGTAGAGCTCGTCCTGTAGCGGATAGACAAAATCCTTGCGGGCAATGATGTCGCCGCCGTAATAGGTCACGTCGGGGTTCGCCGGCAGCAGGGCCGCGTTGGTCATCCAGCGTTCGATGGGGATCAGCTGGAAGAAGAAGCCGTACACCCCCTTGGCGCAGGTCCGGGCCAGGCCGGTCAGGGGCGCATCCGGACGCAGGTCGTGGGTCAGTGCCAGATCGCGGCTCAGGGTCTGCTGCGCCTGGGCCAATCCCTCCGACTCGCCCCAAACCTGCTTGGCCAGGACGATCTCCATCCCCATGGCGGCCAGGGCCATCAGCGCCAGGATGAGCCAGGCGTAGAAGGCCAACTTCAGCGGCCACAGGAACACGTTGTGGGCCGCCAGCCCCTCGTCTCGCTTAGAAGCCACTGCCCTTGCCCTCCACCACCACATGGCGCAACCAGTCCGGGCCGTCGAAGGGGGGCGCCTCCCCGGTAACCCAGCCGGCACCCGGCGCGAACTCTCCCGGCGTCACCCGCACATAGCGTCCCCGCATGTCCTCCGCCACGGCCTCCAAATCATCGGGCATCATCGGGTCATGCTCCGCATCCGGCAGGGGCAGGCGCAGCTTGAATAGCCGGCCGCCCTCGATCAGGGCGAAGGCCTGGCCCTTGGGCAGGCGGGTGAGGTCGGCCGGACTGATCATGGGCGCGGCGCGGGCGCTCAAGCGGTCCTCGTTGCGGCTGGTGAAGTCGGAGAAGTCCAGGGGATCGTTGCTGTCCGAGGCCTGGCTGGCGCTCATGGTGGTCACCAGCTCCACCTCGTCCAGCTGTTCCGTGAGAATCTTCGCCGTATCCGCGTTCTTCACCCGCAGCATGATCAGCGTGTTCAGGTTGCCGCCGATCTGCTGGGCCTTGGCCCTGGAGCCGATGCGCGCCTCCACGTCCGACCAGGTCTGGGTGTAGACCGTCACCTGGTAGCCCGCGCCCCCGGCCTTGTTGAGCAGCGGGATGAACTCGTCGCCGATCAGCTCGTTGAACTCGTCGGCGTGGATGGAGATGCGCCGCTTCGGCGCCGGCGCCGACTGGCCGTAGGTCTCCCCGTGCTTGTAGATACGCCCGGCGGTGGAGGTGAGGTCGGAGAACATGGAGTTGCCCACCGCGCCCGCCACCTCGTAGTCGCTCAGGGCGTCCAGGCCCACGTAGACGATGCCGCCCCGGTTGATCACCCCCATCCAGTCGAACAGCGGCCGGGTGTCATCCAGGTTGCCCATGTCCGGTGAGACCAGCTCCGCCACCTTGCCGGTGGTGAGCTTCTCCAAAAGCGGGATCAGGGAGGCCACCAGCTTGTTGAAGTAGCTCTGCTCGTAGCTGATGATCTTCATCAGGCTCGCCGCCGTGTCGTCGTGCAGGTCGTTGGCGCGGAGGTACTCCAGCAGCTTCACCACTTCCAGGTTCCGGTTCTTCATGGCCCGGTCCAGGGACTTGGGATCCACCTCCAGGGCCTCCACCGCCTCGCGCCAGCCCGCCGCCTGCGGCTCCCGGTCCAGCCAGAAGCGGCAGTAGTCCAGGACCAGGGGCTCGATGTCGTTGGCGTAGCGGTAGATGTCCTGGTAGGAAGGCGTGCGCCCCAGGGCGGTCATGGCCTTGGACATGGCGTTGACGAAGCCCCAGACGAACTGGGCGAAGTTGGCGCCCTCGCCCTCCTTGGGCAACTGGTTGGTGATGCGGGTGGCCACCTCGGTCACCCGCGAGAAGCTGCCCACCGGGTTGTAGCGGGCGGAGAGTTCCGGATAGCCCAGGTGGAAGATATGGAACTCGCCCGCCCGGCCGGCGCGCCGGGCCTCGGCGTACATGCGCTTCAGCAGGTCGGCATCCCCCTTGGGATCGAACACGATCACCACGTCGCCACGACGGATGTCCTGGGTGATGAGCAGTTCCGCCAGCCGGGTCTTGCCCACACGGGTGGTGCCCAGCACCAGCATGTGGCCCACCCGCTCGCCCAGGTCCATCCACACCGCGTCCTCGTCCGGCTCCACGCCGTGGATGGCCGCATCACCCCCCACCGGCGGCAGAGGGGCGACCGGGTTCCACCAGGCCTCGCTACGGGTGAGCCGGCCCAGCCCGTCCAATGCCGTGCCCTCCACGCCCCGTTCCAGCCTCCGGGCCGCCCGGTATAGCCAGCCCGGCCGCAGCAGCGCTCGATAGGCCGGATCGCGGGTATCGTGCAGCCGCTGGGAATGGCGTCGGTCCCAGGCGAAGCCCATACCCAGGAACAGTCCCCGTTCCGACCAGGGGATGGCCTCGGCGGCCAGGCGGTAGCGGGGCAGACGCCGCAGGTTGGCCTGGTAGCGCAGCAACCGGCTCGCCTGGGCAAGACGCCAGCCCGCCAGCAGCATCAGGCCAGCGGCGATGAGATAAGCCAACACCGGCGGCAGCAGAAAGCTCCGGGGGCTGAAGACGATCCCCAGGGCGGCCAGGAAGAACACCCCGGCCGGGACGAACTCCACCGGCCGGCGCAGCAGGTTCTCCACCGGATAGGCCATGTGCCGCTACGCCACCCCGGCGGCGCGCAGATCCTCCAGGAGCATGCTGGCACTGACCTCGCAGTCATAGGTACCCACGAAGACCGCCTCGGGGCGTTGCAGCCAGCGCGCCTCCAGCTGGCCACCGGACGGGCAGGAGACGATCTCGCCATCGAGCAGGAACACCGCGCGCGGCGCGTCGCTGGCGAGGATCCGCTCCAGCAGGGATTCGAGTGGGTCGGGAAGGGTGGGGCGTGGGGTCATGACAGGATGTCCTGGGGAGGATCGAGGTTCACCTTGACGAGGTGGGCATTGGCCGGCGGCACGGGTTCGATGAAGCGCTGCGGCGCACGGATGATCATCACCGACAGCGAGCTGCCGGCCTGGCCCCCGCGGCGCACCACCTGGTAGCGGTGCACGTTGGTCTTCCTGGGGCCCAGTTCATGCCAGCCGGCCTTGATCACCTCCCGCTGGATGCCGGTGCCCAGCTTCTCCGCCGCCAGGGTGGAGGGCGTACCGTCGCCCTTCTCCCCGAAGCGCTCGGCGAAGTGGCGGAAGATGCGTGGTGAGACCAGCAGCATGCCCTCGGCCGCGAAGTGCACCATGGCGCCGGTCTCGTTGTAGGCGATGGCACCGCCGGCCAGACCCTGTTGCAACCAGGCCATGAAGCGCAGGGCGGCCTCGGAGGGGGACTGGGGGGCATTCCTGGACGATTTCTCCACCTGGGTCCTGGCGGGCCGGTCCGGCTTGTCCGGCAGGCGCATGGGCGCGATGCGCCCGCCCACTGGCGGGCTGGGGAGAAAGGGGTGAAGGTCGCTCTCCGTCTCCAGGAATTCCTCCTCCGGCGGGGAGACCGGCACCCCCTCCCGATCCGGGGTCGACATGGGGGGCAGTCGAGCAACCCCCTCTTCGGCCGACAGGCCACCCTCCCCCTCGGCCGAAGAGACTGCCGCCACCTTTGGCGTAACGTCGCCTGCCGGGGCCTCCATGGGCGCCTGCCCAGCCCCCTGGGACGAGGATTCGTCCTCGCCCTCCGCCACACTCGTCAACGGTGTCACCTGACCGGCGAACCCGGCCGGATAGCGCGCCGCCTCGGCATAGAGCGTGTCCAGGGGAAAGCGCAGCAGGGTCAGCACCTGGTCAAAGCCCTCCATCCTCACCCGCACCCGCCAGATGGCGCCGCCGGTGTCCGGGTTGGGGATGAGGGCGCCGTATTCCTGCCAGACGTCAAACAACCGGTCGTTCTTCTCCGGCCCCGGGATGCCGGCGGCGGACTCATGGGCCGCGAGATAGGCTCGCACCTCGTCCGCCAGGCGCTTGGAGACGAACCAGACACAACCGTCGGCGACGAACCCCGCCGCGCCCGGCCGGTTCAAGGGCAGACGGCCCCCTTCCGCCAGCATGCGGCGCAGGGCCTCCATCAGCCGCTCGATCAGGGGCACCGCCCGGGCGCTGGCGAAGCGGGTGCGGGGTCCTTCCAGCAGGTTGCGGCGCACCGATTCCCGGTCCGCCTCGATGACGATGCGGGCCAGGGCACTGGTCTTGTCCTCGCCGGCGAGAAAGGCGCTGAGCTGGGCCAGCAACTCCGCGTCCTCGGCCAGCCAGGCCAGTGTGGGCTGGGGCACCAAGCGTTGCATGAGGAAGACTCCCAGGCGCTGGTGGGCGGTGTAGTCCCGGCCAGCCGGCAGGCCGGACACGGCATGGGTCGCGCCATCGAACGTCACCCGGTAATGCAAGGCCCCGCAGGCCGCCATGTCCCCGGCCAGGGGCGACCAGGTTCCCTCGCCACGCCGCTTGGCGAGGATCACCCGCATGTCCGCCAGCGGCTTGCCCACGTCATGAAGCAGCGCCGCCAGGAACACCCCGAAGGTCCAGCGGTGTTCCCGGCGCTGGATGTCCTCCGGGGCCACGCCTGGGGGCAGGACCTGGGCGCGCCGCAGATGCAGGGCGATGTCCGCTGTCTCCAGGGCATGCAGGAGCAGGCCGCCGGGCTGGGCGTGGTGGTGGGATTCCGAGGCGGGCAGCAACTGGACGAAGGCCATGAAGCGGTTGAGGGTCTGTCCGTAGTCCCGCTCGAAGTTGGCGGGTGTGAGGCCGGTCTTCGTCCGGATGGCGTCGATCTGGGGCTGAGTCCCCAAGTGCCGGGTCAGAGCCTCCGCGGCCAGAACCGGCATCCAGCCAGCAGGAAGAGCAGGAACAGGGGGCTTCCTGATCCGTGGAGCGCGAGTGGCGAAGGCTACGGCCACCCCCGATACCACGCTGGCCGTGCCGAGCAAGACGGCGAGTGTGGCCATCATCATCCATGGCGGCGAGAGTGGCCATGACCGCCGCGCCATGGGCATGGACATCCACGAGGACGGAGACGATTTGGGGCAACGCCGTCGGGTGTGCAGGTCGGGCTTGGCCCGTTCATGGCTGGTCAGCCCTTGCAGGGATGGATTGCGGCGGGAATGTAAGCGGCTTCCCCAAACCCCGACAGCGAAAAACCGCAATATCCGGTTGTCGTTTTACTCGCGACACTTGGTCATGGGCTCGATAGAAACTAGCCGAGGGGACGGCGCGAGGTGGCTGCGCTGTTTGTCAGCCGCCTTCCCCAATCAGGTCTACTGAAAGGGTGGCAGGACGGCACGAACAACCTTGTGCGAGGCGTCGGATGGCGGCTTACGACCAGGCAACCCGACCCTCGGGATTGGGATATGGCGGGCTCTTCAGGGTCAGGTGCGGTCAGTGGGGAGGCGGCTCACAGTTTGCGTGAACGTCAGCTACCGGGTTGGACGCTCTCGGACAGCAGTGAACCTGATGCAGTTGTTGCGCGCCCGTGAAAGCCACTCCCACGGCCAACGGGCTGCTATTAGCCACAGTTCTAGGGAATGGCGGGTAAGCTCCGGGAAGCGGCCGCACGATCATTGTTCGAGTAGTTGGAGCTGTAGCATCACCCCACGATTGTGGAGGCATCATCCTGACTCGGGACAAATTCCGCGCGCTTCGGGCATTAGTCGCCCGCTCAGATGGGACACCGCAGGAGGTCTCTCTCTCCGATCTCCTGCGCGAGTGGAACAGGAGCGCTGGACGAACCTGAACCGCACACGGCAACGGCCATGAGCGGCCAGCGCGCGAGCTGGCGGTGTTCACGCCGGATGGTGGCGATGGCACCAGGGCGGGCACCTCTATGATGTACACGTGGCTGACCAGATGGGCGATGGAGACCTGGGCCAACATCCCTTTGGGTGACGATTTCTCACCAGGCGCCCTCGCTACGGCGCTTGGTGAGAAATGCGGGTTAACGCTTATTGATAGCGATCAGCGGCACAACGCGCGCAGCACGGTCGCAAGTTTCTTGACGGCGATTTCCAGTTCGTGAGGGGCATGGGCGGCGAATCCCATGAGGAAACCGGCCTTGTGCCGGTTTGACGCATGCAGCGCCGTGAGTCCCAGCAGGTCGATGCCGGCCCGGCGTGCCGATTCCACGGCCTCGCGCTCGGGGATGTCGCGGATGAACACGCAGGGCATCTGCATGCCCCCGGCCGGCACCCGTGGTTCCACGAAGTCTGCCAAGTGCTTGCGTACCAGGCGTGCTAGCACGTCGCGCCGTTCGGCATAGACAGCGCGCATGGTGCGTACATGGGCGCCGAAGTGGCCGCCCTGGATGAAGCGCGCCAGCGTCAGTTGCGGAATCGGCGCGCTGTGTCCATCCAGCAGGGTGCGGGCCACGGTCATGGGTGCCACCAGCGGCGGCGGCAGCACCATATAGCCGATGCGCAGGCCGGGAAACAGCGATTTGGTGAAGGTGCCGATGTAGATCGTTCGTTCGTGCGGGTCGAGGCCCTGCACGCAGGCGGTGGGTTTGCCTTCGTAATGGAACTCGCTGTCGTAGTCGTCTTCGATGATCCAGTTTTGGTGCTGCCTGGCCCATTCGATGACGGCCAGCCGCCGATCCAGTGCCAGTGTCGCTCCGGTCGGGAACTGGTGCGATGGCGTCAGGGACACCGCCTTGGGCAATTCATCGGGCGTTGCCGCCATCTGGCTGAGGTGTTCCACCCGCAGTCCGTCTTCATCCAGCGGTACGGGTACGCATTCCAGCCCGGCGGCATCAAACGCCTTGCGCGCGCCGTGGTACGCGGGGTCTTCGATAAAGATCCGGTCGCCGGCATCGAGCAGCACAGTGGCGCATAGAGTCATGGCCTGCTGGGAACTGGTCAGCACCAGCACGCGCTCGGGCGTGGCACGCGCGCCACGTTCGAGATTGACGTAATCGGCGATGGCGCGCCGCAACGGCTCCATGCCCTGCGGCGGACTGTGTAGCAGCGCCAGAGTGCCGTATTCCTTCAACACCTGCCGCTCCAGTCGCTCCCAGATCTGGAGCGGAAAGCTGCGCGTTTCCGGCACGCCGGGTGCAAACGGGCGCGGCATCAGGAAGTCGCGCACGCCGCCGCTCTGGAACATGGCGCTGCCGCGCTGGCTGAGGCGCAGTGTCGTCTTGCGATCCCCCGTGCGCCGCACCTTGCCACGTACTGGCAGACACTGTGCCCGCTCCGACACGAAACTGCCGCTGCCCACGCGCCGCTCGATGAAGCCTTCCGCATGCAACTGGCTGTAGGCCGACTCGACCGTATCGCGGGAAATCCCCAATGACTTCGCCAAGGCGCGTGACGCGGGCAATGGTCTGCCCACATCGAGCACGCCGTCGAGGATCAGTTGCCGGATGGCCCGCTGGATGCGCGCATGCAGGGGCAGGGCGCCATGCGCAGGGTCACCGATCCAGGCTTTGACGGATTCAAGTTGGGCATGTTTGAACAATTGGTCTGTATCTATTTAAATAATTGGCAGGGAATATCAGGCCATTTTAAAGCTATAAAAACGTTTCACAACCCGTTCATCCCCTTTGTCAGGAGTCGTCGTCAGGCCATGTCATCAGTTGCTTCATCTTCGTGCATTCGCTGGAACGATCTCGCCCGTCCTGTCGTGGCCGGTCCGTCCAAACGCCGGGTCGCTGGCATTGCCGCGGGTGTGCTCTGCATCCTGGTCGGTGTGTTTGGGGTGATACTGGCCGCTGTCTTCATGGCCTTCCTGGCGACCTTCATCACCACGCTGGCGGGCCTGGCGCTACTGGGCGCCATCGGCGGCAGCCTCGCCGGCGCGATGGTCGATGCCAGGGCCCGAGAAGCCTCACTGCCGGTCAACAAGGGGGCGAGTTGATATCAGTGCCTTCCGACACACGGACCCGTCATGACAAGCACGGCCGTTATCCCGAGGCCACGACGGTCGAGCATTTCCAGCGCAACCTGGATGCGGTACGAGCGCGCATCGAGGCCGCCTGTCGCCGCGCCGGCCGCGATTTCGCAACGGTACGTTTGCTGCCGGTTAGCAAGACCAAACCCGAGGCCAGTTTACGCTTAGCCCATGCGGCGGGTTGCCGGATGCTGGGCGAGAACAAGGTGCAGGAGGCTTACCGCAAATGGGAAGCCATGCAGGATCTGACCGACCTGCGCTGGTCGGTCATCGGCCACCTGCAAACCAACAAGACCAAGCTGGTGGCGCGCTTCGCCGCCGAGTTTCAGGCGCTGGACAGCCTGCGCGTGGCCGAGGCGCTGGACCGCCGTCTGCAAGTCGAAGGGCGCTCGCTGGATGTGTTCGTGCAGGTCAACACCTCCGGTGAGGCCAGCAAATACGGCCTGGCCCCCGGGGACGTGCCGGCCTTCGTCCAGAAGCTGCCTGCGTTCACGGCGCTACGCGTGCGCGGGCTGATGACGTTGGCACTGTTCTCCAGCGAGGCCGAGCGAGTGCGCCAATGCTTCGTGCTGCTGCGCAGCTTGCGCGACCGACTACGGCAGAGCACGCCCGTTGGCAACGGGCTGGATGAATTGTCGATGGGCATGTCCGGTGATTTTGAGATCGCCATCGAGGAAGGCGCCACGGTGGTACGAGTCGGCCAGGCCATCTTCGGCGCACGCCCGCTACCGGACAGCCATTACTGGCCCGGTGAAACCAGCACAGGGGAACCACAACCATGAACACCGCCATGCCATCCGCCATCCGGATTTTGAAGACCTCGGCATGCCGGGGCCGCTGCTTGCGGCACACGGCTATGCCGTACCCTATCTGGACACCGCCACCGATGACTTGCGCACAAAGGATACGGCAGCGGCCGATCCGCTGGCGGGTCGGCCATGCCTGTGAACTGGCACAGGCCGGCATCGACCCGCGCGCATTGCGCACCAGTGTGGTGAATGGCGCGGCAGCGGCGGAAGCGGCTGCTCAGATGGAGCCGGCGACATGACGCGGAAGCCGATCTACGACCAACCCGACCTTGATGGCTTCTTCGGCCGCTTCGGCGGGAGCTTCATCAGCGAGACGCTGGCGCAGGCGGTCGAGGAACTGCACGCGGCCTACCGGCGCTACCGTGACGATCCCGCCTTCATCACCGAGTTCGAGGAAGAACTGGCCGATTACGTCGGCCGCCCCTCGCCGGTGTACTACGCGCGGCGTCTCAGTGAGGAAACGGGCGGCGCACGCATCTTCCTCAAGCGCGAGGACCTCAACCACACCGGCGCGCACAAAATCAATAACGTCATCGGCCAGGCCATGCTGGCGCGGCGCATGGGCAAGCGGCGCATCATTGCCGAGACCGGCGCGGGCCAGCACGGCGTCGCCACCGCAACGATCTGCGCGCGCTACGGCCTGGAATGTGTGATCTACATGGGCAGCGTGGACATCGAGCGACAGCGCCCCAATGTCCAGCGCATGGCGCTTCTGGGCGCAACGGTGGTGCCAGTGACCGCCGGCTCGCGCACCCTGAAGGACGCCATGAACGACGCGATCCGCGATTGGGTCACCAACGTCGATAACACCTTCTACCTGATCGGCTCGGTGGCCGGCATGCACCCGTACCCGACGATGGTGCGGGACTTCCAGACCGTAATCGGCAGGGAATGCCTGACCCAGATGCCGGTGCTGTTCAAGCGCCTGGGCATGGCGAAGCAACACCCCGACGCGGTGATCGCCTGCGTCGGTGGTGGCAGCAACGCCATCGGCATCTTCCACCCGTACATCGAACACGAAGGCGTGCGTCTGATCGGCGTCGAGGCGGCAGGGCTGGGACTGGATACCGGCCGGCATGCCGCGTCGATCCAGCGCGGCAGTCCCGGCGTGCTGCACGGCAGCCGCTCGCTCATCCTTCAGGACGACAATGGTCAGGTGCGGGAAACCCACAGCATCAGCGCTGGCCTGGACTACCCCGGGGTCGGGCCGGAGCACGCCTGGCTGCACGAGATCGGCCGCGCCGAGTACGTCGGCGCTACCGACGACGAGGCGCTGAGCGCTTTCCATCGGCTCAGCCGTGTGGAGGGCATCATTCCCGCGCTGGAGGCCAGCCACGCCGTCGCTCACGCGCTCAAGTTGGCGGCTTCCCTGCCCAGGGAACAGGCCATTCTGGTCAACCTGTCCGGCCGGGGCGACAAGGACATGGAGACGGTGATGGCCCGGCGTGACTCTGGAGGCCAGCCATGAGCCGGCTCGATACGACCTTTCCGCGCCTGCGGCAGCAGGGGCGCAAGGCGCTGATCCCCTATGTCACCGCCGGCCACCCCGACGCGGACATTACCCCGGCACTGATGCACGTCCTGGTCGAAGCCGGAGCGGATGTCATCGAACTGGGCGTGCCGTTTTCCGATCCGTCGGCCGACGGTCCGACCATCCAGGCCGCCAGCGAGGAGGCCCTGCGCCGAGGCATCGGCCTGCAGCAGGTATTCGATCAAGTGCGGCGCTTCCGCGAGTCGGACACCGACACGCCGGTGGTGCTGATGGGCTATGCCAACCCCATCGAACGCTACGACCTGCTGCGCCAGCCGGGCGCCTTCGCTGCGGACGCCGCCGCCGCTGGTGTGGATGGCGTGCTGGTGGTCGATTACCCGCCTGAAGTCTCCGGCGACCTGGCGGCGCAATTGCGCCGCCACGGCATCGACCTGATCTTCCTGCTGGCGCCGACCTCCACCGAGCGGCGCATCCGGCAAATCGCCGAACGTGCCGACGGCTATGTTTATTGCGTCTCCGTCAAGGGCGTCACCGGCACCACGACGTTGGACATTGCTCAGGTACGCGACACGCTGGCGCGTATCCGCCAGCACGTGCGCATTCCCGTCGGCGTCGGGTTCGGCATCCGCGATGCCGGCACGGCCAGGGAAATCGCCCAGGTGGCCGATGCCGTCGTGATTGGCTCCTGGCTCATCGAAACCCTGGCCGGCAAGCCGGCGGCCGAGGCGCTGGCGGCGGCCAGTGACCTGATCCGCGATGTGCGCCGGCAACTGGACAAGGACGCACCCGAGCAGGATCAAGCCTTCAAAACCGAATATTCCAAGCCCTAGGACGAATCCCATGTATGACACCTCTCTCACCCTCACCGATTTCGACCCCGAACTGGCAGAAGCCGTCCTGCGCGAAGAACGCCGCCAGGAAGATCACGTTGAACTGATTGCCTCCGAGAACTACGCCAGCCCGCTGGTGATGGCCATCCAGAACTCGGTATTCACCAACAAGTACGCCGAAGGCTACCCCGGCAAGCGCTACTACAGCGGCTGCGAGTATGTGGACGTGGCCGAGCGCCTGGCCATCGAGCGGGTCAAGGCGCTGTTCGACTGCGACTACGCCAACGTCCAGCCCCATGCTGGCGCCCAGGCCAACGCGGCGGTGTTCCTGGCGCTGACCAACCCCGGCGACACCGTGATGGGCATGAACCTGGCCCAAGGCGGCCACCTGACCCACGGCAATCCGTCCAACTTCTCCGGCCGCCACTACAAGATCGTGCCCTACGGGCTCGACCCCGAGACGGAACTGATCGACTACGACGAGATGGAGCGCATCGCGCTGGAAACCCGGCCCAAGATGCTGATCGGCGGCTTCTCCGCCTATTCGCGTCACAAGGACTGGGCGCGCATGCGCGCCATCGCCGACAAGGTGGGCGCCATCTTCTGGGTGGACATGGCCCACGTCGCCGGGCTGGTGGCGGCGGGCGAATACCCGAACCCGCTGCCCCATGCCCATGTGGTGACCAGCACCACCCACAAGACCCTGCGCGGCCCGCGCGGCGGCATCATCCTGGCCAAGGGGCAGGATGAGGACTTCTACAAGAAACTCAATTCCGCCGTGTTCCCCGGCATCCAGGGCGGCCCGCTGATGCACGTCATTGCCGCCAAGGCGGTGGCGTTCAAGGAAGCGCTACGACCCGAGTTCAAAACCTATCAGCGCCAGGTGGTGACCAACGCCCGTGCGATGGCCGCCGTGCTCCGGCAGCGCGGTTACAGAATCGTCTCCGGCGGCACCGACAACCATCTGATGCTGATCGACCTGTCCGCCAAGCCCTACACCGGCAAGGACGCGGACGCCGCATTGAGCGACGCCTACATCACGGCGAACAAGAACTCAGTGCCCAACGATCCACGCTCGCCCTTCGTGACCTCTGGGCTGCGCATCGGCACACCGGCCGTGACCACACGCGGCTTCGGCGTGGCCGAGTGCGAGCAACTGGCGGGTTGGCTGTGCGACGTGCTGGATGCGCTTGAAGCCGGTGGCGGCGCCCTGACGACGGTGCGTGATCGGATGCGCGAACAGGTGGTGAACTTGTGCCGCCGCCATCCTGTGTACCGATAGCGGACGACTGGCGCATGGAATTGCAGCGTCTGCATTGCGCCCTGGCCGTTGCCGAAGAACTCCACTTCGCAAGGGCAGCGGAAAAGTTGCACATTGAGCAGCTGTCGCTGTCGCGGGCATCAGGGGCTTGGGAAGCAGACGCTCACGAATGTCCGGTGTCGGAAATTTTCACGGTCCGTTCAGGCCGAGGCTGAGACGCCCAGGAAGAGCTCGCTGGGGGACATGTGTTGCGCAGGAAGCTGACCTTCACGGGATGAACGATAGCAAGGTACAAGGCACCTGCCGTTGGGCTGCACTGACAAAGGGCAGTGCTCGAATTTTGCAATGGCCCTTCGTCCCGAACGGCTGCGTTCTGCCGCGACCACATTGAGACGTCGGCGACGCGCCTCATTCCCTCGGACGAGCTCGCAACGTACCTACACCAACGGTCAGTCAGGCAGCGGCCCGATGCTCAGGCTCCACGGACAGCTTCATGCCCACCGCCTTGAGCACGGCCAGGATGGTCTTCAAGGTCGGGTTGCCCTTGGGGGATAGGGCGCGATACAGCGACTCCCGGCTCAGACCGGCCTCGGCGGCGACCGCGCCCAGCCCCCCATAAGCCTCGGCGACGGTGCGCAGCGCCAGCAGGCCCGCCGCCCGATCCTCGGGGTCGTCCAGGGACTCCATGGCCGCCTTGAGATAGGCGGCGGCCAGCTCCCGATCGGCGCGCAGCTCGGCGACCTCACGCTCATGGTGGGATACCGCTCCCATCACCTTCTTGCTCATGTCTGTCTCCGTTTCCAATCTGCCCAGTATTCCTTTGCCGCCTTGATGTCCGCTGCTTGGGACTTCTTCGTGCCACCGCAGAGGAGGATCACGACCATCTGCCCGTGGCGGCCGAAGTACACCCGGTAGCCGGCACCCAGGTGTTCCCGCAGTTCCAGAACCCCTTCGCCCACCGGCTCGCAGTCCCCGAAGATGCCCGCTTCCAGACGTTTGAGGCGGAGCCGGACCTTGGCCTGTGCCTGCTTGTCCCGCAGGGACAGGAGCCACTCGGTCACGGGCTCCTTGCCATCGTCGGTCTGGTAGCGGAAGACTTCGATCATGCGGCCAGTGTAGCTCGAAAGCTACAATTGGCAAACGGCACAACATCGCCTTTGCATAGACGGCATCGCATCTTGGGCCGATCCCTGCCCCTGCGGGCGCCGTTTGCTTCAAGCCCTTGCACAACTGCCCATTTACCCTTCCCCTTCCAGCCCGGTCCCTTCCCCCTTGAACCCTTTCCCCCTGCCCGGCCATGAGGGCAGGCCCTTTGGATAGGGCCCTTCCCCTTCTCGTTTGCGACCTTTTCGGCTCCCTTTGCCGGACCTGATGGAAGAACTCCATCCAGCCGACGAAGGTGGGTTGCCATGACCCCGGCGCAAGCACACCCCTCCCGCACCATCTCGTAAAAACGCGAAGAATCGATTTCCCTTTTCGGGGCGACGGCCTGATCCCCGACGCCTAGTCTTCCTCCCCGTTGTGACCTCCTCCTTTGGCCCCCCTCGGGGGGCTCTCTTTATCCGGTGGACAGGAAGATCGAAGTGCATCCGCAAGCTCATTCAGTATGGACTGGTTCGTTCGCATGGCCGCGTGCCTGACCCTGGCGCTGGCGAACGGAGCCTCGGCCTGTTGGGACGCGGCGGCCCGGGCCCATGGCGTGGACCCCTGGCTGCTCTACGGCATTGCCGTGGTGGAGTCCGGCCTCGATCCGGCCGCCCTGAACCTGGGCCACCTGGGGCGCACCGGTTCCTATGACATCGGGCTCATGCAGATCAACTCGCGCAACCTG
>WBZT01001405.1_pt1 | contig 17706 bp, 11 predicted proteins | sample 5204241 | NCBI WGS metagenome assembly WBZT01 (sample SAMN12344358, study PRJNA552823) | activated sludge metagenome | biome: Activated sludge suspended growth; feature: Nitrification reactor; material: Wastewater; isolation source: activated sludge from nitrification reactor of wastewater...
GGTCTGCTTCCTGCTCAACGCCATCTCGTATCTGGCCGTGCTCGTCGCGCTGCGGGCAATTCGCATTGTCGCCGTTCCTGGGCAGCCGGTGCCGACCGGGGCCGCGCTCCGGCAAGGATACCGCTACGTTCTCGGTCATTGCCAGATTCGCCGGTCGCTGCTGCTGGTCGCCTGTGTCAGTTTCCTCGCCACGCCGTACGCGGTGCTCATGCCAATCTTCGCCCGGCAGGTCTTCGCGGGCGACGCGCTCACCTATGGCCTGCTGATCGGCAGCGCCGGAGTCGGATCGCTGCTGGCGGCGCTGTTCCTGGCGTCGCGTGCGGATACCCGCGAGTTGCCGCACTGGATCTGCAGGGCGGCGCCGGCCGTCGGCATCAGCCTGTTCGTCTTTGCGCTGACCCCGGTACCCTGGCTGGCATTCCCCGTGCTGGTGGGACTCGGCTTCTCGGTGATCCTCACCGTCGCGGGAAGCAACACGCTGATTCAGACGGTGGTCGACGAGGAATATCGCGGTCGCGTGATGGCCCTTTTTTCGATGGCATTTCTCGGTGTCGCGCCGCTGGGCAGCCTTGCTTTGGGCAGCCTTGCGCACGCCTGCGGCATCCGCCGGACCCTGGCCGCGTGCGGAGCACTGATGCTCGTCGCCGGAGCGGTCTACCGGCACGTGACGCTGCGCCCAGGGCGCGCGGCGTAGAGCAACTCTTGGGCAGGGAGAACGATGGCGAGCGAGCGAAACAGTGGGCGGTGGATTCCGGGAAGGCGTGGCGGGTGGATCGCTGTCTTTCTGCTGCTGGCGGCAGTGGTTGGCGGCGTCATTTACTTTCGCGGCATGACGCCCGCCGTCGACGGTGCAGCGGGCAGTCGGGGGCGAGGTCCCGCCGGCAATCGCCCGCAGTCGGTGGCGGTCGCCGAAGTCAGGATCGCCGATTTGCCGATCTGGGTGCCTGCGCTGGGCACGGCGGTGCCGCGCAATCTGGTCACGGTGCGCAGCCGGGTCGATGGCGAGTTGATCCGGCTCCACTTCCGCGAGGGAGATGTGGTCAGGCAGGGGCAGCCGCTGGCCGAGATCGATCCGCGACCGTTCCGGGCGCAGCTTGCCGAGGCCAACGGTCAGTTGCAGAGAGACGTCGCTCTGCTGAAGAACGCCGAAATCGACCTCGAACGCTACCGGACGCTCTGGGCGCAGGACTCGATCGCCAAACAGCAGCTGGATACCCAGGAGGCGCTGGTGCGCCAGTATCGCGGAACGATCGAGGCGGATCGTGCGCAGGTGGCCAGCGCCAGATTGCAACTGGATTTCGCGCACATCGTGGCGCCGGTCGCCGGTCGGGTCGGCTTGCGCCAAGTGGATCCGGGCAACCAGATCCACGCCAATGACACCAACGGCCTGGTGGTCGTCGCGCAGGTGCAGCCGATGACCGTCGTCTTCGCGGTGCCCGAGAGCTACTTGCCGGCGCTTCGCCAGCGTATCGCCGCCGGCCAGCCGGTGGTCGTCGAAGGATGGGACCGGGATTTCAGGAACCGCCTGGCCAACGGGCGCCTGCTTGCCCTCGACAATCTGGTCGACCCGGCGACCGGCACGATCAGGCTCAAGGCCGAATTTGCCAACGCCGATCATGCGCTGTTCCCCAATCAGTTCGTCAACGTGCGGTTGCTGCTCGGAACGCAGAAGAATGCCACGCTCGTTCCCGGGGCAGCAATTCAGCGTGGCGCCCAGGGCTCCTACGTTTACGCAGTGGACGCCGACGACGTGGTGAAATCGGTACGGGTGGTTCCGGGTACTGCCGATGGCGAAGTGGTGGCGGTCGATGGCCCGCTGGCGGCGGGCACGCGGGTAGTCACCGACGGGGTCGACAAGTTGCGTGACGGTACCCGCATCGAGGTCATCACTCCCGAGGTGCGCGGTGGCGAACGCGGCGGGCAGGGCAAGCGCCGCGGAGACGGCGGCCGCCCCCCCGAAGGGTCCGGGCAGAACGCGGCGGGTGCCGCAGACGGACAGGCAGAGCGTCCGCGCCGGTCCGCAGGAGGCCAGCCAGCCGCTGCCAACTGAGCGCCGGCGCAGACCATCATGAACCCTTCGCGCATCTTCATCCTGCGGCCGATCGCCACTTCCCTGCTGATGGTGGCGATCCTGCTGGTCGGCGCCCTGGCGTACCGGCTGTTGCCGCTTTCGGCCTTGCCCGAGGTGGATTATCCGACCATCCAGGTGATGGCCCTGTATCCCGGTGCCAGCCCCGAGGTCGTCAACTCGTCGATTACCGCTCCGCTGGAACGCCAGTTCGGCCAGATGCCGGGGCTGGCGCAGATGTCATCGACCAGTTCGGGTGGTGCTTCGGTGATCACTCTGCGCTTCAGCCTCGACCTGAGCCTGGACGTCGCCGAGCAGGAGGTGCAGGCGGCGATCAATGCCGCCGCCAATCTGTTGCCGAGCGATCTGCCGTTGCCCCCGGTCTATAGCAAGGTCAACCCGGCCGACGCGCCGATTCTGACGCTGGCAGTCACCTCGCCGTCGCTGCCCGTTCCGCGCATGCACGACCTGGTCGAAAGCCGGGTGGCGATGAAGATTTCACAAATCCCCGGTGTCGGTCTGGTCAGCATCGCCGGTGGCCGGCGGCCCGCAGTGCGCATCCGGGTCAACCCGCAGGCGCTGGCCGGCGTCGGCATGTCGCTCGAAGATCTGCGCGCGGCGATCGGCAACGCCAACGTCAATCTGGCCAAGGGCAGCTTCGACGGCCCTCTGCGCGCTTCGACCATCGACGCCAATGACCAGTTGAAAACGGCCCGCGAGTACGCGGCGCTCGTCGTCGCTTACCGCAATGGGGCCGCGCTGCGCCTGCGCGACGTCGCCGAGGTCGTCGAGGACGCAGAGAACACCCGGCTCGCCGCGTGGGCCGACACGCAGGAGGCGGTGATCCTCAATATCCAGCGCCAGCCGGGTGCCAACGTCATCGAGGTCGCCGAGCGGGTGAAAAGAGCCTTGCCGCAATTGCGCGCGAGTCTGCCGGCGTCAATCGACGTGGCGGTGCTCAGCGACCGCACGATCACCGTCCGCGCCTCGGTGGACGACGTGCGCTTCGAACTGCTGCTCTCGGTGGCGCTGGTGGTGATGGTCATCTTTCTCTTTCTGCGCAACCTTCGGGCGACGGCGATTCCCAGCCTGGCGGTCCCCCTCTCGCTGGTCGGAACCTTCGGCGTCATGCACCTGGCCGGCTTCTCGATCAACAATCTGACGCTGATGGCGCTGACGATCGCCACGGGATTCGTCGTCGATGATGCCATCGTGATGATCGAGAACATCGCCCGTCACGTCGAGGCCGGCGACCCGCCACTGCAGGCTGCGCTTGCCGGGTCGCAGCAGATCGGCTTCACCATCATCTCGCTCACCTTGTCGCTGGTGGCCGTACTCATTCCGCTCCTGTTCATGGGCGACGTCGTCGGCCGTCTGTTCCACGAGTTCGCGATTACCCTGGCCGTTGCCATCCTGATCTCCGCCGTCGTCTCGCTGAGTTTGACGCCGATGCTCTGCTCGCGCCTGCTGCGGCAATTGCCTGTTGCCGAGCAGAGTGAGTTCTTCCGCGGCAGCGGCCGCCTGTTCGACGCGGCCATCGCGCAGTACGGGCGTGCGCTGGACTGGGTTCTTGAGCGCCAGGGAGCGACCCTGACGGTGGCGGTCGCTACCCTGGTGCTGACCGTGATGTTGTATCTCTGGATTCCCAAGGGATTTTTCCCGGTGCAGGATACCGGTCTCATTCAGGCCGTCAGCGAAGCGTCGCAAGGCGTCTCGTTCGCCGCCATGGCCGAGCGTCAGCAGGCAATGGCTGCGGTCATCCTGCAGGATCCGGCAGTGGCCGGGCTCTCTTCGTTCATCGGGGTCGATGGCAGCAACCCGACGCCGAACAGCGGCCGCATGCTGATCTCGCTGAAACCGCTCGCCGAGCGGCAACAGTCGGCGTCGGCAATCATTCGCCGCCTGAGCGAGCGTGCGCGTGGCGTTCCGGGGATGACGCTGTACCTGCAAGCGGTGCAGGATCTGACCATCGAAGACCGGATTTCCCGCACCCAGTACCAGTTCATGCTGGCATCGCCGGACTCGGCAGCGCTCGGTCAGTGGGTGCCGAAGCTGGTCGACCGTTTGCGTGCGCTGCCGATGCTCTCGGACGTCGCCTCGGATCTGCAGGAGCACGGCCTGCAGGCTTACGTTGCGATCGATCGCGATGCCGCCGGCCGCCTCGGGGTGAGCACCGCGGCGATCGACAACGCGCTGTACGACGCCTTTGGCCAGCGCCTGATTTCGACCATTTTCACCCAGTCCAACCAGTACCGCGTGGTGCTCGAAGTGCAGCCCGACTTTCAGCTCGGTCCCGCAGCCCTGGAAACGATCCACGTTGCCACCGCTTCGGGACAGCAGATTCCGCTGTCGTCGCTGGCGCGCGTGGAAGAGCGCCCCACGGCCCTGGCGATCAACCACGTCGGGCAGTTCCCCGCCGCCACCGTTTCCTTCAATCTGGCTCCTGGCGTCTCGCTGGGTGAAGCAGTCCAGGCGATCAAGGCAACCGAGCGCGAGCTGGCGATTCCCGCCAGTATCGAAACCAGCTTCCAGGGCGCGGCACTGGCCTTTCAGTCGTCATTGACCAACACCCTGTTGCTGATCCTTGCCGCTGTCGTGACGATGTACATCGTGCTCGGCGTACTCTACGAGAGCTACATTCATCCGATCACCATCCTGTCGACCCTGCCCTCGGCGGGCGTCGGCGCTCTGCTGGCGCTCTGGGTCAGCGGTGCCGGTCTCGACGTGATCGGGATCATCGGCGTCATCCTGCTGATCGGGATCGTCAAGAAGAACGCGATCCTGATGATCGACTTCGCACTGGACGCCGAAAGGAACGCTGGCCTGTCGCCGCGGCAGGCAATCCGGCAGGCCTGCCTGCTGCGTTTCCGGCCGATCCTGATGACCACCCTGGCGGCGCTGCTGGCCGCCCTGCCGCTGATGCTCGGCGGTGGCATCGGCGCCGAGCTGCGCCAGCCGCTGGGAGTGGCGATGGTTGGCGGCCTCCTGCTCAGTCAGTTGCTGACCCTGTTCACGACGCCGGTGATCTATCTCGCCTTCGACCGCCTGGCACGGCGGCTCAGTCAACGATGAATTTTTCCCGCCCGTTCATCCAGCGTCCCGTGGCCACCACGCTGGTGACGCTGGGGATTACGCTGGCCGGGATCATCGCCTTCTTTCTGCTGCCCGTGGCGCCGCTGCCGCAGGTGGACTTCCCGACCATCGCGGTGCAGGCGTCGCTGCCCGGCGCCAGTCCGGAAACCATGGCGGCCACCGTGGCGACACCCCTGGAACGGGCGCTCGGGCGAATTGCCGGGGTCACCGAGATCACTTCATCGAGTTCGCTCGGCAACACGATCGTAACGCTGCAGTTCGACCTCGATCGCAACATCGATGGCGCTGCCCGTGACGTGCAGGCGGCGATCAATGCGGCGCGTACGCTGCTGCCCAGCGGCCTGCCGAGCAATCCGATCTACCGCAAGGTGAATCCGGCCGACGCTCCGATCATGATTTTGTCGCTCACTTCCGACAGCATGGACCGCGGCCAGATGTACGACGCCGCGTCGACGATCCTCGCGCAGCGCCTGTCGCAGGTGCAGGGAATCGGCCAGGTCAACATCGGCGGCGGGGCACTGCCGGCGGTGCGCGTCGAACTCGATCCGAACCGCCTCGCGCAGACCGGCCTCGCGTTCGAGGACGTGCGCGCTGCCATCGTTGCGAGCAACGCCAATCGCCCGCTCGGCATCGTCGAACAGGGTGCGCGCCAGTGGCAGATCGCCGCCAACGATCAGGCCAGGACCGCGGCCGAATATCAGCCACTGATCGTTCGTTTTCGCAACGGCGCCGGCGTCCGCCTGGCGGATCTGGGCGATGTCCGCGACAGCGTCCAGGACGTGCGCAATTACGGTGCCTCCGACGGCAAGCCGGCGGTATTGCTGATCCTTTACCGGCAGCCAGGCGCCAACATCATCGAAACGGTAGACCGTGTGCGCGATCTGCTGCCGCATCTTCGCGCCATCATTCCGGCAGCGATCGACCTGCGCGTCGCGCTTGACCGCACGCCGACGATTCGCAGTTCGCTGCGCGACGTCGAACGCACCCTGGCCATCTCGGTCGGGCTGGTGATCCTGGTGGTCTTCGTCTTCCTGCGTCAGGCGCGGGCGGCCCTGATTCCCAGCGTCGCGGTGCCGGTGTCGCTGCTCGGCACTTTCGGCGTCATGTACCTCTGCGGCTACAGTCTCGACAATCTGTCGCTGATGGCGCTGACCGTCGCCACCGGGTTCGTGGTGGACGACGCGATTGTCGTGCTCGAGAACATCGTCCGCCACCTCGAAAAAGGCGAGACGCCGTTGCAGGCGGCTCTGGCGGGCGCACGCGAGATCGGTTTCACGGTGATTTCGATCAGCCTGTCGCTGATCGCGGTTTTCCTTCCGATCCTGCTGATGGGAGGCATCGTCGGGCGACTGTTTCGCGAGTTCGCGGTGACCCTGTCGGCGGCGATTCTGGTCTCGCTGGTCGTCTCGCTCACCGCCACCCCGGCGATGGCTGCTCATCTCCTGCTTCCAATCGCCGGACGGCGAGACCCCGGCCGCCTTGCGCGCCTCCTTGCCGCTGTCTCGCGCCGCCTGATGGTCGGCTACCGCAAGAGCCTCGCCTGGTCCCTGCGGCATGCCCCTCTGGTACTCCTGCTCCTGCTGTTGACCATCATCCTCAACGTCCATCTCTACGGCGCCATCCGCAAGGGATTCTTCCCGCAGCAGGACAGCGGGCGCATCATGGGTTCGATCCAGGCCGATCAGGCAATATCGTTCCTCGCCATGCAGCAGAAGCTCAAGGATTTCATGGCGATCGTCCAGCACGATCCCGCGGTCGCGACGGTCACCGGTTTCACCGGCGGCGGGCAACGCAACACCGGAACGATGTTCATCAGCCTGAAGCCACTCGCCGAGCGGCAGGCATCGATCGATCAGGTCGTCGGCCGCCTGCGCGGCAAGCTCTCGCACGAGCCGGGAGCCAGCCTGTTTCTGGTGCCCGTGCAGGACGTGCGGATCGGCGGCAGACCGAGCAACGCGCAGTACCAGTTCACGCTGCAGGGGGATGAACTGGAAGACCTGCGGACCTGGGAGCCGCGCGTGCGCGATGCGCTTTCGCACCTGCCACAACTGGTGGACGTGAACACCGATCAGCAGGACAAGGGCTTGCAGACTTCGCTGGTGATCGACCGCGACGCGGCTTCGCGCCTCGGCGTGAACATGCGCAGCATCGACAATGCGCTCGACGACGCTTTCGGCCAGCGGCAGGTGTCCACCATCTACAATCCGCTCAACCAGTATCGGGTGGTGATGGAAGCGGCGCCCCCCTTTCTGATGAGCCCGGAGACTCTCAAGTCGATCCATATCCCCAACGCTGCCGGGGTGCAGGTGCCGCTTGCGTCATTCGCTCGCTTCGCAGTGACCAATACTCCGCTGGCCGTCAACCATCAGAGCGGCTTTCCCGCTTCCACGATCAGCTTCAACCTGCCGCCGGGCGTATCGCTCGGCGAGGCGAGTCTGGCCATCGAGCAGGCGATGGCTCAGCGCGGCGTTCCGACCTCGATTCACGGCAGCTTTCAGGGAACGGCGAAGGCATTTCGGGATTCGCTCGCCAGTCAGCCGCTGCTGATTCTTGCCGCCCTGATCACCATCTACATCGTGCTCGGTGTGCTCTACGAAAGCCTGCTGCATCCCTTGACCATCCTGTCGACCCTGCCGTCGGCAGGCGTCGGCGCATTGCTGGCCTTGATGGCGGTCGACAGCGAGTTCTCCGTCATCGCGCTGATCGGCGTCATCCTGCTGATCGGCATCGTCAAGAAGAACGCCATCCTGATGATCGACTTCGCGATCGAACGCCAGCGGCAACTTGACGTTTCGGCCGGCGAGGCGATCTACCTCGCCGCCATATCGCGCTTCCGCCCGATCCTGATGACCACCATGGCCGCCATTTTCGGCGCCGTCCCGCTGGCGGTCAGCCGAGGCGACGGCGCCGAACTGCGTTCGCCGCTGGGAATCGCCATCGTCGGCGGTCTGCTGGTCAGCCAGATCCTGACGCTATACACGACGCCGGTGGTCTACGTCGGCCTCGATCGCTTGCGGACCGGGCTGCTCGGCCGACGCCGCCGGCCACTCGTCCCGCCCGCGCCGCAAGCCGCGTAAAAGGAAATACGACATGCGCCACCTGCTTCCCGTCTTCTGCATCTGCGTCGCGTCGGTGCTTGCGGCCTGCTCGCCGGGCCCTGACTACGTGCGGCCGGAAGCCGAGGTGCCGGCGACCTTCAAGCAAGCCGGCCGCTGGCAGGCGGCTGCGGTGGACGCTCCGCTGCCACAGGAGAAATGGTGGCAGGCGTTCGACGATCCGGTGCTCGACGGCCTCGTCGAGCAGGTCATGCTCGACAATCAGAACCTGAAGCAGGCGGAAGCCCGCTACCGGGCGGCGCGCGCCACGCTGGACAGCGCCCGGTCCGCGTTCTTTCCGACCGTTTCGCTCGCCGCCACGGCGAATCGCGGCAACACCGCGGCCGCCGCCAGCGTCTCGACGCCGGCCACCACGACCTACTCGCTGTCGGCGCTCGCCAGTTGGGAAATCGACGTCTGGGGTCGAATCCGGCGCAACGTCGAGAGTGCCGATGCCAACTTGGCAGCGAGCGCTGCCGATCTCGGTGCCGCCCGCTTGTCGACCCAGGCGCTTCTCGCCCAGACCTTCATCCAGATGCGTGCCGCCGAGGCACAACTGGACTTGCTGCAGCGGACCATCGGCGCCTACGGCCGCTTCCTCGAACTGACCAGGAATCGCTTTGCGGCCGGCGTTGCCTCCCAGCTCGACGTGGCGCAGGCAGACACGCAGTTGAGCAATGTCGAAGCGCAGGCGATCGACGCCGAAAACCAGCGCGCGCAATTCGAGCACGCCATTGCCGTGCTGGTCGGCCGGCCGCCGGCCGTTTTCGCGATCAGCACGGTCGGTCGCCTGCCGTCCGCACCGGCGATCCCGGAGCTGATCCCCTCGCTGGTCCTCGAGCACCGCCCCGACATCGCCGCTGCCGAACGGCGGATGGCTGCTGCCAATGCCCAGATCGGAGTTGCTGCCGCCGCGTACTTCCCGGTGCTCGATCTGGCCGGGGCGATCGGCTATCGCAACAGCGCCCTGTGGAATCTGATCGACGCGCCCAGCCGCTATTGGTCTGTCATTCCCACACTGGCCGGGACGCTGTTCGATGGCGGCGCCCGCCAGGCTGCGGTCAGTCAGGCAACCGCCGGCTATGACCAGACCGTCGCCGCTTACCGCCAGACGGTGCTGACGGCGTTCCAGGAAGTCGAGGACAACCTCGCGGCAGCGCGTCTGCTGACGCGCGAGAGCGAAGTTCAGGAGCGGGCACTGGCTGCCGCCCGGCGTTCGCGCCTGATCGCCGAGAACCAGTACCGGGCCGGAATCGGCAGCGCCTTGAACGTAGTCACCGCGCAGTCGGCGGAACTGTTCGCCGAGGTGACCAGCATCGCCACCTCGAGTCGGCGTTTGCAGGCTACCGTCCAGTTGTATGTGAACGCGGGTGGTCCATGGGCTGCGCCGGTGGTGGAATGAGCCGCCCACGGCGGTCGGGTCGAAGTCCGAACGGAGAAAGCTGGTAAGATGAGACCTCGATCGGCAGTGGGCCGGGCGCGATGCCGGCGCACTACCCCAGGATGAAGGACCGATGCTGCGGATTGCCCTGAAGACGCTGTTCGGCCATCACGGCAAGGTGATCGGCATGGTGATCGGTCTCGCCGTGGCGTCGCTGATGATGACCCAGCAACCGGCGACGATGATGTCGATCCTCGGGCGAACCTACAGCTTCATCAATGACGTCTCGCAGCCGGACATCTGGGTGATGGACCCGATGGTTCAGTTCGTCGATGACGCGAAGCCACTGGCGGACTCGAAACTGGGTCTGGTTCGTTCGGTCAGCGGCGTCGCCTGGGCAGTGCCGATTTTCAAAACGACGACGGTCGCGCGCCTGCCCGACGGCAACACCGCCAGCGGGCAGTTGATCGGCGTCGATGATTCGAGCCTGATCGGGGCGCCTGCGAAGATGGTCAGCGGCCTTACCGACGACCTGCGCCGGACCGATGCGGTGTTCGTCAATGATGAAGGTGCGAAGCTGAGATTCGCCCAGAAGCAGGCCGACGGAACCTTGCGTCCGCTGCAGGTCGGCGACATCCTCGAACTCAACGAACGCCGCGCCGAAGTGGTCGGCATCGCCCGGACGGGACCGACATTTTCCTCGCAGCCGGTGATCTACACGACGTACACGCGTGCGCGCCTCTACGCTCCGGCGCAGCGCAAGATCATGTCCTTCGTTCTGGTCAAGGCCAAGCCGGGGCACGACGTGCTCGAGCTTACCCATGAAATCCGCGAGCAGACCGGACTCGCTGCCTACACCGCGGAGGAGTTCAAGGAGCTGTCGCTCTGGTACTTCATCCGCAACACCGGCGTCCTGATCAATTTCGGCATGGTCACGCTGGTCGGCTTCATCGTCGGCGCGGTGGTGTCGGGAATCATGTTCTTCAATTTCACGCAGGACAATCTGCGTCATTTCGCGGTGCTCAAGGCGATCGGGGCGACGCCCCGGCAGCTGCTCGGCATGGTGCTGTTGCAGGCGGCGATCGTCGGCGCCATCGGCTACGGCATCGGCATCGGCCTGGCGTCGATCATGGCGATGCTCTCGTCCACCTTCCAGGTCAAATTCACCTATTCCCTGCTCGCCTTCTCGGCCGGCGGGGTGCTCGTCATCTGTCTGCTGGCGGCCGGTTTCTCGCTGCTGAAGGTGCTTCGCCTCGAACCGGCGGTGGTCTTCAAGGGGTAAGCGGTGCCTACCGTCGAATGCCGGCAACTGACCAAGGTGTATGGCTCTGGCGACACCGCCGTGCACGCCCTGCGCGGCGTCGACCTGACCGTTGAGGCAGGAGAATTGCTGATGCTGGTGGGGCCGTCCGGCTGTGGAAAGACGACCCTGATCTCCGTCATCGCCAGTATCCTGGATGGGACTTCGGGCGAGTGCCGGGTTCTCGGCCAGGACGTTCTGACCATGCCGGCGGGCGACAAGCCGAAATTCCGCCTGCAGCATCTCGGTTTCTGCTTTCAGTCGTTCAACCTCAATCCTTGTCTGAGCGCTGCCGAGAACGTTGCCGTGCCGCTGCTGATTGCCGGCTGGAAGTATGCGCGCGCCCTTGCCCGCAGCCGTGAGCTGCTGGCTCAGGTCGGGATCTCCGAGAAGGCCGATGTCTTGCCCGACCAACTGTCGGGCGGGCAGCAACAGCGCGTCGCGATTGCACGCGCTTTCGCGCAGGAGCCCGACCTGATCGTCTGCGATGAACCGACCAGCGCGCTCGACTCGGTGACCGGAGAGAAGGTGATGCAACTCGTCCGCGAAATGACTCATCGCACGCAACGCTCGGTCATCGTTGTCACCCATGATGCACGCATCTTCAAGTTTGCCGACCGCATCGTCGCGATGGAGGATGGGCGAATCGTGCCACCGAAGGAGGAGGTCGCCGGTGGATTCGATCGTTTGCCGCCGGCCTACGTGGAAACGACTGACGGACGAGGACAAGCATGAAACTTCGCCAGTTGTTTCGTCTACCCTATGTCCTGATCGCGCTGGCGCTGGTTGGCCCGATCTTCCTGTTGCCGCGCGTGATGCGTTCGACGGCCTTGCAGCCGCCGGCGCCGATCCAGGTATTGCCTGCCGCTGCTCCGTTCAAGAGCTACATTGCCGGTTCGGGGGCAGTCGAATCGTCGTCGCTCAACCTCAATATCAGCCCACCGGTAGCGGGGATCATCAGCGAGATGGCGGTGGAACCAGGAAAGCACGTGAGGAAAGGGGACCTGTTGTTTCGCCTGGATGGCAGGGAAGTGCAGGCCGAACTGCTGCGCCGGCGGGCAGCCGTCGAAGTCGCCAAGGCGACGCTTGCCGCCGCCGAGGCCGCGGCCGCCGAGGCCGCCGATCAGTTCGAGCGGGTGCGCGACGTTACCGATACCCGGGTCGTGTCGACCGAGGAGCGAAATCACCGGCGGCTGGCCGCCAGGGCGGCCAGCAAGCGCGTCGAATCGGCAAGCGCCGACTGGCGGGCGGCGCAGGAGAACGAGAAGGCACAGGCCATCACGCTGTCGCGACTCGATGTGCTGGCGCCGATCGACAGCGAGGTCCTGCAGGTGAATGGCCATCCCGGAGAATTCGTGGCCGTCGGTGCGACGGCGAAAGCGCCGGTGGTCCTGGGAAACACCGATACCCTGCATGTTCGGGTCGAGATCGACGAGAACATCGCCTGGCGCTTCGTCCCGGGAAGCCGGGCAAAGGGTTTCCTGCGCGGCAACAAGGAGCTCAACGCCGATCTCAAGTACGTCCGGGTCGAGCCGCTGCTGGTCGGCAAGGCATCCTTGACCGGGGATTCCACCGAGCGCGTCGATACCCGCGTCCTGCAGGTCATTTACTCGTTCGACCAGAAGCTTCTGCATGCCTATCCCGGCATGCTGCTCGATGTCTTCATCGAAAGTCCGGAAGTGCCGACCGCCAGCTTCCGGCACGAGTCACCGGAATGAGTCGGCGAACGTCGCTGCTGTGGTGCTGCCTGCTGCTCGCCGCTTGTACGGTCGGACCCGACTATCGGCGGCCCGCCGTCGAGATGCCGCAGGGTTTTCCAACGGTGGCCCATCTGCCGCAATCGGTTTCTCTCGAGCGCTGGTGGGAAAGCATGGGCGATCCGCTGCTGATCGATCTGCTGCAAAAGGCGCTGCGTGAAAATCCGAGCGTGCAGATCGCGTTGCAGCACCTGAATGCGGCGCGAGCCGTCGAAAAAGGCGCCGATGCGCTGTCGTATCCGACGGTCGGTGGCACACTTGCCGCCAGTCGGCGGAAAACGACGCCGCCCACTTCGCTGACGCCGATTTCGGACACCTATACCGCGGGTTTCGATGCCACCTGGGAAGTCGACCTGTGGGGAGGCATCCAGCGTCAGCAGGAGGCGGCGAAAGCGGGGACAGCCGCCAGCGAAGCCGATCTTGCCGACGTGCGTCTGTCCCTGCTCGCCGAAGTCGGCGCCCAGTACGTCGCCTTTCGGGTGGCGCAGAAGATGGAAGCCTATACCCGGCAAACCATCCGTTCACGCCAGGAAACGCAGGAGATCGTTCATCAGAAGATCAGGGCCGGGTTGACCAGTGGTGATGACGGGACCCGCGCCGACTCCCAGCTGGCGGGTGCCCAGGCGGTACTGGCGCAGGCGCAGCAGGCGGCAGCATCCGCCCGCCTGAGCCTCGAATTGCTCTGCGGTTTCCAGCCGGGGGACCTGGTCGAGCCGCTGCAGCGGTCCGACCTTGCCCTGACTTCGGCGCCTCCCGCCGTCGTCCTGCCTGCGCAACTGCTGGAACGGCGCCCGGACATCCGGCGTGCCGAGAGCCTGGCAATCCAGGCGGTTGCCCTGGTCGGAGTTGCCGAGGCCAATCTCTTCCCGCGTTTCGACCTGCTGGGCGCGCTTGCCGCCTCGCGCGTCGTTCCGACCACCCCGTGGTTCGCTCCGTTCTCCGTAGCCGCGACACTCAATGGCGTGGTGTTCGACGCCGGCGCGCTGGCGGCGCAAGTCGAAGAGAAGGATGCCGACGCTGCACAAGCCGTGTGGCGTTACATTCAGACCGTGCGCAATGCCGTATCGGAGGTCGAGCAGAAGCTGGCCGCAATCGATCTCGGCTCGCAGAAAGTCGATGCCTTGCGCCGGCAGGCCGAGTTCGACCGCGAGACCCTGGCGATCAGTTGGGAACGCTATCGCCGCGGCCTGACCACTTTTCTCGACGTGGCGGATGCCGAGCGTGGCACTTTCGCCACCGAACTGGCGCTGCAGCAGGCCAGGGGGCAGGTGCTCACGGACTCGATCAGTCTCTACAAGGCGCTTGGCGGTGGCTGGATCGAATAGCGGCAGCTGCCCTGGCCAGGCGCGGTCCACCTCACCGGAATGCGCCGTGCGCAAGACCCGGACACCCATCCGAGGGCGCGGCCGGAGCCCGAACGAACGCAAGGCGCGCTTGCCAGCACCCTTCCGTGCGCAATGCCGAGGCGCCTGTGCGCCGGCTCTGTCGGATCGGCTTCCTTCGCGGTCGGGCTGCGGCCGACCGCAGGAGAAGTCTGGTCGATCACTCGCTCACCCCGATGACTCCTTGGAATCCGGGTTCTCGCGGTCGGTCGCGTAGAATTCCGCCATGCCCAGGAGCATGAACGCGTGGGTGAGCAGTGAAAAGAAAGCGACATAGGTCAACAGCAGGGGCACTTCAAAGAACACCTTGCGAGGATCGTCGGACCCCAGACCGAAGACTCCCCAGGCGTACTCGCGGTATGCGGAATAAATCGAGACATAGGCGACCACGGCTGCCAGGCCGAATGCCAGCGAGACCCAGGCCCGCCGCCGCACATTGGTGTTTCCTCGCGCCGTGAGCACCTTGCGCTTGCCGAATGTCGACAATACGAGAAACAGCGTGAAAACCGTCGCGATGAGCGTAATCAGATGCGGCGGGAAGATGTTGAATACGCCGCCATCGTCGCCGTATCTGCCGAGCGGGATGGCTTCCAGGAGGGCACTGGACAGAGGGAAGAACACCGAGATGCCTGCCAGGATCCCCCACAGCGTACCGAGAAAGGCGACGAACTCACGGAATTCGTGGAGAAAGGCCTCGCCTCTTCTTGAAGACACCGTGGACCTCCGCTAACCAGCTACAGATTCCGCGTCTCCACTTGAGCGCGAGCCGGCAGCGTTCCCGAGCGATGAGAATATTGCTCCGGCCGCTGTCATCCCAGAGGAAGTCATCATAGCAGCGATCCCGTGTCAGGGCCGGGCCGCCATCGATGGAAATTGACGCCCCCTGCTGGCCGCTCATATACAATAAGCCTTTATAGCGCGCTTGGATTTCCTGTCCGTTGGCCGCGATCGAATCCGGCTCCCCGCGCCTGCGCGACGAAGACGAGCCGGGCGTACGGGCCCATATCCCCTGCATCCTGGCGGCCTCGCAGAGCTCCCGCTACCACGATCCGGCGCGAGCGCGGTGAGCGCGAAATGAACACTGACTCGATCAAGCTCGCCCACGGGACGACGGAGCGAAAGGGCGATGCGGCGGTCCTCAGGAGCGTGGCGCTGCCAGCCGTGACGCGCAAGCGGATCTGGCGGCGGCGGGAAAAATTGCTTTAGTCCAATGCCAATTTCGAGGAAACAAGGCAGCCAATGACTCCCCAGGAACGCAAACGAGCCTTGCAGGCTTTCCACAGGGCACTGCAGGATCGGCCGCTCGACCCGGCGGATGCCGACGACGCCAGGCGCTACGTGCGGGAATTGCATGTCAGCCGACGCGAAGCGGGTCTGGAAATCGACCCGGTGGCGCGGCTCGCGGCCCAGATCGAGCGCGAAACAGGCTCACGGGTATGGTTGTTCACGGGCAACATCGGCAGCGGCAAGAGCACCGAATTGCGCCGCTTGCGCCAGAGCCTGCGCGAATCGCCGGAATATCTCGTCTTCCTGACCGATGCCGCCGACTACATCAATCTCAACCAGAAGATCGAGATCGGGGATTTCCTGATATCCGTAACGGCGGCATTCGCCGAGCAGGCCGGGCACCTGCTTGAGGACGACGTCGTTGCGCGCGGATATTGGGAGCGCATCGTCGACTTTCTCAGCAACACCGCGATCGAGATTCGTGAGATGAGCGTGGGCGCGGGTGCGGAGGCAAACGTGCCCGGAATCGCCAGGTTCTCTTTCAAAGGCGACCTGAAGGCCGCGCTGATTCGCGACCCCGTCGTCAAGCAACGGATTCAGGCACACTTGCGCGGCCATCTTGCTGCCTTGGCGGAAGACCTCGAACTCTTCCGTGGCCAGATTCTCGACCGTTTGCGCGGGAAATATGGCGACGATATCAAGGTCGTGCTGGTCATCGATTCGCTGGAACGCCTGCGCGGCAGTGGCGAAGCAAGCGACGACGTATTCTCCAGCGTGCGCGCGATGTTCAGCCAGTACCCCGACATGCTGCGCCTCGCCGATTTACAGACGGTATATTCGGTGGCGCCCTATCTGATCAAGCTGGCGCCACACCTGGCCGGAGTCTTCGGTGCCGGCACCCTTTGCCATTTGACCACGGCCCATGTCTTCCAGGCGCGTTCGCGCGAGCCGGATGCGGAGGGCGTCGCCATCATCCGCAAGATTGTCACGCGCCGCTACGGGCAGTGGGAGGAACTGATCTCCGCCGAGGCACTCGATCAGGTCATCGAGGCGTCCGGCGGCGATTTGCGCGACTTGTTCCGCATGCTTTCGATCCTCCTGCTCGAACTGGAATTTTCGACGAACGTCGAGGCGGCGCTGCGCTACACCTTGAACCAGATTCGCCGCGACATGACCTGGATCACCACCGGGCATCTCGAACGGCTGCGCCACTTGGCCACGACCAAGGCGCCGCGTCTCGAAAGCGACGCCGACATGGACGCGCTGGTGCATGACCTCGAAACCAAGCGCGTCCTGATGTATCGCAACGGCGAGGATTGGTACGACGTGCATCCGCTGCTGCGCGAGCAGGTCGAACGGGAACGTCCCGGAAGCGCCGCCGGTGCCGGTTGAGCTCGATCCCGGCTGGCCGCGCTTGCGGCGCAGCCTCGACCTTGCCGACGGCTTCGCATTCTATCTGGTGTTCATCGACTGGCCAGCTCAGGTCGATCTCGGTTGCCGCTATCTCGATGACAGTCTGCGCTTGCGCACGCTGCGCCTGCAGCGCGTGCTCCCGGCAGCATCGGGCGAGCTGGTCAGCGTGGCAATGGACGCCTTGCTCGGCGGCGATTGCCGGCCGGGCCGGCCGGTGTGGCTCGAATGCTGGCGCCACCCGAGCGACGACGGCTGGAGCGAGGCGAGGCGGCAGCTGCTCGCACGCCTGAACGAGGGCCGCGGCAGACTCGAAAGCACCTTTCGCGCTCCGCTCGTCTTGTTGCTGCCTTGCGATGACGTCGCAAGGACCGCGGAAATCGCACCGGATTTGTGGTCGGTGCGGCGTCTCACTCTGCGCTGCGAACGTCCAAGGCCCGAACCCGCGGTGGCCGGTGCAACGCGCATCGATTCGAAGCCTGCACGCGATGGCCGCTTGGCCGAGCTGGCCGAATTGGCCGAACGCCGGCTTGCGGCCTGGCAACGGCAATCTGCCGGCGCCGGCAAGGCCAATCTCGCTGATTCCTGGGCTGCCGTCGAGTCCTTGCGCGAGTTGGGCCGTCTACCTGAAGCACGCCGGATTGCGTCGGAGAGTCTGGAGCTCAGCCGGCAACTGCGCGCGGCGCTGGGCGACACGCCGCAGACGCTGCGCGACCTGTCGGTGTCGCTGGACAACGTCGGTGGCGTGTCCGGCGAGCTCGGAGACCTGGAAGCGGCGCGGGCGGCGTATGCCGAGAGTCTGGAGCTCAGCCGGCAACTGCGCACGGCGCTGGGCGACACGCCGCAGGCGCTGCGCGACCTGTCGGTGTCGCTGGACAATGTCGGCGGCGTGTCCCGCGAGCTCGGAGACCTGGAAGCGGCGCGGGCGGCGTATGCCGAGAGTCTGGAGCTCAGGCGGCAACTGCGCACGGCGCTGGGCGACACGCCGCAGGC